>Ga0265297_10000247_pt1 | contig 181733 bp, 219 predicted proteins | sample Munlanlwell13791_FD_192502 | JGI IMG/M metagenome (GOLD analysis project Ga0265297, IMG submission 192502) | Leachate microbial communities from a municipal landfill in Southern Ontario, Canada - Leachate well 137-91 | ecosystem: Engineered > Solid waste > Landfill > Unclassified | place...
CCATACACACCATCTTTCTGCAATCTTATTCCACTAGGTAATCTTTTGTTTTCTGCAATAACGTCTTTCCATATGTTGCTAGCTACTTTTTCTGCTAAGTCCATTTTATCAATACATCCATCACATAATGATGTATGCTTATCAGGAAGATCGTTGTATTCCCTTCTAGTAAAATATTCTTTAATTTCACAACCCGTACAATATAAAATATACCTACCATCTATATCTATAAAACCTGCAAACATACCTTGATTAAACATTGGTGATACCCCTAATTTTCTACTTAATCCACTCATCTAACCCTGCTTTAATACAGCCCTCTACACTACTGTTATCTTTACATAAAGCAGATTTAATAGCAAAAAGTACAACCTCTGACTCTAAATTATACTTCTTGGCCTTTTCTAAAGTTACTGAGACAATTTCCAACTCTCTGATAATATCTGCTGATTGATTTACTAACATACATTCACCTCATATTTATAATAATATGTGGAGCTGCCGAGATTCGAACTCGGGTCTTATAGATAAATCACCTAGACGACTACAAGTTTATTCTGTTTAAAACTTCTTTTGCCGCTATACTACAGACAAATTCGGACAATATAGATGATCTTTAATAACTATCAGAATCATCAAACTGATTTCCGCAACCTCCACCACCTGACTTTAAGGATCCTTAGACAAAGCTTATTATTATCAGATTCATTCGTCTGTTTATTTATAAGTCTCCGGTCGTGCTTACCGTCTCTAAGAATTATCAAGACCTTTGCTTGTTTAGGCTCCCTTAGGCTTCAACAAGCTCTTCACCAGCAAGAACTAAACTACCATCCTCACTAACGAATGATGTCGATTTTTGATCGGCATTTTTAGTTTTCTAACTTTTAAAGAGTCAGCAACTTACTTGCCCTCTAGACTTTCATCTATAATCGATACCTTTCAGCCCCATTTTTCAAAGAACAAATATGATTTACAGGTAATCCAATTACTCTTATGTTCAGTTATTCCCTCACATAAGACCCACGACGAAATCCTATAGGTATGGACATGGGGGCAGATTTAATCTGCAGAGTGTCTTAGCACTTGATTCTGCAAATAACGATTTCGTCACCATGACTCTAAGCAGCCTGCCTGTAAACCAAATTTTAAAAGAACATTAAAAACTTTGCAACCACTAGCAGGCTTCGAACCTGCAACATTCGATGATTCATGTAGGTGTGTTTTATTGGTTACACAAATCTATATATGGCATCGAACTTGCCAATATTATCAAATATATCTTCGCTTTCTGGAGGTTCAAATGACCCAATTTACGTGGAAGATCACACAATGCTTATCGAAACATCACCTATCGACAGTTCACTGATTAATACTACCCCAGGATTGCTACTTTGATATATCTTAAGCGTCTACCTGTTTCGCCATAGTGATCACAAAGAACAAATAAAATTAAAGTCCTTTACAATACTGTTGGTATCTCTTTAGTTGTACCAATTTCAGGGGCTCAACCTGCGTCTGCTTTTGACTAAGTATCTTGAGCCTGCCTAGTCATTATCAGCAAAATAATTCCAATCACTATAGCCGAGAAAATATTTCTTTCCTTATTTATTCAGTATTATAAAGAACAGGCACCGTTTATTGGGTTAGAGGCCCACATCACAGTTTACTTAAATTAGACAGATTCACCCAATAACTTTTCAACAAACTTTTTCAATCTTTCAAGTTTCTCCTCACAATCAACCATTGTTCCACCATTAAATAAATGTGTTATTTTAATAATCTGGTTTTGTATAATTCCTAATTCTGATCTTCTCTTATTCAAGTTGTCAGTATCAGTCAAAGTTAAATACTGGTTTAAGTAATCTTCCATCGCTTCGATTACTAAATTACTATGCGCTTCAACATGACAATCATCTTCGATCAGTAAATGTCTTCTTTTTAAAATTTTAAATGCTAATTCCATACTTATTTTCTTTTATTTGTGCCCTGCACTATAACAACTACCTATTATACACATCCCCCAGTATAATCATTAGAATCTACAATATCCAAAATAAAATTATATAATTTTATTAACCAACATAATGGATTACACCATAAATGATATACTTTAAATGCCCTTGAGGTCCAAAATAATCTATTGCATCTTCTACAATTATTATGATGCAATATCGGGTGATTATACCACATCATAAACCCTTTCTAAATTACAATATTTTCTTAGTTCGGCTAATGCTTTTCCACCTGAATACTTTAAAATTTTTCTAAATTTTGCTACTTGAACAGGTATGATATGTCCTTCATAACGTTTACCATTAATAGTAATTTTTATTACATCTGGCGAACGTTGAAAAGATACATATTTCACATCAATAATATCCGACATATAAATACCTTATATAAGTTGTGCAACTCTAGTAATACCTACTACATGGACGGCCACAGCTCTCTCACCTACTCCTATAAGTTGCTGGAGAGTAGTTAATTCAAATTTATTTAGATCTGTCTGAGTTATTGGTAAATCTGACTCTATGGACTGAGTACAAATTGGATTTTCCTCTTGAAACAAAATATTCTTTCTAAAAGCTACTATATATTTACTCATTGTAAGATCCTTTATAATTAGTCTTACCATCTCATATAATTAATTATGTATTTGTCAATTCTCGAATCTTGCTGACATTGCTTTCTCTATAAACAAGATACTGCTTTTCAGCAAAAGAAGCAAGCTTCTCACTATGTGTTATAAGTACAATTTGACGATTAAACCTCTCAGATAAGGAAGCTAATAACTTACCTAATCTTTCCGTATAAAAATCTCCGACAGCACTGCTTGGTTCATCCAAGAATATTGGTCCCTGAATCTTAAGAAATTCAGCCATAACGAGTCTCAAAACTAAAGCTATTACCTGATTTATGGCACCCCCATACATAAAATTAATATCCTTATGTTCCTTTACTAGATCCTGTAACTGTCTTTCGTACTTTACAGGCTCTTCTAAATACATATGAAACTTATCTTCATCTTCTTTGCTTCTTAAAATGAAAAAGTCAACTTCTATCTGATTACGTCTAGTTACAAATTCTATACAAAATCTAAGATCTTGCTCAAATACATAATGCAACGCTTCTGTTACGATGGGTGAGAGATACTCCATGATCCCACGCTCTGTTCCTAACACTAATGTACTAAGCAGAGTATGAACCTCCTCTAATAGCTTCTGTCTATCTGTAATCTCTTTATACTTTAGCTGTAATGTTGCTATGTTCTGATTCAGCATATCAGCAACACCCTTCTGCTGCATAAGCTCAGAATGAATATTTTTTATTCTATCATTCACAGGAAATCCAATTGTTTTTAACCACATTCAAAATGTTATTCTTTAAATCCTCTATAGATCCATCATTAATTATGACAACATCTACTAAATCCATGTCTATAGGTACTTCACTAGCATGTTTCATGTTGCCAGTACCGTTGCGAGTTAATCTAATAACAAACCCTTTTCTATCTTTAATAGCCTTGGCTTCATTATCGAACCTTACGTCTGTAATAACAAATAACATATTATTATCATCAGGTACATTTTTAAACAACTGTTCTACCCAAAAATCTTTCCCAAATATATTACGATGAGCTTCTGTGCCATAACGTTGAAGGAAAGTTCTCATTGTAAAAGGTTCTACCATTATATCATCGTCTGGATAACAATAATCAATAGGTCCTCCCCAATCTTCATCTAAAATTAATCTAAACTTAACACTATCGAAAATTTTCAAGCCCTCTAACTGCTCCCTACTAATATTTAATAAAGTACAGGCCGAATCTTTTAACTTATCTGCAAAGCTAAATCTTTGACACTTATTACCAAATATATCTTTAAGAATACCATACACAGTATCTTTACCTGACTGAGCCGGGCCCGTAATCCCTATCCACATATCAAACTCCTTTCAATTCCTTGAGCTTAGCTTCTATATCTGTAACTTCCTTCTCTATACCTCGCTGCAATTCATCTCTGGTATTTGTCAGTTCTTGAAGAGTCTCATTCAAATTATCAGTAGAAACTCCCGCATCTCTAAGACCTTGGATTTTTTGGTCATATGTCTGTTTCAAAACATCTCTTCTAGCTATTGCACTATCTTTCTCTTTAGATAGCTTTTCAATTCTACTTTTTAAATTCAATAAGTCATTTGTATTTTCTGCAGTTGACATAATATATCTCCTTGTTCATAGATAATATATAAAATTTTATATTAAGAAACAACAACATCTTCTTGTAAAGATTCTACTACAATAGACCCACATATAGGACAAGTTTCTACAGGTTTTTCTTTACCCTCATTACCTGCAACTACATATTCATCACTTTCAAATAATACTCCACAACCTGATTTCATGCAGGTAAATTGCACAGTTGGAAGCTTATCAAAGTCAATCCCGTTCTTACACAATATTGATTTCATTTTATACCACCTTCTCAACAACAATAACTCTCTCTATCCCAATTTCAGGTATAAGTATTGTTACTAATGATTTACCGTCTTCTGCTATTTTTTTTATGCATAACCATCCATTATCAGTATTGTATCCTAAACATTCTATGGTTTCTACAGTCTCCATTTTATATCTATATATTTTTAAGATAAATACTAGTTTATTTTTAATACTTCCTGCAATTGTTAACTTATCATCATTCATGTTTAGACCTTTCAATTAATTTAAACGCCTCTTCAATTACTAAACTACCATATCCAAGCTTCTCTGCTATTAATGGTACCTGTTGCTTCAAATCAACTGCTTCTACACTTGTTTTACGAACCATTTGAATAAATCTAGCCACATCTTGAACCTGTATATTATCTTTTTTTTCAACCTTTTCATTAAAAGGATGATCTAAAGATGGTACATCAATTAATTCTATACTTGCATCATAGGGCATAGGATTATTATTGCATGTTATAGTCAAAATAGCTACTCTAGGAGTTCTCTGCACACCTGTATTCTCTAACCTACCTATAGATCCGGGATTACAAAATGCTACCTTATTTGGCAACTGTATTACACCCCAACCATGGTGAATATGGCCACAAAAAACTATTTGAGCTTTAGTATTTAGATCTGATGCTAGTATATGAGGATAGGGTACAGATTTCATTACTACAGATCCATGTATAACTTGGATAACAGTTTCAGGATAGCTGCTTGGTAATTCCAATTCCTTAGGATTTTGTTCCATCCAATAAGTATGATTATTAAATACTACTTTTGCAGATGGGTACTGCTGGCTTATTTTATTGATTCTCAGTGTTACTTCATTGGATTCACCCTCTAACCCCATAACTCTAACTACGCCTGCACAATGAAGTATACCTAAAGCAGTTCTATCGAAGCTACGTAATTGATACCCAAAGTAATCATGACTTCCAATAGCACTATAAATATTAATTCCCCAACTCTTCAAAATATCCATCATTTCATAAAGAACACTATTTGGAGGTTCCGGACTATCAAATAGATCTGCACCACATATAACATAATCTACATGATTCTGCTTCCATATGTCTCCAATAGCTCGCATTTTATTAAATATAGATTCCCTAAAATTATCAGTCCTGCCTTCAGGAGATGTAGCTCTGGCATGAACATCTGTAAAGAATCCTATCTTCATTTCAGTCATATCTTATACCTTTTTCTATAATATAAGTTAGCACTACTTTTCACTGTAATCCAACTTTTTATTACATGAACACTCATAAAAGCACCAAAATAATTTTTATTTTTCTCACATTCTTGTAAATTTTCTGTCTCTATTTTTATAAGTTCATTACATAGTTTTTCAATAACTTCAACTTGATTTTTTGTTATTAACCTCCTCATATTCAGTTATCCTTCTATTGATCAAACGGTCTATCACATATAGGACAAATACCTAAATCATCTTTTAACTTATTAAATTTTTTCTCACTCAAATCCAGATTAGCCTCAACTTCACCAATTTTATGCTGAATTTCGTTTAAATCTTCAGATAATTTCTCAAGCTCACCCATCTTTACTACCAATCGCCTTACTCCATCCTCAGCACTCTCTACATTCTTGATATTAGGTATATTTATTTCACTTATTTTATATAACCTATCTAAATTTAGTTTTATACTTATAGTTGATTCCACTGAGGATATATTTTTATTAATAGCTTCTATATTATCCATATTAGAAACCTCTATAGCAGATATCTTATCTGCTGACTCTATTTGCCTCTTAATATCTATGCAGTATACTATAGAATCTATAAGACCATTAATACGACTTATCTCCTCGTATGCTGTATAAATATCTATGTCCAATAACTTTATCTTATTACTTACAGATGTAGCTTCTGAAATAATATCAATAAGATCATTTTTAATTATAATAAAATTATCAATCTTCCTATCAGCATCATCTTGTTTTTCCTGTAAACTATCCACCCAAACTAGTTGTTTAATTAACTCAGGAATAGTCTCATACCTGGCAAGCTTCTCCTCATTTTGTTTGATATCAGCAACATTCTGATCAATGTCCCTATTTATAGATTTTAACTCAGCAGAAGCCATCTGTACGGCTCGTTCAGCGTAGTCTACTCCACTAACTCTACCAATTACCTTCCCCCGAATTGAAGCTAAACCATCCCCAGATATCAAAAATAAAGGATCCAATTGATGTTGAAAATTTATATCAAACTCCACATCACCAAATTTCTGTAGAGAAGATACTTCTAACTTATTTAATACTTCAATAGGGATTCCAGTTTTTCCAAACTTTGTAAATTGAACACCATCAACTCTATAAACATTACTATCACTGGATTTATCATTACGAACTATACGCTCAATAACTCCTAAATCTGTAGTAATCTCTACACTAGAATATTTCTGTTTTTCTCTTATAAATAATATTCCATCGGGGTAATCCCTTAAAATTTTTCGGCAAGCACGAAATATAGCACTTTTCCCATGATTATTCAACCCCACAATAGCAGTAACATGGGGTGAGAATTCTAGCATAGTGTCAGAATGTGACTGAAAATTCTGTATACGAATACTTCTTAGCATCAGCTACCTTTCTAGCAATCAATCGCTTTCGGAAGTTCAGGTTTACTAATATCAAATTTTTTAATAACCTTTGCAATCTGCTCAAAAGTAAGATCACAATGATCGTCAGTCCAGTCCGTTATAAAATACCATCTATCTGATTGACTCAATATCCCAAATGCAACAGGATCTTTTGTCTTTTGCTTTTCCTCAGGGCTCATTTTTTCCAAGTCTCTTTGGTCTGGATTATAATAATGAAGTATTACAATATCATCAAAATAAGGACGTATTGCCTGAATCTTTTTCAAAGAATTTTTAGGTATAACTCGCACATAATCCTGAAGTTTTGTATCAGATATATGGCCTCCTTTTATATTATTCTTATGCTTCCACAATTCCTCACGAGTTATAAAAAATCGAATACTCTTTGCATACAAAACACATTCTCTAGTCTCACGAATAAGATCCCTCATGAATCTCTCACCTAATAGCATCTGACCCTGATTAGTTGCCACATCAAATGAAGCTTGTAAATCCCTTATTCTAGTATTCAATCTTTTCTTTTCTAACGCCTTAAATTTTTTCTTTATATAAGTAAAATATAATAAAGGGTGTATTTTTCCATCAGGTAATGGTTTACTACCACAATCTGATAGACCAACTTGCATATTAATAACTTGACTAGAATCAGTATAGTAAAGATTACCTGCCGAGTTTCCAACACCCATTGTCGTAACCGAGCATGGTGACTCTACATCTCCACTCAAATATCTTGAAAGTGCCATAATAACTCCTTTAAAATTAATAAAAATTATTTACTATTTCTCATCCACTGGTCTAATTGGTAGGCTAAATGGTCTGGTACTTTTTCCATTTTTGAGTCTTTTGTTACCTTTTTAGGAACTTCAAACCATCTCCAAAAATTTTGACCTCCAATTTGAACAGAAACAAACTTATACTGCTTTAATCCACAAAATGAGTGACATACAATTATAGTTCTACCTAAATGATCCTTTGTCTTCTTATAAAATTTCATTCACATACCCTTATATTTTCTCAAACATCATTACACCACGAATTCTATTATTTGTAGATCTATAAATAGATATTGTTCCATAAAAATTCCAATCCCTTTTAGCATAAATTGGAGGTGATTGATCCATCCATAGTAAGGACCCTCCAGGTTTTAATATCTTATGGCATTCCTGCAAAACTTTCTGCTTATTTACAAGACATTTACCATAATGCTCAGCATCTTCAACTGAATATGGAGGATCTGCAAATATTAAATCATAATAACCAGGTATAAAAATTTCCGATATTTTTTCAATCTCATATACTGCATCTGGATTATTCACTCTATCCCAGTCTACTCTAAAAGCTTCCTGATTATTTAGTAAATTTTCATGAACCTGCTCATCTGTAAGAGAGCCACTAAATAGATGTAAAATATTAACTGCATCGGGAAACATACAGGAAGTTCTTTTTAAATAACCCCTAGGATATGCGCCAAAAAACGGTTCATCTTTATCATTACGTTTACTCTCACTCCTGTAATTATTTCCAATAAACCAAGTAGCAGATATCCATCTATCAGATATCATAAACTTGCTATCCGGCCATTTATCTCCAAAATAATCGTTATATAGCATAGCCCTGCGCTGTGGATTCCAATAGTTTTTCATTGTTTCTCAAATCCTACATATGATTTTTTAAAATTATTACTATTATAAGAATGTTTCATAAGATCTTTTAATAATTCTATAGATGACTTAAAATCATTACCTAAACAATGAACAGAAACAATCAGTTCTGATAAAGCTGCAAAAGATAGTCCATCCGTAGCCTCTACATATGTATCTATAATTCCATCAGATACACCCTTCAATTTACCCTCGAAAAATTTTCTACGGGCAAATGCCGGAGGAGTGTCAATAAATATAATGCGATCAAATCTTCTAGGACGAGAAATGATTCTCCTATCTAAACGTTCTGGATAATTACTAGTAGCTAACATCAATACTTTATCTATCTGTATACCACCATCTAGTAATTGAAGTAGTTCTGACTCCCCATATTTTTCAATTATAGCATCAATGTCTTCAAATATACATACCACAGGACGATCAGGCTCTACTATACGAAATCTAGATAATGCTTTTCCAAAAACATTACATTCCACACCACCAGAAGTAAAAGAAAATATAATACCTCCATTACTTATTACTTTTTTACATATCTCTTGAACTGCTACAGTCTTACCCCCACCTGCAGGTCCAAATAAAAGTATACCGCGCTTATGGATAAATCCATATTTTTCAAAACTACTTGAACAATCCCAAAATGTATCTATATCATTCATTACATCTTTTACAATATACCCTTCCATAGGTATAAAATCATCCTGTGTTATTTCTGTTTTTACAAATATAAAATCTATTGGAGGTTCTGCATAAGCTACCCCATAAAATCCAGAAGGCATAATAGGCACAGTTTTTCTAACAATATAATATGTATTCCTATCTATCTGTATATATTGTTGATATACTCTGTTATCTGTATTATCCTCATTACATCCTAAAGTATCTGTTAAGGATTTATTAATTACCATTGGTTTTGGACTACTACTTCTAACAGCCATAAGTTCTTGAGAATCTTTAAGTCTTTCTCTTACCCTAGTACCAAACTTTTCTATATTAGAGTTCATTTATCCATACCCCATTTTACCTGCTCTATATATTCAATAACTGAAGGAACTTTTATAACAGAATTTACAACATCTGCATTATAAGGATAATTAGGACAATATATCTTACAGCCTGGAGATTTCTCTGCTACGTCTAAACAATTCTTAGTTCTGTCATCTATATAATATCTTATACCTAGAAATTCAATAATGTTACCCTTCGTTGATGTCTCTATTACCTGAGGATCTCTAAATCCCATAGCCCGTAACCAATTTATTGTCTGATATGTAGCGGAAATACCACCCGTAGCTAGTCTAGATGTTATAAAATAAAAATCATGTTGATGCCTGTTATGATTTACAAAATCAACTACAACTTTTATATTCTTAATAGGAGGTATAGATCTCCAAAAGTTAGGATTTTTATCCACTATCTCCCATGCTCTTTTAATCTCTAGTTTAGTCACAGGTAAAAATTTATCATAATACCAATGTAAAACCTCTGAATAATCATTTAATATAGGACATTTTGGATTAATACCATTAAGTATACCAGTAAACACTTTTGTAAAGTTAGCTATTACACCATCCACATCAAATCCAATTCTCATAATGTCCTCAGTTATTTGTTCCTAAAAGTATATTACCTAATGCTGTGCCTGCTATAATCTCTATTGATCTCTTTGTAGATTCATGAACACTTGCAGCATAGTTTGTGACGTTATTTAATACAGTATAAGTCTTGAAATCAGTCATACTAGGTTCATTAATAGGCAACCCAAACATCTTATTACGTTTATTTTCCTCTTTCCAAATATCCACTCTTTGAATAATCAATTTTCTATCTTCCTCCTTTGTTCCAATAAGCTGATCAGCTGTAGAACCCCCAACATATTTCTGAAGTTTCCTGAATATACCTGCGATCTCATGCTCAAACATGCGCCTCTCTTCAATTCCTATAGAATTAGTTTTAATAGCTAATAGCAACTCTTCATCATAATGTTCTACATTTTTAGAAAAATCCAAAAGCCTAGCTTCAGGAGTTAGTCTATAATCTGCTCTAATTTTTCCAAAGAATGGCATAACAAAACTATTAGTACAATATGTCCTATAAAGAATAGATTCCAGCTTAAGTTGAGTTTCTTTAAGAATGGACCCATATATATGTGACCCTGCCATTAAAAAATCATTCTCAGAAGAACTATCAGGATCCCTAAACTGAGTTTTTTGAAACCCTAAACAGATAGTAAGCATTATCTCCCCAATATCAATATACTGGACTGATTCTCGATCTGAGAAGCAAGATAATGTATCCAAATAAGAAGCTTCATCATATTGCTTTTTAACAAATCCTGCCACAGATCCATCATTACGCTCCAGCATAATAATAGTATTAGAACTATTTTCTCCCAACAATCTATGCATATTGGTAATCAATAAGTCTAACGGAATCTTCAACGCAAAGGACCCAGATATACCAAGTATCTTATACAACTTTTCAAAAGCATAGCGAGTCATTACCTTCCCCTCAGGATACACATCTGAAATCAATTTTCCATCAGAATTGATAGAGATCTTCTCACAAGTGGTCTTAGTAGGTGTAACTTTCAAATCTTTAGCTATATTAATTGCCTCATTAATAACACGGGTCCTTACAGGTTTAATATATTCAGCAAATTTCATCGTAGAATACATAAATTATTCCTTAATGTTAATGTTAGTGTTAAGCAGACGTTCGCAAAGCATGTAAATGCTACTTCTTTTTTTGAGCTTCCAGTTCCTTTATAAGTTGTGTTAATAGATTAACCGCTATCTCATTATAATTATGTTCTACGAGTTTTTTGATTTTATTTAATACCCATATCAAATTTTTATCTGCCATGTTAATCTCCTTTTGCGTCACAACTTTCATTTCATCTCTCTTTTGATATAGTTTCAACTATATCATTATCAGTAACAGTTTTTTCTTTACCATGTAAAAATCCTGCCAATAATACACCTCCAAAAGATATTGTTAAAAATGGATCTCCAGGATGAATACGAGTGGGGTACCTTGGATGATTATTGAACACAATTACATATAATTCATTTTCAATAGTATAACCATAGTTTATTAAATCCCATCCAAAACGCTCAGAACGTTCTGTAACAAGTCTTATATTTAGGCTATCTCTAAATAAAGGAGCCTCAATCTTTATACCCGTGTTAATCAACCTCCATTGTTTTGATGGAATTGTAGCATCCACTAGAGACAACAGTAACCTACTACCCCAATTCTGTCTTATAACCACAGGATATGGAGGATGTGAATTACCTGCATAGCTCCACCAGAACACCCTAACAAGTGATAAAATGTATAATATAATAACATTCAATATTAAAATATCTATTATTAACATATAAACTCCTATTTATTATTTTACAATTTTTGAAGCTTTTTTAAGAGCATCTGCTCTAACATCCATAACAATCTTGAAGTCAGGATCATACATTACATGTGCTTCAATATCTTTATACACAATATCCACAGCAGTGCTCTGTAAAGCTTCAGAAGCTTTTTTAACGGCCTCCTCATCTTCTGATCTTATATCAAAATCTTCTGCTATAGAAGTTTTAAATTCAAAGCTTTGATAGGCCCCACTAAGAACCACTCTAAATGATTTCTTTATTAACATTGTGTAACTCCTTTATTTTATCCCAATATTTTATCCATTCAGTCACTAACTTTGAATATTGTTCTGTATGATTATACTTAAACCACAGCAAAAAAGCAATGGGATTACGATGAGCAGAAAAATACCGATTAAATTTGTGATGCATCGGACATAATGATACCCCATTAATTACCATAAACCTAAATTCCACTATTTCACGAGGTATGAGATGATGGGCATTCAGCATCTTCTTAGCTCCACAAACAATGCAAGAATTACCATCACGTTCCTTTACAGCAATACCCCATTCCTTATACTTTTTATTTGTCTCTCTTTTTGCCAATTTCTTAAGATATTGCTTTGTTATTTTTTTCTCTTTATTCATACCTGCCCCTAAAAATAAAATTGTCTCCCGTCTTGGCTAATATCCTAGTGCTGCATACTAGTTGCAAGCACTCCCACCATCAACCAACAGACGAGAGGCAAAAATACATACCAACCTATATTAAGCTGGAAAATCCAACTTTTTACCTGATGCAACAGGTGCCGAAGTTGTTGTCACAGGTTTTGTCACAGGTTTTGTCACAGGTTTTGTCACAGGTTTTGTCACAAGATTAACCTGTTCTGTAGCTGAATTAGGTGCAGCTTCTTCTTCTTCAGATTGCTGTACTGTAACCGCAGATTTTGCTGCAGGCCTTGCAAATTTCTGAGATGCCTGTTGTATCTGTTTCTGATACTCATCGATGGATTTAAACCATACAAATTTGTTCGCGGGTTTACCCATGGTATTATTAGCTATTTTTACCTCAGCAAATAATTCAGATCCGATGAAGTCATTTGTCTCTATCTCAATACCTTCTTTTAAATTAAGATCATCTATAGGAAGTCCACAAGCCTTAAGAAAGCTTGCATATTGAGCATTGATCGATTCCAAATTGGAAGCAAATGAAATAGTTTTTTCATTGAACTCACTATCCTCATTTACCTGCAGTTTCCAACTATTGAATTCTTCTTTGTTAGACTTATTTGTTTGACGGGTGCAATCCATTACAATAAGTCTATAAACCCCCTCAGGAAGTGGGTCATAATTTGATTCTTTTAATGCTACTTTCATTTTGTATCTCCTTAATTAAGTTATTTATTATTTAGTTAAACAATACCATTCTTTAAATCTTTTACCTACTCTATATCTACTCAATAACTTACCTTCTCTCTCGAGTTCATTCAATCTTGTTGCTATGTTGTTTTGACTCGCCTCTATAAATCTAAATTCATGCACTGCTAAAGGAACCTTAACCTTCCCAAAATAATCTAACAATTGTTGTTTAATAGATTTACCCATATCTCAATCCTCCACTTCTATTGTTATCTTATAAACTTTGCCTATCTGAAGTTTTGTACCATCTTCTAAAGTAGAACCCCAATTAGACCATCTTGGAACAAGACTAATACAATATTGACCTTCATTAGATATCATTAAAACTTTCTCATCTACGCTTTTAATCTCCTCACAACAGGATTTGTATTCAGCTTCTGCATATGTTGTTATTGTTCTAGGCATTACCTGACCTTCTATTATTTTTTGAGGCTACAACAGGATATTGCAATCCAATAAGAGATTCTACATTACGCTGTTGACGAGATAAATTTACATTAACATTCATCAAAGTTTCTTGTTTCTCCTTCACTATATCAATCAAAGCCTCAAGATCATTTAAAATACCCTCCACAATATTCATTAGCTTTACTACCTCGGGCATAGTATTTTGAACTGCAGCAGACTGTAGTTCCTTATTCTTTAAAGCCTTCACTTTATCATCAGAAGATAACATCTCAACTTCTTTTTTCTTATATATTCTTTTCAAACGACTATTATATCTCTGCCACTGAGCTCTCTCACGCAATATAGAAATATGAATATTACTAGCTCTACTCAAATGTCCCTGAACTGTAGCATATAATTGATTCATACCCGCCACATCCTCTTCAGGAAAAGCATTAAGACTTACTTGCATGGATTCAATTTCATCCATCTGTTTATTGAAATCAAATGATTGCTCTGATATCTCAATGGCAAGTTTACCCAAATCCTCTTGAAATAATACTATGGCATCGGTATCAGTAGGTTCTTCTATATCAGACCCTATACTTCCACTAACAAGTTTAATTCTCATATTTTATCCTTTAATTAATGAGTACTTGGCAGTTGATCTGCGATTGATTAGACTAACCGAAGAATTTATGATTTCTCGAGCTAATCTCAATTTTATAAGCTGCTGTCAATATAAAATCATTTATCAGACTATCACGTCACAAGTACTCACCATTATTTATCCAAATAATATTTTTTCAGTTTCTTTTTGTATAGCTTCCTGCAATTCAGGTTTATCCAATAGAAACTCCTTTACTGAATCAATACCCTGACCAATTTTGTCCTCTTTATAACTATACCAACTACCTGATTTTTGTATAACATTTCTTTCAACAGCAATATTTACTAAATCTGTTAAAAAGTCAATACCTTTACCAAATATAATCTCAACTAAAGCCTCTCTAAAAGGAGGTCCAACTTTATTCTTTACTACCTTAATCCTATTCTTGCTACCTACAACTACTGAATTTTTATCCTTCATAAACTCTATGCGTCTTACATCTATACGAATTGAGGCGTAAAACTTCAAAGCATTTCCTCCTGTAGTAGTTTCATTAGATCCAAACATAACACCAATTTTAGAATTATGTGTTAAAAATTGATTTGCTATAAATAATTTATCACCCTCTACTTCTATATCAAAAGCTTCAAATTCTACATTTTCTATATCCATAACCTGACAAAATCTATTAGATACTAAAAACTCTCTCTCTATATCAAAGCCTTCCCCAATAAACTCTAAAAAATAGGATAATCCCAATCTACTACAATTTAATTTTTTGAATAGGCACATCTTATAAGCTTCATAATATCTAAGTTTAGATATATTTTTTATACCCTTATCTTTAACTTTATTAAATAAATTTAAAGCATATTCATAAGGTACTACATCATACTTTCCTCGAGCTGTCAGGTCATATTCAAATATTTTACATTTATCCTGTTTAGTAATCTCAGCAAACCCTATAATAGAGGAAAATTTTAAAGCATCCTGCCCCGTTATATATAATCGGTTAAACCAGTCACAGTCATCCTTTCTAATATCAGCAAATATTCCCAAATAATATAATACATTAGCTATTTGAATTGTTGATTCACTATTTTCATTAGTAAATATAAACCCTCCTTTAGTGAATCCATGAGTATCAAAAAATACACCCCTTAAAAAAGATATTATAACAGATCTTTTTGATTTCAATATTATATCAGGTATAGTTTTATATTTACCATATCTTTTTATACCTAAATTTTTCATAAATTGAACAAGATATTTTCCAGTTACAGATATATATTCAGGAGTCCCATATACGTTATCTTTACCAAATATTTTATTGCACATATCTAAAACTAACTTATGTCTCTCTTTATTTTTCTCTGTAAAAGAAATTCTATAATCTCCGGATTCAGGAGATTCCAATATATAACCATCAGAATAGTAACAACCTAAAAAAAAGGCGAAATCCTCATCTAGATTATTAGGAAGTTTCATCCTCTTTGTATTATTGTTAACTTTAATATCATTGATATATTCAAATAAACTGATGTAAGATTTATTATCTAAAATTGAGTTTTCCTTTACTATGGGCTGAATAAACCAATCTCCTATTTGAACCTCAGTAGCTTTTTTAAAGGTGTATTTTCCATTAGATATAATGGGCTGTTTATGATTGTTACTTAAATCAAAATAACCTCTATATTTCAAATATAATCTTTTGCCACCCATCACACCAGAACTTATTTTATTAATTATAACATTAGAATGATTTCCACAGCCTAATACGTGGGATCCTAAACTCGCAGACTTTAAATGTGTTAAAGACCCATCGCAAAGTAACAACGTGTTCTCTGGAAGACACCTTAGTTGATTAATGAATATTAAAATAGTCTTTGACTTTGCAACAACACTTACCAACTTTCTTAGTGCTTGACCCATCATACGAGCTTGAGCACCCATTTGAGCATCCCCAAATTCCCCCTCTATCTCGCTTTTTGGAGTAAGTGCTGCAACCGAATCTACTACTATTACATCTATAGCACTGCTTCTAACTAACTCTTCAACTATTGTAAGACCCTGCTCTCCGTAGTCAGGTTGAGATAAAAGCAAATCCTCAACATTTACACCTATATTTTTAGCATAATTTAAATCCATGGCATTTTCAGCATCTACATAAGCACAAATACCCCCCAATTTCTGTGCTTGAGCTACTATTTGCATGGCTAATGTGCTTTTACCAGAACCCTCTGGGCCATATATTTCAACAATACGCCCTCTTGGTAATCCACCTACAACTAAAGCATAATCTAATGACATACATCCCGTAGTTATAACCGGAACTTTATCTACTGGTTTATCCCCCAAACGCATAACAGATCCTTTACCAATATTTTTTTCAATATTTGCTAAAGCATTCTGCAAAGCTATATTCTTGTCAGGATCTATAGCCTGTTTTTCTGGTTTTACGGGTTTAACAACTCTTGCTGCCATAATTATCCTTTATATTTTGTTCATGTCTAGGTTTACTTCTTTTAGCTTATCTATCTTATATACTGTAATTACATATTATACTATCAAATAGATATTCTGCTCCGATAATAAACATCATATTCTCTTATACTAAGTTTTGTAGCATGTGAAATGATTCTTGCATAGCATCCATCTTTCCTCAATTGTTCAACGATTTTCCTTGCCGACAACTCACTGTAATTGCTCACCGAATTATATTTTTTATACCCCAGCCGCTCTAATCGTTCTTCAAGTTCTTTCGTCATGTAAGCATAGTTGTGTCCTCTGTTCGCCGCCAATCTTGCCTCGTATTGACGGAATCCCCAATCAAGCCTCTGTTTGTCTGTCATTTTCTGTTTGTATCCCATATTATCACTCTAAAATTCTCATTCTCTGTGCTATATACCATAAACCACCCTGATTAACTGGCCTATTAATTGACTTATATTTTTGAATCTCAACAGGAATCCATATTCTTCCCGTCTTTTTCAAATGTGGTGCATCTGGCTTTGCTAAAGTGTGCCAACCTTTACGAGTAGAATATCCTTTTGTTGGATACTCTTTGGCTACTAACCAAATCCCTACCTGTAACTTCTCTTTTTTATTAATATATAAAGACCCCAATGAACCGTCTTTCCGTAATCTAAACAATTTATATGCTCTCATATTTCTCCTCAATGAGCTGGTGCAGGGTAAGATACTTGCCCTTCATCTATGCCCCCGCACCCGGAAGAGACTCCTCGCTCATCTACAATATAATACCACTACAATTTTTAAATTTTTAAACATCATAAATATCTTCCAAAACCTACCAAACTTTCCCATGCATAATTCTTTAAGCCATTTTTGGTGTACTCTCTAATACCTACAACTTCCATTACAGTTATTTCTCCTGTCCAACAATGAATTTTATCCCGAAGCATTAGAGCAGCCCTACACACTGTAACATATTCACCACAATTTGGACACATATTACTCCCCAAAGGACTAAATTTTTCACAGCTAGCACAATAATTATAATTACTAAATGCACCTTGCCTAACAATATATTCAAATGACCAAGGCCATTTCATAGTTTCACCAAAGTTGTAATTACTGTGAGAAATTTCATAAGTCTCATTTTAGCCCCATATTTATTTATTTAATATTATATTTGATCTCGGACAGATGCGCGTTCTCTCAGGTCTTGCAAATCTTGTCGCAATCTATATGCTGGCTTTTTTTGATTTCACAACACAATTGTTCTAAGTCTTCTAATGCCATCACAAAATATTTGTAATCAATCTTTTTATTATGTGCCATTTCATCCTCCTACCAAAAACATAATCCTTGTATTAATTAGGTATAGTATAATAAAAACTTTTATCAATATCAACTAATATCTCATTTACACTCTTATTTTTTAACGTCTCATCCGGATCCTTCCAAGGCTGCTCAGGCATACACCCAACTTTAAATCCTATATCTACAGCCATGGGGTACGACTTTATCAAAGCCTTACCTCCAGCCTCATCATCATCAAACCATAAAACAATATTATTGCATACACGCTTAAGTATATGTAATTGCTGTAAAGTCAATGCCGTTCCACATGGGGCTACAACATTCTTTATACCAGACTGCCATAGGGACATGACATCAATATTACCCTCAACTATAATACAGTACCCCTTATCTATAATAGATTCTAAAGCTTGTGAAAATCCGAATAATGATAACGATTTCCTAAATATTTGACTGTTACGGGTATTTACATATTTTGCATCCTCAGGATCTGCATCAGGCATCTTTCTACCGCTAAATGATACAATATTACCGGATACATTACATATGGGAAATATTATACGATCATTCATAATACTGCATAATTTTGAGTCATGAATAAATATAACACCTAATTTCAATAAATCTTCTTTAACAGTTATATCTAATAGTCTGATAAAGCTATCTATATCCATAGGTAAATAACCTATTCCAAAAGATTTTATACACTCTTGCTGTAGATTTCTTTGAGTTACATAACCTAGAGATCTATCATAACTATACAAAGCTTCCATGGAAAGTTCGGAAAACTTTCTCATAGCTTTATAAAATTCTTCAGCTCTTTTGAGTATCGGTGCTGTTAAGTTGACGTTGTTCATTTAATATTCTTATTACCTTTTCTCCAACTGAATCTTTTCTTTTAGAATCTCTATCAATGCACTCTTGCAAAGGAGTGTTAATCCATATGGTTTCTATTTCAATATCTGATGAGATAGACTTAATAAATATAAACCACCAATCCACAGTGCTATTTTTTATATTGGTATCATCTATAACCACAGAGCAATCATGCTTCAATAATTCTTTAACAATACTCTGCTCAATATGTTTTATGAAACTTTCATTTATCTCTGAATATACATTAAAATCCAACATCTTCCTTAGATCATCTCTATTGATTCTTTTTGTCGCAATACTATTTACTACAAGTTCTCTAGCCTTTGTTGTTTTTCCAGATGCAGGAAGACCTCTAAGAATAATAACTTTAGGCATTTATTTCCTCCTTTATCTCCATTAATACAATCCCAGCCTTCATTGCATAATTATCAATTCTATCTATTCTATATGGATTTTGATAACATACAATTTTAACACCCGCACTAACCAATAATTTGAAACAAGTTAGACAAGGACTATGCGTAATATAGGCAATAGACCTATCAAGCACAACACCATTCTTTGCAGCTTGAGCCACTGCATTAGCTTCAGCATGTACTGTCCTAACGCAATGATTCAACTCATCAATGTCATGTCCCACATCATCACAATGTTCTGTATCCTTAAGACTACCATTATATCCCGTAGATAATATGACTTTATCTCTGACAATTATACACCCAACATGAAGTCTTGAACAAGTACTTCTAGTAGCAATTTGTTTAGCTAAGTTCATAAAGTAACTATCCCAAGATTCACGCATTTGTTATCCCTTTATTTTACGATTTTTAATAATATCCATTATAATTACAATAACAAATATTATAATATAACCTATACAAAATCTAAGCATAAACTGTGAGAATGTAAGAATACATAACATATTATCACCTATATTTAAAAAATTGTTCAGGTCTAATTTTTTTCATTTCATACAGATCGAATAATGTGTTTACTGTAGTAGGATTCTCACCATCAGCCATAGATAATCTAATAACAGGTATATCTACGCACTTAGTTAATGATATTACAGTCTTATTAATTATTAACTGTTCACGATGATCCTGTAAGACTTGCTTTATCTTTTCAGTTGCAATAATACTAAATATGTCATTAAACCAATCCTTTATGGCTCCATTCTCTTGCAATAATTTTGCAGCTGTCTTCTCACCTATGGATGGTATACCCTCAATACCATCAGAAGTATCCCCTACCAATGTTAAATAATCAGCCAACAATTCAGGTCCAACACCAAAATCCTCTGTAACTTTACTAATATTATGCACAGTATCTCCACCTGTCGTGGGAGCTATTACTTGAACATCCTTTGTAATAAGCTGTCGTAGATCCTTATCTCCCGTAACTATAAAGGCTTTACGATCAGGGTGTAATAAAGCTGTCGTATATATAAAATGAGCTATAACATCATCCGACTCATACCCTGTAGAGGTATATTGAGAGAACTGTATCGAGCTCAATGCAGACTTTATATCCTGTTCCTGAACCCTCAACTCCATAGGCATCGACTTCCTATCATGCTTATACGTAGGTAAGATCTCCAATCTTTTAAGATCTGTCCTATGACTTCCCCAACATATAATATTGTTTTCAGCCCCATATCGATCTAAATATTTAGCTAGATATGAAAAGAATCCATAAAAGGCACCACTCAGCTTACCTGTAGATGTTTTTAAAGAATTACCTGGCCTATTGAATGCAAAGTAAGATCTGTACAATAAGTACTCACCATCTATCAATAATAACTCTGGCTTTTGTTGAAATTTAATTATCATTTATTACCCAATCTTTATTTTCAAGTTTATCTCCAACTACTTATCAAATGTATTACATACCATAGGCTCTCCTGAACCTGGATTACTTATAACAAATTGGCTCTCTTTTACAATAACTTCCATCTTATTTTATCCTTTTTAATCTAGACGAAGGGCATAATATTTGCCACCACATGCAAATAGAAGATATACAACCTAAACTTTGAAAAAACCAATATACCCCATACTTTGAAAGACCTATGCAAATGATAGATAAAAATGCAGAGAGTAATATATATTGAATCTCATTTTTGTTCCAAAGTCCATTTGAAACCCATTCAATTGTACAAAATCCTAAATATAACTTCATATATTCTGTCCTGGAAATGAATAAAAATGTTTTGTCAAAATATCTTGAGTTAATCTATCTATGGCCTCTAGATTAGGCTTGTCCGGTAATTGAGAGCAAGTATATGCTAACTCCATGTCTTTAAATAACTGCATAGCCTCCTTCTTTACCTTATCTATGCTCCACTGACCAGTTTTTATCTGTATTAATTCAGATCTATCTTGTCTTTCAACCTCTAATTCACCTGTCTTCAAAAATTCTATACCCTGCCGTAATAATCTAATCATATGGGAAGAATTTTTACAATCAAAACCAAATTTATTTATCAATGCTTTACGTTTTTCACCAAGATATCCTTCACATGCCATATGCTCCATCTTTTGAAGTTGACCGTAAGAATATCCACAGAATGATTTATACAAACCTCTGTGAACAAATAAATGTCTGTTTTCCACAAGCATTTTGAACTGCCATGATGTTTTTAAAATATGCTTTTCCGGAGTCCAAAGGGCCTGCATTACATTTGGATTGGCTTTGGATAATAGCCTAATAAACTTTTTAAAATCATATACTAATACATCCCAGTAATCTTGCTTAACCTCAAACTGTTCAAATTGTTTTAATCCAAAAAAATACTCTTCTGTAGGTATTGCAATTCCTAAAATATCTTTATCATCTATTGAACTTGGCTCATGATTAGGAATAAATGTACCATGAGCTATACTACCTCTATAACACAAAAGTATAGACTGATTCCACATATTAAATTGCGGAGCATTATTCAGTATTTTGTTTAATAATCTCATTTATAATTACAGTAGCGGGGGTGTGACTTGAACACACGATCTTTTGGTTATGAGCCAAACGAGATGACCATCTTCTCTACCCCGCCAAACTTTTAGTTAGCTTTTGTAAGATCTAAATAATATTCCTTTCCAACTTCAAACACATCTTCCTTATATTGCCCGATTTCAAGACTGCCTACGGGAGTACATTCAAAGAATTTCTTATTTTCTTCACTGCCATCCATAACTGGCGACATTTTTGCCACATATATGAAAACATCTTTATTATTCCATGCTATTCTTTTAATAACTTCAATACATTTATATTTTGCACGTACCATAACCATCTCCTTATACTTTAATAAATTTATAATTTAGCCTTGCTGTGATGCCATCATTTTCTCAAATTCAGCTTTCTCCTCAGGAGACTCAACAACTACACCCTCGGTAGTTAAAAATAGCCCGGCAACACTTGCAGCATTTTCTAAGGCACACCTTACAACTTTGGTTGGATCTATAACACCTGTAGCCATTAAATCCTCAAATTTGTCTGTCAAGGCATTATAACCATAACTATCAGGATAATGTAGGTTTCCACCTATTAAAATATTAGGTATTTCTCCACTGTCCTTTATATAATCAGGATTGTAAATTTTATCTAAAATTACCTCTCCATTTTTACCTGCATTTTGAACAATAGTAAATAATGGTGTTTCCAGGGATTTGTATATTATCGCACGACCTGTTTCAAAATCCTTAGAATTGGATTTATTCTCCACTAAAAGAACGTCTCTGCTACGAATATAAGCAGTTCCACCACCCGGAACTATACCCTCTTCAACTGCGGCTCGAGTAGCATGTAATGCATCCTCAACACGAGCCTTCTTTTCATTTATCTCAGCCTCAGATGCTGCACCCACACGTAATATGGCCACCCCACCCGATAATTTAGCCAGACGTTCCTCAAGCTTCTGTTTATCGAACTCAGATGGTCCCATATCGATCATATTACGTATCTGCTGGATTCTTTCTTGCAAGGCTTCCTGAGACCCCTTACCACCAATTAAAGTAGTGCTATCACGAGTAACAGTAACTTTGTCAACTGACCCGAGATCATTAAGAGTTGCATTTTTAAGAGATGGACCAAATTCATCATTTAACACCTTGCCACCTGTTAATATAGCGATATCCTTCAAAATATCCTTTCTTCGATCACCAAACCCAGGTGCTTTAATAGCACAGACAGGAATCTGTGCTTTAACACGATTTACAACCAATGTTTTCAGAGCATCACCTTCAACATCTTCTGCAATAATAAGCATTGGTAGATTTTTTTGCAATGCTGAGTTTAATAATCCTACTAAATCCGCTGGATTAATCAATCTACCCTCGTATATCAGTACCCCACACTTCTCATAAACTGTATCGAATGTAGCCATGCGATTGATAAAATATGGTGATAGATATCCACGATCTAATACCATACCTTCCACATAATCAATATAAGTTTTAAAAGTCTCAGAGGTCTCAATAGTAATGACACCATCGTTACCAACCTTCTCCATCGCATCAGCAATAAGATTACCTATCTCAGAATCATTATTAGAAGATATTGTCCCAACCTGAATTACCTCCTCTTTAGTTGAAACTTTCCTTGATAATTTCTTCAATCTATTTACAACCTCTAATACAGCTGAATCTATCCCACGTTTTATCTCAACAGGACTAGAACCTGCTGTAACACTCTTTATCCCCTCTGCAATAATTGCTTGAGCTAATACAGTAGCTGTAGTTGTTCCGTCTCCAGCTGTCTCTGCTGTCTTGGATGCAACTTGCTTAATCAATTGAGCCCCCATATTTTCAACTACATCTTTTAAGAAAATCTCTTTTGCTACAGTCACACCATCTTTCGTAATCATGGGTCCACCATACTTCTTATCTAAAATAACATTTCTACCCTTTGGACCCAATGTTACCTTCACCATCTTTGCTAATGCATCTACACCCTTCTTAAGTCTTTCTCTAGCTTCCTCATTATACAGCAAAATTCGTGATTCCATGCTTCCTCCAATTATTATATTATTTTTTACTGTGTTTGTTTATTTTTTTCTTTCTTTCATAAATATACGAGCAGATTCATATTCTTCTTCAGTAATCTGTAATGAATAAATTATATTTGTTGTCCTGCCTAATGTTCTTTCGATAAGAAGAAATTTATTAATAAAACCCTCATACCAAATTGTAGAAAAATTACCATCTCTTTGAACTGTAAGAATATAATATTCCATTTATTTCTATTTCCTTATATTATGCTTTTTATAATAATTCTCTTTCACTCTCTTACATAAATTTTCAATCTCCTCACATCTTTTTTTACTATTACCGATCAAGCAATGTATACCTACGTCATAATTAGAACCCATAACATCCAACAATGCACTTTCAAGTTCTTCGATATAATCACTTTGATCACCCATGACTTCCTCACATGTTTATTCCAATAAACTTACAAAACTTTTCAAACATATTCTTGTCTACAAAAAAAGCGAATCCATTATCCAACTCTAGCCATCCTAGGTTTCTCCGAGCATACCCATCACTCTCCACATTTTTCTTATCAAAGTATTCTTTTAAACCACAATGTTCTTTAAGATCAATTTTTTTATCCATTCTATAAAGCTGACTGATTCTCCTTCTGACCTCTTCTTCGTAAGGAATAGGACATACATAATATACTATCTTATCCTTATTAAAAATAATTTTAAATGCCACTAAGTTATTCTTACTACTCTGCTCTGCCAAAAATGACAATGCATTTGGTACTGCTCCCCATTCAAACTCAGCAGACCCCATATAATCAAATGACCAAATACTTCGAAGAAGATTCATATCATCCTTAGAGAGACCCCCATTTATAAGACCTCCACCAAATGAAAATGGATTGTCTTTAGAAATACCTATGCCTGAAGAAGGCTTTTGAAGCCTTTGAATTAAATGTGATCTTTTAAGCTCTTTTTGCAGTGAAAGTGGACTATCAAACATTATTTTTCCCTTTCTATTAATTGTAACTCTTTCTTAAACCTTTCTATTTCGAGAAGTATGCTACGTTTATATAATTTTACACAATGAGCAATTAGCTTATCAACATCCTTTTCAATCTTAATGTCAAAAATATTATTTAAAGAGTCATTAGCCCATGGTTGTAATTTTACAATCCAATTTTTAGTAGTATTTTTACCCGAATTATACTTACATATTCTACCATTGAATTCATATCTAAAGGAATCTAATCCCTTACTTATATAAAAAGGAAAACTAAGATAATCATCAAATACTACCTCTTGATGATCTCCATTATCAGGATAATTCTTAATATTTCTTAGTCTATATTTTATAGGCATACTTATACTCCTACCCTTCAATTTTCTTTATAAAAAAATAAAATATCACTTTTTAGCCTTTATCTGTTTTTTATGTGCTTTTTTATTCTCTTTAGTTAGAAAATTCAATATACTTTTCTGACCCTCATTATAGCCTATAATACGTGCAGCATCCCAAGATAGTTTAGCTATCTTTTTACAAAATGATTCAATAATAGTAGTATCACCTATAACTACATCTGTTTTCCACCATTGTTCAAATGTCATTACTAGCTCCTTAATTGTTGAAATAAATATAATAAGATATTTTAATAAAGTCAATCTATAATTTATCTGCCATCTCAGCTAGTATATCCCCGTGACATGAGTGGGGGCTGCAAAAACACCCTAGTCTTTTATCTTTAAGACTCCTTAAATTTTCTAAGATCCAAATCCTCCTCTCCGGTTCTATATCTTGCCACTTATTGCCCTCTAACCACTGTCTAAAACAATTTATACTCTCCGCTCTGCTCTCTACAAAAACACTAGCTAATTTTGACTCTACTATATGAGTAAAAGGATTACCATAGTGAAATTTGTTAGAATAGGATCTTCCAATATAAACATCATAATCACTGTATTTTTTATTTACTACAATTGTTGGCATATTTTAGATCTCACTTTAGATTTGAATGGTTCTTTCCAGTCCGAAAATTTATCAAATATTCCCTGCAACTGTTCATCAAGATCTTTTTTTATATCTATTTCAACCATATCACCCCACTTCTTACCAACTTTAGCTTCAGCTTCTATTTTTACGTGAAGCTCAGGTAATGGTCTTTCAAATTCTTCAAATGCTACTTGAATAACAGTTTTTAAATAGTCCTTTGGTATACAAAATACCAGTGAATCATATACTGTCAAATTCAATTTTACAGGAACTTTATTACCCCATAACTTTGATAATATACGAACTCCCGCCATCAAAGTCAAATCAGAAGCAGACCCTTGTACTGGAGAATTTGCCGCCATCCGCTCCAGTCCAAAATCTTGACGAATTTTAAGCTCAGGTATATGTCTTCTACGCCCAAATATACAACTCACATATCCATCCCTTCTACAATCAAGATGTAACCTATTAAGAAATGCAAATCCCTTTCTATACCTCTTTCTTATATTATCTAAAATCCTCTCAGCTTCCTTCAAAGGAATATTAAGAGACTTTGCTATAGCTGGAGCAGTCCTTCCATAAATCGGACCAAATACTACCTCAGTCTTTGCTTCCTGTCTCTGTTCTTTAGTTACATCTTTTGTTAATGCAACAAATTCCTCAGGAGTAATATCACCTTTTGTAGGTAACACCCTATTATAATAAGCCACACCTCCCATAACTTTATGTATATCAAGACCTAGCTCAATATCCCGAATCATGCGCTCATCTTGACTCATACTAGCCCATACACGAAACTCCATGGCTTTACCATCCAGCTCTAATAAATAGCAACCCTCATCCGCAATGAATGTGTTTTTAAGATCTGCTGCAGTGGCCTTTCTAGGTATATTATTGAGATTTGGCATGCGACTAGAAGGTCTACCCGTCTTTGTTCCAGTTAGAAAGTACTGAGTATGTACTCTATCATTATGATCAATGTGATTTAACAGACCATCTACAAAGGTAGATTTCAATTGCATTAATTTTCTAGTTGTAGATATTATACTGCATGCCTCATTCTTTTCAGACAATTGCTCTAATACTGCTGCATTTGTACTATGAGTAGTAGTAGGCTTCTTATCCTTACCCTTTGTAAACTCAATTATGGACAAACCTAAATAAGTAAATAAAAATGAACCTAATTGTTTAGAAGATTTAGGATTAAATGTCAAATACTTCTTTTTATCAGAAATACTCTCAAAGTATCCTTCAAATCTTGGAAACCTTTTCCGTAACTTATCATTCTCTCCATATTTAATCAAATACTCAGATCTCTTTTGTGCATTCTGAGAATCTATAAATCCTATAACTGCAGGATCTGAATATAATGAATTTCTTAAATCAGTTATCTTTTCAGCATAAGTTTTTTGAAGGTTTTCTAAATGTTTCTTATCTACCCTTACACCCTGAACTTCAGTCATAATCAACATCACTTGTGCAGGCATCATAATATCAAATAATGTAAATTCTAACCCATCCTTTTTAATTAATGGGAGCATGGCCTTATAAGCCCTGAATGTCACATCAGCATCGCAGGAGGCATATGGATATAGTAGTTCATTTGGTATCTCTGAGTAAGATATCTGAATTTTTTCTTTAATAGATAATCTAGCTAATAGATCTTGAGCTGCATCCAGATCTAACTCGTTCTCACCTAATTCTTCAATCTCTATAGTATCCTCAAATTCCTTTGACTGCGACTCTGACTGTGACTCTAACTCTTTAATTCTAGATTTAAGCTCCTTTTTTTTGTCATCTTTCTTTCTTTTCTTTTCAAATTTAAGCTTATTTACATATTGCTCTAACTCAGTTTCATAACCCCCAACATCAGTAAACTCCCATGCTAATGCACCCAAATTATGTGCAAGATTTTCTTCCAATAAAAAATGCATAAGCATAGTATCTGCATGAAATCCCCTAACTTTAATACCATATTGCATTAACATCTTTATATCAAATGATCCATTCTGCATTATCTTTTTTTGATCATTTTCCATAATAGACTTAAGCTTGGACCAAACTTCTTTTTCATTATTCTTACAAAAACCATTTCTAAGATCTAAAAGTACAGCAGTTCTCTCGGCCCAACTAAAAGTCATCATGAATATAGTGTCTTTAAGAAAATTTATACCTGTAGTTTCACAGTCAAATGACCATTCAGATTGTTTGTTAAGATTATCAATAAGCCAGTCAAATTGCTTCTGATTATCTATAACATAGTAATCCCTAGGCTGTGTTTGCTGTATTACATTACCCCCCTTTAATAAATTAACAGCATTGCGTATATCACCAAGAAACTGAGGCTTCTTTGTAGCATCATATAATATTGCAGCTGGATGCCACGTAGCAAATAAGGCACAATTATATTGTTGGCTCTCAAATCTTCTACCCCGCATTTTTGTGATAGTACCTAAATTAGGTAAAAATGTGGACACTGGTGTATTTCCCAACAAAACTATTATCTCGGGCCTAAGAAGTTCTATCTCCTGCTCAAGATATTGGAAACATATCTTTATCTCATCCTTGGTAGGCTTACGATTATTAAAAGGCTTGCAACAACACATATTACTTATAGCTACACGATCTCTAGCTAACCCTGATTGCTCTAAAGCCTCATTCAGCATTTGACCAGCCTGCCCTACAAAAGGAATACCCTGTTGATCCTCATTGGCCCCCGGAGCTTCACCTATAATAAGCATCTTTGCATTATCAGGCAACACAGAATGAACTACTCTAGTTCTATCCTTACACAGCGTACAACTTTGACAATTGTCTATATGTTGAGAAGGTATCATTTATAATTCATCAATCTTATCTTTTACATCAGAATATGTATTCCAAATATCCTTGAACATGTAATATCGACTTAAGTAAAATGAAGCCATAGCTCCAAATAACTGTGACATACAATAACAAACTATTATCCTCCACAATACTAAAGGATGCCCAATTTGTACAAATACAAGTGCCACAAACATTAACGCTACCACAAGACACCACCAAAACCTATACAAATAAAACCTGGTTAAATTCACGTAACCTCCTATACTAAATCAGATTCAAATATTCCCGTATCTTCCCATTTATCTTCATTTACTAAATAAACCCGACCATTCCAGACTATGTATTTATATCCAAGTTTACGAGCTGGCCTCAGAAGTTCATTTATATTTCCGACGAATGTATAACAAGTTAATGCGTTCTTCCATGTTGCATCAATCTTTGTGTCAGACATGACATTCTCCTTTTATTTTATGTTCAATTAAATTTTCTATTTCAATCCAATCACCATTATCTATACTATACCAAACTCCAGAACGATCCTTAGCCAACAACCCATCAACATTAGGAGATCTAGTTCTATAGGCATGCCTATAAAAATAATCCCCACTGATACCTAATTTATCCAACAGTTCAACAATGTTCTTGTTAGGTATTATAATAAGATCAATATTTTTATCAGAATCAATATTAAAACGTTTTATAAACTTAACATATCTACTCTTATATTTATTGTTAGAAGACTCTGCTAAAAGTCGAATCTTCCAAGCAGCATATTTATTCTGTGAAGTCTCTTTATTAATTATACCTGATCCCATAAGTTCCCTGGATATATTATCTTTCAGTATGTTATAATTTTCATGCTTCTCTCTTGCTATATTACTGAGATGCTCATCTTCTAAAACTATCTTTTCAACTATCGGTAAAATTTTCATTGGTATGCTGTTCCAAAAATCTATATCTCTAGTACAATCCTCTAGAAGATTTAACCCCTTCATTAAGTCAAATGATTCCGTAATATCATCAATATCACTGCAGTAGTATATTGTCTTCTTTGATGGAACTTTAAAAGCAGACATTCTTAAACTATAAAAATAGTTCTTTACTATATAAGTAAAATTTATAGAAAAGTCATGTCCAGCACCATGCATAACAAGATATCTATAACAATTCTCCTTTATCTCTGAAAGCATGTCCTCCTCTGGCATTCTAATGCTTATCATACTATTCTTAGCTCTAAAATTTCTTACAGATGATAGGGCATAATATTGTATAACCCTCCATAAATCCATAAACCTATTACCAGACACCGAAAATTTTATTATAGTACCACAATCTAGTTTTTCTGGAGATTTCAAAGGCTCACAACAATCTGATGCTGCAGTGTCTATAGACTTAAGAAATAATCTTTTATTTTCATCTTCCATAACTACTCCGATATAGATGACATCTGTGAATAGAATTCAGAATAAAGATTTAATAGAGTTACATACTTTTCATCCACTATTTGCTTATCCACTATGTAAACCCAACTACATATAGAAATCCAGTTAGAGTATTGTTCTATAGTGGATCTGTGTCTTAACAATTCCTGTAAAATATGAGCCTCAAAAGCATTGCATAAATACTTATAGTCCAATAATGAATATTTTGTTTTTAAATTTATTATGGAAACTTTACATTTCTCAAGTACTTCACTATAATTTTTATTTATTTGATCTTGAAAATTATTAACCAACAATATATAAGCATCATGAGTACTTATTCCCTCTTTTCTCGCTACAAATTGAACAGTATTACCCCCAAAACCACAAGAAAAACAATTCCACATATCTTCATCATTAAATGAAGCTGATCCAAAAGATTGATCATCATGGAAGGGGCATAGGAACAGAGTTTCTCCTGCGCTATTGCTATCCTGAGTCTCTATACCGTAATGCTCCATTACTTCAGATAAACACATCACTTATGAAATAATCTCCTATGTTAATCGTTTTACCTCAGGTTCATCAAACTTTATGGTCTTAATTTCCCTGTCCCCCACATATTTCCATTGATCATTAATATATAATGAAAAGGTTTTATTTTTAGGACCATATCTATTTTTCTTTATAGATACATTTAAATTATTACTTCCCGCATCATACTCACTAGCATCTTGCCATAAATGTAGCACCAAGTGGCATACATTCTGAAAGTAGTGAGACTCACCAATATGCTCAGTACCCATCTTCTCCTTATCCTTGAGCTTCTTACCCTCACGATTCTCTTGCATACTACCAATGATAGGCACTCCATAGGATCTAGTTATTCTTCGAAGTTCAACTCCAAGATTCTTAAATTTCTCACTTGTATTACTCCATGGAGTAAGTGGCTCCATTTCATTAATATAATCAATTATAGCAACATCAGGAAATTTTCCATATTGAGCTCTGTGCAGTTCAAATTCTCCTATAACATCTGCAGAAGTAGATTTGTCAGGTATATCTATTATTCTAAGAGGATATTCCTTTTTAGCTATATCTATTAGTGCAGATCTATAATCCAAGCCCTCTGCACCAAGACCACCTCTTATCATCTTATCAAAACTCAATCTTGAATGCCTAGCATCTATTATATGTTCATAATCGTCAATATCTATTTCTAAAGTAAATACAGTAGTATCTTTTTTCTCCAAAAAAGCAAAGTTATATGCTAGATTAGACTTAAAAATTGACTTATACCCTCCAGAGTTTGCGAATAGTAAAACTATGTGCCCTGGACGCAACCCCCCATTGGTATATTTATCCAAACCCTCCATATTATATGGAATTCCTAAAACTTTACTTGGATCCCTTTCCATCTCACGATAATATTCCCATCTTTCTCGAGCCTCTTCAAATATCCACCTACGCTCACGATGTCCCGCCTCCAAAGGACTGACCAGTCCCGATAAAGACGTAATATTTTGCCTTACTATCTCCCCCACATTAGAACTAGATATTCCTGCACGAATATTCTCAGCCACATCCACTAACTTTCTTCTGGAGTACATTACAAACATATCTTGCAATTTCACCCGCAATTCAGATAAATCAGGATCCACATGTTCTATCTCTTTTATAAATAACTTAACCTCAGGATCCTCCGATTTATCTAAAATTATATTGGCAGTTGGATATACTGAATAAGGAGGTTTTAAAAATTCAGAAAACTCTTCATAAGCCTTCCGAGTAATCTCATGGTTAAACCAAGCTGTGGGTATATTACGCCAAAAGTTTGGGCCTTTTAAACAAGCTGCAAGAACATAACATTCTGTTCCATAATCTCTAAATTCTTGATTCATATATTACCTTTAGACAGCAATAATTTTTTAGCTCTCTTATCTGATCTATAACTATCACCAACCATAATTACAGGTATAAGCTCATTAAATCTATCTACCACATTAGCCGCTTGAGAAGACCCTAACATTTTCATTGAAATATTAGAAACAACTATAAGAGAAGTATTTCTATTATATATATTACTAAAAAATTCATTAACCCATGTTCCAGTTATAGAATGCATATCTGAAGCCTTGTTATCTTTTTCAATTTCATCTATCATCAATAACTCTACTTTATCTTCCATCCACAAAACAAGATCCTCACTATCCTTATTATCAATAGTTCCTCGTAATAAATTTGAAATGGTAGACATACGAGTAGAATAACAAGAAATACCCTGTTTTAAAGCCTGTTTCATAATCCAATATGCTGATGCAGATTTTGCTGTACCCCCCATACCTTCAATAAATAGACCCACACCCTGTTTTGTAAGCTCCTGAATATCCTTCCCATACTTAGTTATTATTTTTATAGATGTTTCATTTTCTTTTTTAAACTTAGGTGTCAAATCATTTTCAATATCAAAATCCCAATAACGCTTAGGTATACCTGCATTAAGCAGCTGTATAGTCCATTTGAATTTTTCCATACAGCTGCAATCAAGAATATTACCATCCTTGAATATACCACCTGACCCATCACATCCACAATCCTGACCAACAATACTTGATCGTAATTCATTAACAATATCTGGTTTTAACCAAATTCTTTGTCGTTCCATACTATTTAATTCCAAATCGTTTGTATTTCTTAATAAGCTTTTTTCTACAGATAAAATAATGTCCCCCATTGCCCTTTGAAATTCTACCATCACCTAGCTTTTTCTGAACTTTACTTAGCACCCTACTATATTTTCTACGCTGATGTGAGTTCATATTACCTTCTCTATTGAAATTGTTTCTGGTATAATAACTTTTCCAATTTTAGAAAATACTTGTTTAAACTTTAATATATTTATACCAAAATACACAAAAGTCTGGCCCCTTTTAGCTTGCCCACCAACTTTACCATTTATATCTACAAATTTAATACGCTCACGAGCACAACACACCGGAAAAGACTCCCATAACTGCTCGTACCATTTATATCCTTGGGTAGAATTCACTAATAAAATACCCTCTTTAAAATTACCCTTGTACCACTCTTCAATCATCTTTTTTGACCACGTAGCTTGACCACTTTTACCATCCTCTTTACCATATGGAGGATTACAAAATACTGTATTGGCTTTCCAATCTTGCTTCAAACCATTCTCTTTTTTACCAAACCAACAATTTGCTTTGATCCATTTCTGACAAAATTTAGCAGATGCGGGATCCAAATCTATTTTTCCTAATACATTTTTAACTAAATCTATATACACAGGTGGAGTATACCACTCTACCGTATTATGCGAAGTAAGAACACTCATTGCTTGATCCATTTATACACCTGTACCCATTATTTTACTCGATATAGACTCTAAAAAATTCTGTTTATTTTCTCTAACTTTTGGATATTTTTTCCAATGTTGCACCAGTCCATCAAACATCTTCTGTACACCCTCATTTGTATTAATACCTGTAAATGTAGCTACTCGCCCATCCGGAAGTAATGACATAAACAAAAATTCTTCACATATATTTAAACATTCTTTTATACGTACTTCCTGGATATCTTTATTTTGCTCATCATATATCTCATAAAATGATGGGGAATATTTCATATCTGGCAGTTTCACCCCTGGAATTTTTTCCATATTAAAATTCTCCTGTTAACCAAACCCTTATAATTCTAGAGTCATTTTCATTACTTTTCTTTTTTAAGGATATAGATTCTCCATAGCATGTTATAGTAACCTCATCATTATAAAAAGTTATACTACAAAATCCTGCTGATTTAATATCAGATCTCATACATGCCTCAGAATGCTTTTGACATGTATCAAACAATATAAAAGAGTTATCCTCAAATATTATATATTTTAATTCTCTCATAGTTTTTTAAAAAAATCCTCTTTATATAATTCATTTCGCATAGCTATAAAATAATCATTAGTTAATTTAGGATAATCCTGATATATATGATACACCTTTTCACTTACAATACTTCCAAATACAGGGACAAACTTGTTCTTAAGAAAATATTCAGAAAATAGAGTATCAATAAAACACTTATAATCTTGATTTGATAATCTAAGCTTCATCCTAAACCCTTTCATCCTGGACAAATAAGCTCTCCAAGCCACTGGAGGAATTACCAATCCACCATTCCCAGCCCTCTTCAAACAATCTGAAAAATATAAAAGAAAATCCCTATTACTCCATTGCTCTAAAGGCTTTACTTCAGATTCCTTTAAAAGTAATTTCACTTGGGCCTTTCTATGTTTGTCATTACAATTTTTTTACAATGATCCAACTTAATATCTCTAATGCCCCCCTTATCCAAATGAATTTCACCCTCAGCAGTAACTAATAAAGACAGCATATCGTTACCAATGAATTCTCTTACAATGCCATGTAGTACTGTGCCATTCTTTAAAGTAACTTTTGTTTGCATCAGCATATTAAATTCCTTTTCATTATTCTATCTCCAAAATAAAAATAAAAACTGCAAATCGTTACCATGTTTTATAGATTCAACCAACTCTGAGTATCCATTATCATTTTCCCTTCTATTTATTACTCAATTCAGCGTTCTATGTACTTACATGTTATGTCGTCATTGCTCATTTTTAGATACGCTTTGTGGCACTTCTTTTTCCGCTAAGAATTTTTGGATTATCTCTTCAACCTTTTCACCTACTGGATCACTCGTGTACCAACGAATAAGTTTCCCAATCTTAGAGGCATAGTTCACCTCGTTTGTCGTGCTTTTCCCGATGTAATCATTTCGGTTCACAACAAACACTTCATCACAATCATCAATCTTGCGGAAGTGTAATTCATCCATCGCGGTTGCAACGCTTTCGTGTTCGGCGATATGGTCAGGGATTCCCCTTGCATACCATATCGGCAATAAATGAAGTCCATTTGTTATTTTGTGTTCATCGCGCTCTATGAACCATGCACAAACAGCCATCACATCCACAAATCTTGAAGAACCACACATTACAACTCGTTTTGGTTTTTCCATATTTTCCTCAGTGCCACAAAGCGTTAAAAGTAGATGCAATGCGAACATAACCATGTGGCCAAGCTGACCGAATCAGCCAAATGCAAAATTCATTGAGTTAAACGCCCTTCAAAATCAGTCTGCAAATGTCTTGTACTAATTCCTCTTCTGCCATTCTCAATTCTTTTATTTTTCTTTTATCCATTCTTGTTAATGCCCTTAAGGCAGAGTGAAGCAATTCATGTATTAAAAAGTCCTTCGGTTCTTTTGTCTTTGTTCCCCATCCATAAATTATTGATCGTTTATTCCTCGGATGAATAGAACATTGCGCTCCATACTTACTTGCACATTGGTATGTTATTTTCCAGTCTTGTAATATTCTCAGTTGGCTCTTTAGGGCGTTTAACTTTTTCTTACTCATTTTGAACGTTTCTCCTTCGGCAGTTTAGCAACCATCCGTTACGCGGTCGCGGTAAAGCGTGCAATTGCTTCAATTTTTTTACACACTTTCTTTTCTCAACTGTCCAGAATTTTATACAACTGTTAGCTAAGGCAATCTCTCTCCGTGCGGTTTTGATAGTTTTTTTTCTCTTTTCTATCTTATTCATCTTAAATTCCTTTCGCAATTACATGCTCACTAAAATGTTAATTGATTTATTTGTAAACATTTTCCTGCTTAACGAAAAAGTTCTCGTTTTGTCCATTGTCATAATTTCCTATAAACTATTTTTATCTTCATCCATTAATGTGCCGGTAGAATCAATACGCTGGATAGGTATTATTGTGCCGAATATTTTGCTAATTTCTTCTTTGGATGAATAATAGTAATCACTTATTGCCATATTCCCGAATAGACTATTATATACCCAGCGATATTTCATTACTTTCTTTTTAGGCATAGTAAACGTCTCTTCTTTTTGACCGACGAATTGCCATAAGGAAGGGCCTCCTTCTACATGCGCTCTATCATCTTCTGAATTAGGTGTTACATAATGGTAAAGCCCATTTCTATGTAAATATGCATTTACTAACATGGTATTTCTCCTTTAATTGGTTCATTAATTCTTGCCAAAAGCCATAGCAATCCACTAATTATCAACATTGCTCCACAACTCGACCAATGATCTATTTTCATTTCTACACTTATGTTGCCGAAAGACCATATCAGCGTTTCTATGGCTACGGATACACCCATAAATATCATTCCATATAAGAAAGAAATTATTCTGTGTTCGTTTAGTTCCATAATGTTCTCTGTTCGCAAAAAATATAACCAAAGTTTCAAGTTGACCGAATCAACTTGCGTTTTTTATTCTAACCTTTCAGCACGGCAGCTTAACCATCCGTTAGACATATGTGCTCACAGTCCCGCTATAACGCATTCGTCACACACCCGCGTTTTGCCTGTATCACTTCTGTCTTGTTGATTTACTACATATCCATAACTCGATCCACAGACATCACAAGTATGTGCCGGACAAAACGCTATGTGCGGTTGTCCTAATTCGTATTCCACTCCACAGTCAGGACACTTCGTTAATCGCGCACTGCCTAACACGTTGCTCAAGCTGACTGGCGTCAGCTCGTTTTTGTTAAGTATTTTTTCTATTAGGTCGGCAGCGTCGTAATATCCATTTCGGTTTGCTAAATCCATTGTGCTTCGTAATTGTTCGGTTAAACTTCTTTGGTCATTCATGTCTTGTCGCACTTTATTTCCTTTCTGTTTACGCCAGCAGCTTCGCTTAATCGTTGGGTGGACGCGATCAATAATCTTCTTTTATGCGTTCATATCGTTCATCCAGTTCCAGAAGGACTATAAGTTTATCAATTATTTCTTTCCTTCCAGTTCGTTTACCATTTTCAAACATTGAAAGTTCTCGTTTTGTCCATTGTTTTACTTTTATAGGCTTTAATTTTCCCATCTTTTCCTCCAACCAGCAACTCAAGCTGACGTGATGAGCGTTTTACGTTCTTCCGTTTCAGTTGTAATTCATTATCATATCGGTATTCATTCATGCTTCAAGTCTTTTCCATGTGCAGTTTATGTTGCCGTTAGGCTGGTGGCACTTCTCTGTACAAGCTCGCAATCAATAACCTATCCTCGTGTTTCGGGTTTTCTTTTTCGTCATTAACCACTGCAAACCAAGTGCCTGCAAATTTTTCCAGTCGCACAAATTTAACAGGGCAAGTACCATACCATAGCACTGTACCTTTTTTCATAAATCTTGCGTCCTTAAATTTCATCGCTGTTCTCCTTTTTATAAAATGTGCCACCGCCTAATACGGCTTCAACTTTGACAGAATTAGCTTTGGTACGTTTGTCCATATCTTTTGATTTTTTCATTGATTCGCTCCCCTCCTGTTAGTAGTTTGCATATTGTATCGGCTTATCATCATCCTAGTTCCTTTGCTAATTCTTCTAATGTGCATTTGCTTACGTCACGTTCTATTAACTTAAACTCAGGCTCCGACTTATAAATCTCCAATCTCCTTTTAGAATGCTTTGAAATATACCTAACATCATGATAAAAGTCAATAATTCCACAAGATATTTTTCCTTCTGCAGCCGTGATAGATCTCATACGCTGTAATGTAGAAATACTACTCAATCCTCCGGCAGCATTTATAGTAAAATCTAAACTTAACAAATCTATACCCTCCTCAAACAATGTTGATATACAGCACATAATCTTTTTTTCACGTATTTTTTGAATAACATCAACTCTTCTATCAGTCTTATCTTTTCCAGTCAAAACTACAGAATTTTTTATGGCCTTGTGCAAAACATTGGCATGATAAATTGTATCAGTTTGTATAATCACAGACTTATTATTATTATTCAAAGACATAACCAGTAAATTAATTAAACCTATAAAAAATTTATTTTCAACTACTGCTTGTTTATAAACTGTAGGATATGCTGCATCAATATCAAATTTTGGTAATTTATAAAAATATATTGTAGGACGTAATAAAAAACCCTCTCTAATAAGCTCTGAATATGTTACAGTATGAATTATATCACCAATAGCTTCTTCTACCAACATATCTTCATCTTTATCTGCAAAAGGAGTAGCTGTTAGACCTATCTTTAATTCCGCATTAGTACATTTACTCAGTACAAATTTACTCGTATTTGATAAACTATGATGAGCTTCGTCATAAAACACTAATTTAGCTTTTTTAAGTAATATTTGAATTAATATTTTTTGTTTCTTTTCTATTGAAAGCTCTTTATCTAGATCTTTTTCTTTTATTTCCTTACTATAAGCCGAAAAAGCACTTTGAACAGTAACTATAGTTATATCCTGTATATCTACTTTACCATCCCCTACAATGCCTACAGTTATATCAGGAAGAAACTGATGAACTCTATCCAAAGTCTGATAAGCAAGATCTAAACTTCTACAGAAAAATACCACAGGAAATTTACGTTCCGAGTCCACTATCGCAATAAACATCAAAGTTTTACCTGACCTCATAGGTGCTTTTAAAATTCCAAAACGTTTTTCTACACAACTTTGAGCTGCCAATAATTGATATGGTCTCAATTCATAAGTATTAGATTTTTGTACAAACTGCTCGGAACGAGGTTTATCAATAACATTAACCTCACAGCCATGTTTCTGCAATATATTAATAACTCTATTTAAAAGACCTACACGAAATGTTTTTGTTTTGGCATGATAGAGATGGTACTGACCATCCCATTGATGATTTTGAAATTTTGGTGAGAAAAAGTAATTTTCAGCGTAAAAAGAAAGTTCATTATATATTATTGCTTCTAATTCTGTAGGAAGTTCTGTAAGAAACCTGCACCACACAGAATAGAATTGTATATCTACTATAATATTAAACTGTTGATCTATGTCTTCAGAAATCTCTTCATGAAATATATCAACATCTATTTTTACCATGTAATTAATTTACCCTTAAAATTAAATTAAAATGTATTGAGATCCTCTCAGCCTGGAGCACAGGGACTTAAAGCAGACCCTATAACGATCTACGACTTAGCTACATCACTCTGAACCCCAATACCATTATATTTAATATAAATAAATTAATCGTAAATGTCAAACTGCTTACACCTTTAATTTTGGTATTTTAAATATATGAGTTATTTTATGTATAGGATTACCATAAGTATCATAAACCCAACCCGATCTCTGCAATCCTGATTTCTTATTAAGTATTTTATCTATACTAAAATTACATGACCAATTATCAGGAGCTAATGATTCTAAACCATCAATAGTATCTCCCTTAAAACTATTACTAACAACTAAAGCTCTAGAACCATCTTTAAGTTGTACTATATCATTAACTTCAAGATCCTTAGTGTTAAATTTTTTCCAGCCCATATATTCTCCTAGATTGCTGGTGGAATAAGAACCCATCCTGCATTACGTAATTCAAATAAAATTTGTTGGGTATTAATATCACCAGGAACAACATCTGCTGTGTCGGCTACAGCTGTAACAACGCTATTACGAGCAATAGATTCAGCCAATCCGTCTAATGCTGTTGCAGATGGAGATTGCGGCGTGGGTATAATAACAAATCCTAGAGATTCTATAGCACCTAGAACCTCTCTAAGAAAAGATTCACTTAATGGATTTTTATCCATTGATACTACTGCATTATCCAATCTAAAGGATAATTCTTTCTGTAAATCAATAATTTCTAACATAAAACCTCCTAAAAAGTTGTTCGTATTGATACTGCTCTATTATTTAATGCATCTTGCCCCGTTAATTCAATTATACCATTTACTTTAATTTTGAAGCTTCTTTTATTAAAATAACCCTTAATATTATTAAATATATCCTGCAAACTTACTTTATCTATATCTCCATCATTCCAAAATGCTGCTTGAGGAAACATATCAAACTTAGTTAATTTTTGCACTATATCCAACATATTTTCAAAAGAATTTAATGTAGCTATATTTAATATAAGTCTTAATTTAGATTGAGTTCCTGGAAGCTCTGAAATCCTTATAGGTATCTCAACTCCAATAAAAGGATATTTTCCTAATTCCAAATCATATATATATATACAAGACATGGGAAAGAAACTCTTTGTATGTCTTGTAGTAACCCTCTCCATCATAAGATAAAATTGAAACTGATATTTTCTTACTGTACAAATATGCTTCATCCTATTTAAAATATCATTGGCACATTCTGTGGAACAAATAGATCCCCCATACTGGTAAAGCTTATCACTTATATCTAAAGCATCGATTACGCTACCCGAAACATTGGGTCTCCTATCAATAGCCTCTAACATAATAGAAACTATCACATCCGTGTGTCCCTTACCTCTTTTAGAATACACCATTGGTAACTTAACATTATCAACTTTCACGATATCCATAGTTACTCCACATTGCACCCAAGTTAATACCACATCTATTATAATAACCACCCATTATACTGTGTCAAGTAACTCACACACTTTTTGTAATAACTCTATTTGAGATAAATATAAATCAGCTAATAATTGATTCCCAACTTGAGGTGAAATACTGTTCCTGCAAGATGCATCAAATATTTTTTTAGACTCCTACATGCAAGTTGAATTCCCGCAAGAATGACAAGTATAACACCCACCATTACGCCTTAACTCTCCACCACAATCCTTACAATTTGTGCCTTTGACCACAGTTCCATCTGGAATATATTTCTTTAAAGCTCTAGCTAATGATTTAGAAAATGATTGCATATCCCCATTTATTTTTTCACACTGCTGAACAACAAAATCTAAATCAACTCCATGACGTAAACAGGTAGAAACCATTCTAGTTAAGGCTTCTTCTTCATCTTTCGAATAGTCTACAATATTTTCTAATATAATCTCATCCTGCTCATTCAAAAGTTTGTAATGACCCCGCTTAACTTTAACAATTTTTCCTTTATTGGTTTCTTTTACATCAAACTTATTTTTTCCTGAAAATACCTCATATAAGGACCCTTCAAGCATACCTACTGCTACAAAATAAGTATTATCTCTTACTTTTATATGATGAATATCTGCCAACAGTTCTTTAGGACGCTTCGTTACTTTCCCATCTGCTGTTTTTTCTAGTTTACTTTTATTATCAGATTCAATAAGAACTCCGCTACGAGAATTTTTACGATATACAGTAACCCCTTTTAATCCTAACTCCCATGCTCTCATATAAATATTTTTTACAGTATCAATTGTAACATTTTCCGGCAAATTTAATGTTGACGAGATAGCATGGTCAACATGTTGTTGGGCCCCTGATTGCAATAGCAACCTATCCTCCCAAGCAAGATCCTCTGCACAACACTTATACCAAGGTGACTTTTTAATATCTTTTTCTCCAGTTACTACCCGCCATTCCAATATTTTAGAATGCATCACTTCAAATTCCCGCCACTTATCACCACTAGCATCTACAAAATCCACTTTTACATCTTTTTCATTACCTACTATTTTTTTTCTACGTTTATATGATATCTGAAATAAAGGTTCAATACCAGATGTTGTCTGTGTAAGAATACTCATTGATCCCGCTGGAGCTGTAGTTAATAATGCTATATTCCTACGACCAAACCTAACCATATCATCATATAATTCGGGATCCTCTTTAGCAATACGTTGTATGAATGGGTTTTCTAATTCTCTAGTCATATCATAGATTGGAAAAGAACTAATCTCTTTAGACATATCTACAGAGGATCTATAACAACTAAGTTTGAGAATTTTGTATATTTTTTTAGTTATTCTTATGCTTTCTTCGGATCCATATGCAATACCTTTAGCAGCAAAAACATCTCCCAAAGCAGTTATACCACATCCTGTACGCCTTCCTATTCTACAAACTGATAATACTTTTTCCCACAAATTCAATTCACGAATTTTTATATCAATACTTTCAGGATCTTTATGAATCTTTTGTATAATACGCTCTATACATTCTATCTCTAAGTCTATAATATCATCCGCAAGACGTTGCATTATTATAGCGTCATGACTAAACTTCTCATAATCAAATTTTGCTTTATCTGTGAATGGATCTATTATATAACTATAAAGATTTATGAGAATAAGACGACAGGAATCCAATTCTGAAAGTGGAATTTCTGAGCACGGATTTGTACCCTGTGTACGAAAACCAAGACTCGCATAGCAGTCTGCTGGACTTTCTTTAATAATGGTATCCCAAAATAACACTCCAGGCTCTGCATTATTCCTTGCTTGAGTTATCAAAGCATCCCATAACTCCCTGGCATTAATTTTCTTTCTTATTATAGGTTCATTACTGTCTACAGGCCATTTAAGTATATAATCTTTGTCTTTCTTAATTGCATTCATTAATTCATCAGATATTTGTACAGAAATATTAGCCCCAGTAACCTTTGTGAGATCCTGTTTTGCATTTATAAAGTCCATTATTTGAGGATGCTTGTCAAATAAAGATATCATAAGAGCACCCCTACGTCCACCCTGACCAACTTCTCTAATTGTATTCGAGAACCTCCCCATAAATGGAACAATACCCGTAGATGTCTTTGCAGCATTTTTTGTAACAGCACCCTCGGGCCTCAAATTTGATATATTTACACCATTACCACCCCTACGCTTCGCTATGCTTACAAGCTGTTCATCTGTATATATGATACCAGAATAACTATCTTTCGGCGACTCTACTAAAAAACAATTTGATAAGGAAACATATTGATATGGATTGCCAACCCCAAATAAAACACTGCCTTGTGGAACTATGTACTTGAAATGATCTAAATATCCAAAAATCTCATCTTCTGTCAATGGTATTTTAAACTTTGTTTTTTCAATTCTTACAAACTCTTTTGCTAGTCTTCTAAACATCTGTTCTGGTGTAGATTCTAATAGATTCCCTTCATTATCACGTAAAGCATATTTATCCAGAAATACAGACGCGGCTAATTCATCTCCTCCAAAATATTCAACTGACTGACGTAAGGCTTCATCCTCATTATAATACTGCATATGTATCTCCTTGTCATTCGCATATTATTTGTTTTATTAAATTTAAAATGTAACGCCAATAAATTTCTCAGATGTTAAAACTTTATCCATCAACTCTTTTATAAGATCCGGATCCAATCCACCATTCCCGGTCCCTATTAAAGGAATATATACCTTCTCCGGATAATTATCTTTTGTGTCCTGTAACCACCTGAGAGATTTTGCTACTGTAGCAATATTAGCCACACCTTGCCAGCTAAGGTGAGGACTTTTTACATTGAGAGGCTTCGAAGGTATTAAAATAAGTCTGTAATCCTTATAGTAAACTCTAGTAGTTAATAACTGACAATCCCTGCCATAAATCTTGGGTAATTCTGAAAATATCTGAGCCGCATCCTTGGCCAGTCCTGCACCCATCACATTACTACCATCATGCTTCCAACCTTCATTAGTAGGTATTACAATGGTAGAACCTAGCTTATAATAAATCCAAATGTTCCCATTCTTCCAATTCATATCTGCCTCTATACAATCTTTAAAGATGGCATCTTTATATCTACCCTAGCCGGAGCACCATTCTGCTCCATAGCACATACCGCCATTGCAGCAACCTTACGCATAATATCCATTCCTTCTTGATCTGCTATTTGTTTTGGTTTACGAGAAAGAATATGCTTAGCTTCATTTACATAATCTTCTATGTAAACAAACCATTCTTCTACTGAATGGACTCCATCACTTGTAGTAGTCTCAGATGTCCATCTTTTATCTTGATAGTCTCTCTCACCATTAATAAGCTCATATACAGATAATCTATCCATTTTATTCTCCTTGAAATTAGATTTATTTATATAATAGTTAATTTTTTCCATATAGCGCAACAATATTCAATCTGAAACAAACAATCGTCTATAGGTAGATGTGCTGTTCCAACAATCTGACAGTTTCTTTTTATCTCGGGTGCAAAAGACACTAAAGTTCTTAAATCTCTCTCTAATCTAAAATTCCAAGGTATTTGATGTTTAGTAGCTGTATAAGCATCCTCTAAAATACCAAGATCAAAGCGAGGACTATTACCCCATATCTGTAAATTTTCTGTCCCCAAGTCTTCTAAAAATAGTCTAAATTTATGAAGCACTTCTGATATATTTTTTCCTCCTACAGAAATCTCTTGCCTAGCTTTGTCACCTTGAGATAACCACCACTCAATAGTATCACCACCAACCTTTAATCCTATGTCCAAGCAAGATTGAATAGAAGCCTTCTCATAGAAACTACGACCTGTCTGACCCGTTGCAATATCAAATTCTATCGCTGCAATAGAACATATAACAGATTGACTCTTGTTTCCCATTGTTTCTATATCGATCATTAAATCACCAAGATTACCTGTCTGTCCCATATTACCTCCAAATTAATTTATTCTTTAATATGCATATTTAAAAAGACATGTTAGTTACACTTTTCATTACAAAGTATAATACAAATTTTCATAAAGGTCAAGTTATTCTTAATAATTAAAAATCATCTTTATGAATTTTTATCTTATCCAAAATCTTCTCTTTCTGAAGTCTAACACATTCTGATGTAGTATGCATGATTGTTGCTACGTCTCTTAACGTCCTAGCCTCATAAGGTGGATCTAATCCAAATAGAAGTGATATTATAATACGTTCTTTTTCTGAAATATCACTTAAGTATAATTTTACAATATCCTCTGAAGTATTCCTTATAAAAGAAGTGTCATTATTAAGGTCCTCTATATCCTGAAAATCTCCCTCAAAGGCAGAATTTATAACATTCTCTCTAATCTCCGCAATCTCTTTCAAATATTGCCCTATCGCAAATCTTATATGATAAAAGCAATAACTAAATACTCTAACCTTATACTTACTTACATCGTATCTTCTTATGCCCTGTATAAGACCTACATTTGCCTCTTGTATAACATCCATAACATCTACATTATTTGGAATTGTAAAGTTCCTTAAAAAATATATTACAAATCTCAGATGAGAATTGACCACTCTCTCAAAAGCTTCTGCAGATCCAGAGGCTACCTGAAACATTAACTCCCTCTCCTCGGCTGCTTTTAGAGGGATATACTTAGGATGTGCTAATGTTTTAGTATATTGCTCAAAAACTAAATTATGCATTATTACCTCAAAATAATTTTATTTATAACACTGATTTAACGACTGTGGATATGAAATCTATATCTTTTATAGATAGCCCTGGATGACATGGTAAAACTAATCCTAAAGTATGTAATTTTGTAAGATTCTTAGTAATAAATTTATTTTTTATAAATGGCTGCTGACCTAAATTACCACCAGATATGGGTCTAGTCTCTATATTTTCCCTATTTAAAGCAGTTATAACTCTATGCTTCTGATTGATATCTTTACATATAATAGGATACGTAATGCAAGATATTTTACTAAACTCATTACCCTTTTGCATATCTAATGTTGTGTTCATAAAATTATGTCTGTAACGCATAAAATTTCTATGCCTATATCCTGCAATTTCATCTAATATTTTTAATTGCTCTAGTCCTAAAACAGCATTAAACTCTGTAGATCTAACATTTAATCCTGGGTAATAAAATGTAAATCTAGACATAAATTTAGATATACAATACTCAATCTCCATATCATTTCTAACAGAATCCTCCACATCCACAGACCATCCATGACTTCTTATCATTTTTAATAAAATACTAAGATCTTTATTATCTGTAGAAACCATCCCACCTTCAATAGTACTTATTTGATGGCCATAATAAAAAGAAAATGTACCTATATCTCCTAAAGTTCCGACATATTTATTTTCTGCTTTAGATCCTACTGCAGGACAAGCATCCTCCATTAATAAAAACTTATATTTATTTCTAAGTTTTATAAGCTTACCCATATTCCCTGGATACCCAAGAGTTGGAACATACACCACTAAGGAAATTTTATGTAATATAAGAATTCTTTCAAGATCCTGTATGTCCATACTAAATGTATTTAAGTCTACATCTACAAATTTAATGTCAAATCCCAATTGTATTGCTGGAGACACTGTTGTAGACCACCCAGCACCGCAGATAGCCACCGTTAGGGGCTTATTCCTATGTATCAACAATTCTTTAATAGCAGCATAAGCTAATAAATTAGCTGAAGATCCTGAATTCACAAAAGTAGAGTAGGAAGCTCCTAAATGTTTAGACCATTTAGTTTCAAACTCTTTCACTTTAACACCTTGAGTAAGTCTGGGATATTTACTCAGCCATTTAATAGCCTTATCTATATGATATTTTGGTATAGTATCTTGTGCTAAATAATACTTATACTTGCTCATGGATTTATCCCTACAATTATATCAGGTAATATCGGATTCTCAAATCCAGATGCAACATCTATAATCATCTCTTTTTTAAGCTCCTCTCGGTCAAGATAGGGATACATATCTTCCAATGCCGTACTCCAACCCACTAATCTTGGTATATAAGAATGATACTCATGACAATTTACATCACATATTACTGTCTCACTTGAGTTCAAAACATCTAATATTTTAGATACTAATTCAGAATTATTATTTATTGTACAAGTCTTAATACCATAAGCTTCAGCTACTTTAACAAAATCTGGAGGTTTATATCCTACAGGACCACAAGCCTCCGCCCTGCCACCAAAATTAGTCTCTTGAAAGGCCTTGGTAATTCCATATATGTGGTTGTTAATGATGAATACCTTTACATCTACTCCATAGTTCTTTATAGTTTGGAGTTCTTGAATATTCATATTCATACCCCCGTCACCTATAACACATATAACATTTTGCTTCTTATTAGATGCACACCATGCCCCAATAGATGCGGCAAAAGAAAATCCCATAGGAGAATTTCCATTATTGGTTAAAAACTTCTGGCCTAACATAGTTTCAAAGGCCTGAGACATAATTACAATATTTCCACCACAGTCAGAAATAATAATACTATCCTTATCCACCATACCTGATAATACTCTAGAAAATACATAAGGATGTACTATATCTTTAGTATCATAATAAGATTGTTTAATTACATCATACTTGATCTTCCAACCCATAACCTTTTCAGTCCACTGAGAAAAGTCAGGCATCTCAACAAATTTAGATTTTTCTATATAATCTAAAAGCATATTTAAAAATATGGTAGAATCACAACGAAGATTATAATCAAATACAACCTGTTGTAATTTTTTCTGAAGATTTGCAATATCAATATCTACAATATATTTCTTTGCACTACGAGCAAATAACTCAGGAGCTCCCCCAGTTATTCTTCCAGATATCCTAGACCCTATAGCCAACAATAAATCACAATTCTGAATACCTAAATTACGTCCTGACCCACCATATGTTCCAACTCTCCCACCATAATAAGGAAAATCAGATGTTACTATGTCCAAAGCATTCCATGTAGGAAAAATAGGTATTTTTAATATATTAGATAACTGTAATAAAAATTTAATGGCCTTGGGATCATGCACACCCCCTCCTATAAGAAGAGCGGGTCTTTTAGACATGCTTAAATCACTTATAAATGACTTTATAAATCCAAAAATTTGATCTATATCAAATACACTTTCATCTGGTGAAGAATCATATCCCACTAAATCATCAGTTTCAATCAATTTCTTCTGTATATCTAAGGGTATGTCAAGATGAACCGGACCTGGCCGACCCTCTTGCATAATAAATAAGGCTTTTTCTAACTCAAACTTAACATCTTCGGCCTTTGTTATCATAACTGAATATTTTGTTATGGGTTTCATTATACCCACCATATCTGATTCCTGAAAACCTACCTGTCGAATAATAGGATCAGGCCTCAAAAACCTAGAGCTTATCTGCCCCGTAATAAATAAGCATGGTACAGAATCATAAAAACAATTTCCTACGGGAGTAGTAAAATTCATCCCTCCAGGTCCACTAGTAGCAATAGCTACTCCAAACTTACCAGAAACTTTTGCATATGTTTCGGCTGAGAATCCCGCAGCCTGCTCATGCATTGTACATACATATCTGGTCTTATCTGTACGGGTGAAAGCATCAAATAAATCACCTACCGCACTACCATAAACACCAAATATATCTTTAATACCTTTTTCTGCTATATAGTTAATAATGTAGTCTGCAACCTTTATTTTGGCCATAAATCACTCGCTTTCAATTCATTTATCTCTTCTTCTTTTATCGGATAGCAAAACTCTTCAGTAGGAAATTTATGAGTCTTAACTTCATATACATAAATCTTTAAAGCCTCTGTTATAATATAAAGCAATCCATCATCTCTAGTATCCCTACCCAAAGCATTGATACCTTTAGGTGTTTCTGTAATATGACTAACATACTTTTCAGCAACAAAAGTAACATAACATTTAGAGAAATAAGGTCTAAATGTAGGATATAATCCTAATAGATCATGCATTATCAATAATTGACCATCTACCTTACTTCCAGCTCCAACACCATATACAGGGACATCACTTACACTAGTTATAACTCCACCAGGCTCTGTAGGAATCGCCTCTAATAGAATGGAAAATACCCCAGCATCCCTTAATTTTTGAGCATCCTTCATAGTCTCTAATAAATTTTCCACAGTTTTACACTGAACCCTATAACCCCCAAAGGATTGAGTACTTTGAGGAGTAAGTCCCAAATGTCCCATTACCAATATTCCAGCATTAACTATAGCCTCTACTCTGGAACAAACTCTTTCACCACCCTCTAGCTTTATGGCATCACATCCAGCTTCTTTTATAAAACGCAACGCACTTCTAATAGCCTCTTCGTCAGACACTTCATAGGATCCTTGTGGCATATCCCCTATAATAAATGTATTGGGAGCTCCTCTACGAACAGCTTTAGCCATCATAATCATTTCATCCATAGTAACAGGATTGGTGGTAGAATAACCATATTGAACCATACCTCCAGAATCTCCAACTAAAATCATATCCACACCAGCTTTTTCAGCACAATATGCTAAAGGATAATCATACGCAGTAACCCAAGCTATTGGAATTTTTTCTTTTTTCATTTGCTGCAACTTTAATAATGATACCTTTGGCATAGTTTACTCCTATTTTATATTTATTTATACAATATCCTTTTTGGGTATCATACTATAAGCTAAAGACTGTAATAATCTCAGCTCACCTATATTTAATGATTCACTTTCCATAATTCCCGGATATTGTTTACCATATAAGTCCCAATCATTAGTTAAAATCCTAAGACCATATCTTCCTACTTCTGCAGAACGTCTTAAAGCCGTTCCTGGAAAAGGTACCGCTATAGGGAATGTACAAGAATAAATATCTAAAAATTTTCCCATCTCTATAGATTTCATTGCAGTTTCTCTTGTCTCTCCAGGAAGACCTAATATAAAGCTTGCGGCACATGTAATACCCGTCTCTTTTGCAGCTAAAATGGTTTTTTTTATCTGCTCTGATGTATAGGGCTTACCTGTCCTTCTAAGAACACCCTCATCGGCACTTTCCGCACCAAAAAAAATATAATAACATCCGGCCTCTCTCATTAATTTAAATAGACTGAGATCACATAAATCTATTCTCATCTCACAAGACCACTTCAACTTTTTATTAATACCCTTCTTTATAAATTCATTAAATAAATCTATGCTTACATCTATTTTATTATTCTCTATCAAAGTCTCATCAAAAAATACCAAAGCCTCACATCCAAAATCTTTTATATTTCTATCTACCTCTTCTATAACAGAATTTACTGATCTAACTATTCTTTTACGACCAAATGGCCTTACACAAAACACGCATGTTCCAGGACATCCTCTACTGGTAGAAATAGGCAACTCAAGTTTGGTTCTATGTGGATCAGCACCTGAATAGGAAGATAACTTAAACATATCCCATGCAGGAAATGGAAGCAAGTCCAGATTTGTGATTCTTTTAGATATACAACTATTTTTAGTCTTACTACCTATAGTAAGTATATCACCAACATTTAAATCATTTTCAAAAAAACTAATTATGGATTCCTCAGCCTCTCCACAAAAAGTATAATCAAAGCAAGAAAACTCATTTAAAGTCTCTAATGGCATTGAGGTAGCATGTGGTCCACCAATAAATGTTTTTATTGAAGGGAAAAGTTCTTTTATTTTTCCTGCTACTGTAGCTGTCTCTTTAATCTGTGTTGTATATCCGGTAAACCCAATCGCTAAAGGACGATTCCTATTTATAAATTCTATAATATCAGACACATTAAAATTATCTATAAACATATCAATAAATTTGGATTTAATGCCCCTTTGTTTGGTAGCAGCCAATAAATATGCCATACCTATGTGAGGAGATATTTGACGAGGTGTATCCTTAGATACTTTAAGAGATTCAAAGTATTTTTTTCTACCTTCAATATCTAATACAACATTTATTAATAAAAGATCCAGATTCATTAAACACTATGCCTTTATATAATTATTTCTATACCAATCTATTGTTTTCTCAATACCCTCTTTAATATTTACTTTAGCCTCCCATTCTAAAATATCTTTTGCTTTCTGCACACTAACAATTCTTCTAGGGATCATCGTAGGCTTTGTAGAATCATAATTTATAATTGGACTATACCCCACATGATCACAAGCATATTTTATAACATCTTTTACAGTAGATACTTCACCACTAGTTATATTTACCGGATCTGCATCTGCCTTAAGTTCTACCATTTTAAGGAATCCATCTACAAAGTCTTCAACATAAACAAAATTTCTCTGCTCTGAACCATCTCCCCAAACTTCTAAGGGATTTTGTATATTAGCTATTTTGTTAACTAACGCTGGAATAACATGACAAGTCTCTAAATTGAAATCATCATGAGGCCCATATAGTGCTGTAGTTCTAGCAATAGCAAATTTAGTATCACTCTGTCTATGAAATTGCATACAAACCTTTTCAAGGTACCTCTTCATATTCCCTACACCAGAATAGCCTTCCCAAGGTTCACCTGTAAAACCATCACACTCCTTAACAAAATCCCAGTCCGGGTACATAGTGGAACTACCTACAAACCCAAACTTCTTAGCCCCACATTCTACTGCTGCAGATATTACATTAACTCCTATCGTAATATTATCCCTAACTAACTGTAACTGACCTGTTTTCTGACCCTTAGCACCTTTAATAACAGCAGCTGCATTTATTACTATATCTGGTTTTACCCAATTAAAATACTCTAACGTCTGTACATAATTTCTAAGATCAATCTTACCTATAGTTATGCCATCTCCATTATATTTTAAAATTCTTCGTTTGAATATTAAGGCATATATATTTGCCCCCTCGTAAGATAGTCTTTTAACAAGGTTTTGGCCTAGTATCCCTGTAGACCCTGTGATAATAATAGTTTTGTTGGTGTAATAACTCATATGTAATACCTCAATATTTTACTTTTTTAGAGTCCATAATTTCTTCATATGTAAATACATTATATCTATTATGAATTACATTCTGATTATCTTTAAACCAAGCTACAGTTTTACTAATCCCGTCTGTAAGACCTGTAGAAGGACTAAAACCTAATATATTCCGTGCTTTATCAATATTCAACACTCTCGCCCCAAATTTACTAGGAAATATAGGTTTCAAATTATCTAAATATGATTCACCAAAACTTTCCGCTATAACTTCAGCTAAAAATAATATCTTATACCCAGTTCCACTACTTATATTAAAAGCTTCACAATCACCTGAATTTTCTAAAGCTAACAACATACCATCTGCTACATCCTCAGAAAATGTAAAATCACGTATCATATAAGGATTGTGTATATCTACGGATTTGTTCTCACTAATCTTATTTATTAGAGATCCTACTACCATTGTGGTATTTATATCAAAATCATCCCAAGGTCCATAGCAATTACCAGGTCTAACTATAACTATACCCTTCCACCCATATTCATCCCTATAAGCCTCAGTTTGTAATTCTGCCATTCGCTTTGCCCATGCAGAATATTTATCCCCTGAATTTGGAAGTCCCTCCCACATTGTACTCTCTATAAATGTAGATCCTGGAGCATATACTCCAACAGTACTTGTAAGAAGATATTTCTCGACATTTAATTTCTTTGAACATTTTAACATATTCATATTTATACGCATGTGAGAATCAAAGAATGTAGCTCCCCTGGATACTCCAATAGCGTTAGACCCCTTAGATCCTGCCAACTGAAACACAAAATTTGCTCCTGAGTCTCTAATAGCATTATAACATTCATCATAATTAGTCAGATCACACTTAATATATTCTGCGTCTAAAAATTGCCTTACTTTGCATTTTATATGACTAAATCTAGATACTGAATCCGCAGATGCTATTGTCACATATGCTCCCGCATCTAAAAGTTTAGTTACTAAAGGAACTCCTATTAATCCAGTACCTCCTGTAACTAGTACATTCTTACCTTTGTAGAAATTCATATCATGCTCCTCCAATAATTAAGCAGGTCAAGATTTATATCATCTAGAGTCTTCTTAGGCTCCCAACCTGTTAGCTCTTTGAATTTTGTACAGTCAGGTATCTGCAGAGTAATATCTGTAGGACGTATACGAGCAGGATCTATCTCTTCAAAAATAAGTCCTCTAGGTATTTCACTCTTTTGTAACATATTCTCAAGAGCCTCCCCAACAGTACAGGTATGACTTCCACCAATATTATATACATCACCTAATATACCATGATTAGCCACAATCCAATAAGCCTCCACAGCATCATCTACATGTGCATATGTTCTTACAGAATTTAGATTACCTACTCTTATAATATAAATGTCCTCCTGACCATGATTAATATCATCTCTACGCCGAATATATAATCTTTCTTGCTGAACTAATTGATATGCAAATGAAGATAATGCAAAATTTCTACCTCTGCGACTTCCCTCATGACTAAATAACCTTGTAGTCATTACTTTAAGTCCATATGCATTATAATAAAATTGCCCCATCAAATCCTGACCTACTTTGCTTATAGAATAAGGATTGGCAGCTCTTATAGGATTAGTCTCTTTTATGGGTATCTCCTCAGGACTAGGATTTCCGTACACTTCACTCGAACTACAATTAACTACAATTGGGTCTATCCCAAAATTGTCCCTAGCAACTCTTAATTCATCTAATAAATTTGTAGTACCTATCACATTAGTAGTAAGAGTTGCCACAGGAGTAGAAAAACTAGCCATAGGATAACTTTGAGCAGCAAAATGAAATACAAATTCAGGTTTGGCTTGTTTTATAATATTATTTAAACTACCTCTATCAAGAAGATCAGATTCAAAGAATTTAACTCTATCATTTCCATAAAGATGAGATATATTTCTATCATCACTTCTCCAACGTCTCGTAGCATATATATTAACATCAGGTACATTTTTTAAAAGATAGTCACACATATGACTACCAACCATACCTGTAATACCTGTTATAAGAATATTCATATTATAATCCAAAATTATTTTTTTCACGCTCTGCGTATACTTTTCTGTTTTTATCAAGCTCTGCAGGATTGTTATTCCTCGCATAGGTTTTATCAAAAGTAGATAATCCTATACTATAATGTCGATGTTTGAAAAGAATCTCGGGAGCATTTATAAGACAACCTGACCTTCTGGAAAGCTCTGTGAAATCATTGTCAGCACACATAGATGTATATTTTGGATAAATAAAATATCCAAATTTCTCAAAAAATGCTCTATTCATTATCGGTTGAGTAAACACAATACCATAATCACGAAGTCCATCATGAGTTCCAATAGATTTGGGTTGATTAAAATTATCCACATCTTTTAACTTTTCAAAAAGACTCTTATCCCAGTTTGTACAGGGTTCTACATCATCCACTACTTCTACCAAAATCTGTGTTGTCTTTGATATATACTTAGACAAATTATTCACTGCTGCAACTGGATTCCTAGACTCTCCGATATATACAATTGCTTGTACACCCTTACAAGGTATTTTAAATATATCTTTATAGGTATCTTGTAAAGGATCATCATTATCAACACCTATAAGATACTCAATACTATCAGGATCCAAAGCTGATACTATCCATTTACAGAAATTATCATATGCTATTTTGGGTCTCTCCCTAGTAGGATGTAATATAGATATATTAATCATTTTTTAGTCCACTTCTCGCTGTGACTTACTGGTTTATACTTATTTATTAATCTATCTCGTTCTTTTAAAATTTCTTTGGAACTAAGATTATTTGTATGTATTACCGATTCACTATTTCCACCCCTTTTACCATAAGCACCTAGACCTTCATGCTCAAAGTACAAATCTATATCTTTACCTCTGTCGATATCATCCCTAATCATAGTACCTCGATAAGGGTAATACACAGCTATCTGAGCATCATCTATGCCAGAAGTTTCAATGAACCTTTCTGTCTCCCCTATAGTCTCATAAGTCTCTCCAGGAAGTCCGATCATTAAAAATGCCTTGCAAGTAATACCATATTTCTTACATAATTGAACAAATTCATAGTTCTGTTTTACTGTAGTTCTTTTATCTACATTATCTAAGATCTTTTGAGACCCTGATTCAGCTCCGAAAGCTATTTCTACACACCCAGTATCTGCAAGCATTTTAGCAAATTCTTCTGAAAAATAATTTGCTTGACCATTACATCTATATATCAGATCTCTCTTCTTTAATTCATTACATATGGGCCGAGCTTTTTTAATAGAAATTGCAAATAGATCATCAAATAAATATACTCCACCATATCCTAAGGATTTTATATCATCTAACTCCTTACAAATATTTTCATGACTTGACCATCTAGCAAAAGATCCCGCAGACTCACAAAACCTACATTTTTGTGGGCACCCAGTAGAAGTAAGCATTGTAGCAGATTTTCTACCCATCAAATTATAATTATAATGAGATAGTAATTCTCTTGAAATATCTGAAACTCTATCTGGTCTAGACATCGATGCCCAATCCTTCTTAGACATTATATCCTTTTCTATCCGAGACCCGGCACCCTTTAATATTTTTATAAGGGATCTCTGTCCATCATCTGTTACAACATAATCCCAATCTGCACTATGTACATCAGAAAAATAATGTTTTGCATGTGGACCCCCTATAATAGTAGGCTTCTTAGGAAATAAAGTTTTCCAATTATTTAAAAATCTATCAGAATCATTTCGTTGTGGGGTCATTACAGATACACCTACATAATCATATTTTTCATACTTAGCCATATTATCAAAATCAAAATCATCCTCTAACCCAACTTCATATCCAAATTGTTCTATATAAGATTTCAAATATAATAGGGCAAGTGGAGGATATACCCGATCAGAATCCAAGTAACCACTACGAAGTGATACCAATAAAATTGATATTTTTTCATACATTAGTAGTTTCCAAAATATTTCTTCGTATATGGTCAGGAAATTCTACAATACCACTTACGTCATGTGCAGCTTTAAAGAATCTATCCGGTGGTCCTGGTGGAGCACCTTCTGCAGCCATATCATCATTACAAATCTGTCTTCTTAACCCTCTATTCATTAAGGCAGCATCATTTTTTATCCTACAACTATTTTCAAATATTACAATTTCCGGACATACAGGAACACCACCTTCACGACCTTCTGGAGACCAATGATACTTTCTATCAGTCTTCATTTTTAAACCACCTTTTATCAGTCTGGTAGTAGGACCTCCATTAGACCAATTAAAATAATGATAAGCATCTTTAGCTGTAAAATATAAAGGAAAATCCCAGTAACTACTTTTTTTAAATATACCTGTTTTAAATATGCCCCCAAAATTTTTTGTAAAAGTCATGTCAGCGTCTGGTAAGAATGTAAAACCCCCTGTACAATGAGATAGACCAAAATTTGTTTGAGCTACTGTAAAATCCCATGGTCTTTCAAATAGTTTAATGGGAACACTATCCTTATAAGAATTTATAATCTCTATAGTATTATCTTTAGATCCCCCATCTACCAATACAACTTCATGCAACAGATCTCCTAAATCTTGAGATAAATGCTTACAGCACTCCAAGTACCATAAAATTACATGCTCTTCGTCCTGACAAATAGTACATATACTTAAACTATTCATTTTTTATCTCTTTTTCAAAATACACCAATAGCGATCTGTCTCAATAGCTTCTTCTTCATATACAAATAATTGAGTACCCAATATAGCTAAATCAACGAAAGCTGGACTAATTCTTACACCATGCCAAGTATTCCCAGGGTCTGATCCTGTAGAGGATCCTGAAATATCCCTACCATGCATTATAAAAATCCCATCTTTCTTTAGGACCCTACCCACCTCATGAATATAACTTTTGATAATTGAAGCAAATGGTATATGTTGAAAACAGATATATTCAAAAGCCACATCTATACTATTGTCTGGGATCTTATTTAAATTATAACCATCACCCTCAATAAAAAGTATGTTACCACATAAACCCCCCAATCTTTTTTCTGCTATATTTAATAATTCTCCAGAAATATCTAATGCATAAAGATTATAACAAGTTGAGGCAATAAATTGAGACATTCTTCCAAATCCACAACCTATCTCCAATACATTTTCTATATGAACACCCGAATATCCAAAATACTTTTTAATTCTAGGTAAATATTCACCCTCAAAATCATGCTTGCCAGAACCTTGAATAGCCTCCTCAGATGCATGTTGATTTGCACAGACATATGATGCCGCATCTGTTATAGCCCTAATATTCCAATCGTCTTTTAATACTTTAGAATATTCATCAATTGATAATTGTTTTGTAGAACTTAGAATCTCACAATCAATAGCTCTATTTTTTACATTTTCTTCCATATTAAGTCTCTTATAGGTTCATCAATATTAACTCTTGGAATCTCATCTACATCTATAAAATAAACATTATACCTATCTAAAATTTTGTGTACCTTGGAAATTTCCTCGAGTTCCAACAACATCTTTCTAAGCATATTAAAATAATGAATCTTATCTTCAGCGTCTTTAGCTGTATCACCATTCCAGTTTATTAAATAATTTGTATTCTTCATTGTATCCATATTACACCTTCAACCCTTCCTTCATCTTACTCATAAATTGCTCCCATCCACCCTCTTTAAAATTAGCTATACGCTCTTTCATAACGGTAGGGTGTGTTCCGGTAAAATGTCTAACTTTATTACCTGCTTTGATAGTCTCTTCAAAAAGATATAAATAATCACAATATTCTTCACCTAGCTTTTCTTTCATCTCAAGCATTCTTTTATCAGGAAATCCTAGATCAGTATACATATGCTGGAAATCCCATTCCTTCTTAAACCCAACCTTACCCTCATGAACTTTTCCATAATGAAATATTTCTATATTACTATCGAATACAGGCCCCTCTCCATTTATTAATTGACAAGCATCACCATCCCAAGTCCAACCTTTGCCCTGCCGAGCAATCCTAGGTACACGTCTATAACAAAAATCAAATTCAGTCTCATAGTTTGCCATAAAATGCGTATAATGCATGGTTGCCAAATTAAAATCCTTTAACAAAGTAATAGACTTAACATCTTCAATACTATCATCATGAAGAACTTCATCAGCGTCTAATTTAAGTGTCCACTCAAAATCAGCTTTCTTCATACAATAATTTGCCAAATTAGATTGTATAGTATAATGAGTTCCCCAAGGCATGTGAATAAGTTTTATTTTAGAGTACTTATCCGCAAGTTTTTGACACAGTTCTATAGTACCATCATCTGAATCACACTCACACAATATATGTTGATCCACTGCAGGAAGAATAGATTCCACAGATTCCAAAATTGGATAGTCATAAGTTATAGCATTGTGTATAAATGTGTAAGAACTTATTCCTGGTTTCATTTTTGTTTTTCCTTTAATTGTCTTTCTATCTTATCCCGCAAAGAACTTGTCTCATGACTATAGCCATCTTCACGTCTTTTAAGTTGATTATTCTTTTCCCGTGTAACCTTCCCAGGATCCTTTGAGTCTATTGAGGTCCCTATCTTAGAATGTATTCTATTGGGAAATAATCTATTCATAATTGTACCACATTTAACACAAAGTCTAGGAAGTTCTGGATTAGTAATATCCAACTCTTCAAAATCACACTCAGGACATTTAAAATCAAATAGTGGCATTATATTACTCCCAAAGTTTTATCTATGGCTATTTTTAGTTCTCTCATAGTATTCTCTTTGCTATATCGATCCACAGTTTTGGTAGCCCTAAACATAATATCATTAATAAATTTCTTATCAAAATTAAACAATAGTTTAGATATAACTGTGGCTAGGGTCTGGGAATCCCCATCAGCACAGATCATACAATTTATACCATTCTGCATATAATCAGTACCACCCCCACCAGTATAACCTACAACAAAAGTATTACTTGCCATCGCCTCTAACCCTGGAAGACCAAGACCTTCAGGATATGAGTGAGCAAAAAATATGTCGGCCAATCTTAGTTGTTTGGCAAACTCAGATTCAGAGCTGTCCTTTAAAGATGTGACCGACACATAATTTTTAACCTCACTCGGTAAATAGAATTCAACAGCTTTCCACCGTAATGAACCATCTTTTCTTTCCTGTACCAAAACATTAGTTTTACGTAATTTAAATTTTTCTATGTCTTTATCAGGATAAAAAACAAATCTATCAATAAAGGGTGTAACTCTGTACCCAGGCACACCTATCTTGCTCTGGTTCCACTCAGAAGAGACCCAAAGCTTTATATCTGTATAATCCGCACTTCTATCGAAGAAAACCTCACCTTGGGCATAACTGACAAGATAACGAGCTTTAAAACGCCTTAGTGACTCTATATCTTCCCAACCAACTATAATTACGTCCGGATCCTGCTCAAGACTATGCCAAACGTCACCCCAAGTTATTATTTTAACCTTATGATCAAACCAAGTAGGTATCGATTGATAATTAGGAACAGCTATGCAACTATCATACCCGAGTTCCGTCTCCAGCTCAGATAATTGAAAATGAACTTTTATCCCACCACTGGGATCCATATTTTTAGGAATAATATGAACTATTTTTTTAGTCATACACAATATTGATTAATAATCAAAATCTAAACTAGGTCTAACTGGCTGCAAAACATTATTAATTGTAAATTGTCTCCAATAAACTTTAGCTCCAAATAAAATTCTAAATCTCTCTTTCCAAGAAAAACCCCAGCAGCTTGTAACCTGACCATCTTCTGTTTTATGTGCAGGAAGAGGTATATATGGAGGTTGATCCTTAGCATAAATTATATTGCATTGTATAAAATATATAGGCTTCATTTTACATATCCTTCTTCTTGATCATCCTCTTCTTTTTTACCATCATCTTCTACTTGAACATCATCCTCGCCTTGATTACGATTTATTGCCAAATTTATTTCAACAGAATTAATAATAGGACCTACAAGAGTCTCCTCTTCAACTTCTTCTCTCGATCTAGCGACTCCCTCAGCTACTGTTTGACCACAGGCTAAACAAACTTTATAACCCTTCATCGTAGCCGTCATATCCTCAGGATGACTACAAAATTCACCCGGCCTTTTATATAAATTAGAATTGTTAGACACTACTACAGTCCCAGTAATATCCTCTAAAGGCTTGCCCTCAGCAAGCCTTGCCTTTTCTCTTCGCCATCTCTCTATAGGAGATTCATTTGACATAAATTTATTTCTCCACAAAGTCAGTTTTTACATCTAGTAATAAACTATCTATGTTTTCCTTCATATATTTTGTAATGCCTTCAAAACCTGCCTCTTCTGAGTCATAATCAAATCCTCTAAAATCTACACGAGCAGGATATACTTCTAAAATCTCTCCCGTATTATCATCTTGAATATACACAATAGCCCAACCAAAGGTGTGTAAAATTCTATTTATCCACCAAAGAAGTTTTGTATCCTGAAATTCTTTCCAAGTTTTCTTTTCCATATTAATTTTCCTTTCGAATCATTAAGCCTATGTTCTCGCTCTTACGAGGATCCCCATTTTTATCTATATTATCATACTCTACACTCTCACATAATCTACCAATTATCCAACCATCACTTTTCCTAATAATTCCATTCTTCTGTATTTCTACACTATGAATAGTTTTTGTTTCTATATAATCACACATACTAACCTCCAAAAATTATAATTTTAAACCTATATCAAGTGCTGAAATTTCCTCTAGTAAATTTTTAGCTTTAATTTCCCATTCATGAGCATGCTCATCAAACCCACCAGTAGCCCACGTAAGAGGCATGGCATTACTTATTAAAACGCTACACTTATTTATTACTATACCCACTCTTTTGTAATATGTTAATAAATCTTCTAAAGAATTAATAAATACACTTGATTGACCATTTAAAGACCTGCATATAAATTCTGCAGACTTTCTCTGATTTTTTGAAAAAATTGCAATTACTTCAGGACTATTTCCACCATCTTTCAAACTTAAGACAATATCACTCTCACAATCTGTAATTAAAGAATATTCTTTACCCATTTCAGTCTCCAAAAATTACTTGTTTTGCTAATTTACCTACCACCTCTATTGAATAATTTTGAGCCTTAATAAGTGAGGCTTTGCCTTTATCTTTTACTTTATCTCTATGATTATATGCATAACGTAAAAGAGATCTGAAATGTTCTATAGATACTTCAGCCCATTGACCACCAATATAATTCTTAAAATAGGGCAATACCTGTAATGGTATATCAACAAGCTTATATTCAGCTGTCCAGCCAACATCTGAAGTGACAAAATCTGTCACGCCACTATATCCCGTAACTATACTGGGTATTCCTAATGCTGCACACTCAATTATGCTATTACCAAAACCTTCACCTCTGGTAGTTAATAAATTACAATCAAAATTTCTTAAAAAGAAAGGCATTACACTATCAGATAATAGTGAATTAGTACAATATATTGGGGCATGACTTTTTCCTCCTGAAAGCTCTTGAATATATTGCTTAATATTTTTTCCCTGTTGTTGAAGAACATAATGTAGAGATAAACTATGCACAGTCAGAGTCACGTCATCTTTAGCATCAAACTCCTCGATAAAGGATCTGAATAAGGCTTCTGGATTTTTTCTCTCCCCAAAATGAAATACCGAGACAAAATTCATACCTCTTTTATAGCTCAGAGGCATTACATCTGTAGAAGATTTAAATATACTTAAATCCGTAGCATTAGGTACTACAAAAATAGGAGTTGTCACCCCATGATTTAAAATAATTTCACGGAAAAAAGTAGAATTGGTTATAACCTTATCTACAGCATTGAGTTGATCTCTCCAAGCTCTATTAATTCTATTGCTTTCACCTGTAGTATGTGCTACACGAGACTTACCTGGAGGCATAAGATATAAATGATCCCCCTCACTACTACGCAAGACATGTCTATTCCAGTAATCATGAGGCTTATTTATCATCCTTTTAATTTCCCAATCTATAACATTTCCGGGTTGATGATATTCCTCAGGAGCTATTGCAACATCTACACCATTACGACCAAGGCCTTTAGCTAAATTACGCATCACAATACTAAAGCTCCACTCTCCCATTATTTTGCAGCAGAACATAACTCTATCTTCAGATTCAAATTCATAAGGATCTTCATCATGTTTCATATAAAATTTTATCTGATTATTTCTAGAAATATCATTAACTTTTTTTATGTCTCGATATATGTCTATACCTGTTTTGTTTTCATAATGATAGGATTTAGCTGTTGGACAATATACTGATTTAAAACCTAGTTTACGGGCCTCATAACACATATCCACTTCTTCAAAATAGGCTGGGGCAAATCTTTCATCAAAGTGATCTAACTTTTGCAATAATTTATTTTTTATAAGAAAAAGAGCTCCCGTTATATATTCACACTCTTCCTCTATCTGCTGCACCGAAGGATCATTATCTACCTCTCCCGCGCCTTTATGTTGACCCCAACCATATATGTTTAAAAATGCCCCAGCATGTTGAATTCTACCATCTGCAAATAATAATCTACCCCCAACAATACCTATATCATCTGGCCTCTCCTGAAGTAAAGCATCTATACATCCTGGCAAAAGCTCCATATCATTATTCATTATTAGAATGTCTATATCAATAAACTCTAGAAGTAATAACTCAATACCCTGATTTACCGCAGGGCCAAACCCTTTATTTTCTTCATTAGAGAGACATCTAAATTGTATCCTATCAGTATCTTTCAACTCCTTAAAAAACTTTACAGTATCATCTGTAGATGCATTATCTATAACAAATACAATAATCTCATCACAAAGTTTAAACTCATGTTGCTTAATAGATTCTATAAGCTTCTTCGTATAAAATATCTGATTATAAACAGGAATAACTATACCTAATCTTTTCATTATATAATCTCAATCATACTTTGATTAATATCTAAATTTACACTATTAGATAATATTATTTTAGATATAGTTTCTACAAACTTGGTGCCTGTAATTTCCTTAGACCAAATACCTCGAAAACGCTCACCATGTTTTATCGCTCTCTCCTTTGCAATGGAATAACTATCATAACATCTTCTCAACTTACGTTTTACATCTTGCTCCCGAGGCATAGCCCAACGCATTCCTGGATGATAAATACCCTGTCTCAGAACCGAATATGGAACATCAGTTAGATCAAATTCAAATAAAGTAGAAAGTTCTGGGATAACAAAATCCATTTGTCCAGACCACCCTGTTACCAATATAGGAACATCACAGGCAATAGCTTCTGCAAGAGGCCTACACCAACCTTCTCCACTTGTAGCCGATACAAAAGCTTTTGATTTTTTATAAAGATGTGCCATTTCATAATCTGTCATATCCCCATGTATCAAGTATACTTTAGGAAAAGGCTTACCATTCTTTATTGCATCTATACGTTCTCTAGTAAATATTAAATCAGGTGAAGAGTTATTTTGAGAAAATGTTTTTACAAATATACCCACATCCTTATTACTTTCAAATGTCTCACAGAACCATTTCAAAAGTAATCCAACTTGCTTGCGGTCCTCTCCTATAGGATTCACAGCCCACTGACCTGCAGTAATGAAATTAAAAGATGTTGCTAAAGGTAATGCTAAAGTGTCTTCGATAGGATCATTATTATATATATCAAGATCCACACCCTCCCCCACTACATACACAGGAACACTCACACCGTGCTGTTGAAAAAGATTTTTTATGAATTGAGAAGGAACTATAATAGCATTCATCTGATTACAAGCTTCAGCCCATCCTGCAGGCAATCTATCAGACTCAATACCCGCTGTTATACCTATATTAATTGGACCTACCTTACGAAATTCTGTGGGAATTCCAAGATGCATGAATACAAAATCCTTTGTATTAACTTTATTATTCACACAAAACATCAGCATATCTAATAAATCTTCGGGAATATTTTCTGTAGTAGATGTTGCACCCCATCCTGTAGGAATTACTGAGATATTAAATTTATTAGACTGAAATAAATCTCTAACTATATCTCGAGCATGAGACCCATATCCAGAGCGCGAAAACACAGAAGCTTGAAATATTATATTTGTTTTCATATAATTTCCTAGTGAACACTAAAACGCCATGATTTAAATATTTTGGGAGTATTATGAATATCCTGAAGATATTTATCCCATTTCTCTAGAGTATTTTCAATACTATAATTTTCAACCATAAATTTCTGACCTAAATTTCCCACAGTTGTCTTCCAATTACCATCTTTAACTCTCATGTAGGCTTCGGAAAGGGAATTTACAATAGTTTTAACAGATACATAATCTCGATGAATATAAGGTGCCTGTGGAACCCCAAAAAGATCCTTTACTTCAGGTTTCAATAATATACCAAACTCAACATTCTCATCAAAAGCCTTGCAACCTTTACCATCTTCACATTCTACAGCATCATGATGAACTATAATTTGCATTTGTTCTGTCATACCTCCTGTAGATGTCACTATACAAGGAGTCCCGGCAAACAAAGATTCAGACACACAAAGACCAAATCCTTCAGAATGAGCAATATTCAATGTTACATCTGAAATATTATAAAACATATTTAATTGGTTGGTATCAACACGCTGTTGATTCAAAATTATAGGGGCATTTATAGTATTAAGATCTTTGACTACAGTTGGTATATCAGTTCCTTCGGGATCTACTGCCACTGTATTCATCAATAATATTGAATTAGGGTGTGTTTTATAAAATTCAATAAAAGATAAAATTACATCCCCAGGACGTTTCCTAGAAATGTTACGATTGTTCCAAAATATAATAAAGTCTGTATTAGGCTTTCCTATACGCTTCACAAATTCAGATCTTATCTTCTTTACTTCGATAGAATCCATATTAAAAAACTCTGTAGAATCCTGCCCATGATGTATATTTACATTATTTATATTATTAGATTGAAGTAGATCATGACTAAACTTAGAAATAGTAGTAATATAATCACAAGCACTATAATAAGGTATATTAAATTTTGGGAAGGGGGTATTATCCCATGTATGATATAAAACTACTTTGGATTTTAACCTAATTTCATTATCCATAGAAAATACATAACTAAAGAATCTAGGGTCTGAAAATAATATAATAATATCCGGCTTTTCAATATTCATTACCATTCTAAGAAGATTTGGATTACCATAAGCATCTGAGGTGGGATATAATTTAATATCTTTAAAAACCAATGGTGTATTGTTCTGTTTACGTAAGGATCCTGCTATAGATGATACTATATATCTTCCAGACTTCACCAGTCCTTGCATAATCTTCAATGCTTGTATTCCTACACCAGTGGGCATACGAATATCATCGGTTACGAATAAAACCTTGATTTTATCCAAAAATAGCTCCTCCTAAGAATTGATCTCTATTATATATAATGTCCAATAAAATGTGATTATTTATCGAAATTATAAATAAATTTAAGATTTTTAAAATATATATTTAAGACTTTGCAGTGGAAAGAAGTTGCTCGAGTGTTTTAGGTGTGTAATTATTTTGCTCAACACAAATGTTTATAAATTTATCTTTATGTATTAATCTTTCATGTGTATGTCCATATAGAATATGATCCCTAATCTTGATGATATCCTCACTAACTTTGCTAGGATCATGAACTACACAAACTGTACCAGAATTATATAGAGATACAACCTCTTTAAATCCCATTTCTCTCATACTTTTAGAAGATCTATCATGATTTCCTCTAACAAGTATTTTATCCCCATTTAGACATTCCAATATATGTTTTGCCGTATCAAAATTACACAAGGCAAAGTCTCCACCATGTATTACCAAATCCCCCTGCTGCACAACTGAATTCCAATTTCTTATCATAGTTTCATTCATCTCATTTACATCAACAAATGGCCTATCACAATACTTGATGATATTTGTGTGAAAAAAATGATTGTCCGATGTATAGAATATATTCATAATCTTATAGATTTTCTTTCCCATCACCTATGACCCTAAAACAATGAAATTCATCACAGCCCGAGGACCAATTCACTATTTTCTTCTTTATTTTGCAAAACCCTTCACCACTATTATCAAATGGCTTTTTCTTTGGTGAGAGATATATACAAAAATCACATACTATATCACAATTTTCACTGCATTTTGTAGCCATATTATTTCCAAATTTGATATAAATTAATGCACCATTTTTTAAATGTCCAATTCTTCATAAGTAGAACATGATATACTAGCGTAAAGCTCGGGACCCAGAAACAAAGCCATCCTAATAATATCACTCTCCACCATTCCCAGCCTTGAAGAACAAAGGGAGCTACTATCATGGCTATCACAGCTAATAGATTTCGAATAGTATCAAAAAAATGCCAATAACCTGCACTCCATGGATAACCTTGATTTACCTTTTCTGTAAGCAAACCTCTTTTTTCATCATACCAATTAACCAAAATCTGCCCAAATTTTTCAAGATAAGGGCGAATAATTTTTTCACCATCTTTATGAGCATCCGTAATAGCCTTACATATATAGATTAATGTCCATAATACAACTAGTATCCACCACATAGATCACCTCAAAATATTATTGAATTTAATTTACCATTTTCAGTAATTTCCATTATCATATGTTTACTCTGTAAACAATCAATACAGTAATTTTCATCTCTTTTTCTAAATTCAGACCCAGGAGTATGTCCAAATATCTGTCGTAAGCCTTCAATCGAATCAAAATCCCAACAATAATCACACCAGAAAATGCCACCTACATTATTTGCACCTCCCCGAGAAGCTCCTATGTTGTATACCATTCCAAAGTCTAGGTTTCGAATCTCTTGATCAAGCCACATTGTAAGCATGTTCATATCATCAAGTGTATTACTATCATATGGTATTAGTCTTTTTGTAAGACCTGCATGTGTTATCAATATTTTATGCTCAACAATTAACTCATATGGCTTCAGTAATTGGTGCATGTCACTAAAATGGCACATTAACTGTGCTGCAAAACTACTAGCATTGCCACTACACCCCATTCTTTCAGGCATCAAATAACCCAGCTCATGATTCCCTTTTAATGCTATAAATTTTCTACAATCACCTGTTATTTTATCTGTATAAGAACTTCTTCTTACATCATTCAAAATCTCTTCAATCAATAGTAATTGTTGTTTTCTTGTTTTATTAAAGGAATCAACATAATCACCTACCAAAATAATATCATGATCTTTAAATTTATCTTTTATCTCATGATATATGTCTATATCTCCATGAAGATCACCTACAACTATTTTTTTAGTCATGACACTCCTGTTAAATAAAAATGTCTTAATATAAGATAATTATAAAAAGACATTTTTACAATAGACATTTTTACAATAGAAAAAGAAAATATGTTAAAATTAAGTAAATTAGAACCTTTGATAATTAATACATATAATGTATATATTATACAATAAAAAGTGATTATTTATTTAAATGAAAAACTAATTATTTAATTCATTAATCAAATTTATAAATATAACTTATTTCTGCAGATCCATTAATACCACTGTAGCCAGTTGTAAATTTATACCACCATCCTGGAGGTACGAAAAATGACATATTACCAAATGTAAATAAAACATCAGTGCTGTAATAATTATTGTATTTTTGAGTTCCTACAATACCTACTTGCATAGTACAGGCGGCATTAGTGGGGCCAATATATGCCATACTATAGCCATAACCTATACCAGAAGCTGTAGCTCCATATCCAGAAACAACTCCTCGAGCGGTTATAAATATTGTATAAGGTTTAGTGTTTTGATAAGCTACGTTAGCGATTGTAGTACTTGTAATGTCATTTACGCATCCAAATTGATTGGCAAGAGATTTTTGACCACTACCCGACCCACCAATAATTACAGGCATACTTCCAGGAAAAGCATCTACACTACCTGTTGAAATCAATCCTATAGCCCCTCTAATCATTCTAAGCTCATCCTGCAGAGATCCTGAAGCCACGCTTGTATTAAAAGCTACGGGAGATCTATTAGATAATGATGCATCACGTATATCTGATGTATCCATTGTATAGAATTGTCTCGAGTCTGTATAAACTATTTGGATTCCCCCATCATTAACTACAGCTGAGCCTAGTTTTAAATATTGAGAGTACTTATGTGGATTTTCATCCTCCCATATATAAGATGTCTGACTTATAAATGCAGGAACACAAGCCGAATTCACAACTACCCAATAATTACCATCAGCCATTAGAGGAGATACTGCATATAAGTTTGGAATAGACCCAGAAACCATATTCCCATTAATTAACATATATGCACTACTTGGAGTTTGAAACTCTATATAGTCAATTCCTAAATCTATTACAGATCCTAAATAACTGGATTTTGCTATATCATTTCTAGAAGTTAATATTATACCATTTACATGACTATAACGTTCATGATCTGCAATATCTTGACCTGTATATCCAAGATCGGATAGGTTCTGACCATGAGGGTTTGTAGTAGATATAGCAGCATGACCAATAGCCTTTACATGATCTTCTACACTAGTCCAACCCATAGTTAAAGATGGTTCAATCAAAGGATCTAATATAACAGAATTTGCAGGAGTAATTGTTCTACAATACTGTCTCATGTCTGTAATAATTCCACTGATATACCCACTACTATTTGCAGTAAATCTACCTAAAGGTATTTCACCTACGGATGCTGATGCAGCTTCAATTCTTATTTGATAACTATCATAATAACGAGTATAAAAATTTATACCTATATCATCAGATTGTAAAGATCCCGAAGACTCCTGATATTTTAATTTAATATATTTTGTGCCAGATGTAGTTTCAGTCCAATAAGAAGTTGCTGTATTATCACCTAATGTAATAGTATGACTATTATTTATATTAATAAAATTTCCACTAGAATCTAAAGCAGATCCTGAAGCAACTATAATTATAGTAGAACTATTTTGATTACAATAGAAATTACTGGTAGTCTTAGCATAATCCTGAGGAGAACCATATATACCTCCCTGAGATATATTACCTCCTGTAAGAGAGGATATACCACCAGAATTTCCTAAAGTTGACAAAGATCTTTTGGCAACCTGGTTAGAAACGGATGATTCAATGTTATTAAGATCATCGGACATTACATCTTGATCATTAAAAAAGTTAGCTCGTTCCATAATTTCACCAATTTAATTTAAGTTATGTTTTCTCTAAGGGTAATTTATACAGGTTATAATAAGATAAATCCTTACTTCTAAAAACTCGTGGTTCAATAGCTTTTAAAGCAAATCCATAATATTGAAAGTCTCCGGAACCTGAAGCAAATACAGAAACCTTAGACTGATAATAGTTATCCACTGATCCTGACGCTATAATTATAGGCTCAATATATCTAGGAGCATACTGAATAAATCTTTCTTTAATAGAATCAGGAGTAGATGCCCATGGAGATATCATTATTTCATCTATAGCTATATTATAAGAAGATGAATTATTATTACTTATATATAATTCTGTAGGAGAATTAGATATATTCTGTGGATTTACAGTTATAGATCCAGAAGAAATATATTCTCCATCAACAAAAAACTTTGCTTTATTATTTTTACATGTTACTGTAAAATAATGATATCTTCTTGGTTCTTCTAATAAATATGTTGATATAGATGCTGATGCGACACTAGTAGTAGATCCTGACTTTGCAGTATAAGAAAAAGTTTCTTCATCAGAATCTATAGATATCAAATATCCATCTCCTACCAATGAAGTACCTGCAGCAGATGTAGTCTCGCGCTTCAAAATTATAAGTCCCGTACCGTCAGCAAAGGTTTTATCAACTCCATTTATTAAAAATTCTGCAGTCAGACCTGCATATGAGTCTATATCATTTGTAGTATTGCCCGTATAAATTAAACTACTATTAACACCATGATCAACTAAATTCATAGACAAAGCTAGTCTATCTGAAGATCTGCCTATTTCAAATATAGGGTTATTAGAAGAGCTAGATTTTTGTAGATTATTCATATTACCTGAAATATCCCAAAGTGAACTGCTGCTAAGCATTACCCAATGAGCCCCACAAGCTCCTTTTATTCCACTATATATAGAATTAATTCCAGTAATATCTATGATACATCCAGAACCAGAACCACCTGTAGTTATATTTCTTTTATTTACAACATATCCACTAGATCCACTTGATAATAGAGTTACCTCTGAAACTATACCCCCAGAAATTGCTTTTACTTCAGTTATATTAACAGTACATCCTGATCCTGAACCACCTGTAGTTACATTTCCTGTACTTACAGAATATCCACTAGAACCTTCAGAAATTAACTCTAATAAATTAACTTCTCCACCAGTATTTTTATTAATACCTGTTATATTAACAGTACATCCTGATCCTGAACCACCTGTAGTTACATTTCCTGTACTTACAGAATATCCACTAGAACCACTTGATAATAATGAAATAGAAGATACAACACCTCCAAGCAGACCCACATCAGGTGTTACCTCAGTTATATTAACAGTACATCCTGATCCTGAACCACCTGTAGTTACATTTCCCGATCCAACTGTATATTTCGATTGCCCCCCATAATATAATGAAACTGATGTAGCAGAACCGCCACCATTAGCTTCAATACCTGTTATATTAACAGTACATCCTGATCCTGAACCACCTGTAGTTACATTTCCTGTACTTACAGAATATCCACTAGAACCACTTGATAATAAATTAACATCTACAATACTACCACCACCACTAGCTTCAATACCTGTTATTTCAATAGTACATCCTGATCCTGAACCACCTGTAGTTACATTTCCTGTACTTACAGAATATCCACTAGAACCACTTGATAATAATGAAACTGAACCAACTCCCCCTCCTGATCCTAAAGTTATAATAGACCCAGACATAGTTTGTGTAGGATCACTATACGAACAAAGTATTCCCGAAGCATAATATCCTGGTAAAATTGATGTTAGAGTAACTACAGGTAATGAACCTGTACCATTCGTAGCAATATGCTTTGTACCTTCATTTATTTTAGATACAATAGCATTAGCGGTATTTACTGCAGAAGAACCTGATCCTATAGTTAAACTATATCCCGTGTATCCTAAAAGATAAATAGAAGCTATTGATCCTGAACTACTAGTCCCATTTACTGTTATATTAAAAGATTCTTGTACACCACCACTACTAACAGTTAAAACCTTAGCTACAGCATCACCAGACCCACCCGTTAAAGTAATTAAATCATCTACAGCATAACCTGATCCACTAGCAGTTGTAGTAGAGTTTATAGCAGAAATTAAACCTGTTAAAGTACTGGCAGAAGCAACTTGTACAGTAGCATCACCAGAACCACCTGTAAGTGTAAGTATATCTCCTGTTACATAAAGTAATCCTGAAGCAGTTGGGGCAGAAGCTATAGAAGATACCTTACCTATAAGATTTGTTGCTGCTGACACATTAACTGTAGCATCTCCCGAGCCTCCTACAACAATAAGTCTATCATTAACTACATATCCTGTACCTGAAGCTGTGGGAGAAGAAGCTACTGATATAATTTTACCACCACTAGCTTCAATACCTGTTATTTCAATAGTACATCCTGATCCTGAACCACCTGTAGTTACATTTCCTGTACTTACAGAATATCCACTAGAACCACTTGATAATAATGAAACTGAACCAACTCCCCCTCCTGATCCTAAAGTTATAATAGACCCAGACATAGTTTGTGTAGGATCACTATACGAACAAAGTATTCCCGAAGCATAATATCCTGGTAAAATTGATGTTAGAGTAACTACAGGTAATGAACCTGTACCATTCGTAGCAATATGCTTTGTACCTTCATTTATTTTAGATACAATAGCATTAGCGGTATTTACTGCAGAAGAACCTGATCCTATAGTTAAACTATATCCCGTGTATCCTAAAAGATAAATAGAAGCTATTGATCCTGAACTACTAGTCCCATTTACTGTTATATTAAAAGATTCTTGTACACCACCACTACTAACAGTTAAAACCTTAGCTACAGCATCACCAGACCCACCCGTTAAAGTAATTAAATCATCTACAGCATAACCTGATCCACTAGCAGTTGTAGTAGAGTTTATAGCAGAAATTAAACCTGTTAAAGTACTGGCAGAAGCAACTTGTACAGTAGCATCACCAGAACCACCTGTAAGTGTAAGTATATCTCCTACATTATATTTAGAACCCACAACAGTTGGAGTTGAATTTATAGATAATATCGATCCAGATGCAGTGCTTACTGTCTTAACCTTAACTGTAGCATCTCCAGAACCACCTGTAAGTGTAAGTATATCATCCACCTCATATAGAGATCCCTTAGCTGTAGGAATTACATCTATGTTTGATATATTAAATGTTAAAGTACTGGCAGAAGCAACTTGTACAGTAGCATTTCCAGAACCACCTAAAACTGTAAGTATATTTCCTACAACATACAGAGATCCGGCAGAATAAGGTGTTGGATTTATAGATGATATTGTTCCTGCTGAAGATAAATCTCCCTCTCCAGCCATCCATTTTATTGGCTCTGAAGATACTAATTGATAATAGACAGAATCGGGAATAGAAGATGATGCGTAAGATCTTAAATATCTATCATAGTAAGCATCATTCTTAGCCAAACAAGTCCAATCTACTACACTTCCACTAGATTGATATATCAAATTAGATGTGTCTAAAACCTCACTTATAATATTATGATTATTACTATCTATCCCCCAAGTAGTTTCTATACTATTGGTAAGAAATGAATTTTTCATTTCAAAATAATTAGAATTATATGTTGAGCCTGTAGCACGACTTAAAATATAATCACTCTTATAAAAAAATCTTGGAACAATATCTGCACGAATATTTTTTGAAATACTTTTTTCAATAGAGTCTTTAAAAGAAGAATCATTAATCAAGGAATAAATATATATGTCCAACCCATTGTAAAATTGCTGTCTACTACGTAATTTTGTATTATGACCTAACTTAGTATATGTTACTTTAAAAGTATCCCCTACAGAAAAAGATATATCTGTAGGAAGAATAGTTCCTATACGAGATATTGATGTGTCAGATATAATAAATCCTTTTCCAATAGCTATAACAGATCCTGATTGATTCGACAAACACCAACCATCATATCCAGACCTTTGACTATCAATGATATAGGGGGCCACTCCTAAGTAAGATTGACTAATTAAATCAATACCCATTTGTGTAGTGGCTACATTAGATGCTTCATTTATTAATTTTAAGTTTGTACGGTAATCCTGAAGACCTGAATCATTATTATATGTCTCGTAATCTTGATTGCTTTGCTTTAATAATTGTGCAAGTACACCAAAATTTTCATATATTTTAGTATTATCACTAGATCCTACAGGTATAGTCCTAACTTCATCAATATTAAGATCATTATATGTATTATTTATTTCTGTAGAAGCTGAGGATAACTGATCAGCACTCATATAAAGCATCTTGTAAATAGAAGTTCCAAGAATATTTACGGGATACCAACGAGGTGACAAATAAGAAAACATATTTGCAACTATTCTATTAACTGAGCCTGCAGCATGATCAGACCATTTTAAGTATATTGCCATTTTAACTCATCAAATTTATTGTAGTTGTACCTGCTATGCAATACCCATATGCAGGTAATTGTAAATTACCTAAAGAGTTTTTAACTATAGTACCATCAGAACTTTGAAATGTTGTTAAGGGTAATAATATATCATCAACTCCAGGAACATTAAGTATAATCCTAGTCAAATCCGCCTGTTGAATTTCACTACCAATAACTAATCCGGATAAATATGTTGAAAGTTCGGATGTTACTATAGCTTCTACATCCGAGAAACTAAATCCACTTATAACTTTCATTGAAAACTCTATATTTATAGGTATTTCCTGAGCCCACTTTACTAAAATATTAGCATTTAAAGTATCCGTATTAGTTTTATTGAATAAATTTTGAATATCCTCTACAAGACCATTATAATTATAAATAACAGATACTACACCATAACTACTATCTGTTGATATAATCCAGTTTAACTTATCTTGAGCTGCAACAGAACCTCTATAGGATCCTGTATCTTTAACAAGACTATAATTTGAGGATGAGATTGATCCAGAAGAACTGGACAACACAGATACAATTCCACTAGTTAGTATAGGTTGTTTAGAAAATACTACACTTTCAAAATCAGTTCCTAATGGGATTATAACTTCAGTATTAGATTTAGTAACTATTCCTTTTACATAAACATCTATGGCTCCCAATTGTTCTCTTTCTGTACCTCCATGAGCTACTATCACAACATCCTCAACAGCTTGCTGAGATGCTACCAATGATTGTATACCATTCTCTGTACTAACATTAACTCCTAACCATCTTGCAGCTATCCTAGAGCATAATTGATCATTTGATTCTGCATCAACCCCACCTGTTGTAGCACTAGTATTTGTACATCCGTTTATACCATTTATAGAATTTATTAGAGATACTATAGTTCCTGACCCCACATTACCTACGGTACCACCTGTAAGAGCCTCTATAGATGCGGATATTTCATATCGACCTGTTACTGCATTAAAATAATTAGATGAAAAATCTGCATACATAACTACTGTTTGAATAGTTGAAAATTGTATATTTGAAGAGGTTGTAGATGATAATGTGGCCACCGTAGTATTAACAGGTATAGTAATGTCTGCTGTTGGTACGCTGTTCACATAAAATACAACATTTCCTCTGGCAGATCTAGCAGATTTCCTTATAAGACCCATGTTATTCGCAATAACATTCAATCCGGAATCTGAAGCTGTTTCTGTAGACTGATCCAATTGTGTTAACTCTACTTCATCATATAAAGATTCTATCTCCTTGGCAGGTGCTGATATTACTACATCAGACAAAAAAGTTCCTTCCGATGTATTTGCAGTAGGATAAAGACTCAAAATATATGACTTCATTGAATTAACAATATTTATAAAAGACTTAATCATTTTATTACCTTGATAATATTGTGTTAATTTCTGGTTTTTGATTAGAAACTGTTCTTAATGTTAGAACTATGTCCAATTTTCTAGGTTCTATTATGTTTTGCATAACATTTAATGATACAATAGATTTTATTTCTTCGTTAGTACTTATCTTTACACCTCTAGATTTTTCTTCTTGTTGCATTGTACTCAAATATGAGATACACCTTACTATTTCTCTATATACAGCTAAGGTTGTTGTAGTATCTATAACACCTTTCATCAAGGAATAGTCAAATCCATATCCCGTAGACCTCTTATTTTCTGTCAATATTTTTAATACCTGTTGATTAAGACTACTTTGATTATATATTGCTGAAAGATTTCCCAAACTATCAAATTTACACTCTCCAATATATCCCAACCCCAAACATTTTGGACAGTTATTTAATGTATATCCAACAGAAGGATCCCCTGCTATATGATCACATGTAACCCTATTTAATATATCCATTATCCAACCTTTATTGTATCACTAGCTTTTGTAATTTTACCTGTAAGTGTTATGGTACTAATATTATTATGAGTATTAGAATCTACAGTAATTTCACCTGGATTTACTGTCACTGTTACCTCATCGTCTAATCTTGCAGCACCTTTAGTACCATTATTCAATATAATTTGTTGAGCATTAAGTAATAATTGTTTCATTAAATGCATTACCACATCTTCAGCTAAATTTGCGTATACTTTACCATCTTTTGCTATTTTTATGTTCAATAATTCTGTACCACCCCTTTGTATTATTAAATCTAAGCAAAGTGCGTTAACACTGTCAGCTACAACTACCGAGCCTACATGATTTAAAGCTTCTCCATCATCATTTACAACAGTTCCTGCAGCTATATCTATAATAGGATCTTCAGTACTACCTATAGCATTATCAGCCTTTTCAGATATTTGTAATTTATATTCAGTTAAATAATCGCCAGATGAATTTTTTATAAATTGTAAAGACTTAGATCCTAAACTAGTAACCATTCTTTTAATAAGACCCATAAAAGAAATTCCAGCCTCAGAAATATTTTTTATATTAATTGTATCTGTAAAAAATGTTCCTGTAGAAGCTTCTAATTGTATCTTATTCTGATCAGGTGTAAGAGCAACTATATCTCCATTAACTCGCATGTGTAAAGTAGTACCGGCAACTTCAAACAAAGACTCACCTGGCTTTAATTTTGGTAAGGAATGTTGCTTTATTACACGACTAGCATGACCTCTATTTATATAACGTAAAATTCTGGCTTGCTCCATAGAATCGAATCCAATAATAACTATAGAACCAACCTCGGGTATAACCCAATCCTTATTATTGGCCTGTGTTAGAATTACATCCTTTCTTACTCCAGGTCTATCAAACCATCGAACATCACAAATTCCTCTCTCAGCATCTACAGTTACAATTTGACCAGTCCTTAAATATTGATTAAGATTCCTCTGTATAATAGGACTTTGCAACTGCCTGGGATATAGTTTTTTACGTCGTATCATGATTTGTTTTTATCCATACCTTACACTTATATATGTGCCAAAAAATCCAAAATTCAATATATTATAACTATAATATTACGATGGTGTCAATTTGTAATAGCTAACCCACAGATGAGATCCCTTGTATATTATCTTCGTTGCCTCATATTCTTCTCCCACACCTACTGGTGGTAATGAGTGAGTGTATTCAGCAGTAACTCCTTCTGGTGTAATACCTAAAACTTTAAAATTATCGGTATTTAGTGTATACTCTATTGAAAATGCCCCAGTATTATCGCTTGCAACAGCCGCATAAGTTAACTCCACTGCAAAAGTTGGATAAGATTGTATTGCGAGTGTAGATTTATTAATTCTTATAAAATTATTAGATATAGGTACACTATAATTTGACATAGTTGCCCAAATATAGTCACCCCCATCACATACACCCAATATGTATAAAGGTCCTGGTAATGTAATTGTATTGATAACACTACCATCTTTAGAAATACGGTACATATCAGAGAAATCGCACCACATATGTGTACCATCGTAAACAAAATCATAAAGATTGATAGTTCCTGGAAAATCCAAAAACCACGTAAATACCCCTGAAGGACTTACTTTATATATTACACCATAATGCTTAGTTGTATCCCCACCTGCAAACCAGCAATCAGTCCCATCGCACCCTAGAGATCCATACTGAAGATTGTAATTCAAATTAGCAGGTATATTAGCTGTATATATTGATGGTACACCTGCTAATGTAATTTTACCAAATGCAAGATCAAAATCTATATCGTTATCATACCCAACAAACCATATTTCATTATTTCCTATAGCCATTGATAGAATACTATATATCCCAGTAGCCCATGTCGCTACTATGTTACCATTTACATCTACCTTACGTATGCTACCGCTGTAACTAAAATATCCGTATGTACCATCTGATACTACGCTTCCACCTAAGCTAACTATAAGTGTGTCCCAAGTTTTTTTAGGATCATAAGGTTCTTCAGTTACATGTGGTATAGCTGAGAATGAAGCTTTATTATCTGTAGAAATTTTACCTAATATTTTAATTTTAGGCCTTCCAATAGACTTAATATCTATTATTTTTTTTAATTTAGATATTTTAATAGATTTAATATCTACTATTTTTTTTATCAAAAGTTTTTCTAAACCTATATTAGGATTCTGTACATTATGATATTCAAAAGGTTTTTCAGGTATTAGCCTTACTGGATCTGTAGGCAAATACTCTTCTCTATATGAATCTGAGGATCCTATAGAATCTTTTTCAAAAAACATTATTCCAGGACAAGTTGTTGAAGATTCATCGTCGTGGTAAATTATATCAGTTATAGTAAGTATATCTTTTTTCAAGAATGCCAGCACCTGTTGCAAGGAGTTAAGTTGAAAATTTGATGGTCTTACAATATCAAAGTTACCTACTAAAGCTATATGTACATAATGTAGATTGGAGTAATAGGTGTCTCCTGCATCCGACAAATGATGTCTCGTAAATCTTTTAGCTAATGTATTTATACTAACATTTTCGGAATAATTATTAGAATTGCTTCCAAACATCCATCGAGCAGTAAGATCGATCTTACCATCATAATTTATCAGAATATCATAAGGAGCTCCAAATTGTTGATTCTTTATAAATATATTATTGACCTCTTTACCAACTATACCTGATTGAGTATTAGTGTGATGTAACATGATCTTAGTAATATCAGTATTTAATCTTATAGAGATCATTATTATTTCTGCTCAAATTTTGTATGTTTATTACTGCTATCTGAGATATCACTTCTATCACTCCCATTGACAGTATTCATACTACTCATAAAATTAGTTTTATCTAAAGTATCTTTTGCAGTGAATGTAGATGATTTGAGTCCAACTTTAGACAGTGGATCTGTACTTTTATCACTTTTAGATGAATCATTTAAAGAACTCTTTTTAGATTTTTCTGTATTTTTAGAAGCACTTTTATGGTTTATAGAAGATCCCATTAGATCGCTGGCTGAAATATACAAAATCTCAGGAACGGTTTCCCATGGCTTTCTTCCGTAAGACAAATGCAGAGTTGTCTCAAACCTGCTGCCAAAAGTAAAAGAATGATCCACACTCTCTACATAGTATATCATATTACGTATAGGAACATAGATAGGATATCCTGGAGATATTTCAGGCCTACCAACTATTGTGAGTTGTCCTGTATTATTTTCTGCTAACATTTTCTTAAATAGATTCTTTGCATACATCTGTAAAACTTGATGATTTTTTGAAAACATATCATTATTTACTTTACCACTATTATCTATAAATGTTCCTTTGGTATTAATTAACGGATTACTATATGTAAAAATTCTTTGTCCATATTGAAGTATAATATTTTCATCTCGTACTGTTGCAGTATAAGGAACTAATTCATTTATTTCTCCGTCAGAGAATTCCCAATCAGGTTCAGTATTAACAGTAATAGAACTATATATTTTAGAATCATCCTCTATAAAGCCATAGCTAACAATATCCTCTGTTCTAACTATATATATTTCCGGATTCTCGGCAGTAATAATATGTGTGTTGTTAAATCTAGGTGGACAAAACCAAACTTCCCCATTTCTATCGGCATAGAAGGTAAATGCAGAATCTTCAGCAACTTTATAAGCAATATCTCTTTTTACCTGAAAGTCATTCTGAAAAAGTCTATAGTTACCATCTTTAAAGGCCATTTCATATGATCGAAACCCTTCTATTTTTGAACTATGTATAAAAGGATCAATAATATGAACTTTAGAAGGTGTAAAAAGATCCCCCAATATACTTTTAAAAGAGGCTAATGAGTAATTTTTATTACTATTCCGCATCTTTTTTAGCCTAGAAGCTTCATCTTTATCATCAATTCTTTTAATAATCTTATTACCTTGATTATCTACCGATATTTCAATATCATATTGTGTTTTTTTATTTCCATCTGTATCAGGTGCAATCTCCCAATATCCCGTACCTTTTATATTTATATTTCTTCCAGCAGATTTAAAATTACCTCCTACTGTAAAATATTTTATAATCTCAGGTGGTGTTAAACTTCTAAGTATGTCTGTATACAGAGTTATGTCATCTTCAGCAGATCTATCAGGAGCTACATCTTTGTTAGACGACAACGAGGGATTAACATTAACCACAGATAATCGCATCATCTTAGTTACATCTTCACCCTGTATCTCAATAGTATTATTATTCTCAGAATATCCCTGTTGAACTGTATTAATAAATCCAGTAAAAACTCTCATAAGCTTCCTACCATCATTACTATTCGAAGTAGACTCCGACTCTTCATTTTCAAATCTTTTAGATAAAAATATTACAATTCTATCCATTGGAGATATCCGGCATCTACCTCTTAGAAATAGTTTAGTATCCTCACCCTGTTCCTCTTTGTCTCTATATTTTGTAATAAAATCTTCATTTTTATGTTTAATTACTGTAAACTTTTGCATCTCCCCAGATGAATTTTTAGTCTTTAAAACTTTGAAAGATATAATATTACCATTACTTACACCTATAAATGGATCTGTAGTACCTGTAGGCATTATCCATATAACTCCACCCTCACTATTAAAAGCCCAACGTTCTACTATAGTCTGATTTATATCTCTACGATAATATACAGGATATATGCCATTCTTATCTTTTAAAGAAATATGATCAAAACTCAACCAATCATCATAATTTTTAAATTCATAGTAGTTTGCCCCGCTAAAGTTAGCGTTAGCAACACCTTTTAAAACACTTTTTGTTTTACCTTCACTGTAACCATATAGATTCTCTATTTCTACTACAGGATCTTCTTGAGCAAGATACTTGTTAGCAGTATCTGAGATAGTTAGACTAAATGTTCCAGGACTGTTATTTACAGTCAAATTAACTGAAACAGACATTATTTCTGGCTTAGATCCTATATTAGAGAACATCATAGTCTCAGATTCTTTTATCTGATTATCTTGAAATCCTGGAACAATTAAAACCATACAGTCAGGATAAAAATGCTTTGTATTCATATAATTAAATTATTATTTACTGCTAGAGTTGTAGATAATTCTTCTTGAACCTTAAATGTAAATGAGAAATCTACTATATAAGGTTTTTCAGAACTGGCTATGGGACCAGTAAAATCGGTAAAGTATCCTATGAAATATTTATCATAATAGTTCATCCCTAACAAAATTGTATCTTTCTGATTCTTAACTCTATGATCACTGTCATATAAGGCTTTCAATTGATTTAACCTCTGCCAAGCTATAGATGTAGTAACATCATCTTCTTTACCTAGAACAGTACCATGTGTAAACTTATGCAAGCCACCTGACTTTCCTTCAACCCTTACTTCTGTTAAGGCATCTCCCCAATGTTGTATTTCCCACCCACCTCTAGTTCTTATTTCTGTTTGTAACTTCCTATACGTAGGAGTTATATGCTGAGGATCTAGATAGAATTCAAATACATTTGGAACTGTCGCATTATCTTCTTCGTTAGTTTTTTCTTCCGTACCTTTTATATAATATTTTTTACTATCCATTTTTATATAAAGACCATATTTATTTGGACCATGCACAGTTTTGTCCATATACTGAAATGTGGATCCGCTATATTCAGGTATACTACTTGGATATATTCTGACTTTACCCTCTACCCATGATTTATCAGAATAGATAATATCATTTTCTGAGATATCCTCAAGATACCATGAAGAAGCTAATTTCTCAAACCCAACTTTTTCATTGTTCCCACTTCTCTTTAATCTATATATTCTAAAAGGAATTTTACCCATTTAATGCTCCCATTATTCCAAAACTAAGGTTAGAATTTTTTTTAGGTGTTAATAATACACCCCAATTTTGAAAGGATTGTCTAGGTAAAGTATCTATATCATCTCTTTGCATAACTAATTGTAACTGAGTATCATCATCATCGATAAACAATGTTGTACCCAAAGGCTTACAATATTCACTTTTATCTATATTCATTTTTAAAACAATTTCATAATTAAAGTATTGATATATATTAAATTTTTTCAATAGCATAATAGAAGGTTGTGCATCAAAAGGTCTGTTTAATTTTTCCCCTCTACTCACAATACCCATATTAACATCATTCTGATCCAGTGTCTTTAACACATCTAAAACATTCTCTTGAAGCTCGATTATATTTCCTCTAATATCCTGTAAAACTCCTATAGATATAAGCTTATAAGGAGATTCTGTTTCATATGCCCCAATACCATCTCCATTAGGAGAATGACAATTCCAGATAGTATTATCTAGATCAAAGATAATAGTATCATAAGGTTCAAGAATAGTATTTTCTAATGTATTATTTGAATATTCTGTCATAACCTTTTTGAGTAAGAACTATATTGTGATCATCATCTACATCTAGATATTTATTTACTAACATAAAGTTATAGGCTCTGACAATCTTCATTCTTACTTCACCCCTATTTGCTTGCATTTTAGCTACATCATTTCCAAATGTATTTTTTAATGATTTATTTGTAACATAATCTATAAAATCTTTACTATGTTTGAAAACCTTATCATACTTATAAATAGTTTTAGCTATCATTTCAGGCAAGTCTTCCAACTCAGATAGTTGCTTATACTCTTTATCCTCAGGTGTAGCGTTTTCATCTAAAGTATTTTCTTCGGGAACTTTTTTTTCTGTATTAGGCTCTGCTATAGACTCATTTTTCATCACATAAAAATATTGTCCCCCACCTAATAAAGATCCTGTAGAAAAAAAGAACCACCAAGGTCCTACTTCAGTTTGAATAGCAAAACAACCTGCATACTTATTACTAAAATCCACTACTTTATATGGCCTATTAGCTTGTATTCTTAATTTACCATTCTTGTCACGAAGATCTTCTTTAGTAAAAACGGTATCCCCAACCTTTAACTTACCCCCCTCCACGAAGTCTACAGTTAAATTAATATCTGCCTTCTTTATAAAGGCTGTTCTCCAATTATTCATATTTACCTTGTATTATTATAGGTTTGAACAGATGTTGATGAGTTAAATACAAAATCAATCACAGCTCTATTATTTTCCACACTCTGTTTTCTTACATTACCATCATCTGTATGTATGTATAAATCTATAGTTGAGCTATTTCCCCCATTTCCAACAACTTCTCCATTGAGAATTTTCTGTGTAGCAGCTTCTTTTCCTCCAACATCTTTAATAAACTGATTTGCTTTATCAGAAGCCGTATTGATTTGAGATTGCATAAATTTATTATATTCCTTAATAGAACCTGCTCCCTGTGAAGCTGCCCTACGTTGCCCAACAGCTTCAGAAGTATTTAACATACTTATCTGTACAAAGTCTTTGGGAGCTACCTTAGCTAAATTTGTCATCATCTCACCACGTTGTTTAGATTGAATTTCATTGAGTGTTTCAGCCCCTTCTGCAGCCATAAAAGGTATAGATAGATATGGTAAAAATTTACCAAAAGACTTAGCTTTATTAAAAAGTCCTCCAGTTTTACTAATTTTACCTCCACTATTAAAACCATTCATTGCAAAGGCAAGATCTGCTTCTTCAGACATAGTTGAGGAAGCAATTGAAGACCCTCCACCCCCTCCGAAAAGACCTGATAAAAATTTTCCACGAGGTGCCCCCTTACCTCGTAATAATTTCCACATAGCATAAAATTGAGCTGCATCTGCAGCCATTCCAATACCTGTACCTACAGTTTCAAGTGCAGTGGGAGCTATATCTCTAACTGAATCTGGTAAATTATTTTGTAATGTTTGTTTTTTTTGTTCAAACCAATCTTTTAAAGTCCTATTACCCTTTATAACTCCTTTTAAAGATTCTTCATATTCAGTAAATAAAGTAGGATTTTTTTTAAGAGATTCTTGCCAATCTTTTAGTGATTTATTTACATCCCCTTGTATTTTTCTATAATCCTCTTCTGATACTTTAGACATGGCTAACATCTTTTCTCTAGCTTCTTGTCCAGTACCTATGTTCATAAACTTGCCAAAAGTATTTACCAATGCCATACTTCTAGGATCATCCCCCATTCCTGGTAATTTCCTAGAAACATCAAACATTAACTTTATGATATCTTCAGGTTTTCTAACATCAATTCCTTGAGTACTTACACCCGCCATATGTGCTGCACCTAAAAGTTGTTCCTTACCTGCAACAGAAGTAGATGTTGAAATGGCCCCACCAATTATACTTCCTGCATTAGTAGCCCCAAATTGAGCTCCTTTCATACCCAAGGCTCCTACCATACCCATTGCCTTGGCATAAGCCTGCTCTTCATTAGCAACTCCGGGAGTACCTATTAAGCTACTAGCAATATCATTTATATTGCTAAGACTTTGGCCCATATTACCTACATTACCAGAAAAACTTAATAAACCTGAATTTTTATGGACAGCATTTGCTAAAGATCTTTGTATAGTAAATTGCTTATTTGTATTACTTACACCACCAAATCCACCATGTCTACTTTGAAACCCTAATATAGAAGATGCTAAATCAGTACCTCCACCAACTTGATACATACCTGCAAGAGTGGCCAATGACTCCATATTTTTAGTATCCATATTATTTCCAGTCATCTGACCAAATAACTGCTTATAAGCCTGCATAGTCTGTTCTGCAGTAGCTACATTAGTATTACCTATAACATTTCCTCTGAATACACCCATATATTTTGCACTACCTAAAGCAGTTGTAGCACCCCCAGGTAAATTGCTCAAGTTGCTAAAATGCCCCATCTGTAAAGCAGTTTCTCTCAGCTGATTATTCAAGTTAGCAACAGATTGAGTAATACCACCAATAAATATACCTACACGAGCAAATTGTGTCGAGGTATTAACTACCTTCTCCATATTAGATATTTGTTCTTTAGTTAGATCATTAGCCTCTCGAATAGCTTTTATATAATGATTTCTTATCTGATTAGATAAACCTATAAACACTGTACCAGACATTATAGGATTTCTAGATATGCTACTTAAACTATTTCCAAATTCTTGAAGAATTGTAGTGGCACCAAGTAACTTAGTAGAGGCATCTCCAACAGTCTGTTCAGCCTGCAATATATTTTTGTCTTCAGCCATATTATAATATTATATCCAAATCTTTTGGTAGTTCAGAATCTGCTTCTGCCATAGCTTTTCGTTGCTTATTAAAAGCCACATTATCATGCTTAGCTACCTTATGTTTTTCTACATCAGACCACAATTTAGGGTTTATCCATGGGATGATGCTATCTCTAACAGCTTCTATAAGATCTATATTTTCTTCCTTATCTATAATAGTACTATAAAGAATCCACATCTTTTGTTCATCTATCATGTCTTTAATAGGTGTCTTTGAAGCATGATTATAAATTATCCAATTACTTCTAGATATATTTTTTCTACAAAAATCTTCTACATTTTCTCTTACATATTCAGACCATTCCTCCAAAGCACCCTTAAAATCACTCCATAATTCTGAAACTAAATAAGTAGATAAATTTTTAATTATATTAGTATTTTCACAGCCAAAACTTTTCTCTAATATATTTATAGGCATGGTGTTACATAAACCAATCAATGTAACTGGAAACTGTAATTTATTAAGATTTATATTTGATGAATCTTGAAAAGGACGCAATAATACTTTAGGAGGTATCCCGTCTATAAAAGCTTTTTCAAGATCTGGTTGGGTAAACTTAAACCGCTTTGGGGCAGGACTCTCTATGTTTCTTAAATTCCTCAAGACTATCCAGCTCCTTCCCACATTTACAATTATAATCGGAGAACTCGAAAGAGCCATCAGGCTCATCGACTTTTGCTTCAGAGTTAGTTTCTGAAGCTTTTGTAGCAAGATTTGATGATTCTTCCTCTTCATTTTCTTCGAAATTAAAATCTTGCAAGGATATTTTATCTTTACAATTTGGACATATAATTTCTGCAAGACTATATTTTAAAACAAAAGAATCTTCTGGAAAGTTTTTTTCTGAAAAAACTTGACCACAATAACCACAAGATAAATTATTATTAAGAACTCTAACTTGTTTTAATTGCAAGCCTGAATATACAAATTGCAATCTCTCTATAACAATATTTTCTAGATTTTGAATCCAGCCCCTCAGATATTGTAATTCAGAAAGATTTGTTTTATGCTGATCATTATATTTTTTAAGTTCTTCAAGAGAAATAAGAGATCTACCATCTATAGACCAAATAGATCTTATTAGTGTTTCTTGAACTGTAGATATATCTCTTGCATTTTCTGGAATCTCATCACAATATTTAGCAATATCTAAAACCTCTCCTGCATTACATATACGCATACCAAAAATTTTATTTTTCCATTTAGTTCCAACCCAATCATGGAAGGGTTTTATTTCATAAATACTACTATCTTTTGTTATTTGACCCAGCTCCTCCAGCGAAGTCAATATATCATTGACAGGCTCCATCATATAACCTCCATTATATTATCCAATAACAATGAATTCCACTTGCAGAGAAACATTCTCTGTAACTGTTATCTGACCCTCACGAATATTTTTACCTAGAGAATCTATCCAGCAATTGTGATATTCGGTCTTTTTAATTTCACCATTAGGACCTTGAAGAATCTCCGTTATATTAATCGGGTTTGTAGCTTTGGATACTTCATCAGAATTGCTAATACCTAGGGCTTCTAATAGACTATTTTCATAAGTTTCTAATCTATCAATAGTTATTCTATATTCACTACGGCCAGGAACTATCTCAAAGGTATCTTTGTCACTAGCATTTCTATTTATCTCAAAAATGCGTTCCAAACGTCTACTCATTGTAGCATTAAACCCTTGTAGAGTTCCAATAGCCTTACCATTGTTATTTTTTACAGTATAGGCGTAAGAAACAACTGTTTTTCTATTTGGAATACTTGCCATTTTATTTTTCCTTTATAAGTTTAATTCTATAAATTACAAAATCTATATTATCAATCATTGTATTATCCGACATATGTTGATACAGTACAAGAAATAAATTTTAACGGGTATAATGGCATATAACTACATGTAAGATCCACCTGTCTTGGTTCTATAGAATTCTGAACCGCTGATATAGCAACCTCACCTGTTATAGGATTATCAACTTGGCCATATCTATTTATTTCCCTAGCATTAATTAGAGATTGTAAAATACTACCACCAGTTGCAATTACATCAAGTATTGTTGTAGATGTTATTACAACGCCTTTACCTTTAAATGCATTATCTAAACCATCTTTTAAAGTTCGTTTTACTAATCTACGAACTGATTCCACAGACTCTTCCTCAGTATCTGCTGACGTTGAGTCGGTAGTGATACAGTCTCTAATAGTTATGACACCTGAACGACTTTCTAATACGAGAGCACCTGCAGCTCCCAATTGATTCATCTCATATTCATTCCACTTTTCATCTTCAATAATTATACCTGTAACAACCATTCCAGTTAAAGGTGTTGATCGTAAAGATTGAGATCCTTTAAGACCTGCAACAGCAATAGCTGCATAATTACCATCAAGTTCCATATATGCATTGTTAGCGTCTTTTCTACGCACACGACTAGGAACAACATATATTCTTCGTCTATCATTTATAGCATTAGCTCGATAACAATATGTTCCAGAAGCTGTAGTATCACCTATAGTATCAAACCCATCTGATGCACTATAGGGTGAAGGAGATCCATCCATAAGTCCACGACCTCTATTAGCATTGTCCATAGTTAATACATGCGTATAGGCATATGTTATAATAGATTGCTGACTTGCAGCAGTAACACTTCCAGAAGGAAATACACATACAACAGATTCAATATTTTTCTTTTTCTTCAACGTATCAATTGCAGTCTTATATGCAGCTTCTGAATAAGTAGATCCAGAAGACTGAACCAACATAACTGCAGGACTTCCATTCTCAATTGCAATTGACCCAGCAATTGCAAGTATACCATTTGTGGTATTTTCAGAACCATACTTTGCTAGAATAGAAGTTTTGTCACTCATAATAGCAGGATCAAATTGAGTTGTAGGAACATCATAATTATATGTTACATAGTATGTTGATCCTGTTGCAGGAATATCTGCAGGAACTGTACCTTGTGTCCAGCTCATAATACCTGTAGTTCCTGTAGAACCTGATGCAGCTACATTATTTGCATATAAAGCACCATTAATTACTATATCAATTGCAGCGGCAGATCCTGAAGCAATTCCTGGAGTATTAGCTATTTGTGTTGTAACAACTGATGTAGCAGGATATGCAGATAGATTATCTGTAGCCCCAACACCTCGCGTAATAGCCTCATCAATGACATATCTTTTCATCGGACCTATTCCGACAATTGCCGGAATCATATTATCACCAGCAATATTAATTATTCTTGGATTGTCTACTGTGTTTACAGTAGTTCCAGGTTGTCTATAACTAGGCATTATGTATCTCCTTAAATTTAATTTGTCTACTATCTATGATATATATGTGTTTTTTAATAAAAAAATCAACTAGTCAGTATCATAAAATGCTGTTGGTATTGCCGTTGTATCCTTCAAATAATTAGCATTAAACTGTTGTGACCATTCTGTCATTACAGTAAGTGATATCGGTACAGTAAAAATAAGGTCTTTTTCACCTCTTCTACGATTTTCTACAGCTCCTATTCGAATATCCTTAATATTTATACCTGCAACAGATAGTGTTCCTGAAGAGTTTGAATAAGAGATAGTAGGTAACTCCATACCATCAATAGCATCAGATTCTCTGCTTATAACAGCATGTTTACCTAAAGATAAATATTGAATTATAAGTTCAGACAAATCATAAGCTTGTGCAGTTTGATTCTTTGACATGCATCTAAAGACCATATTACACTCATATAAGCCACCAAATGTTAGACTACTTGGAAATCTTACAAATCCTACAACACTTCCTGTGGATTGGATACTACCCGTACCAGAAATATATTTTGTAGTCCTGGTAGTATCTATTCCAATATAATAATCACTACCCGAAGCTACTTGAAGTTCAATCCAATAATCTTGTTGATCTAACGTAATTGTTGGAAATAATTCAGTTTCCATATCTTGAAATGTTATTTCAGTTATACCTGATAAAGACCCTGAAGCAACTAATATAGGTGTTGTAAGATAATCTTTATATAAATTAACTGTAATGTCATCTCCACCCCCACCTGTCTGTGACCAAGCTCCTTTTAAAGATATGTTTCCTAAAGTTTTAGTTAGTAAATTATCAGTCAATGAAAATGCTACTGGAGCATTTGATGATAAAATAACCATTGAAAGATTTCTATTACCTATAATCTCCACACTATCAGCTCCTGTAGTTAAAAAGTCATTAAATCCAAAAGGAGTTATAGATCCTCCATTACTTCCTAACGTTATTACAGGATATTTCTCATTCTCATTATAAAATTGTTCAAATACTAATTGCTCACTTCCACTTGAGAATTGTACAATCTCTACTCCCAGATTAACCCATTGAGAGTTATAACGAAAAACTCTGCGGAGATAATTTGTTAAATTACTTATGAGATATTTGTTTAAATGATAATGCATTTTTTATTGCCTCTATTTCAAATGATTTAAACCACATTAGGTCTTTCATATTTGGAAATTGCACTCCCCAAGCATCATTACCTTTATCTAATCTCCTGACTATTCCAATTGATCTATTCTGCTGCAATTTTTTTAATACATATTCTAATGAAAACGTAGGTGTTACTTCATAGTGAAATTTTGTTATTCCAGGACTCAAAGTAACTCGAGATCCCAATTCAATGTCAGGATTTGGTTTCATTAATTTCTATGCCGCAAATTGAATGTAAGTGTATTTTGTAATTTTTCTACAGTCCATATACCATCTATTACAAGATAGAGAAGATATTTGTAAGGTTTTAAAATATGTACATAATTTTTTATACTACTATCTAACTTTTTCATACTGTTGTTATAGATATATTATATCTTGGGTCCGTTTTTTCTATATACCTTAATTTAAATCTCTGCGTAATAAGAGACCCCTGGATATATGAATCTCTTTTATCTACAACTTCATAACGTTCTTCTTCACCACTGAAAGTTTGATCACCAAATGCCACAAAAATATCATAATTATAAATTTTAGGCTCCCAAATTATCCAGCAATCTGCCTGTTCCATCTCAACTCGGCCCTCCTCATTGACTATGAGCTCATTTTGAGATAATGGGTACCTGAGTAATACTTGATTAACTCCTCTAAATCCATCAAAGGTAGTGTCAAGATATTGCTTCCACCCATATAAAGAGTCATTAGTACCTTCACCAGACTTCACTCTTTCAACGTTAATTCCAGGTTCTAGAGTAGTATAATAATACTGGATAATAGACCCAGAAGCATTGAAGCCTGTATTAAATACTAACTCCACTCTTGCAGGAGACAGATCCACACGCTTGACAACTGCAAACTCATTATCATTTACAAGGTCATCAATATCAATAACCCGAGTAGCTTCTACAGAATTTATTAGAACAGATATAGAACCTTTTCCATCATTAGTATATGGCCTTATATCCGGATGATTGGATCCTGAGGACCAGATAGAAGCTCTATATCTTGGAATTGTCTCAACATAAGATGTCACTGTGTATGGACTTGTAGCATTACCTGCAACTGATCCCGATCCCAAAGTTTGTAATAAATATACTTTAAGCGGAGATATCCTAGATTGGATAACCATAGATTCTCTTATATAGTTTATAATTTCTGTCTCACAACAACCAAGCATTCCATCATAGTCATTGATACTTGGATAATTAGGATCAGACATATTTTATTTTCCTTGTATTATTCCAACTAATTATTTTAAAACTTCATTTTCTGTAAAAAGTGTATAATCAAAAAACTCAGACCATTTGTTATATAAATGATCGTCTATCTGACTCATAAAAGTATCAAACTCAGAAAGCTTTGCTATCACTTGGCATCCTGCAGACCACTTATCTACTACAGTACTATCAACTCCCGCATGGTGTATATTAATCCCATCATGCTCAGAATCTTGTGGTGTGGTTTGATCATATTCGCCATCTTTATCATTATCACGCCACACTCTTAATTTTCCACACTGTACTAATGCACGATATTGACCTTTATGTAATCCTATTTTATGGCTGCACAAGTATTGTCCAGGAATCAAAATTGCAGTTCCTTTAATATTTATAGGATTATTTAAATAAAAAAGTCCTGGATCAGTTGTTGCATTACACAATAAAGCCTCCCGAACACCTCCATTATTCATTCTGAGTATACCAATTATGTCATCAAACTTATTAATAGCTCCTAAATCAGCCCTGATACCGAAGATATTTGCCTGGTATATCCCATAGGTAAGTTTATATTTTTTATCATTATAAGCTTTTAATAAATTGTCGGTTGTAATATCTGCCCAGTTCAATTTATTTCTCCAATATGGGATCTAAAATATTTAACATGGCGGGTGTTATTCCAGATTCAGGAAGCAAATCTAGTTTAACTTTAGATAAGACAATTTCCACGTCTTCCTTTAAAATATCTTCAACCTCTTTCAACTGTAACCTACGCTTCTCTAATGTATCTTTATGAGTTTCACCCAGCTTTTTAAATTCTTCATTGAATTTTACCAACCCATCTCCAGATAATTTATAAGAATTATTTTCAATAATGGGTTGATTATCCTTATCTTTTTCAGCATAAGTTTTAGCTAATGTAGCTCTTTCTTCATCATATTTTTTAAACATATCATCGGGATTCCCAACCTTTTTGATAATTTCTACTAAAGAATCTAGTACAGATAGGTTAGTTAATATTATATAACTAAATTTAGTTTTAACTAACATTTTTCCTGTGTTGATCTCATTTTCTAAATACTTAAGAATATTCCAAAGTTCTACAGCCTGGCTCTTAAACATGACTCTCTCCTTTAATTTATAATTAATTAATTATAACTTCACTATACCTACCTTATACAACGTCCCACCAACATCTAGTTGTATATACTGTGTTGTATCTAATGAAACTGTGGCAGCCACACGAACACCAAATTTCCAAAATGCAGCAGTACCTCCACTGGGAGCCCCTGTCTTCAAACCACCAGTAACCAAGCACTGAGCTGCGGTTATATAAAATCCATAACCAGCAGCGTTGGTCTGAGTACCAGCATACAAAGCATTGCCATTATTAGCTGCTGCATAAATAACATCACCTGCAGTAGTACCACCAGGACCAACAGTAAGTGTGCCCACAACTGTCACCTTACCACTAAAGTAGCCAGCATGAACTGCGCCCCCTGTATAAGCAGTACCAGCTATTGCATATAATGCATAACTTGTTGATCCTGTGTTTGTAGCATTACCCCCTTGTGCATAAATACCGTAAGAAATAGCAGTACCTGCATCTACATTTTGTGCAAGTCCGCCAAGAAAATATCCAGCATAAGAGTACTGAGTTCCTACGGAGCAGTAATTAACTCCTCCAGTTACTTTCAACGCATAAGAACTTGTGTCTGTTGTGTTATTAGTATTAGTGATATTAAACACACCAGTTGCCCCATCCACATCTTGCGAGATGGTCATTGTAGCAGCTGTTGAAGTCAAAGGGCTATTTGCCAATCCCGTAGCATCAGAAACATGGTAAGGTACATAGCTATTAGTAAGACCACTAAGTTTAGCTGTTACAAATACAGGACTATCAGCTGTAGTTAACCCAGATACAACAGACTGATTTAATGTTTGCCAACTTTTATCACCTCTCCAATACTGAGATACAGATCCTGTAGATATTACTGGTTCATACACTCCAGTATGTAAATGATCACCATAAGCAGCGGTTGCATGGTCTGTTCCAAATCCTGGAAAAGTAGTTAAACCATTCCAATTAGACTGATCTGTAGTTGTAGGAATATAATATCCACTTCCAGAACTTACTGTAATATTTGTAGTTCCAGATCCAGAAATTACTCCTGTTAATGTAATATTTTGATTCTCAGTTAAAAAAGTAGAATTATCATAAGATATTAAAGATCCTGAAGCTTTTATAAAACCTAATCCATTTATAATATTTTGTTTATTATAAAATGTATTCCAATCAGTAGATGATAATACACCAGTAGTAGATATAGATGCTGAAGCAATAGATATCTCTTGAATGTTTAATGATAACCCATTTGAAGGACTTCCTATAGTAACAGGTGGATGTGGAGCATAGGTATTATCCCAAGTTAAACTTCCAGAACCATTATTGTATAAATGTCCAATATCATTAGATAAATTTCCTATTGTAGTTAAATTTGCATATGCATTTTGTTTATTATAAAATGTATTCCAATCAGTAGAATCCAGATAACCAGATATAGAAGAAGAAGATTTTGTAATTTGCAAAGTAACTCCAGACCCAATAACAGACCCAGAACCTCCTGTAATTACAATAACAGAGCTTTCAATTTCAGTTAAATTACCCTTTGCAAGAACTGCTTCTCTAGATGTGTCAATAGGATGAACATGATCGGCTCTTGGAAGATTTTCAAGAAAACCAACTGAAACCTCTCCATTCATCTTTATATTACTTATGGATGTTTCAAAATCTTTATTAAAAGTAGAGCCAGAAGCAATTCCTATAAGAGATGTTCCATTGTTAAAAATAGCAATTTGCCCAGAGCTTCCAGACCCTATAATAGGATTTGTTAATAAGTCTTGTTTACTATTAAATGTATTCCAATCTTCTGAAGATAAATAACCATCAGTAGAAGCTGAAGATTTTTGTACAGATATAGAAGTACCTGAACCTATAACAGAATTTGTACCTCCTGTAATTGTTAAGATAGAAGATCCTGTTTCTGTTAAAGAACCAGATGAAAATGCATTTTGTTTAGAGTTCCATGTAACTGCAGAAGATATATAAGCATCAGCAAGAGGTGTACCAAGAGTAATTCCACCACTAAAGCCAACACTGCCACTATTCCCAGTTAATACATTTGAATTGGGTAGAGTTAGAGTGCCAAATAATTGTGTTGAACCATCCCCAAAAACTGCAAGTCCCGTTTCCCAGCCACTCAACCCCTGTAAGCGCGTTGCAAAACCAGACCAGTTACCACATGTCAATATAATATCGTCAACTGAATTTATAAAAAACTGCCCACTCCCGGTGTGTTCAAAAAAAGAACCACCACCAATCGCCGACGCAACAAAGTGCATTTGTGATGTCCCATCAGTTTTACTGTAAATATTCCCACAAGTCAGCGTACCCGGCCCTATATCTATTGCACCAAAGCCACTTGTAATACTGCCAGAAGCTAATGCACCCACAGTTGTAATTGTAGATGAACCAGTATTCGCCAAAGCAGCCATTGTTCCAATGTTGGTAGCAGATAGATCCCCAGTGATAACTGTATTCCCATAAATATTTACAACTCCATTTGCACCAGCACCGGCACCATAGCCAACCTGTATAGCAACACTACCACCATCGCCTTCATTCGCTGCACTACCTGCCTGAATACTTATAGAGCCACCATCACCAGAGGTTGCTCCACCATTATTTGCATACAGAGCTATAGAACCACCACCTTCAATTTCTCCTGCAGACTCCGAATAACCTAATTCTAAGAGATTACCCTCAAAGCTAAAATAAGGTTTTTGTTCTTGTCCTACACCAACACCCGTAATATAGCCAGCATCAATTTCTGTTAGCCAATTTCCAGCTTCCCCTAATGTGATGGAGCCACTAGCAGTTATATTACCACTACTATTAATATCACCACAATCTAGAGTTCCATTAATAGTTAAAACTCCTACATCGCTACGATATAATGTAATATCATTATTCCAACTTAATTTACCCTCAGTAGCGAATCTGATTGCAGCATTCTCAGTTCCTCCTACTGTTTGATCATCAAAATAAGCACCCCAAGCATTTGTCATCGTGCCATTTTGAAGTAGATGTGCTACAAATTTAACTCCTATAGCGTTAGTACTTATTGTTGCAGCACCACCACCCATCCAACTATTATGTTGTACTTGGGTAGATATACCTATTAAGTCTGTTACGGTGCCCGCAGCTAAATTAATCGAGATAAACTTTCCTGCAATTACTAACGCTGGAGCATAGTTACCATTAGTAGCACCACCTGTCCCTATAGATACATTTGATTCTATCCCATACGCTATTGCTGGTTGTACAGAACCTGATGGATCAGTATGTCTTACAAATCTTGCAGCCCCTGTTTCATCAATAGCATTATATGGAATAGGTCCTACTCTATCTACACATAATAAAGCATGTGGAGTCATATTCAACACACGGTCTGCAATATACATTGAAGCTTTTGTTCTGTCAGTACCAGGATTTATTCTTACATTCCCATTAACCAGTAACTGATTAATATTAGATGTACCACCAATTCCTACCAAACCAATACTACTTATACTCATTCTAGCTACACCAGTAGGATAATCACCCCCTGTATAAAATACATAACCTCCGTTACCAGTAATCCAATTTACATTTCCATCATAATCAGTCCGCCACTTTGCCGATAAATTCCCATTTACAAACGAACTAATTACATTCTGTCCTGTGGCACTCGGATTCGTCATTATTATATGAGAACCAGCACCTCCAACATTAGTATAGTCTATATTGGTTTTATTAATAGTTAAACTATCACCACAACCAATAGAGCCACTTGCACTTAATCCACCACAAGTTTCAACTGTTCCAAGAGTAGTAATATTTGTACTACCTGCCCAAGTAGATAGTGCTGTATCTTCAACGGATCCTAACCCTACAGCAGACTTATCCAATGTCTGCCAACTCTTGTCCCCTCTCCAATACTGAGATACAGATCCTGTAGATATTACTGGTTCATACACTCCAGTATGAGTATGATCCCCATATGCTGCATGTGTATGGTCTGTTCCAAATCCTGGAAAAGTAGTTAAACCATTCCAATTAGACTGATCTGTAGTTGTAGGTATATAATATCCACTTCCAGAACTTACTGTAATATTTGTAGTTCCAGATCCAGAAATTACTCCTGTTAATGTAATATTTTGATTCTCAGTTAAAAAAGTAGAATTATCATAAGATATTAAAGATCCTGAAGCTTTTATAAAACCTAATCCATTTATAATATTTTGTTTATTATAAAATGTATTCCAATCAGTAGATGATAAATAACCATCAGTAGAAGCTGAAGATTTTTGTACAGATATAGAAGTACCTGACCCTATAACAGAATTTGTACCTCCTATAATTGTTAAGATGTTAGAAGTAGATTCTGTTAATGATCCGGATGAGAATACAGTCTGATAAATATTTGTATCTATAGATAATGATCCACTTGAATCCGTAGTCTTTACAAATCCATTATCAGTAAGATTAGTTATTTTTGTTAAACTAGCATCTCCCAATATAGGATTAATAAGTGTTGGTAATTCATTTAAAACTATTAAACCACTACCTGTAGTACCTGATCCTAATTGAGTTACATTTTCAATCACTAAACCATGCACAGAGCCCGTTGAAATTGTAGAGTGTATATACGCAGAATTCCAATTTGTAGCAGAAGATATATAAACATCAACTAATGGAGACCCTAAGGTTAAACTACCACTACTATTAATATTTCCACAATTTGTAATATCCCCCAATGTAGTTATATTTGTACTTCCAACCCAAGTTGAAAGTGCCGTATTTTCTACATTACTAAGTCCTATATCAGAATGAGTAGGTATGGAGTATGAAATAGATCCCGAACCATCATTATGCAACCAACCAATAGAATCTGATAAATTACCTAACGCAACTAAATTTATAGGTCTGTCCAATAATGTAATCCAACTAGAAGCTGATGCTGAGGCTGGGGCAATCCATGACCTAGTTCCTGAGATATCAGATGAAAGAATATAACCACTCTCAAAGGGGCTACCTAATGCAGGCTCATAAGATCCTGAAGGCAATGTAATATTTGAATTAACCCATCCCTGACCATTATACTGAATAATATTGCCTGAGGCAGCATTAGTAATATACACATCTAAAAGGCTAGATAAATTATATCCTAATCTATTTATACCTGCTGATTCCACTTATTAATTCCATTCTTTTATTCTAACACTACAAGACCCTGATTGAACTACTCCGTAGATAGCTTCCTGACCACAATATGGCATAGAGTCATTATATACCGACAAAGGAGGTATTGGCATACCTGTAAATATGGACACATCAGAACTACCTAAAAAACAAGTGTTTGTAGTGGACAGATTAAATAATATTATCTTCTTTCTTATTATTGATGCTGCTATTAATAATGTAGGAGAAGTTACTACATTTACAGCAGAAGGATTAGACCCTTGAGCTATAGGATAATCAATCTTCCATGGCGTAGATCCTGAAGCACCTTGTGTAATACCAGTAGATAATAATATTGTACTTATATTCTGAATAGATTCTAATGTAGCTGGATTTATTATAGATCCCGTAGAATCAGTCAAAGCTATATTATCAGTAGGTCCACCTAAAGCAATATTGGCATCAAGACTACCATCTGTGTATACCTTTAATTTATTAGAACTAGATCCATCTTCAATTTTTACATTACCAAGAGTTATGGATCCTACAGTAAGACTAACACTACCTGAGGCAATAGCAACTCGAATAGAATCATCTGCCCTGTCAAATGATCTATTAAAGATTTGTTCTGAAGAAATAACATTATCAAAATAAGATTCATGAGGAAGCGTCATTACTTACCTAACAATTTAAATACCAATGACAGAACGTCTTTGTATTGTATTCCAAGAAACCAAAATGTTTGAATTATAAAATAAATGAGTAGTATAATTCTTAAAGTCCAAGTGAAATTTCTAACTCCAAATCGATAAGGCAAAACATCTTTACGAATAAAAACTTGGCGTATTTTTGAAGCAAAGGGTACTGGTAAAGGAAATGGCTGCTCACCTATCTTAGATCTGTAATCAGAATGTCTCATTATAATATTCCAATTTATATTAATATAATTATGTAATACTATTCCATCTATGAAATATACCTATACAGTAATTGAAGGTGCTAAAGATTTAGTATAATATTGTAAAGTAATAATAGTTATAGTAATTGCATTGTTATACTGTAACTTCAAATATGGATAATCTTGGAGAAGATCCGGAGGCTGAGATTATCCCTGTATATTGTTGCTCGCTTAAAATTCCACCCTTACCATCATCTTGTACAGAACCCCCCTGCAAAACAATTGAAAACTTAGTATTTGATGCCCCAGTCCCAAAATTAATATAAATTGGATTTGTACTAAGATTTTGAATTACACGTTCTATAGCTAATGTATTTTCAGCTAATATAGTTCCATTACTTGTGACAATACTTCCTGAAGATGTAGATGACATAATAAGAGAAGTTGTAATCGATGCAACATCACCTATTAATACAGATATTTTATTAAGAATTCCTGCAGGATCTAACATTGTACTATTTTTCATAAATATTTTCCTTAACTATTATTGAGTTTCTTCAGACTTATTTTTTTCAGATTTCATTTCTGTATATGAGGAATATGCCCTACCAAGTGTTGCTATAGTAAATATACCTATATAACCTTCTGTAGCACCTCCAGGTACACCTATTTTATTAATTGCACAATAAAAAGTTAAAAAAACCCAAGCTATAGGAATTACTATACCTGAAAATACTGCAATAAATCTAGATGAACTTATAGTATTGGACGTGTCAAGTAAATCTCTAAAAAATCTTTTTAAATTATGAAACATATAGTCTCCTTAATTACCCATATACCATTTAACTATAATAGAAATTAATTCTAATGGATTATTTATTGTTATAAATCCTAAAGAATGCAGTAACGGAAATAATAGAATAAAAATAGATATTCCTATTATCCACTTACCAGATTTTTTATTAAACAATCTTCCAATAACTGTATCTGTCTTCCACACTTCAAAAGCTTCCCTTAAATTCTTCTTCGCCCTAAGTTCTGTGGTTGCAGCGTATAAAATTCGCAAGGATTCCTCTAGTGTAAATCTTTCATCATTACCATTCAATTTAATACTATTCATACTCAGTAATAGATTCTTTATATCCACATGCTCTTTTGTGTTTATTTTAGACTGCTTACTCATGAGCTTATGAATATTTTTTCTATCTTCAATTGATTCTTTCATAAAAATTTCAATCTTTTTTGCGGTTGGCATATAAATCCTTCAGAGTTAACCCAATAATTATAGCATTTGTATGCTAATCTTTTATGATAAATTTCCTAATCTAGTACCACGTAATCCTCGAGTAAGTGATCTGGGCATAGATATAGTACCGCTCCATTGCCCTTTGATACCTATTCGTTTAAATCCTAAAGTTTTTCTAATCGCAGGTAATGCCGTAGTTATATATTGTAAAATACCTGTCCCAATATTCTGATAGTCTTGTTGTTTAACACGCTCCAAAGTTATGCCATTGTCATTATATCTGAAATGTTTTCCTGCTTCAAACCATTGTAGTCTGAGACCTGTAAAGAACATTGCACACATCATAACACTAGTATTAAATATAGATGCAAGTGTTTCTGTTTCCGGAGATAAAGGATCTTCATTTGACGCAGTAGCTATAGAAGATGCATCATATAAATCTTTTGAAGAATACATTGTAATTATAGGAGGTGTAGTATTGAACATATTTAGACCTAATCTTACATCTTCCCAAAGCTCAACATCACTTAATTTTGAAGGAAGTTGAAAAGCTGATCCTGATGCTGCAGTAACTCTCATTGAGAGCATACTACGCAATAGATTTACTAAATATTGTTGCTCAATTGATAGTGCCATGCGCTCTCCATAAAACTAGGATATACCCAAGTGTCCTATAGGGCATAGGAATGAATATATCCTAATGATTAACTCATGACAGATGTATAATTTTTTTTGGTAACGACTGCTTCATAAAAACTTGAGCCCGTATTCTTGCGAACTCGAAGATCTTTAGAATCATCCTGTATAAGTGTTACAACATCACTTACTGCAGGTTTTAACCCACATCGTTTTACCTGAAAAAAATATTTTTTATTTAAATTTGCTAATGTATAAGTAGACATGTATTTCTCCTGGCAGCAAAAATGGTAGGTGCCAGTTAAGGCACCTACGTAATCATTTTAAAAATTATTTTATTCTAATTGAATAAAATAAACTGCTTAGTTATGTGTACCTGTAGATACACCATTAGCATTGACTGCAGACATGCCAAGCTCTTCGTAGCCCACATATCCTATCTTAGCTTCTTTTGGTGAATCATCCGGCATTAACATAACTTCAGTACGGATAGGCATGACACCAAAGAATCGTGGTTCTGATAACGAGAACACTGTTCCTGTTAACACAAGACGATTAACAACGATATCTATACCCCAGATATTGCCCCGAAGACCTGTCTCAATAATTTCACGCATTGAAACTGGGTCCAATTCAGCAGTACCCCATGTACGAATATCTTTAAAGCTAGCAAATCGCATCAAGAAAGAATAACATGGTAAATCATGATCCATGATAATTGCAGAGACTTTATTCAAAAAGTCTTTATCACAACCAGACGTAGAAGTTGAGATAGCATTGTTTGCAGTATTACCAGAAGCAGTAGTCGTAAACAACGCTATTGCTTGCAGATCCTCTTGCAATTGCATTGCAATTCGAATCTTTTCTTGTGTACGATCAAGGACGTTGAAACGTCTTTGCTGAATCTGACTCAAGCGAATTTCAGCAGGCGAGAAAATTTCCCATGTAGTTGGTTCTACATAGGTGCCTTCTATTGTCCACTCTTGAACTGTACCGCGTTTTGCTACGACATATGATGGCACGGTTATATCTTTATCATACTTTTTGTTACTACAATCATTTAAGATTGTGACATAGACGTTTCCGCTATGTTCTTATTGTCTCCAATAAGGTCGGACTGTATCACCATCTCATTACTGAGAGCTTTACTTGCAGTCTCTGAAGGTCGAATAATTTTGTATTCCATAGATTTTAATTGTAATTTGCTAAGAATTTCAGAAACCTTATACTTAGTTTCAGATGCAAAATATAAAGTATAATAAGTTTTTCCACTAGATTTTTGTATAGTTTTCATTATTGTAGTTTTAATACCAAATTTACTATACAACATCTTGCGAATAAGTTTCTGTTCCTCTAAACTAAACTGACATGTAGCTAAGGAATAATATTTTTGCTTTATTTTATTAGTTCCATGATAATATGATTTATTAGCACAACCATCATCAAAAAACCACCAAATAAAACCTTCATATGTCAATAAATCTAAAGCTTCTTTTGTTACATGTTTTTTACCATTTACATCATATAACAATTTTCTTATTTCAAATAGATCAGGGTGAAAAACTGTAGAAAATGTATAAAATTTTAAGATTTCATTTTCATTCTCATATCTAGGTCTTTCCCCATATCTTAATGGCATTATTATAAGATCAGAAAGCTTGTTGTATTTATATTCTATCCACTCTTTTTGAACATGTCCATGAGATATGGATAAATAAGCTAAGGTTTTTTGTTTATTCAAACCTAAAAAACCATCCCCAAGAACTGTCCCAACTATACAGCCTACTAAAGCCGAGTCAAGTTTTTGTAATCTAATTTTTTCTATAGACTCATCAGATCTTCCACTTTTAATTCCATATTGTTTTCTTCGTTCTTGAACAACACCAATAGGAACTCTTAATTCATCTGAAAGTTTTCTATCTGATTTACAATCTATAGTAGCTTGTAATAAAACATCTCTGGTTACAATATCCAGAAACTTTCTTCTACTTCTAACAACCCATCTCTTACCTTTTGTTGACATATAAATTATTCTTTCTTGCGGATTGTCCCTACCAATTACATTTTTACGTATCTACCGTAGCAATTGTTTAACAGGAGTTTCCCGCATATTAGTAAAGTTTTAAGCGCGCTATGATTAGTTAACGCGCAATTTGACCCTGTGCAAGCACATCAATTTCGAAAAATTTACGTGCTGTGCCAACGAAATCTAACTGTTCCCTAATAGGAACGGCCCAAATTGTTACTCTTATTTTCATAAGGATGTAGACATTTCTGCTACATTCTTCATATCTCTATGAAGCTCGGACTGTATCTTCAACTTTTTAAGTTGTTTCACGTACTAGTCTCTGAGGAACAATTTTAAAAACTTTTCCTGCTGATTGACTCTATCTTTTAGATTATTACATTTTAATGTACTAAAAGCTTAACAAGTGTTTCCAGCATATAGTGAAATTACCAGACAGCTTAGTTTATCTGGGCACCGAGAGCCTGACGACCTGCTTCAGTCGTTAAAGCTTCCCATATTGCATCGCCATTCACAACTGATTTCTCGTAGTTTTGGTACGGATCATTTGTCGATGCGGTTTTTGCAAGACTAAACCCTTTGCCAGGGTTGCTTGTTGGAATTTGGATCATAATATGATCTCCTTTAATTATTTATGAAAGTGGTTTACCCACTAAAAAGTGCTTAACGCACTGTAGATACTTTACTAATCTCGGTATCCATCGAGTAAAACTAGCAGAGGTTTCTGGCACCGACCCAGACATATGCATTATCTACATATGTGTCCAACATAACCTCTTTGTCAAAAAACAAAATATGCTGGGGCTCGAAAGCCCCAGCTTAAGTTCGATCTTACGGGAGGAGCGGAGGGCGTAAGACCGAAATTCTTATATCCGCAATATAATACCCAGACCATAGTTATTGTCCGATGTTGGAACTTGGTACATCTTTCCTTTAACGGAACCTGTTGCAGTTGTCTGCCATTTACCAGCAGTGCCAATATACAGATTTGCATTCGGAGACGCTGAAGCAACTTCTGATTCATATGCACGAGTAGCTGAGCCTGCAGCAACTTCTTCACTATGATCAATGACGAATTTTGTACCACTGCCATAGATACCTGATAAGAGAGATCCAGTAGGCGGTGCAGAAACTTCATCATCATCATCAATGCCAATAAACATGGCATTATCAACAGACGCTATGTCAGCATAATCACCAGTTGAATTTAACTGGAAAGCTTGACCTGGCATCCAAGTTGCAGCTACGACGGCAGCCGTGACAGGATATGTATCTGCAAACAGCTTGTGATAAATTATTACTTTACTCATTGTAAAACTCCTTTAATTAAAATTATGTGTTAGTTAAACTTTTCTCATAAGAGACTTATTGACGATATTTTGGACGCATAATTCTCGCTTTTTCAGGTGAAATACCTTTTTCACGTAAACGATTACCTACTGTTGAGAATAATCCAGAGAAGTCAAACTTTTCATTATTCTCAGATGCCTGTCTAATCATTTGTGGTACAATGCTAGAAACTTTAGCATCAGACTTCACTGTAGCATCAACACCTTCAGTCTTTACTTGAGCTTTAGGATCACTAACACCCTCTGCAGGATTTCCAACAATACCTGTTTCAGTGTCTGGAATATGAGCTGATTTCAGTGCAGCTTCATTTATGATCGGCAATTCATCAAGAGTTTTACTCTTAACTTCATACTCTTCACTAGAAAGCTTTTGAATCTCACGAGCCTTACTCAAAATAGATTCTTTTGTAAAAGGAATTGCACCAATTGCAGCATATTTACGAGAAAGTTCAACTGCTTTATAAGCTTTGGCTTTGATCACCTGAGGATCTTGAGCAGAAAGTTTTCCCGGACCATCTTTTACTTCACCTTTATTTTTGTCTGCAGGATGCTCATCAGCAGGTTTATACTTTATATCCATTTTTGAAGTATCTTCAGCTGCCTTTTTTTCTTCCTTTTTCTCTTCCTTTTTCTCTTCAGCTTTTTCAGCTTTCTCTTCTTTTTTCTCTTCTTTTTCATCTTCCTCTAGTTTATCCCAAGCAGTCATTTTCTTAGCATATTCACCCTTACCATAAGCATCTTTATAATAGCGTCTAATAGATGCTTTATCCTTTACTTTTGGTTCTGCAGCTTCTTTTACAGATGCATAACGACCATTAAGTAATTGGCGTACAACTTCAATACCATCAACAGGTTTCTCATTTGCAGTTTTTATACTCCCCTGTTCCATAATCTTATTAACAACTTTTTCACCATATTGTGACGAACTAAACTGTCTAAAGCCATTCTCATTCTTTTGACCAAGATTAGATGGTGCGTTTGCAAAATCTGCTATGATACGTTTTCCTGATAGAGTATCTGTAATATCCCAATAGGAAGCATATTTGTTTTCTGGAACTATTACAAATGATGCATTCACATGTGGTTTTTCATCACGCGAATAATCTTCCACATTCAATCGGTTATCGACTGCTGGGTTTGGACGAGCATCTTCAAACTTGCGATCTTTTTGGAACTTTCCGGCACCATCTGCCCATGCACGATTTTCAACTTCTGCTGGGTTCTTTCCACCAGGAAATTTATCCCCAGTAAACTCAGAACCTGTCGGAGGAACTGCAGTACTAAATCTGCGCGAGGCAGTTCGGTCCACAATTCTATTAATACGATCTACATCTTCCAATGTCTCAGCAACATTTTTTAGACTTGAGTTTTGAATTTTACTTGCGGGATTTTTCAATGCACTTAAGAATGCCCAATGATTCATGGCATCATCAGCATCTTGTATAACTTTTTGAGCCGATACAGCTAAAGTTTGGATAGATCCAGCATAACGATCATTCTGACGTTTGAAAGAGGCTTTCTTTTCCTCTTCTTCAACTTGACCACAAATACCATCAAGAGAATCAACAACATTTTGCAAATCCGTTTTAGCTTCCTCTAGAACAGCTTTCGCATCTGCAGGTGTTTTAATTTTCTTTTCTTTTGATTCTTCCTTGTTTCCCTCAGGAAGTTCTTTAGTAGCTTCACCAGATTCACCGGGAATTTCTTGATCAATTACATCATTCGGTGCAACTTCACCAAGATCTTCGAGAAAGTCTGCAGCACGTTTTTTAGTTACATTAAGTTCTGCCGCCATGCTCTTCAGACCACTCTGAAGTGTTGCGGTTGAATAGCGAGAATTAACCATGGTAAAACTCCTTTTATTATATTTGTAGTTTCAAAAACTTATGTTCCGATTCTACAGTATATATAGCATTTGGCAGAATAAAAGCAAGAAATTTTACAATAAAAGTAATAAAAGTAGTATTTTGGCTTAAATTTTACATATTTAAATCTATATAACTTGATTTTCACACATAAATATGCTAATATACTTAATATTAAGAATTTGTATATGAGTAAATCATTAAAATTAACAAATAAAAGATTTGAAAAATTATTGGTAATAAGAAAAGAAGATAGAGATAAATGAGGAAACTTTCGTTGGTTATGCAAGTACAATTGTGGAAGTAATATTAAAGTTACGGGGAGTAGACTCATGTCAGGAAATGCCATAAGTTGTGGATGTATAAAACCTAATATAAATTTTTCCATAGGATCTAAGTTTGGACTTTGGACCCTTATTAAATTAGATCATAAAATAAAATATGGTAATAGTACACAAAAAGTTTTCCTTTGTCAATGTGAGTGTGGTTTAGAAAAATTAGTAAATCAATCTCAATTATTAAATAAATTATATAAAGCATCTCCTAGATGTAGAAACTGTGCAAGTAAAAATTTACACAATTTATGTAAATTGAAAGGATTATCTGTTACATCAAAATCATATGGTAGTTGGAGAAATATGATTTCTCGTTGTTATAATAAAAATAATAATGCATATAAATATTATGGGGGTAGAGGTATAATAGTTTGTAATAGTTGGAGAAAAAGTTTTTTAAATTTTTATAATGACATGGGTGAACGACCCCTAAATTTAACTTTAGACCGTATTAAGTCAAACGGTAATTACAAACTTTCTAATTGTAAATGGTCTACTAGAAGAGAGCAAATAATAAATCGCAGCATGACAATTCATGACGAGTTTAGTAATCTAAATATGTCTAATCAGAGAAAAAAGCAAAAACGTTGGGAAAGAGATAAGAGATGTACTTGCTGTGGAAAAATTAGATATGATACTTTATTATGTAAAAAATGTAAAAATAAACAAAAACAATATAGACATAACTATTACATTAAAAATTTATAGGCAATAAAAAAGACGCTTTTCAGCGTCTTTCTTTACATATACAATTATTATAGGTATTTTAATTTAATTATTTAGGTTGTAGAACCCCGCAATCTGGACAAAATTTATGAGATTTCTTAAGTATTTTACCACATTCTACACAAAATATTTCATTCTCTCCCAATAAAAAATTCTTATTAGATCTAGATTTATTATCTACAAGTTTTAATGGAGAAATTAATCTCAATTTGAATTCAAGCACATCGTCTTCAAGTTCTCCTATAGTAGTAAAACTAAAGGCTTGATTAGACTCTGATCCTTTAACAGTAGCACCTAGTTGTGAAGGATCTATAGAGGATTTTAAAGAATCTGAATTATTAGTTAATGTAATACTAGAATTTGAAAAACACGTAGATATAATCTGATGATTAGGTATTGGGTCCCCTGTATTATTATAAGGCCATACAAATGGATTTACTTTAGGTCTTATCCATATAGGCTGATAAGGCCATACTGTTATTGGAATAACATTTTTTTCAAATTGTACTGTTATTACAATATTTCCATTCTGGGAATCCCCCGGATCTTCAACACCTGCATCATTTAATGATACAAATTTAAAATGCTTACCTTTCAGTAAATCCTCTCCTATAAGAAATCTTTCAAGATCCAATTTACTATCAGCCATTAAAACAATATTCGCTGCATCTTTACCATCAATTTTAATGCCTACGATAGCACGTTTGCCTCGATGTTTGTTTTGCAAAGATATGAAATATTCGGAATCGAAGGGGAGTGTAACCACTCCTCCATGTTCCTGTAATGGATTGCGTTTTGCGTCTTTAATGCAGACACAGAAGTTGTTCTTGTACATATTAAGTCTCCTTTGAATATTTTTAGACCTCAACCAAGGGTCTGATTTAAAGTTGTTGTAACCTATTTTTAGATCCGGGTCAGGATCGGTTGGAAACTTTTACATCTGATTATCTAAAAATTCTTTTTCGTCTTCTTTTAAATCTCCAATAAATATATGTTCATATTCATAAGGACCTTTACCTATAGCTTTTTCTACATATAAAACAGCTCCTATTAAACTATCAAACCCCATACCTCTATCTAATGACCCATCACCAAGCATCTCATTTGCTTTTTGTAATAATGCCTCTATAGATTCATATCCTGTTAATGATTTTGTAGGATATGCACCCTTTCCTCCACCCCATAAATATCCCAATACAAGTCCTTCTGCATTATATTCTACTTTAGGTATATCCCATGATTGTTTAAACTGTACAATTTTAAAATCACCAATAGTATAAACCCAAGCTTCATCTAATATGTAAACTATTGAATCAGAATTATTCATGTAATCATGCCACATTTCACCAGGTAATATTTTAGCTGTAACAACACCCTTCACACATGTAGTTGAATTTACATTATTGTCTGAATTATACATCCCACGTCTTAAATGTGGATGCATATTAGTATTTATAACTTTTACGGGACCAACATAGGCTTCTATAGTATCTCCTACTTCAGGTCCTTCAGGAGATATATCCCAACTTAATTTATTACTTGAATTTTCTTTTATAATAGCTTCAATTAATTCTACAGCTTTATATGTAATTCCACTTATGTTCCATTCATTAATGTCTTCTAATGCAATACCACTCTCACCTAAATAACCCTTTCCAATTTCCCAATCATGAATACAAGCTACGACAGTAATAAATTCATCTTCTGGATCTTCAATATGAACTTCCCATTCTACTGTCTCTTCCATATAAGGTTCCCAAGTAGGCCTACCAAATATTCTAAGCATTGTATTATAATCGCATACTATTCCCCCTACTTTATGCATACCACTAGGATTACTAATTTCATCCGGAGCTACTGTTTTAAATTTTATCTTATCTTTTGGCAAATCCCAACTAAATTTTAAACTGGATTCTGCAGATAAATATTGTAACATTTTATTAATCTTATTTACTTTTTCAGTATTTCCCTCAGCTTTAGCTTTATTTAGGTCATCTAAATATTCATCTATTAATTCTTTACGATTTTGTTCTACATTTTCTTTAGAAAGATTACTATCAAATTTTAAATCATTAGAATTAAGATTTGATTCTTCTTTAGGGGCATCTGTATTTTTTAATACATTTTTAAATGGATTATTCTTCTTTAAAATTCCAGATTTCTCTACTTTTTTTGCTTCATAAATAATATTTTCAATCCCTTTCCAATAAACAGAATTAGTTTCTGGAAGGCCTACAAATTTTACTTTTTCTATTAATTTAGAGGGATCAGGATCCCAGCAGTATCCCAAATTACCTCCCATAGGTCCTATTTTTTCACCATTACAGTATGCTTTATAACAATCCATAGCTTTTTCTATAGATCCATTACCCCAAACAATATCAAAATCATTATACTTGGGATTTATTTTTGTAAGAGAGAATTCAAACCCTACAATTGGTAAACAAACTCCATACCCATTTTTTTTAAAATTTCCAATACCTTTAACTAGCCATCCTGCATAACTAAGATGACTCTCATCACTAGGTTTAAAATTCTTAAAATCATAATCCCCAAACATATTCAATATGTCATTATTATCCCAAGCCTTCTTTTTAAATAATTCAGATATCACCATTTCATTAGTCTTAATTATTAAGGGATCATCATCCAAACTTATTTCTCTGAATTCGTCATCTGAAGATAATTTTTCTCCATTTTCATATATTAAAGTTAATGGCCAAGACTCGTCTGAAAACCCACAACCACTCCAGATCCAATTGTTAAATCTGCAATCAATAATATCTCTCCATTTAGCATCACCATATATTACTTCTGGACCAAATGAAAACATCATACCTATGTGCAAATAAATATTATCAGCATCTATTTTACTAGATTTCCAAACTTGATAAGGTTTACATAAAGATTTAAAATCCTCAAAATTAGAAGCTATAACTTGCATAGATATATCCCAAGATTTCTTCTCATCCTCAATAATACCTACATATTCCAAAAGATTAAAATCCTTAGGACTAAATAAACATCTTGTAAGTTGACCACCATCTATAATCTTTCTATTAGCTTTAGGATTTAGTTTTAACCATTCAAATTTTTCTTTAGCCATATCAGGACTATCTGACCACATAGACCAAACTCGAACATCACCATTTTCAGATGTTACTAAAGATATAACTCCATACTTATAACCCATACCCGTCCTAACAGTTGTATCATCTACCAACCATCCTATATAGCTATCAGGATCATAATCAACAGGTAACGCTGGTCCTATATCCCAACTCAATATGTTATTTTGCACTTGCATATAGCTCTAACTTCGTCTGCCAAACACCTTGAGGAATTAATTCACGCCATTCATGACCCTGCTTAGCAATCTTCTGAAATTCAATCTCATCATTACCTTTCATTATTCGAATACCTGCATGAGTAACACATTCCCTACCCTCTAGTCTATAATCACCTTTTTGATCTATTAACCAAGTAGTAGGTTCAATGGAAGTTGTAGTGCTAAGAGCTGGCTGAGGTTGATTTTTTTGATTATACTCTTTTTCATGATTAAACTCACCAAAAGCCCAATCTTCAAATACTAAAGGTTCCTCATTACTAAGATGTTCTCTATCCATATATGTATGATATTCCTGTAAGAATTCTTGATCTTTTGATTTTGCAGCAAGCCATGTTTTGAATTCCGGATTACTCTCATAAAAAGCCTTACGTTCAGAAGCACTTTTTTCAGAAATTTTCTTTTCAGGTTCTGTAGGTTCTATAGGCTGAACTTCAGGAGATATAGGAGCAGACACCTGACCTTGCTGGACACCTTGCTGGACACCTTGTCCAGGTAAAGGTGTAGTAATATCTATCTGTAAAGATCCATCAGGCTTTGTCTTTACACTTGTATCAGCTTTTTTAGTTAAAAAAGTATATCTCCAATCAGGAATATTTGATGCTTTCTGAAAGAATCTACTAGCTGATCTACTACGTAAGCTTTCAAAGCGTTCCCGCCTTGTCTTCCCATCCATTAGGGGTGAGTTCTTATCCACAGAAATCTCCTTTTTAGAGTCAGACCTTTGCAATCCATTACCTTCTTTCCAGGCTGACTGTTCTTTATTTACAGGATTTCCAGAGCTAGGAAACTTGTCTCCTGTAAATGTTGCATTATTTGGGATCTGTTTTCCATCAGGTATTTTATATACCCCAGGTTTTTGATCTTCCTTAGTTGAGAATATTTTTCTCCAGTTCATTTTGAATCTCCTTATTTATATTTTAATTATTGCTTCTTTTGCCTTACTTACAGGTATTGATATTACTTTCGGAGTAGCATTTGTGTAATTCACATCTTTATGTATAATTGATATTACAATCTCTCCATCCTCCCAAACCTTAGGCCAACCAGGATGCTTTTCATAATCAGTTCTAATTATTTCTAATATTCTTTTATCACTATTATAAAAATCTTTGTTGCCTACATTATCACAATACCAACTGAATACTATCCAACTTTTTATTTTAACCTTATCTCCCACCTCAAATTCATCTATTTCTGGTATATCCCATGAATTAATTAAAGGTGAATCCTTTACAAATATTAAAGGAAAATCAGTCTCTCCAAAATTGTATATACCTTTAACATTCCAACTAATAGGATATGTTATTTTTGGTTCATCATAAAACCACATAATAGAATAAATAAAAACTGTATTGAAATTCGATATCTCATATCTATATGCATTACCTAGTATAAAATAAAAATATTTAGCCTTTATACTATCAAAAGTTTTCCATACCTGTCTTGGGCCAGCTATACTTATAAAATCTTCTATTGTATCTGCTTGATAACCTGAATTTAATATAGGTTTAATATCCCATTCTTCAGAAAATCTCAAACTACTAGTAGTTTCTTGTGTATATTCCCATATATCTTCTTGAGCTTTAGCTAGTAAACTATCAAAATCAATATTCTTATTAGTTCGTTTAGCAGCTTGTCTTGCATATTTTATAGCATTAGCAGCAAAAAAAGCAGCAGCATTATCAGAAAAAAAAGCAGCAGCATTATCAGCATAATAAGCAGTAGCATAAGCAGCATAATAAGCAGTAGCATTAGCAGCATAAGCAGCAGTAGCAGCATAACCAGCAGCAGCATTAGCAGCAGAATAAGCAGAATAAACTTTATCTCTATTTTCTTTACTAGGATTCTTAAAACAAGTTTTTGCTGCTTCTATACATTTTCTAACTCTATCATCATTAGGATATTGCTCTTCATAAATACTTAATACAGCTTCTGCACAGTATATAGCATAAAGTAAATTTACTTTTTTAGGATCTACTTCTATAGGTTTAATGTCCCAGGATATCAAGTCCTTTTGAAAAATATCCTGCACCTGCCATTTATCGGGTGGACCGATACCACCAAATATCCACACTACAGCTTCTTTATTAAGAATATTGTTTTGTAATAATTCAAATATGCAATCCACAAATTGTTGATTGTCTTGTATATCTTGAATAGCTACTTCATTTTTATTATGACTAACTCTTCCCAACATACTAACATGGTATACCTCGGGACCTATACTTTCTCTAAGATCTGAATGAGTTTGTTTTGAGTCTCCTATTATAAGCTTACCATTATTATATAAAAAAGGTCGTCCTGCGCCAGTCTCAACATCGAATCCAGAATAGCTTGAAACTTTTCTATGTCTTTTATATCTATCTTTCACTTGTATATTAGGATCATATCCATCATGGTCTACTAAACCTCTTCTTACATAATCCTCATCACAATCAGTATGATAAAATACTGTATCTATTTTTTCACCATTTAGATATACATCCCAAGTACCTGAATGCTCAGGTTTCTTAGGCTCTATATCCCATGATCTCTTTTTGGGACCACTAAAATTTAAATAATCTTTCGCAGATTCTATTATATCTTTTGAAACATTATCTATACTTCCTATATGTGTACCTAAATAAATTGCCTTAGAAAAGGTTTTATTTTGTTCTGAAATATTTTTATTAGCATAAGTAGAGCTAAATCCTTTCCAGTTACCATTATAACCACAATAAATGTAATCTCCTAATAATTTATTATCAATATGTTTAAAATTTCCTAATATATATAAATTATTTGCTACATTTTCATATAAGTAAACATCATCATCTTTTATAGAATTTACAAACTCTTCAAAAGAGTCTATCCATGATATATCAGGAATATCCCAACTTAAAGATTTAATTTCTATAGGTTCCATACAGTATATTTAGCCAATTTCTATATAAAAACAACTATTTGTCTATATCTTCTCTAGTCACATGGAGCCACTTCGCTACTATATCAAAACTATCTATGCCAATATCAAATCCATCTTTACAATAGTCATATTCTGCACCAGGTTCATACTTTAGAAAGAACTCATCCTTGTGGACACAGATACAATTATCACATTGAAACCAACCATCAGGCACATATATCCACGTGGCCATTTTACCACAACTACAGAGTTCTTTTTCCATTTAACTAACTTTATCCATTTAAATAATATCCTATTCGAATTCAAATAATATCCTATTCGAATTCAAATTCTAATCCATTAGATTCTATACCATGAGCTTCTGCAGGAGGTAATGTCAAAACTTCTGCAGATCCTGGGTACTTCATATTTAAACGTTTAGCTAATTTTTGTACAGTCTCGGTATCATTTAGAGGCCATAATAATAAACTCTTGTCATCGTAATCAAATCTTAAATCTTCCCACTGTAAACTACAAAACCTTTTAAGATTCTGAGGTAAGGCGGAAGCTTTTAAAGATACATAATCTACAGGAGTTTCTAGATCACCTTGATGTGTTAATATAAGAATTCTACGCCAATTAGTTCCAAATTCTAATCCATTTTCCTGTTCTTGCCCCATATATCACCTATATATTAGCTGAGAAATGCCCCGAGTAACCTTTTTCTTTTGACCACAAGTAACCTTCTGCAGCTCTAGTACTCTTTACATAACCTTTCTTAAAATGCCAAGAGTCAGTACCTGAAAGACTTGGTAGAGTCCTTACTGTTACAGATCCATAACTATCATCCATACCGTAAGCCATTCTTTTCCTAGTATGCGTATGTCCAATATGCCACTCCTTACTTATACAATCCGCCCATGCTTCTGAAGCCTCATCAGCCATTAATGTAGGTAACATGCTATGTTTCTCATCATCTCCATGAGTAAATCCTATAAGACATCTCCCGTAATGAACATACTTTCTTGGAGAGGGAGATACATCTACGATAACATTATTTACACCCTTATACCAAGCCGCTAACTCTCTTACTAGGTGATATGAAGATGTTCGATCATGATTTCCTGGAACCCATAGAATATCTACTGGTGCAATAGCTCTTAAATAATCAATAGCATTTACACAAGCCAAAACTCCTTTAGCAAATATTTTAGGATACCTAGAATCAACGTCTTGAGGTGTGTCATTTACAGTAGTATTTCGTGCATTGTCTATATGAAAGAAGTCTTGACCCACAGGAAATAGAATCTTTTCTATAGGAAATCCCTTTGTCTTAGAACAAAGCTCTACTACAGCATCATGATATATTTTTTCAGCTATTTTCATATCGTAGTCAGTACCTGTTTCTTTTCCCCAAGCAAGCTTTCCAAAGTGAAGATCAAATATACTAATCTCCAGTAGATGTTTATCCTTTACAGGTTTAGGTGTCTGAATTTTAGTATACTTAGGAAAATGTTTCTTTGCTTCTTTAAGTAATTCATCCAAACCATCAGACACTTTTTTGTCCACTTTTCTTCTAAGCCATACTTTAACTTGCCACAAAGGTTGGGTGAGCCATTCATTCTTTCTTATAGAATGTCCATCCATAATACCTTTATCCCATTTCAAATTTTGATCTCTATATTTTGCTCCCACCTCCCATTTATTTATAACATATCTATCTACTTCCCAAATACCCGTATCTACGTTACCCGCCTTCAGTGCATCTTCCAAAGTTTTTATAGAGTGAGATACTGAAACTAAAGATTTCTGATTATCATTACCCTCTTCTGTAAAATTCTCTTGTGGCTTCTCAATAATACTCCGTAATTTTTCTGCAAAAGGTTTCTTCAATCTCCTCGCCCTGTGATCTCCACATTTAAACCTTCCCATCAACTCATCAATTGTTACAGTCGGGTCTTTTTCAATAAATTCTATTATTTCTTTATCCGATGCTGTTTTCACATTTGATTTAGATTCCATCTCTATACCTTCCATTTAGTTTTAGTTAGAAACGGATCCATTCGCTCCTCCGTTTCAGTTCATATACTTACTGTAATTTTATTGTATTATCCTTTACTGATTGTAAACATCTTGTAAGAAAGTCTATAGCACATTCTTTTGCTGTTTTATAATAATGTGATGAAACATACTCTGTCCCAGGTATTATCCAATAATAGCTATCTGAATTATGCCTAATTCGCTCCTCTGATTGATAAATTTCAAAAGAAATTATCCTATTATCTTCCATAAAAGTTTTCCTCCATATACTGTTCTTAATCATATACCTTCCTATATATTTATATACCTTTGTATATAATACTTACTACACAACATTCTTACAACCTACAAATCTATACACTATCTATTAACCAAGAATAGTCAAATGAATCAATAAAACTAATATCCATATCAAATCCAAGTAATCTAATTTTAATATGAGGTTGACCAAGTTTAACAGGATCTAAAATGACCACATCCAAATCTGAATCATTTCTGTAATCCCCAAAAATTCTACTACCAAATAATTTAATATCAGAAACATCATACCCAAATTTTCTAGATATATTATTCTTTATATCTAAAATAGACCTCCCATTTAACCCAAGATGTTCAAAATCTTTAGAAACTTTAAATATTTGTCTCCACCTAACCATAGTATACCCTATTGTAAAGAACAAGCACTACTAATATCACCATCTTTAATCAACATATCATACATATCCAAAACATTGTCTCGACCTAACTCTTTATAAAGTCTACGCAGATATTCGTCCCTGCCCTCATCTTGTTGACGAGCATATTTCTCCAGTACTATAGCATCCTTAAATGCAGGAGAGGCCACAACAGATAGTTCAAAGAATGATAATTCATGATTAATTTCTAAATTTCTAGCTATAACATATCTGCTACTTGTACCGTTTAGTACTTCTTGTATATCTCGCTGACTAGACAAAATATGGGGTAGCCATTCCGGACGTAAATGTTCACTATCAAGAAGATCTCTTATTTGATTTGCAGATACACTTGTAAGCCTACCCTTGTTGCCCTGCTTCATATGAGTACAATAATCTGAACTATAACGAGCTTTTGTATTACAAACTGAGCAAGTAGAATAGTTTACATTACAATTATGGACAATAATACCTCCCGCAACATAACTATGATCATGCTCTACTTCGAAATTATATACATTACCATCATAATCAATTTCTTCTATATTGTCAACATAAAATCTGATAAGACTCATAGTACTATCAAACCCCATTACCTTATTATCTATAGCAAGGTCCCCAGCCTCTATCCAATATACTTCTTCAATTTTATAGTCATAATCAGTAGCCACTGGATGCTCTAAGGTAATAATTATTGGTTTATCACTACTTGGAGTTATAATTTTTAAAGCCTTACCTTTATATTGTCGAATCATTGTTTCAGTTACCTTTTGTATTGCTCCTGTATGGGATATGACTGAATCTCCCACCGATACAGATTCTATTGGCATAGAAGACTTATCGGCCATAGTTACCAAAGCTCCTGGAGCAAAACATCCCATTGAACATGTTAAATTTTGTCCAGTGTCAATCATACGAACAATACGTTCTAGTAACTCCTTGGTCTTCCTATCATGACTAGCAGACTTAACTAATTGGGTATCAATTCTCATTAATACTTCTATGTCCCCAAGAGTTTGGTCTTTAGCTTCTAATATATTTTTACGAAGTACATCTTGCTTTCTAGATAGCAATGATGCCCATTTCTTTTCTTTAACTTCCTCTGGATAATTAAATCTATTCAGAAAAGCATCCGGAAGATCACCAATAGAACCACGAAGACCAAGTTTTGAATTATGTTCCGCGTGACTTTTTTTACCAATAAAACTTTTATACCCATACCCAGGACGTTCATCTTCAAAATATTCATAAGGAAACGCATCAGCATTTCCGTTGGCCCCTGACTTTTCGAAATTTCCAATGGCTCTAAAACGAAGATATCTGAATTCGTTTGTGTCTAATGGTAAAATTCTTTTCTCGTACTTAGCTGCTTGCCTAGATGTCAAAGGCTGAGGTTTAATAATTTGATTACATACTTTAACTAACATTTTTATCACCTGTAGTTTGTAGAAATTGATCCATTGTATATGGAGTAAAATCATTGGCAAATATTACAGCTACATCATCACTTGTAAAATTATTACATATTAATCTATCTAAACAATCTACAAGCTTATCAAACTCATCAGAAAATTCTTCAGGCTTATAGTCAGGGTTCCAGAATACAACAGCGTTAGTTCCCGCCCTACCTACAAAAGCATTTTTATAATCATTCAAATCAATATTAATATCAGGTATATCTCTATGTAAATCACCTTTACGACCAAAGCTTAATTTTCCATTTTCATAAAAAAATGGAATACCTTGAACACCTGCTAGCATAGATTTAGGTATATTAGAGTGTTTTGATAAAGAAGATTGTTTATTATTAGCAAGCTCTAAATCACTACCAAATATAATATAAGTATACCCATTATGTACTAAAGGTTCCACCTCATATATCATTTTTCCAGTCTTATTATGAACATCTTCTGGATATATCTCATGAATTACTTTATATTTCTTATGATATTCCAGTCTTTCATATTTATATTTACCTTCTATATCTAATATAATATCATCCCCTTCTTCATCAAAAATAGCAGCAGGATCAGTGTCACGAATTTTAGTAACAATATCACCTATAATAAATTCCTGTTCTAAGTCTGGTATATCCCAGCTTAATGATCCGAATTTATCCGAAAGATAATCTTGAATACTGCCATAAAATAACTCCTTATGCACACCATTGGCAGTGATTACAACCTTAGTTGCATCTGTCTTACGCAAAAACTCTATTATAAAACCCTTCTGATTTCCTATGACACCTTTATTCCAAACTTCAAAATAAATAACCCCCTCTTGCAAATTACTTCGAACCCATCCCTTATTTAAAAGATACTCTTGAGGTTTAACATTATATTCACTGTTACCTGCATCCATTATACCTGAAGCCTCTTCTTCATAGTTAGGATAGAATTTTAATATCAAAGGTATAGCAGACTTGGTGTGATCATCCAAAGCATCAAAATTATCCCCCATAGGAGATATCCAACACCTACTATAGTCTGTTGTATATCCATTATAAAGAGTTATAGGATTCTCAACCTCAATATCTGGAACATCCCAGCTTAAATTCATATTCTGTTTCGGAAAGGAATAAAGTTCAGCTTTGCCAGAATCACCTGTTTTTCTTGAGTCAGTGATAATATGTTTAGATTTATCTTTTAAAAGATTGTGTCTATAATTAACCATATGTTCACCAACATCTGTTTGAATATTACCATGTATTTCTAACCCAGGATAATTTTTCTGCACATAATCTACAAACATTTTTTGCATCTGTTTTCCATATCCCTGATTTCTATACTCCGGCAATATATAAAAAGTAATTACTTTTATAATTGGCTCATTTAAATCTTTCGAAGATTTTTCTATAGCAAATCCTAACAACCCAACATCTAGACCATTATCAATTAATACTAAAGCATTAAGGGCATAAACATAGTGTTTAAAAAAATCAGACCCTTTACTACCCCCCTCGGCATCTTTATTTTCTACAAACTCATGCCCCGGCATTCTCTTTACAGTTTCTTCAGGAAGTACATAATTATCTTTATTACCATAAGGATGCTCCCATGATAACCAACCTCTAAAAAAAGATTGATCTATAGGTTTTAAATTTTTCAATTCCCATCGAAATCCTATGCCAGAACCATCAAAGCTTAATATATTTCTAACCTTCTCCATTTATCTTCCTAAGTAATGCAATATTCTCAATTTTCTTTGCATCTAACAAACTCTTGTTTTCAAATGAAAGAGTAACATCATCTCGAGTAACATCTCCAATTACTTCTCGATGTAATTGATCCATTTGACTTGCCATTCCTGCTGGAGGAGTTTGACCTCCTGCAGATTCCGGAGGACCACCCATACCTATTGGAGCTGGTCCTAGACCATCAGCCCCACCTTCCGGACCACCTGGAGCTTCACCCTCTGGACCACCTACACTAATATCTCCTATACCCCCAAAATCAATAGGACCACCTCCACCCCCCGCACCACCCTTTTTATTATCCTGCATAAATGGTAACAATCCTGATTTAGATATAGTTATTAACCGCTGTTGCTTACGTCTCAAATCCTCAATATAGGCTTTTTCTTGAGTATCACGATCAAGTCTGCCAAGTCTAGCTAATGTAGCATCATCAACTAAATGTGGCCTTTTATCTACCAACCATTTTATAAAATTCTTTAAATTTTCATCTGTAGAAGCTGATAAAGATCCCCAATCTAATTTAGGATATACATATTCACGCACTTGACGTTGTTGCTGTTGCTGAACTTCATCAGCCTTCACCTTTAAGTAACTTTTAAATTCTTTATTATCTTGAATATCACGCAGAGTAGTAAATTGTTGCCCAATCTTTTGCATAATGTCATTACCACTACCATATTTGGAAGATCTAACTCCACCATACCCTGCAACAGCATTTTTTACACGATAGAATCCACAAAGATCAGCCGTTGTTTTAAACACACCTGAGTGAACAAAGTTTTCAATCTTTAATTGATAGTTAAGGTAACGCTGTCTTTGTACTTCCATATTTATGTACGCTTGACTGTATGACCCACCTTGACCTGCAAGTAATTGTTCATGAACTCCGAGTCCAATAAATTTCAATCGATATATGCGATCAAGCTCGGGTCCAACAGGAAGCATTTTACCATTACTACCCACGTGTTCCACATTTATTCCATAATGGTAGAAGATTGAAAAATTGGGATCCAATTCAAATGCAGCAAACATATTACGAACTTCCTCAAGCTCTGCATTGTCTGGCATATACCCAGAAGTTGGATCTCCGATTTTAACAAGCATCATTGGAACTGCATGGCGTGTGGCTAATGCAAAATTAGCTTGATTGAATCTATCCTCCAACATTAAGGTTTTAAGAATACGTTTAATTATACTCTTACCCTGCTGTTCATAAGGTCGTTTCGCATGAGCTATATGAAATACGTTGTTTGGGTCCAGTGGAATCTCTTGATTAAATAATACATATCTTACAATCTCGGGAGGCAGTTGATCATATATGAATCTAGGAGTCTTTGTTTGTACTATTTTCCTCAATGTCTCATCAGGAATTAATTTGATCAATGGACGTTGATTAACCCATGTTGATTCTATCTTAACATAGTCAGGATTCAATATTGCAAATTGATCCCACATGTAATCCGCATTGTTCCACGCACCAAAGGCATAAACATTTCCTATTTCAAAATATTCTTGTGAGATATCTGTCAACATTTTAAAACCATTTATTCTCTCCCACATATCTGTAAAATGCTGCTGTATACCTGAATCCTCGCATTGCCCTAACCGTAAATCTGATAGAGGCATTTCCGCAAGCATCTTAACGGCAGCACCTACAATAGGATCAGTCTCTCCAAAGAAACGATACAGGCCATGCAAAGTTCTACTATCTGGCGGAATAGCCAATGTAGAACTAGAATAGCGAGGATCGTTGAACATTGGAGCTATACGTGTTATATCAGACGAAGCCTTAGCTCGAATCTGTGCTACCTTATCCAATGACAGATTACTACGTTGTGGTAATATTGAAGGGGTTTGAACTAATGTTGCCTCTATTCTTGCAGCCTCAATATTACTATTCGAGATATCTGTTATAATGTGTTTGCCACCTGGTTGTAGTTTGTACATAACTTTACCTTTTTAGTTTCAAATTAATTCCATGTCTGTATAAAATATAAACCAACTATCCTTTAAATGCGTATATGTATCCAATATTACATACCAATAATAAGGGTTTCCACATTGTTTTAATAATGTTCCTTCCGATCCTTTAGCCAAATTAACTTCAGAAATTCCTATAAAATTAAATACATCATTTTTTAGTCTAACCCTATCTCCAGCTATAAACTCATTTTCTATTATAGGTATATCCCAAGATTGTTTTTGTTCAGAATATTGATCCACTATCTCTATATCTTTACTTAACATATATACAGAACCCTCCTCACTTATAAATACATTATATATAGGTTCCTCCAGATATTTTTTAGTTAAGCCTGCTGGACAAACTCCTTTAGCATCTCTATTTGCTTCCTCAGAATTTTTAAAAATTAAATATATATAACCTATTTTACCAATAATTGATTTTACAAAGTTAGGGTCTAAATTACCAATAGATTTAGATAATATTTTTACCTTATCCCCAACTTTGGGATCTATATCTGGTATATCCCAAGATAATCTTGGTAAAGCATTATCATGCCTTTCCATACAATGAATAGCTAAATGTTGGAGTTCTTGTGTAGGTATACCCTCAGTCTTTTTAGATTCTTTTTTGGGTACTATAGTATCAAAGAGGTTATATTGAGAAAGGTCGATATTTTGTTCATAATTATCCTCATTAATATCCGATTCAATATAGATATTTCTTATATTATTGTCAATAGCTATCTCACTTGCACTTATATCACATGCTTCCGGAGCTATATGATCCGGTGTCTCCATATCAATATCAGGTTCTTCAGCTTCAGATTCTGGTATCAAGTTTAATTGAGTCTCCGGTTCTACAGGATCTACCCGTCTCTGCCTACGCTGTCTAGGCTGTAATTGCTCATAATTTCCTATTGGAATTCCATCCCACCCAATTTCTATTCTATAATTAGCATCAAATTTATAAGGGTGCTCAAAATCATAATTTAGAGTATAAAGCATTTCACCCCTTTTACTAAATACACTCCCAGGAACATTAAATTTGTTTAGCCAGAAATTAATTCTAGATTTTGTTGTAGGTGTATTATAATTTCCATTATCTACTATAATTCTATCCCCATAAAATACTACAACATCAGTAGACCAGTATCTTATAGCTATACCATCTCCAAATACCCTATGCATTATGGTTTTATGGCCCACTACTCTTTCTGACTTATTCTTAAACCTTCCATTATTAGTTAATATATTTTCAATATCTTGCATCTGCCATGCAGGAGTATTAGAAATATCCCATGCTAAAGTATTAATATTATCATCAACTTTAACTAAGGTCATAGGCATGTTAGATTCCCAAACTACAGCATAAGCTGTTTTAGGATATTTAATTTTATAGACAGGTCTTATATTACTAAAATATTTAGAATCAGCTAGATTTACAGCCCTACTTTCTAAATTATCTTCATTATTATTAAAATCATAAATACCAAAATTTTCATAGTTTGGCCCTATATGTAAATAATTATCCCCAAGATGAGTATCATCTTTCCATACTTGCCCTGGTGCAGCTACTTCTAAGAACTCTTCTAGTGTATTTACAATATGTCCCTCTTGTAAAAATGGTATATCCCAACTATGCATATATCTTGTTTTATTTGCATTTTCTACTTGAACAAGTTCCATAGGATATGCTTCATCCATTACATAACATCTATCAGATATAGCTACAGATTTCCAATGTCGATCTTCATTACTTCCAAACCATTGACTAGATCTGATAGATAAAGCTTTACCAGCTTTAATAGCACTGATCTCACTACTATCTTCTGTAACAATAAAAATATTAGGATTGCTCTTAATATATAAGAATGATCCTAAAGTCTTACTTCTCCAGACCTGCCCGGCTCTTGCATTTTCTCTAAACTCTTTTTGACTATTTGCAATATCACCTAATTCAGGATCTATAGATATATTCCAAGCCAATACATCTGTAGCAATTTTACCCTCTGTATCAAAATCATAATCATTAGACTCAATTAATTCTATAATAGCTTCTTTAGATGTTAAATATTCATATTCATGTCTCAGCATAGTTAGATAATCGTCACAAAGAGCTTTTTTAAACTCATCCTCAAGATCTTCTATTGACCCATCAATCTCATATTCATTGTCCTCTGTTCTTTCACTCTCCAATAATCTTAAACTTTCTTTAAATCTCAGTGCAGTTTTATATGTATCACAAGTATTACCATGATCACGCATTATATCTGCAATGCATTCCGACATACTTTGAGTAAGTTCTCCTGAACAATAACTACCCCTATCAATATCGAATCCTGTTATTTTTAGTCCAATATTTGCAGCATCGTCATATGTACACTCCCACCAATCATAATCTACATTTTTATCATAAAGGTTTTCAATAGCTTTTTCCTGTATATCTTCAGGTAATTCATTATATTTATATGTAGTATCTTTATCATCGGGATCAAATATAGGAGATATATCCCATGAAAGATTTAAATTATTTCTAAATCTTAAACTACTAGTAGTTTCTTGTGTATATTCCCATATATCATTTTCTGCTTTAGCTAGTAAACTATCAAAATCAATATTTTTATTAACCTGTTCAGCAGCTCTTTTAGCATATTTTATAGCATAAGCAGCATCAATAGCAGCATCAATAGCAGCATCAATAGCAGCATCAATAGCATAAGCAGCAGCATTAGCAACATAATAAGCAGCAGCATTAGCAACATAAGCAGCAGCATCAATAGCAGCATCATAAGCAGCATCAGCAGCAGCAGTAGCAGCATAACCAGCAGAATAAGCTTTATTTCTATTTTCTTTACTAGGATTCTTAAGACAAGCTTTTGCTGCCTCTATTGCTGCTCTAGGTCTGCTATCATTAGGATATTTAGATTCAAATATAGGTAGTACAGCTTCTGCACAGTAAATAGCATAAAGTAAATTTACTTTTTTAGGATCTACTTCTATAGGTTTAATATCCCAGGAGAGGTTTTCATTTATTAATTTAATATCATTTATATTAACAGCCCACCCTAGACGAGAAGTACCTGGATGACTTATTGATAAAAGAGAGAAATTATCCCAATCAACACTAACATACCCATCACCTCTTAATTCTGTTATAGTACCTTTACTACCCTTCCGTATAGGTTCCACATTATTAACATAATAGGCTTCATCATCACGTATGAATTCTATTCTATCCCCTATTTCGAATTCTCCAGGAATTCTAGGTAAGTCCCAGCTTAAACTAGATCCATAAGGCATCAAAGGACGCATATCGTTTACTTTATCAAGAGTTCTATGCAAGCCACGTTCAAACCACATATCAGAATCATCTTTATCAAGCTTTCTAGCTGCAGGATCCTGCTGTTGTTTCTGATCCGTCGGTCCTCTACGAACCACCTCTTCAGGTTGTGGATCTAACACACTATCATATTCATCTGAAGCTTTAACCTCAAATGGAAATACACCTACAAATCTTATAGGTTTTAAAGTAGTAATATTAGTAAAACTTAATTTTCCACCATCAATAATCACCTTAGCTAATTCAGGCTTTGCTAAAAGTTCATTAAAAAATGCTTCAGCATCTTCTTCACTAAATCCAACATACCGATATGCATAATTAATTTTTACAGCTACAACTACTCCATAAGTATTGTAGAGATTAGCGTATGTCATCCACCCTAAGAAACTCTCAGGATTTGATATATCAGGTTTTGCGGGAGATATATCCCATGACATTTTCTCTGGATCTTTAAATTTATTCAAAAGATTAATTATCACTCTATCATGATCATCTAAATAATCTTTTTTAGTTATGTAAGATGCCTCCCTATCTGAAAGTGCCAAATTAGAAATTCTAGCTACATCAGCATTTGATGGACTATCATCTATATCTTGATGAATTAGCGTAGATGGAAAATACTTTATATCATTTTCTCCGGGCAACCAATCCTTTGGAGTAGTTATATCTAAGTGATCTTCTTGTCTAAAGAATAAAGCCTGCTGATCAAACTGATCTTTAGACATATCTATATCTGATTTATCTGTATAAGATTCCGGAGTTGAAACTTTTATAGATGCTTCTCTTATATCTCCATCCTGCAAAGAATCTTCATTCTTTCTACGATCTAACTCTTGTTCAATCCATTCCCTTAACTTCAGATCAAATACACTAAAACATTGCTCCGCATCCTCTATAATGCTATTCAATGACTTTAGTTCTTTTTCAAGGTTCTCTGTAGGTCCTTTTAGTAATTTTACAACCCAATTCTCCTCAGGCTTGGGATCTGAAATATCCCATGCCAACTTACTAATCTTTTCCTTTACCTTACCTGAATTTAATGATACTTTATACATCTCATCATCCGAGAACTTACAACATATTTCTTTTGCTGACCAACTAAAAGGTTTGAGATCCTTAAGATTAGCTTTACCATTACCCTCGTATTTTAATGTAACATGGGGTAAGTATCCAAACTTGCGATCAAATTCATCAATTACTGATTCAACGGCTTCTAAACATTTCTGATAAACCTCGGCACCATCAATGCAATTAACCAATGCAGCAACTGTGTTATCTCCATTATCAAATGTACCTAAACCTGTAAATTTACATTTTATCTTCTTATATTGTTTCGCTACTGATTGGATAGCCTTAACAATCTTTTTCTTTTCATTAGGCGTGAGTTTCTTATCCTTCACGCATATCAATGTCATATGTAAGTCTTGATCAAGATTACTTATATGATTGAATCTTTTTCTAACAGACTTAGGAAGATCTAAATAAATGAATATCTCATCCTTGAATTCATTTTTCTTAGATGCTGTGTTATCTATAGAAGGTATAAATTCTAAATCCTGAGCAATATAAAAAGACCAAGCAACATTATTACGTACTCCAGTTTTGTATTCTACTGTGTAGTAATGTTGTCCCAAATATTTCTCACCTTGATTCTCATAAAAAGTAGAACTGTTAATAGTATCTTCTGATATCCCCACAATTCTACCAGTAAGACCTATACCCATAGTAGCAAATTTGGGTCTTGCATACACACTTTTTGATAGTATCTTTACTTTGTCCCCAACTTTAAACTCTGGAGTGTATGATATATCCCAAGATAAAGTTTCAAGTATTCCTATATATCGAATAGGTTTAAGCCATGTTAAATAACATTCAAATGTTTCAATATTTTTAGATAGTCTAGCCTCAGTTCTATTTACTCCTATAGTAGCAGCTACCTCATACCAATTACTAAAACCCATGCCCTGTCCTATTAATTTGATGCCCTGAATTACACAATACTGATTATCAAAATCTCTTTTACATAACCATCCTATAAAATCTTCGGGAGAACTATTATATGTAGGTACCTCAGGATCCATAGATATATTCCAAGATAAATGTGAGCCTATTTTTTCTATGTATCTCTGCCAATAACTCAAGGGTATATCAAAATGAATTTCATTACCATCTTTATTATAGCCTTCAATAATGACCTTACCCCTCCCCCAGTTAGGTATGTCTTTAGGAAGTTCCCAAACATCACAACCTTCATCAACATAATTATATTTAAAATTAATTTCTACAACCTCAAATTCATTTTTATCAAAATCATCAAAGTATTCATTATCAATATCAATTTCAGACGATGATTGAGGTATAAGACTTACCTTATCCCCAACTTTTAATTCTATATCAGGTATATCCCAAGCCAAAGCTGATCTATAATCTTCCAACATACTATGTAGATGTAATGGAAAATCATATTTTTCATCAACGATAGTAGTTCCAAAATCTTGCTCTATATCCACATCAGATTTATTTTCAGGTTTCATCCATACCGCATTCTTCAAAATAAGCTTATTATCATTTTTTCTCTCATACTCAATAGGATGATTTGGAGATAATACCAATGCAAATCCTGACCGACTATACCATATCTGACTTGGTTGTGCTTCTTTTATAAATTTCTCTACAGCAGCTTCATTAGCAGCAGTAGACTCAAAAGATAATTTATCATTCACAACTTCTAAAAAATCTTCCCATTTATTGTATGGAAATGTATTTGTAGCTCCATGAAAATGAACATATACTCTTCCTGTGTATAATCCTCCACAATCATACTCATATTCATGATCAGGCAAAATTTCAATAACTTTTCCTACAGATCCCTGAAAATAAGAATCTACATCAATATTATCTAAATAATTTCTATCAGCTATGACTCGAACAATATCCCCTTCTTTTATGTTAGTAATAATATCCCAAGACTTCTTATTATTATTAGAATCTATGAGTGTAACCCACCTATCATAATCTGGAAGAGGTATGATAAAAGATATCATATCACCCTCTACGTCTTTACCTTCTATACGCATGGCTCCTGCATGTCCTTCGGAAGAAAACCATGAACTACTTTTTTTCACAATTGTAACTACAAAATCATTTTTGTCAAAGAGATTACTAAACGTAACAGGATCTGAATATGCTGGATCCTTAATAATCTCATGTAAATTTTCAGGTATTATGGAAAAGTGGTCCCCAATTTTAGGTACATACAGTTTAATGTTCCATTCTTCAGAAAATCTCAAACTACTAGTAGTTTCTTGTGTATATTCCCATATATCTTCTTGAGCTTTAGCTAGTAAACTATCAAAATCAATATTCTTATTAGTTCGTTTAGCAGCTTGTCTTGCATATTTTATAGCATTAGCAGCAAAAAAAGCAGCAGCATTATCAGAAAAAAAAGCAGCAGCATTATCAGCATAATAAGCAGTAGCATAAGCAGCATAATAAGCAGTAGCATTAGCAGCATAAGCAGCAGTAGCAGCATAACCAGCAGCAGCATTAGCAGCAGAATAAGCAGAATAAACTTTATCTCTATTTTCTTTACTAGGATTCTTAAAACAAGTTTTTGCTGCTTCTATACATTTTCTAACTCTATCATCATTAGGATATTGCTCTTCATAAATACTTAATACAGCTTCTGCACAGTATATAGCATAAAGTAAATTTACTTTTTTAGGATCTACTTCTATAGGTTTAATGTCCCAGGAGAGAGTATTTGAATCTCCTTCAAGATTTATAATATCTGCTTTTATAACAGCCCAATGTTTATTTGCATCACCGAAAGCATCTTCACATGTGGGCTGATTATCCCAATCTACAAATACAAAATCCTGGCCCTTCATTAAATCCATAACCACACCCGTAGAACCATATGAGACTTCACAACTATAATCAATGGTCCCCCAATAAGAATTTCGATCTTTCTTAATCCATTTAACTCTATCACCTATTTCAAACTGGCCCGGCTTTCTAATCGTAACTATGTCCCATGCACTTACAGGAGTTCCATATTCCTTAACTTTAAATAATTCCTTATCTTCTCTATCCAAATCTGGAAGAGCTAGATCTGTATTCCAAGGTTCTTGAAAATCTAAGGAATTATATCCAGGGGCAGGAGACTCCTTTTCAAAAGGATCACCTATACTTTTCAATCTATCTATGATAACATCTTTTGCCATAGTTATTCTTCAAATTTTAAACCACCCGATACTTCTGCTTTAGGAGTTTTACCATTATTACCATACCCATAGTCAATACCAAATTCTAAACCCTTACTTGGTCTATATCTTTGCTCAGGATATACTGAAGGATGTCTGCATTCTGCACATAGACCTGAAGGATTACCCATCGTATTTCTACCACATTCTCGACATTCATGACTTAATGGAAGATTCATCTCTCTAGCTGAATGAAGCCCCCCTAATCTTTCCATTATACTATCTTCAAAAAAGTTTAGTGAACTTTCTGCTGATAAATACTGTAGCATCTTATTTATTTTTTCTATTCTCTCAATATTACCCTCGGACTTAGCTTGTGCTAATTCATCTAAATATTCATCCATAAGATGTTGCTTGTGACGCTCCAAAGATTGAGGAGACATTTGTTGATTATCAAATTTCAAATCATCATACTTTTTACGAGGATCATTATCGGCCAATCCAAGATCAGGAGTATCTAAAGTTTCCTCCCCCATATTAGGAGACCCTGCAGGAGCCAATTCATTTAAATCTGACTCATCAAATCCAAGGTCATCAATCTCATCTTTAGGATACTTTGTCTGGGATTTCAAAGCCTCTGGTAGAACAATGCTAACTACATTCTTGATCATACCAATAGCCGTCTCATCCAATGTAAGACCTTTCAAAATTCTTACTATTGCTGCATTAAAAGCCTCTGGAGACTTTAATAAAAGATCAGAGTTTTGCTTTACATGTTCTACTATTGTAATTATAGATTTCACATAGTTTATGATTGGAAGATCCATTGGAATTTTAGAAACCTGTTCCATTTCTTCAGCCAATTTTTGAACTTCTTCAGGTTTAAGATTAAATTCCTCTTGACGTTTTGTTATACCACTAGCTATCAGCATATTTTTAGGGGCATCTTTAAGATATGGATAATCATTCAATTGCCGATCCACATATCTTAAAACCTTATCTTTATAAACAGAACCATACACATCCCCCGAAAATTTAAGATCGGTAGAGCTATAAAGCTGTCTTGTAGAATACTTGTCACTAAAATCTTTACAAGAAGATATAAAATATTTTCCGGGAGCTGTACTCAATTGATAAACCACAACTATCTGACTATCTACTAATTTTTCCGTTATAATAGTCATAGTGCCCAATGATTTCTTAAACTTAGTAAGCTTATTCAGATCTGTTACAGTAGCCACCGAATTAGGATCCTGTTTATCAGAACATTTAACTCCTTTACGCAAATCTAACTTATAAGGTAATAGATCTATAGCATACCATGTTTTTGGATAGTTTTGCTTAGTAGTATTACTCCAAATGTCACTACCTGTATCTGGAGTAATATCCATCGCCGGATGAAAAGGAACTCCACCAAGTCTTAATGCAGCATAGTCATAATAAGGCCTGCGATCCTTATCATTATTTTCTTTCATGCAATCTTCAAATGTAGGCACCCAAACCTCATCAACCCCTCCATGCTCAATAGCCCTTTTAATTATCTCAAGCATAACCATTTCAGGCCAGTCTCTAAAATAATTACGAAAAGCTACTATAGCTTTCAATGCATATATATCTTGGCTCATCTCTGAATTAAAGCTGACATTATTACCGTTCAATTTAACATAACCACTCTTTGATAACTTATTAAAGGTATCTATAGTGAATCCTGAAGATCCATCTAAAACATCTTGTATAGGCACTGATTTATTCATATCTCCTTTAAGGATATCATAAAGTTTTGATATAGCTAATGTCTCAGGAGCTTTTAACTCAAATGGAATATTTTTACCTTTTACCATATGTTTAAAATAGTTATCACCTCTACCTGCAGCTTGCTGTAAAGCATCGCTTTGATTCTCCACATCTAACCATACATTACGTTTTTGAGTGGACCCCTCAACCCCACTATTATCAACTATATAAGTAGGCCTTACTCTAGCCGAAGCAAAAGCGTTCATCCAGTGTGTATTATGTGGCATCCCCTCAGTAAAATTTCTATTTTTTAAGGTATGGGGAGATGTTAAGTCTATCATATCTACAATACTCTTAACTTCCTGAGGCAATCCATTAGGATTGGGTTCCAAAATAATACCAAATGTATTGGGATATTTTGAGCCAGCTTCACCTCCCGGAGGATTTCTCCTGCCTAAAGTAATGTCATCTATACGACTCCCATGAGGAAATTGACTTATATCTCTTAATTGTTGCTGAAGTAGTACAGAATCACCTGCTTTACTATCATACTGTGAATTTAATAATATTGCATATATCTGAGATATCTGCTGTGCATCTAATTGATCATTGGGAAATTGTATTATAATGTTTCTTAAATTATATGCATCTGCAGGTAAAGCATCTAGTAATGCCTGCTTGGACATTGTCCCCCTACCCGAATGCTGTTGAAACACTTCTTGAAGTTTCTGTTCTTGCTGAGTTTGTTGCTCGATCTCCATCTGTTCTTTTGAAGGTTTGTTTTCCTTTGGCCCAGATATCATACCTATAATCTTGCCCATTGATTGAGCTAGCCCCATTGTAGCTAACTCACCACTCTTATTCATTTGTATGATGATACCTTTTGCCTCAGGAAGAGTAAGCCATTCAGCTTTCTGACCTGACTGAAGTAAATTCTCTAGATCTTGTTTAATAATTGATTTATCATCAGGTATTGCAGGCATCTCTTCAGAAAATCTCAAACTACTAGTAGTTTCTTGTGTATATTCCCATATATCATTTTCTGCTTTAATTTTTAAACTATCAAAATCAATATTCTTATTAACCTGTTCAGCAGCTCTTTTAGCATATTTTATAGCATAAGCAGCAGCATCAGCATAAGCAGCATCAGTAGCATCAATAGCAGCATTAGCAGCATAATAAGCAGCAGCATTAGCAACATAAGCAGCAGCATCAATAGCAGCATCATAAGCAGCATCAGCAGCAGCAGTAGCAGCATAACCAGCAGAATAAGCTTTATTTCTATTTTCTTTACTAGGATTCTTAAGACAAGCTTTTGCTGCCTCTATTGCTGCTCTAGGTCTGCTATCATTAGGATATTGCTCTTCATAAATACTTAATACAGCTTCCACACAGTATATAGCATAAAGTAAATTTACTTTTTTAGGATCTACTTCTATAGGTTTAATATCCCAGGAGAGATTAAGATCCAAAGAAGATAATTTCCTATTTTTATGCGTAAGAAAACCATGTAAATGCTGTAATAAAGGATCGGCTAATTTACGTTCTGCAGGTGTTAGGGGTAGAGAATTATATTGTTTACGCTTCATACCTCCGATAACTAATGCATTAAAATCATCTGTATTATATATAGCCTTCTGAATTACTAATCCAATAGGTTTTCCCAAATTTTCACTAAAGTCTACATCTTCAGAATTATAACCACCTGAACCAGTAAAGTCTGTACCCTCAACCACATTTCTAGTAAACTTTTTAACATCTAATTGACATCTAGAAAATGAAGAATTTGTAAGATTATTTTGTGATATAGTACCTTCACTGAATATGCTACCAGTAAAGTTAACTTCTGTAGCCTTACTACCTGTAATAGTAATATTATTAAATTTACATTTAATCAATTTAGTTCCGGCTGGAATCTCTGTGTTACTTAATGCCTTACTTAGATATTGAGTACCTTTCTCATTGAGCAATACTCTATTAACAATTGTAGAAACAGGTGATAGTGATTTAGATTTTTTAAATAATAAATCTCGTAATATTTTTATAATAACCTTGTCATCCATAGAGTCAAACATAATACCTGTAGTAGCTGGATCTATGCTATTAATAAGTTTACTCATGCTTTGCCTTAAAACAAAATCTATCTCCTTATGATCAGTTATATTATTTGTTTTCAATAGTTCTGTAAGGAATTTACGAATATCATTCTTACCCAAAATATTTCCTGGACCGAACTCAGACAATAAAGATCCTTTAACATCATCAAATCCTGCACCAAGAAAGCTCCTGGTAATGTCTATAACATTCTCATTGGGTATTAATATATCTCGTAGCTTCGTATGTCGAGAAAATTTAATAGCTCTTACCATACAATTAGCAATAACATTATCTATACTACTTGCTAATTTATCACTATATTCATAATTTGGTTCAACATTATTACCATAAGGCTGAACTATTTTGTTATTAATTATAGACCAAACCTCGGCCAATAACATAGGAAACTCTTTTTTATGCACTCCATTCTCTAAATCATCATATACTTCTGCATATTCCGGATGACTCTCTTTGAAATGTTCCCAATAAGGCATTATGGCTTGTACAGCTTTTATAGGGTTCTTAAACTTAGTCATTAATTCTTTATGAGGCTGAGAATAATCTGTAGTAAAGTTGTTATGTTGCCCCCCTTGAATACCTTCTTTAGCATCTTTAGTTAAACTAAAAGTAACATTATCAATAGTATAGAGATAACCTTTCATAATCATATCATCTATTATTCTATTAAATTGCAATATAGATGCTGTAGACTTTGCTGTTACTCCTAGCTGCTCTTTAACACTATTAAACATACTTTGTTTTGTTACAGGAATAGTTTCATTCTGTAATTGCTGAATAACTATTGGAGCAATTTGAGAAATAGTAAATGCCTTATTCATATTAACCTCTGTAAATTATTTTCTACTTTTATAGTATATATCTCTAGACTCATGGGGTAATGCCGTATCTTTTAATTTATTATAAAATGTCATAAACTTTTGTATACAATGCTTAACTTGTGGTACTATAGCTCGTGATTCTTTATTATGAGAATCATATGCTCCAGTACCAAAATTAAAAGCCTTAACCCCAAGATGTTCCATATGTGCGATATCACTATAGCTACCCTTACCTACATGAATACCACTATCTTCTAATAGTTTTTTAGATTCTTCATCTTCGTATTGATACATCACTGCATCTGTTCCTGCACGATCAAACTCAAATATCCATTTATAGGGTTTTAGAGGTACAAAGTGTTTTGCGGTAGAATTCCCTGATTCTTCATTCTCCGTTAATAGGATATCTGCCTTGACCCCTAACTTAGGCAATACATCTAATATAATATAAGCCCCTAACCTGTCATCAAGCTGAGCATTATGAATCAATTCCTCTTCGTCATGTTGCAAAGTATAATAATGCTGATTATCTTGAACAGTATCCAAATGTGCCACAGCCAATATACTAGCCCCCCTATCAATAAAGATATATATACCATCCTCAGTATCCGTAACTTCACCATATTTTTTAAAATCTTCTATATTAGATAGAGCTATAGTCTTTAAATCATCATGATTAATCTCAGGTTGTGGCTCTGTATTGTTAAACTCCATGTTAGTATTAGGAGCTCCAATATGTATCTTGTTGTCAAATAATTGAAACTTCTCTGGATTTTTCTCAGCTAATGACTTTACAAATTCAACAAGCTGATCATTTCTAAAACTCATATACTTAAATACATAATCTTTTAAAATATTTGCAATAGAATTTATAGAAAATGTAGTACCACTATAATATTTTATAAGCCAATCAATAGCTTTTTGTTCATCTATCTTGTCTTCATGTGGTACATAAGTTTGACCTCTACCAAACCCCCTACCCGAGTTCTGATACTTATATTTAGGTAATCTTTTAGGTTGAGTAGGAACTCTATTAATATACTTCTCTTTATCATACCCTGGCATCCAGTCAGAACCCTTATCTATAAAATTTGCTACTTCCTCTTCTAAAATAACATAAAGATTTCCATAAACAATATTATAATCTATATTATATACTTTTGATATATTATTTATAACATATATCATAGTTTCATCAAATAAATCTATCTTTGCCCAATCATTCAATTCTTCTGTAGGAATATTATATTGTTCCAAAAAATATTGAATAATATTACGCCACATCCTTACAGATTTAGGGTTTGAGTATAAATAATCATCTTTAGTCTTTTCAGACTGCTGAACGGGTTGTTGAGAGGGACCCCATTCTTTCCAAATAAACTCTTTTGAAAATTCCTGTCCTATAGGAAATTCTTTATCTATATCATCACTAATATCTATACTATAATCTACCATCTTATTTCCTAATCAATAAAGTAAAATCATTGTCTTCTGGATGATCTAATAATTCAATCTTAGCATCCAAAGCCTTTTCCAACATATCCACAACTCTATTAGGATTGTCATAATGCAAACCACCACCAATATAATTCATGTGTTCATGTAGAAAATTTACTCCTATACCAAGCTTGCAAGAGTTCAAAATGCTCTTAAGAATCTCGATAACATGATCATCCCAATTATTATGATCATTGGCAAATATTCCGCTAGCTATACCATAATCAAATATATCTGTATCAAAAGGATCTATTCTCACATTACGTAATTCAAAGAATTCTTCAGGATGCTGCTTCCTAGCTTCATCTAGCATCTTCTCTGATAGATCTATACCTACGTATCTTTCAGGTATTTGACCATGTTCTTTTATAAAATCTAAAAAAGAACCAAAACCACAACCAATGTCTAATATCTTCTTATCCGTAAAGTCACCAAGCTTCAATAGTTCAGTGAATCTAAATTCTTGTACCTCAGGACTACTCCATACTACATTTGTTGAGGGCCCCAATCTTTGCAATCTATTTTCATGCTGAGTGACGTAATCCTTTTCAGATTTATCAAATGCATCCAACAAATTAGGATCCAAAGTTGCTGCAGTCTTTTCAAACCCCTTTAGTTTTAATACATATTGTAGTATAACATTCAACATGGCCACCACTGCCTCGGGATTCTTCTTTAATAACTCAGGTGTACCATACAAATCTACCTCTAAATCATCTGGATGAACATACCCAGGAATAGATGGATCTATTCCATATGGCCTATTAGTAAATACAAACTCAATGTTATTCATACCCTGAAGAATCTCGGGATGACGATTAAATAGGTCCTGATGCTGTTCTCTGAATTTAAATCTTATATCTTGAGGTATAGATTCATAACTAACTCTATTATCATCCAAATCAAATGCTTGCTTCGATTCAATTAATTCCAGATCTTCTCTTGTAAATAGCCCTAAATCACCCACAACATAAATAACTTTATCTTTAAAGTATTTCCAATCTACATCATAAAATTCAAATTCATTATCTATCCCAAATACATCTTTTACATATTTAGATGATTCTGGTGAAATAATAAAGTCCACAGATCCTGTGCAATCAACACTATAAGAAATACCTGCATTACCTACATTAGATACAATCTTGACTACATCTCCAACTTTAATCTCTTCCTGTTCTGGTAAGTCCCATGATTGTTTTTTACTAACTAAATCAAGGTCAGATTCTAGATAGTAATGTAAATCTTCACCCTTAGGTATACTTTCTACTCCATAAACATTTTCATCTGTTCTATTTATTACTACAATACCTATATCACCTTTTCCTGTATTATGGGCAGGAATTTTAGATATAATTATACCTTTGTCTACAAATTGCATATTATCCCAAATCGTACCAAAATAATCCTTTGATTTAATAATACCACCAGAATTAAATATACAACATTTACTATGATGGGTTACAATATCTTCAACTTCTAATTCTATATTAGGTATATCCCAGCCCAATGCAGCACGTTTAGATATTAATCTATTCAATATACCTTTTTCATCTCGACCCCCATTAACCAATGCATCTATCTGCCAATCCAATTCCTCTATTAGTGAACTTTTCTTTAGATCATCCTCTATAGAACTCATTAATTCATCAAACTCTTTCTTTCTATCTTTAGGGCACCACATTCTACCATTTCTTTTTTTCAACTCAAAAGCAGCACCTATGGACCCAGAAGCTCCCGATGGATCTGGCAATCTAACATATATTTTACCATCAATCTCCATTTCATCTGCTAAAGATAATTTTGAAGATACTACTTTACCCTCTCTTAAATATAGTTTCATTGGAAAATCGTTAACATTAAACCCACTATTAAAATCTCTTTGAAATTCTGGTTCTGATCTAGACCAGTAACCCCCATTAATAATTGGATCTCCATTAATATCTTTTTTATCTGTTATAGTTAAAGCATCTTCTACGTAGTAATAAAAATCCTTTTGAGATCTTTGCCAAACATCTCCTTGTTGTGCAAACTCTAGAAACTCCCCAATATTTTCTGCTATATCTAAAGGCCATAGTATATCCCAACTTAATTTATCATAATCTTTAGGAACTTCAAAATCCTCAATATTAATAAGTGGAAAAATATCTGAAGGATTGGACCAAGAAGCCCCTCTCATACCTGGATCTTTATATTTTTCAATAGCTTTATTTACACTCCAAGCCCATGTAGCCCCACCTATCCAATATCTTCCTTTTTTATAAGGTTTATCAAATATATATAAATACTGCGTACCCTCTGAATTTTTAGATTTCCAAATTTGCCCAGGTACAGCCATTTCTATTAGTTCATCTATATTATTTGCAATGGGTTCAGATATGTTCCAACTAAGAAGAGATGGTGGATCTTCAAATCTATTCTCTATTCCTGAATCATGTCCCGCATCATTGTTATCATCATACTGATCATGACGTTTATCATAACGTTTAGGATTTGTTCTACGCATCTGTATATCATCAGGAGGGTTTAATCCAGCTCTCTCCTCAGGTGTTTGAATTTCAGATGGGGTGCTATCGAAATAGGTGTCGCTCAAAGATTCTCCAATCTACACCTATATTTGGGTTATTTAAAAATAAAATCAACTTGGAAGGGTAAAAATAAATATAATTTCAACATTTACTGAAAGGAGATGTAAAGGGATGTATGCTAAAAATTGTATTCTATTTTTAGTATATTGTCTGGTAAACAATCAATAAGATATAGAATACAAAAATACAGCACAATTACCTTAAATAAGAAATTGTGCTGTATATATGCAACATATTAAACCTATGTTGTAGGTGTAGCTTGACTGAGATCTGCAACAGTTGCGGTTGAATTCACAGGTGGTGGGGTATCGATAGGCTTATTATTCAATAATCTACTTATAAAGTCTTCCAGACAACTTCCTCCCTGTTTACCCGCAAGATGAACAAAATGAAGGCCCTCATCATTCAATGGCAGAGAGTCCTGCTCACTATATATGCTTTCCCCGATCACAATAACTTTATCACCTGGATTAAAAGCTTGGCTACATTCCGCACATCTACGTCTATTGCCTTTAATATCTGATATAGTCAAATCCGTAAGTTCTACTACTAAACTACCTTGAAATTTCATAAATGCTCCTTATAATAATTTACTTAAGAATTTACCTGCATCAAACACCCAATAAACACCTCCAATAACAGTCTTATCTAAAGGACTATATTCTATCATGTAGTATTTATAGAATATACCTGCTGTAGGATTGAGTTGTACCAAATTATTTTCTAAATTAAGTCTACCCGTCAGTTCCAGCCTTAATCCAAACGATGGAAGAACTATCTCATTATCCACCCCACCTTGCCTAACAGCAATATACAGTGTAGAATCTACCTCACTATTAGAACTGAACTTAACACCAGGTGACTCAGTTGTGGTTCTGAACTTCCATAGACCATCGGTGTCTCTATATAAACTATTAGATATTGGGATAATATCATATTCCAATGCTAAATTCCACTGAGGCTTTACACCATTAGAGTAATATTTTGTATCCCCTTTGAATGATGTTATACCTTGTTTACCATTGAAGGCCACACCACAATATTGACCCAAACTGTCAGTACCATTTGAAGCAATACCTTGACCTGATCCTTTGGATGAGTCTATCTTGGCCTGCAACTGCTGAGATGTCAGGATCCAATATCCCTTTTCTTTTTCTAGATGTGATACTTTACTATTCAAGTCGTTTACTTTAGCTGACAGAACTAAGTTATTACTATCTTTCTGATGCAACTGAGATTCATATGCAGCTGTATTCTGAGTTATAATTGCAGCATTGTTATTACGCTCTTTTCTAGCATCAACCAAAAAGTAGAGGCATACACCTAATGCTGCACATAAAGCTACAATTATCCCGTATAGTTTTAAATTCATATTAACTCCAATTTATTTAGCTCAAACTTAACAATTTCTTGTATTCTATCTGGCCAATCTTTCTCATGATGCCAGGCCCCACATGCACAAGGACCTTCAAACATATCACATCTTTCTGTGCAAGCATTTCTTACATTAACTATAGATGGCATTACTATAAAACCATTCATGAATACCCCTTAATAAATTTTACTGTTTTTTGTTTTCAAAATAAAAAGTATCTTTCAAATTCTCATCTTCTTTATAAATATCAGATACATAAATGAAACTAAATTCTGACCAGTTTCGCAAAGCTTGCCAAAATCTCAAATCTGGGTTTGCTTTACAGTATTCTGTGAAACTATTCAATAAATCTTTAGATTTAATCACGTCTCCTATTTGAAGCCCTACCATCATATTTGCATATCCACTATCAAACCGAACTAATCCTAAATGTATTAACTCCGCATGTAAATTCCTTAGTGATGAGTCTTTAATTACTCTAAGAGCATCATCACAATTCAAAATATGCTTATCCATATATCTCTCTTTAAAAGTTATATTTTGAAACAACTTCTCCAATAGCAGTATAAACCTTTTTTACAAATTCTGGATTATTAATTTTATGATTACTTATTGTACCTGCATTATGAGCTGCAATAGCATATTCATTAGTACCATATCTATCTAAGTTCTTCTGGAATATAACTGCTGCCAAATGAGTATTATATCTTGGAGTCATTAATTTAGCTTCTGTAACACTTTTATCATATAATTTAGCCGTTTCCATTTGAATCATAAACAAACCATAGGACCATCTATTATTTCTGTCCATAATCTTTCTATGTGCATATTTAAATCTTTCACTTTCATGATATGCAAGACCACAAAAAACTGCAGTCTTTATACTATAAACCTTAGCTGTATCTATTAACATCTGCATTATTTCTTTTTCTTTTATTTGATAAAACTCTTCCTCCGTCATTTCAATAACATCCATATTTTTATACACAGGAATATCTACTTTATCAACAGAATTTCTAAAAAATACTTTATCTCCAATTATACTCCCGGCACCTAAAATTAATAATATTCCTATTGTACCTCCCAAATATCCAAGAATATCTTTAAATTTAACCATTGTTTTTCCTTTTTGTTGTTTTTTAATTATTCATAGATTGGCTGGGAACTAACCGCCTCTATTTGCCATGTATTAGGTATATGAGTTAGACTATATGCACCCCCAACCATGGGCTTAAGTACTGTATGCTTTAAGCCTTGTGGAATTGTTATTTTTACTACATCCCATATTATATCACTAAAATGTAAAACATCTCTATATGTATCCCAAACGAATACATACTTGCTACTGAAATGCTGATCCTCCGGAAAGATACCCATTTCTATTTTGTGGTCCTTAGGAATTACTGTATAAACTTCATCATGATATAAATTAGACTGAATATTAGAGGCTTCTACTTCTGAGAAATCATCGGGTTCTATAATTTCTATAAGCGTTGCTGGAAGACTATCTTTAGTTATTAAACACCAATCGCTAGGATTATTAGGACTATGAAATTTACTAACAGCCCGATAGGCAAGTTCTGCAATAGAACATTGTAAAACTTGTTCATCTGCAGATATATTAATATTTACACTACCCTGATTTGCAGATATAACAAGATACTTTAAATTGCCAAAGGTAGGATTCTCTAGTACCCATACTTGCCCAGGTTTTAAAGCATCCCTTAATTCTTCAATAGTATTTACAACCATACCTATCTCAGAATCAACAGGTTTAATATCCCAAGATAGTTTCATCTCTGAAGATGGAATAACAACACGCTGATCCTCAAAGTTAAGATCATCATGCTTTACAATGTCCGGTTGTTCTAAGGGTATTATCTTATCTATGTCAGATTGCTGTAGGTGTGACTTCTGATCCATTTTCTTTACCCTTTAACCGTTGAACCTTTTCTACTATATGAAAGCCATCATCTACCAATTTAACTGAAGGTGCTGTCTCTACCCATATAGAATCAATCCCATATCCTGTAGTAGCAATCTCTTTTTCTTTTTGAACTAGATCTCGAATAGCCGAACCAATAGGATCCGTCCCATTAATTTCATAACGTCTAGTTTCGATAGACCAAATTGTACCATGAATATCTCTATCCTTTGGTATAGAGTCAAATACTACAACGCCCATACTCTTTCTGAAATCTTCTAATTGTTTAACATCTATACCTATGGTACGAAGATCAATAGTCTCTTCAGCTTCAGGCTTTTGTATACCCATAGCTTGAGGCTTTCCTACCCCAACAGCCTCAACTATATCAGTATTTTCTGATACATCGGGTTCAATAGGAATAAGATTCAATTTTATTACAGTTTCATAATCTTCAAACTCCTTGTGTTGAATAGACACACCTAGAAATTCTACCTCGTGCTCTTCACCATTTATTATTAGTAATGATTTCATCATACACCTATATTTAGAGTTTTTTAAATAAAAAGCAACATGATAATATAGTTTAATTTAGACAGAGAGACAACTATTCCTTGAAGCTTTCATTCCACTTTTTTATCTCCTTCTCAGCCTTCTTTTTACCAGTTTTACCACCTAACCACCAGGCAATACTAATTGTACCGAAAACAGTAATAAATACTACAATAAACACCATCCAATCAACTTCTATCATTTCATACTCCTAATTTATAATAATAAAGTAACTTAATATGCATAGTCCCATCTTAAGTTATTCAACTAGTTTCTAATATATCATCTATTGGATTCATGTATACGCTTGTAGCAAACCACTCCTTTTTATTAGGATGGCAGTCTTTTCCATTCATTCTATCTTCAGCAGCTATTCGTGCCTGATATGCATTATCGGCCTCGACAGTTATAAGTCTAGTCTGCACTATAAGAACATCAAACTTTTCTTTAGACATTTTTTATCTCCTATATTAAACGTACTTACCATTAGGACACACTTCATTGGACTTCTCTAAATTCATAAATTTTACTTTTATTTAATAATCTTAGATCAGAATTCATCCTCTTCTTGTCTGTGTATTTGAGTAATGCTTGTGTATGCCACATACCATGATAATAACGCCTTCTACCTTCTATACGATATTCTTTCGTTGTTTCGGGATGATGCTTTCTTATCAGCGTGTCTGAATGAAATCTTTTTTTGCAAAGAGTGCATCTAAAATTGCTTCCAGTTGTATCATGTATCACCGGATCATAAATCACTTTCTTCTTTTTGCAGTATGGGCAATTTTGATACAGCAATGTTCCACTTCCCCATCCACTACCAGGTGTTCTTGGCATGTCTCATCTACCTTCTTATAATCCACTCACAACCACATTTTTCACATTTACATAGTGAAGAACCTATGCGTACAGGTATCAGCTTCGACCCTCTATGGAATAGCCAACAAATTATCTTTTTCATACTCGTTGATCCTCCCTAACTCTATATACCCAAAGTTTGCTTCCATGATCTGTTTTACTTTGCAGATTTTTTAATGCTTTATCTCTGTCACGTATCCTTGCATATGCACTGTGCTTGGTCCATAATTTAGGATGGTCCCAAAATGGCTCATCATCCTTTATTATTTTATACTCAATAATATAAGACCTTTTAACTTTTTTACTCACAATTACAAGATCATGCTCTCTCACCTGTTTCTTCTTTATTAAGGGCTGCACTAGTATAACTCCTCACTTATTAATATAGGATTATCATCATGAATTAAACCTGAGAATAATTGCCCTGCTTTTTTTGCAATACAATAAGCTAAACTACGACTTACATATCTATCAAAGCTAGTAATAAAACCCTGTTCAATTAGGTTTGCATCATAGTTACCTTTACCTTTTAGAATGTATAAGGTAATAAAACAATTATGATGTCTTCGGCCAGCGATCACAATTCCTTTATGTATGTTTTTAGGCTGATGCACATACTCCTTACCATCATTGTACCAAATTGCAGCGCATAGAATATATTCTCTAGGCTTTATTCCTAGAAATTTCTTAAGCTTAAACACAAGAGTAGTATATCTATCCTTTAATGTAACTTCTGTTGTAAACATATTAGTAGTCATTATAAATCCTTAATCTCTTCTTTCATCCGCTTAGTATACATAATTATACTGATTTCAAAATTACTTTGCAATCATCTTTAGCAATTGTAAAGCCAGTTCTTCTCCATGTTCCATCTAAATCTATTTTCACAACTTCCCAACCATCATTGATTATATCGCATTCACCAGAAATATCTTTAGCAATGAAAAAATATTTTCCAATCTCACTCTTATACCAATAGGTACAAAGTGTAGATTTCATAATCTTAACAAACGCAAGTGGCATAACTGATGCAGGTTGATGAGATAAGCGTTTTGCTTTATTACATTTTTTATTTTCAGCTTTCATAACATTATCCTTTCAATAAAATTCAGTTACTCACAAGCTAACCGTATCTGTTCCATTTGGTTTTGTTACTTCTAGATATACATCAACAACTTTACTTACCTTTTCTACACGCATTGCCTCAATATGAGCATACTCCTTCTTATCACATTTAACTCTCACAGCTCTAAATCGATTAGAACCCTCCTCATAAAATTCAACAATATATGTATCTAAATTGCTCTCCTTAGACACAGACTCCATTATACGATCTCCTTGGTTACATTTAATCCTGTAACAACCTTTACACCTTTATTATACGGACTTTTATAATCAAATGCAATTGGAGGTAGTGAAGACATAGGTACTGGAGGTCCTTCAATACCCATCTCGTGAAAATGAATTTCATATATCTCAGGATATATAGTTTGCAATCTATTAACAATTTCAAGAATTAGTTCAGGTGGGCCAAGAAAAGCTAAACTAAACTTAATTCTATACTTATTCTTTACCCCAACCAATCCCTTTGGAGTGTAATTTTTCTTTTTCTTCATATTAAGTTCTGCCATAGGTTATATTTTAATTTAGGTAATTGATATACTTATTACAGCATATCAATTACCTATTTATTATGGAGTTAAATATTTGAATATGAAATCCTTTGGAGGACCTTCCTTCAATTGGAAATGTAACATAGCCTGCTGATCCATACCCTTGTTCTCAGTAGGGTTTCCAAGTACCTTTTCTAACCAAATAGTAAGATATTTGTTATAACCAAGCTCAAGATCCTCAAACTTACCTATGCCCACTCCTTTAGAGTTAGCGGTATGAACTCCTGGAAAAGTTGTATACCATAACCAAGTAGCACGTTGAAGTGTAGAATCTAAAGTTACACCCACAGAATCATATATACTTCTATAAGATGAGTCTGGTAAGGCTACATACCTTTCTTTGTATCTTATCCACTGCCCAGCATTATTCTTAATAGGTATCTTAATGGTAAGCAAAGCTTGACGCTTATCTCCTCTACCTACAATTGAATCTATTGTAAAAACATATGTCTTATATCGATCAGCATCTGATACAATCACTGTATCAGGATATTGATTCACTACCCAATAAACACTCTTATTAGGATTAATTTTCAAAACAGTATCAATTAAATAGTCCTCACGAGTTGCCATATAAACTTGAGCAGCTCGAGCTTCTGTGTATTCCCAAGCATTATTGGGTATAGTAATAAATCTTTTTGGTTGAGAACATAGCTCAACAGTACTGAGTATAATTAATATACTCAAGATAAATCTTTTCATAAATTGCTCCTCCTAAATTATATTTATGTTTGTTTTAATCTGTATGTGATAACCACTGCCAGCCTAAGTTTGTTGCAGCAGAAACTTGTTGTTCATTTTTTGCAACAAGAAGTAAATTAGAACTATCCTTTTGTGTACCATTATCTCCAATAGTACGAATAAATAAAACTATACTAGATCCCGTTTCAAACTGAAGATCAGCACTTTCAGCACTTGATGAAAGATCTGCACCAAGTTGTGTAAATCTGGCATCATCAATTGCAGCCATGATTTGTTGCTTCTCAACAAACGAATCTGTTGAAGGAAGCCAAGTTAATTTTCCTATTTCCATATTGTTTATCCTTTGTATGAATGTATATGTTAAGTTAGTTGCTAATGAAACACATTTCTTATTGTTAAAGTAAAGAAATAATCCCACCAATGTCAATACTACTAAAATTATTATCCACATGATATTTCCTTCTAGCATGCATATTAAGGGATTCCCTGCATCATTTTTTGAACTAAACCACATTGTTCTGAATTCTTAAAGCAATCTTCAGAAATTCCAGAGCATCCAATTAGCTTGCAATATTCATCATTAATAAACTTTCTTAATTTGATTTCTTGTTCTGAATTAAGAATGCAATTTATAATTTTATCTCCCATATATTCTTAATCCTCCACAAACTTAATTCTTTGATTCCAAAACTTGTGTGTCATACTTCTACATAACTGTATAAGATCCTTTACATCAAGCTTATCTCTATGCAGTCTAGGTGCTTTTTTAACAACATCTAGTCGCCATCGTTCATCAAATAGAACAAGTCCAGCATACTCCGGAACCTCTGTTTTATCTACCATTCCCTTAGGACAGGCATACCAAAAATAATTAGCTGGCTTCAATACATCCCATTGATAATCACCATACTTCCCAGACTTATTAAACTTTCTTTCCCCTTTAATATACCGTTGTATATGATCATGTTTCTCTTTTTTACTATCTGATAGATAGTCTTGTCTACTAAGTTTTATCTCAAATTCATGTGTAAAAAATGCTCGTGTTACTACAACAATATCAGCCTCCCACCCAAACACTTGTGAACATGGCACAACAAGTAATGTTCCTCCCTGCATATGATTTGCATAGATCCTATTTTGAACATCTATCTCTGTCATAATAATAATTTAGTTTTCAATAGTCATCTATTTACTTAATGTTATATAGAAAACACCTCTTTTCAAATCCTCCAATTCAAACAACATACCCACCATATCTTTTAAATCACTACTTATCTTCACATATTCTATAAACTTACATTCACCACTAATACAAAAGGCATCTTTAAGAAAGATTCTCATATCCTCAATATATTCTTCTTCTTCTTTTGTAATTGTTTTATATGACATTGTTATTCATACCTTAATTTATGGAATAATTTCACCATTAAGTTTGAATCCCCATCCAAAAGCATCAACATATTCCTGATCCAGGACCTGGAAGCTCATAATACCATTAAACAGAAATTGCCGGATATGATCATTAAGTGTATTATCCCATAACCATAATACTTGATTACCCTTCTTATTAATACCAATCTCAGTAATACCTCCTGTATGAGTTACTTGTTCACCGTTCTCTTTAGTGTATTGCAACGTAATACATTTATGGGCTTGCAAGGCCTCTACTAATGGTGCTGTATCTGTAATCATTTTCTACCTACCTCCCATTTTGTAAAATATCTACCCTTATCCTCTTTGTTAATTCTAATTAGAGTTTTTTGTAATTCTTTTAACAGTCTCCTAGCAACTCTAATATGCATTTCTATCGTCTGCTCAGGAAATAAAGGATTTATAGGAGTGGCATAATACCGCTTACAAATACTTCTGTATTCTTGAGCACGTTTAGCATGGATTCCTGTTCTATCAAGGGCCATAATTATTTCATCTCCTCTCCTCTAACTTCTCATAACCCACTATATTTTGGTATTTAACAACATGTAACTTTCCAATATCTTTACTTTCATAATCCATAACCTCATTACCAATGTAGTAAACTATATCACAAATATCAACCTTATCAAACTGAGGTTTAGTTGACATCGAACTACCTATAGATACTACAGTTCCTTCTAACAATGGGGATTGATGAGATGTAGCTATAATAATCCCAGGTGTAACACCTTCTTTTCCAGATTCATCAGGTTTGATAAATACAAAATCATTTAATGCTTGCATATTGAGCTCCTTATTATTTAGTTTTTGTTCAACCTCAAATATCATACTCTCTTCATCGCTTGATAGACATGCAGCTCCTTTAGCCCCACACTCAGGACATCTTATGGCATCTCCATCATAACAAAAATCACTGGCATTTGTAAAGACTTCCAGATCATCTCCACAGATATTACACTCCTCATTAGTTGTTACCCAACGCTTTTCCATAGTCTCTTATAGATTTTTTATAAATTTAGGTAATATTTTTCTGGGTACATCTATAGAAAAACTAAATCTATTATTACCCGCCTCTGTCTCTCCACCTTTTTTAGTAAAATCCTCATAGGATTGATTCACAACATTCCATATATACTTTCGAAATGGTTTAGAGTCAGGAGATAATATTTGAAGAGCTCTTGTAAAAGCTATTTTTCTACCTAGAGTTTCATTAAATCTATCTCGAGGATTACAATATGTAATAGCATGAGTTAGAGGAAATAAACTTAAAGGATATTCATTTGTCCCCTTTATAAAGATATCACACGTAATAGCTCTGCGCTTTATCATAGGTAAGCGGATAGGCAATAAAGGGACCTTTATTCCACTAACCTTTCTAGGCATACCCTTAAACTCCCCAAATGCAATCTGCAGAATTACTTTATTCTTCATAATTACTCCTCTATTAATATACTTAGTCCCAATATGCTAAAACATTTTTATAATCCGGATAATTTTTACTAAGCCAATCCATAACTTCCTTATCAAGTTCTCTTTCTATTAAAATATATGCTTCATCATATGCCTTAATAAATTTTACTGTTGCCGTTGCATAGATAATATTATCCTCATCCATAACAAAAAATTGCAAAGCATCTTTTAGATCATAGTTCTGACTACTACTAAATCTTGTATAAAGGCCCATATTAGCACTTCGATCATAGAATGCTGCTTTATAAAATATAAATGCCCTTCTCCTACCCCTATCATCAATTAAATAACTCCACATATCATGATCAGATTTCTCTTTCTTCCATCCTTTTGGCATCTCAACTTTCAGAAAAATATCATCATGATCCCCAAGAAACTTGAATCCGAGCTTCTGTAACTCTTTCTTCGGACATTGTTTGGGTAATATATCAGAATTAACGAGAGCTTGTTGACCCCTCTTTTCCTGAGCTTCAATACCTCCAGGAGTAATAGCAGTAAGAAAATTCTCTATAACAGTAGGTCTAGTTGTCATATAATCTCCTATGTATAAATTAAAGATTATTGGTACAAACTTTTACTTGTTAGTTAGACTTTCATTATTTGTACCAATAAATTCTTTCTTTATTTTTTGACCAAGCTGGTGTTAAAGATAATGAAAGCACCTCACGCATAGTCACCTTTTGTAAGAACTACCAAACTACTCAGTGCTAACTGTCCTAAATATATTATTCTTTTGCTATTGCTCCACAATCTATCTTTACAAATTTACTAATAATATTATTAAATTCCAATAGCTCTGCCTTTGTTTTAGGAATTTCTATATTCTTTATAAGATATGCAGCTTTATTTTGTAGCTTCTTAAGATACAACTCCTCCCTAAGTTCGGGAGTCAGTTTACATAAAAGATTATGATTCCAAACATTACCTCCAATACTTATACCATTAGATCTTCTAAATCTTTCTATACTACATGGCTTAACACCTGAGGATTTATATTCTACAATTATCTGTGTCTTGGTTATTCTAGAAATTTTTACAATTCTACCAGCGTTATTTCCAGACACATAAACTTTATCACCTGCTTTTAATTGAGCTAACCATTCAGTGTCATGTATCAATGTCATATTTCAGTACTCCTTTTTTCTTCTATATCTTTCTTCAAGAAATTTATTATATAATCATAATCAATATGTGGCAATATACAAAGACTACAATCTTTCTTACCTTTAATATATGTAAAATTACCTTTACAGTCAAATGTAAACAAAGGACAAAAGCAGAAAAGACAGGAAAAATTATCTAAATGAATATTACTATGACATGGAAAATATTCACAGTCCTTATTACAAAAGAATTTACTATTGTTATCCATATATCATTTCATATCACGAGGTGGAGTTGGCGGTATATACATCCAAAATTGCACTCTGCCATTATATTGCTTTGTCCACCCTATAAGATCATTATAAACGATCCAAGTCTTGTCTACATACTTGCCCTGTAATATATCAGAATAAGTACGTTTACGTTCCATCCAAGCAACTACTACCAAGCAAAGTTCTGGCAAGTCAGGAAGTTTCTCTTTTATATCTATCCACATTTTATCTCTCCTTTATAGTTTGATTAGACTAATCATCTGTTTTTCTACACAACAATCTATATTTTTGGTAGTGGCTTAAATAGTCCCTCATCAATAAATATAATAAAATCTTCCATTGAATGTCTATCATACATACTTCTGCCTATTGTTTCCCTCCCTTCACAAAAAGTATATTCATATCTATAACTATCTCTATGTAAGAAATCCATTTTAATCTCTCTATCACCCTTCTTAAATAATATATGGGATCCTTGATGAGTCCATTTAGTATTATAATGAGCTGTGTAAGTAATACCCTCCTCTAATAATAAAGGAATAATATCTGAAAAAGCAATTTCAAATTCACTAATAATACGTTTAAGATCTTTCTCGAGCTTTCTATCTAAAAATTCAGATTCAATTCTCTCCTTCTCAAGTCGTTCTTGTCTTATTTTTACTGCTTTATCCATTAATTTTGACATTGATTTCTCCTTATATTATATACATAGAAATATAATAAATGATATTATAAGAATCAAGTGTTCATGAAAGTCTAATGTTCATAAATTATGAACATTACCGAATAGGTCTTACCTTAGATTTATTCCCCCAGCCTGTAGGTCCTGCTAGTGGAGAAACACCTTTACGTCTAAATTTAGCGGGTAAACCATCTCTATGAGCTTGTTTAATGCTCTCCTTCGTAGGATTCATCCTTAAACATAATCTATGTATTAAGTTACTAACTACATCGGCCAGGTCATCTGTTTGTACTGGACCAGTGGCAGGGTGATGATAATACACAATGCCCCCAGCATGATCCTCTTGCAGATACTTCATTTCAGTTTTCCACAGCTGTACCCAACCCCCATCATCCACTCCATACATCTTCACATTACCTAATTGAGCTTCAGATAGGAAACTGCCATACATTTCAGCCTTATATGGATTGGTAAATGTTGTTTCAACTGCAGGTAATCCTACGGCTTGTAATGCATGGACTGGAGGCGAGGATTCAAATTGGTCATAAGCTATCTCTAAAATATAATTTCTGCCCCCAAGATCATCCACAAGTTTAAATACAAATTCCAACACTACATTAGGATCCACCTGAATTATCTCATGTCTACCCATACCTACATTTTTAAGTGTAGCATTGAACCCAAACATACCATCCACAATATAAGTATACTTCTTTGTAGTAAAATCCTGTTCAGCATGTCCCCAGGATACTGCATATGTATCAGCTTTCTTTTTCTTGGCTTTTCCACCAGGATCCAGAGTAATAATGTAATGCTTTCTTCCACCAATGTTATCCCTACACATTGGTACGGTTGATTGAGGTATTGCATTTATAACTGCTTCAGATATAAACTGCCCAGATGGATTTCTAAAATGAGCTCCATATTCTGAATTACATCCAACAGGATCTGCTCTAAATTCTGAATCTAATACTTCTCTTGTAATTGTGGGTCTGACTTCCCATGTAGCAAATTGAAATAAGCAGTAACCCACTTCAGGTTCAATATTTGCAAAGTTTTCCTGCTCCATTCCTCCAGCCATACAATAGTAATGATAGAACTCCCCACCTTTCTCTACGGGAGAAGATTCCATAATAACCCTACCCTCGTCTCCAAAGTCCTGTACAGATGGAATTAATGCTTTAGTAATGGCATAATCAGATCTAGGATTCTCAGATACTAACTGTTCCTCAGACTTAGTAGGATCAAATTTAGCTCTTACGAAATGAGCAAACTCAGACAGCATTAACAAATACGTAGCATCACCACGTTTTGTAGTTCCTGATGTTGTTACAGATTTGATATTGATAGTGCCGGGTTTCCTAGGTTCCTTCGATTCTCCACTTCCCCTGAGTACCTTCCTATTCATTTCAAATATCTTATCATTCTCTAATTTATCTACAGGTGTAAACAACCTCAACTCAGTAGAACTATCCTTATCAAAATCTATAAAAGGCTTGAAAAAATCAGTAGAACGAATATTATCTCTTGATAAAGTAAATACAGCTTCTGCTTGATCTCCACCCGCAGCAACGTGAGTAATATATATAGGATGTCTATCACGTATGCCAAAATGTTTCTGAGGATTACCTAATGTAATCAGCTCATATGTACTTACACATGAAAAGAAAGACATCAAAGTACTATTATGAACAACAATATCATTAGCTATAAAATTATGTGTATCTTCAACACTCAGATCATAGGTATCTTCTTCCCCAATGTATTCTATTTTATTTATAATGTCCCAATCTACATCTGATATAGATAGATCTCTCAATAATTCATCGTCCAGTACATCAGCTATTCTACCCAATTTTTCACGATTAATAGACCAGCCTTGCCCTATTCTACCATTAATCTCTCTCAATCTTTGTTTACTTAACTTTTTTTCAATTCTTTTATCATTAATATAGTTTAAGATTTCTTTAGGTATGCAAGATATTAAAGTATTAGGTTTTTTATGAAGTCTTTCCTTTTTAAGAACTATACCCAATCTCTTTTCTTTTTCTCCAATAAATCCTATCTTATTAAAATACTTCTCAATATCCTCTTTTCGTCTTATATATAACTTATACGAATCAAATCTCTTATAAAGACCTTCTTTATTACTAAAGTAACCGCTTTTTACCTTTTTAACACTTCCAACTATTCCAAATCTTAAAAGCAGACTTTGTACTTGTAGAATTAATTTATACGAACTAGAAGAGTAAAATATAAAACCATCTTTTCCATTATCTACCACGCACCCATCACAAGAGAACAAAGCTTTTAAAAAATTAGCAATGATTTCATTAGAAGAATAATTTATAACTTCTGGAACTTCTTTATCTATAGACAAAACACCATATAAACCATGTATCTTACAAAACTCTCTCGCATCATTTGGAATTCTACAATTCTTGGAAATAACATTTTTGACTATTCTATAACTATATCTATTATGACCTGTATAATTCATTTTACAGTTAAATTCCTTACAGCAAGTTGCCATATCTGATAATATTGCAGAATCTGTATTTGTAAAACTAAAATTGCCATGGGTTCCACCATCCCCAATCATATAACCTAAAAACCTAGATTTTTTGTCAGATAAAATATCTGTATTAATATCTACCGAGATTGGAATATTATTTGGTATGGCTATTCTAGATTCTATCGTAAGTTCACTTAACTGCCTCCACCCTGAAATAGTTAAAAATTTATGATTTTGAGTAGTCTTTAAAGTTTTCCCAGTTCTAGTTGAAATTCTATAGACAGGTTTTTTACCATTGAAATTAATACTATAATTTATAGTAGACGTAATCTTATAATGAGAGTCTAATGTTAATATTTTTGGTTTTAGATTATTATTATATATATCATCTAATCTAAGTAATGATCCTGTATCTACATCATATATAGTAGAATCTCCTGTAAGACATTTGGTACCGCGGCGGCCTAGGGCAAGAATAAATCTTTTAGGCCTGGCATCTGTATTGATGTTAACAGCTATATGCCACTTCTCCCATAAAAGATTTAGTAGGGCCATCTCGTCTGCTGTTGGAGGATATAGTAACCACAATCCATAGTATGTCTTAATAGCACAAGATTGAAAAACAGTTGGAGTCTCCCCCATAAACTCTGTACTAGCTATGAACTCCAGAGCATCCACCTTCTCCATAGGCTGAACTTCTTCTACAGCCTCTTCAAAGTATTGCTGACCAGCTTGTAGGAAATCAAAATCCATACTAATTTACCTGACCATACTGTTTATCCCACCAATCTCTATTTTCATTATTACTTTCTTCCGCCTCAATAAACGGAAGTTCATCTTCATCAAAAAGATTCAACATAAAGCCTTCCTCAGCAAAATCTCTAGCAAATTTATTGGTTAAAGCATGGTGCATTGAATCATCAATATATATGTCGCCCTCTTTTGGTATGGATCTTGCTGCACAGATTGCTATTGTTCTATCACCTACCTTACGTATTCTAATTGCCATAATATTACTCTTTCAATCTCTTTTGTTTTACAGTCACAGCTTTGGATACATCTAAAGGTTTCAATGCAGGAGCTACAATCATATTCATAATACTAAGAATACTATTATATACTTCCCTACCCTTCTTAATATCATTCAAGAAAGCTTCTTTAACAATATAGCCAGATAAGGCTTGGAGCATATGTCCAAATGTCTCTTGTAAACTCTCCATTATCTCTATCCTTACCGCCAGTTTTTCCTTCTCTATAATATTACTAGCTATATTTACAACGTCACCCTTCATACTATTCCAAAGTCCCTGCCGTCTTTCTATAAGATCAAATAATCTATTTTCAGCCCCTCTAACCTTTACAGCAGCTGCTTTCAAAGTTTCATCTCCAGGTACGCTCGTTGCTTTTAACAAATCAAAAGCTTCCACAGAGTCATCCAAATGACAACTAGCCCTGCGTACCACTTTTTCTACACTCACACAATCTTCCATACGACATCTTAGCATAATGTCTAGCATATGAATGTAATCTAGAGTAGATTCCTTTCTTGAATCATATAATTGATTATAAATATCTTTATCAGCAGCAGATGTATCATTACGCTGTATCACTAAAGGCCTCAATAGAATAGATACATCAGTATGATGTTTATGGCCTGTAATGTTCAGACGAGATATTGGAGAAAATCCACTGGGTAAAAAAGGAGAGTAATATTCACCTATTTCTTTAAGAGTCTTTATACCCGAAAAGATATCAAAATTTATACTATTTATTAGATTTGGTTGTGATCCAAATGCATTACATATTTTACAAAGATGATGTGGCATGATTTTGCTCCTCACGCTTATCCATTATGTTATTAAATTAATTCTATATCAGACTCCAACAAAAATATACTATCTAAGTCACCAACATTGAATTTACTAAATGTAATATCCCAAGCTAATGATGTCATGACAATGGAACTCCATCTATTGCATCTAACATCATAATCCACTGATCTATTATTTCTAATTTTTTATCTATGGCTGTAAGAGCATTAGCCGCATGTTTAGATACTGATGTTGCAGCAACAATCTTATATTCAATATCATCAAGCTTATCTTTCAGATCAGAATAACTCTTCACACCATTAAAGAACTCCGTGTCCCCGGTCCCCATATCTAGATAGGAAGGTATGGCTACAGGCAAGGATCCAATCAAACTATTAAGAAAGTCCGATATTAATTTCAATGTTCCTGCATCGGCCCCACTACTATCTGTACCACTCAATGGTATTGAATTTATAATAGTATTTACTAACCCACTATTAGGTGTTAGAAGAGAATTTACAACTAATCTTTGCTTCTGTAATGCGTTAGAAACTACATCACAAGATTGTATATTAAACAATATTGTACTGCGAGTACTCATCAATAAGGAAGCTTTCTGAGTAAATAAGAATGATTTAATACCCACTCTTAATGGTCTCGACAGATTGATGAAAAACTGAACCAATCTAGCATCAATCCCAGTAGACTCAGCTATTGTTTTTGCTTGAGTGCTTGACATTATATTAACTCCACATTGTCCACAGCAAACCCCCAACCAATTTCCTCATGGCGAGATGCTGGATATAAGTCCCAACTTACACCAATATGAGGTGTGATCATTTCATTTAAACCTACACTAACAACTGTACCCTTTGCACCTATAGGAAGTTCACCAATGGATGTATATGTTCTTGCTAGACGAGGTGTACCTTCTTTAATCCTAATTCTATCCCCTATTTGAAAATCATTTTCAAGTCTAGGTATATCCCAACTTAATGTATCTTCTGCAAGTTCTAGATCTTCAGTTGTGAAAAAATCTTCCCTATTACAAGTTGGATACAAATTAACTACCCAATAATCGTCACCTCGAAGTGTGCCTTTGCCCACTATATAGAATATGTGATTAGAATCCTCTCTGTAAGCATTAGGAAAATCAGAATCATATTTCATCCACACATTAAGTGGTGCATAAATAGATTTATTCTTAATCCTTACCTTGCTCCCAACTTTTAACTCTAGATCAGGTATATCCCAAGATAATAATGGATCCTTCTCAGGTTTAATATATTTTAATAATCCCTTTCTTATCATACCATTATTGAATTTAATAAAATCATCAAACTCTGCCTGACTATTAGCCTGACCCACAATATAAAAACCACTAAAAGGTTTAACATTCAAAATTCCGGGTGATGGGACTATAGTAGACTCAGGTTTCTCACCCTTAAAGGGAACTACACATCCATATATTCCGGTTATGTTTTCACTATCTTTATCATGCTTCACACAACCATAAGATATTAAATCTAAACCTTGCCTCCATATTGCACATATTATTGTCCCATAAGATATATTTATTTCCTCTAATTGGTCTATTGTATATGGACCATCTAATACAATACCTATGTCCCAAGACAATTTCTCTATTGATTGAATATAACTTTCTATTTCTGATTTATTCTCCTCAATAAATCTTTCAAACTCTTCAGAAGTTATATTAGTAGCAATAGTATTAAATGTTGTTCCCTCATGATATCCTATTTCTCTAGTATCAAATTTGGTATCAATTGTATCTATGAAACCTTTAAGTTTATTATTGTAAACATGACAATATTTGTCTACTAAACCCTCTGAATCTACATGTATTATATTAAAAATCCCTCTACATATTGAAAATCTAACCAGTATTACATCCAACGGAACATCCCTTAGTTCAGGTATACTTATAAAATTTCCTGGATTAAAAGTTCCTACTGATATGTCCCACGCCAATGATTTCAATTATAACTCCGTTGATAGCAATTGCTCTATTACCGCAGTATTAATTGGTATCATCTCTCTAATCCATTGTTCAAACTGTTTAAGAAGAGAACTAATACTAGCTCCATCAGAACCTTCATCAGCACTTTGAATTTTCTTTTGCTGAGTACCAGATATCGGGAATTCATATAAGAATCTCTCAACCACCATCTGCATATCCTTATTCTCAATAATAGCCTTGAGCTTTCGAATCTGCTCAGATAATGTTTTGTCAAGCTTATCAGCCTCAGCTAAAACTTGTGTTAATGATGCTGTAGGAGATGTAGCTTTCTCTCTCGAGACTGCAGCCCAAATCTTATTCTCATATGCCTGAACATGATCTTCTGATTGAGTCAATTGATCATATACCATATCAATATAACTTCTCATCTGATCGGCTTGCTTTGCTATCTCAGATTCATATGGCTTTCTAATATTAGCCATAGTTTCTTCAACAGGTTTCAAAGCAGCTTTCAACGCAGCCTCAACTTCCTGCTTTTTCTGAATAACCTGTCTCAACTTAGTAATAGCCTCACTAGCTTTTCCACCCGCTTCAGGAATAACTTCTGGCTCTTTATATTCTTCAATATTAGGTGCCTTCTTCATATCTAGTTTAGGCTCTACGGGTTTTGTTAACGTAGGTTTCGCTGCAGAAGCTGGGGCACTAGGAGCTGTTACCGTTACTTCTGAAGGACTATGTCTTACAACACTAGGCTTTGTAGTTGTACCTTCTTGGTCAGGCCGATTGATCTTAACATCAAAGCCTACGGCCTCTCTTAAAGACGATTCAACCTCATCCAGTGGAGAATTTGTCTTTGGTCCTTTATACTCAATATCCCGGGCAGGCTGTTTACCATAAGGAAGCATATCACGATCAGGAAAATTCTCACGTTCCTTTACCTGGTTCTCATCCATTTTACGAAAAGGTATATTATATCCCTTACCCGTACCCCTGGTCTTACCTGCAGGAAACTCAGTCAACCCAATATCAATCTTCTTCGTCTCTCCCAAAGGTACACCATGATCTGAATGACCTGTCTCATCCTTGTCACCTTTATCAGGTTTAAATCCCATCTCCTGCAAGGCTCTTACTTCTCGTGGCATACGACTAGGATCCCCATTATACTCGTTATTATACCCCTTAGAAGCTCTGATTACAATAGGTTCTTGATCTACCATCATAATAGTTCCACCAAGATTACAAGCCTTCTTCTCGGTCCCATCATCAAACTGAACCGTTATATCTTCATGGCCCTTAAGCAAAGTATAACGAATGCTTTGTGGATCTGTTATCACATTACCATTTACGTCTGTTATTGATGCAACTATAGCAAGGCTAGAAAAATGATCTATCCCATTTGTGATGGATCCCTTCCAACCCCCTGCTTGCAGAGTATTTCGAAAACTTTTTCGTATCTCATTCCATCTTGGTGACATAGTTTTTATTCTCGCTTTCTTTAATTCTATTTTTTCCAAACTTTTAGAATTTTCCTTATCATTGTTTGCATAGATATGTTCTCTTAATGCAGTATCTTCAAGCTCAGATGTAGTATGCACAACAGGCTTCAAATATTGCTCTTGACCTGCAGGCACAACTGCCTCCTGATTAGTTTGTGTATCTACAATAGTTGTAGCCTGCGGAGTTTGCTGCTTCACAGTATACTGCTTACTATCTTGAGGATTGTATACAGTCTGCTGAGGAGTCAATTGCTGCTGAACTACACCTGTAGGCTTTTGCGGAGCATATGCTGTAGCAGGTTGATTGGATATCGATGATGGATTATCCCAAGAAACTTTGCTAGAGTATAATATATCATTAGCCTGTTGCACTAAATCATTAACGGATTGTGAAACGCCACCAACACTACTGTTATGCTGATCAATTATATTTTGAAGCATGGCAACCTGTGATTCCGAAAGATTGTTAGCTTCCGGCATTGTTAACCCAGTTGTGTTGCTAGTATCTCCATATAATGATCTAATATTTGCTAACAGTTCCGTATTGCTTTGCGTAGATGGCTCAGGAAAATTTAAATTATAATCATCATCACTCTTAGGCATTGCATTGGGACCCGATGGTGCCTGAGAATTTACAGCATCATTCAATGCCTCATCTTCGGCAATCTTCTTATTATCCTCATTAGTCCAAACATCAGATTCACCCGATGGATTATGCTTAGATTTTATTTTATCCTCAGCTGATTTTATTACCTTTACTTCAGTTGGATTTAATGCTAAATCCTTTTCAGAAAGTTTATCAAACACAACTATATGCTGAGGTGACACAACTTCTTTAACCACATATTTCTCTAAATTACTCCAGACATAGCTTTTACTTCCAGGTTTAAATTCTTTTTGAATAACAGTATCCCCAATTTTAATAGGCTTACCTTCAGCATCTGCAATTGTATTAGGAGTTTCAGCAGGTTTTCCTATATCTCCATACATCTCTTCAATATAACCCTCACCCTTTCCTTCTACACCTTCCCCACCTTCATCAGCTACCTTCTCACTTGCCATATGAAAATTTGTAGGATCAGGTTTACGGAACGTAGGAATATCGGTCTTACGCATCTGACGTTCAAATTGTTTCTTAAAGTCAACATCAGTCATAAGGTTAGCTACGGTTTCCTTATCAAAAGGATATTCTTGATTTGAGGAGGTCTTAAATACTCGAGGCATTAAGATCTTGCCTGCCGGATCTATTTGAACGCTGGCATAAACACGAGCATGTTGATTACGACCATACTGCCAATCTATCTGACAGTCTATGGAATTCAACATATCATTCTGCTGTCCTGCTTGTTTTGTATGCTCTGAACGCTGATATCGTACATCTGCACGATACATACCAACCTTGCTAGCAAACTTGCTCAAAGCATCCAAAGCTTTCATTACAACTAACCGATCTGTGAAAGTACTATAATTAGCTTCTTTTTCCATATGGAATGAATCTGCTGTACGAGATTCTTTATATCCTTCTAAAGCTTTAACTTCCTGTGAAACTTTCAGAAGGCCATCACATTCCGGACATTTAAACTTAGCCTGTGTATTCTTCAGAGCAGCCAGACGTTGTTGGTTCTTAAGCTCCGGATGATCAGCTAAAAATGTCTTAGCACAGCCATCACAGGCATATTTAATAACAACAAGACTTGAATCACTTGCTGTTTTTTGAATTGGTTTATCTCCCTTTTGAGAGCATTTTAACAACTCATCTGTATTCATCCATTTGGGTGCAGACTGATGACTGTTATTTTCTTGCGGAACTATTCTAGACATTTTATGTCTCCTTTAATAGAAATTAGTTATTTATTTTTCTTTATTATATATTTTTATACCCACGCCTTAGAATCTTCTATATTATCAAAGTCAATGCTAAAATCCTGTGAATCCCTAGACTCCATATCTCCATAATCAATGCCTTGTTCATATAAATCTCTCACCTGTCTTTTACAGACACCCCTCATAATAACATCTCCAAGCACAGTCTCACTATAAGGTATATAGAATTTCCTCACCGGAGCATAATCCTTTTCATTAATATACGCACCATCATCCTTAGGATCCTCAATATCATTTTCTGTATTATTTATATCCCAAGCCTTAGTCTGATTAGATGCAATGTCTATATTCCGTGAGTCTACAATATAAAATCCTTTATCTTCATACCCATCCCATACCACTGCAACCAGATATTCTCCCTCTTCATTAAAATATTCAGGTCCTGGATCTACAACAGTTCCTAATGTTCCTATGGGTAAAGTACCAAAACCCCAAGTTCTACTACTCGAAGCACAATCATTTATTACAACTCTAGCACCTACAATGAAAAAATCCCTATTCTTTTCTATTGAAATATTCCAGGCTTGATGTTCATTATTTTGTATTTCCACAGGTGAGAGGTTTTTAGAATTAATCCATACTTCACTTGGTATATTTTTATTAGTATTCTCTAATTTTAAAGGAAAATTATCTGGATATACATACATATATTTACATATTATATAAGAAGCATTAGATGCATTAATTAATATGTAACATTTACCATTAGTTCCTTCATAATATTTTAAATTATAATCCAAAACCTTACAATCCTTACCCGTGTATAAATCTTTCGTATTAAACTCACCAAAAATAGATTTACTCCAATGTTGTCCCGGACGAATAACCTCCCCCAACTCTTCAATTGTATTCACAACAAGACCTACTTCAGGTTCAGGTAATTCAATATCCCATCCAAATTTCTCAGCATCAGTCTGCTCATCATCTACTTTACGAATAGATTCTACATCTGTTGTCCATCCTAAATATTCTTTGTTACCCCAATACCAACTACATTTAGGTAAATGAAACCACTCCACTTCAACCATATCCCCATTTTCAGAAACAGACTCGACAGTACCTCTAGAACCTACATCTATCTCACCTGCATCAAGATTATCCTCTATTAAAGATTCTACAAGATCTCCAACTTTAAAATCCGGTTCAGGTAAATCCCAGGACTGCTTTATATTATCAAATGTTTTATCAGTCTTAACTAACCTCATAGGAAAGGAATCTTTAATTACTATACAATCAGACCATGCTTGATTTACCTTTTCATCTATTGTAAATGTCCAAGCACAATTTGGAAACGTCCACGCAGCCAGATGATAATCTGACTTTACTCCTGACCCCTCAGCATCAAAATTAGGACATATATTAAGATATATACACCCAATCCCACCACCACTCCACACCTGCCCCACTTGAGCATTACTAATGAGTTCACTAATATCCTCCACTACCGTACCTACAGTAACTTCTAATGGTATATCCCAAGAATGTTTGTCTTCTATGCTTAATTTATCATATTCTATAGAGTCCATATCCCAGTCAACATTATCATTGTTCAAATATTCTCTTACAGCAACCACTAAATTACCAGTTTCATATTTATTCCATTTAAAATTACCAGCATCCTCACAAAATTCCAACCCCGATTCATCAAAGTATTTAACAGCCTCATCAAATGTTCTACACCATATAGCCCATACACTACCCCCACTCTTACTCAAAGAAGGACTACAAGGTAGAATTAATACAGGAACACCATATAATAATCCACCCCTTACATGATAAACTTTAGGTTCTATAAAGGGTATATCCCAAGATTGAGTTTCAGTATGTTCGGCTATCTCATTCATAATAATTAGAAGCTTATCGGAACTTCTTTCTCGCCAAGCTCACCGTTTGGATTCACTTGTGTATTAGGCTTCTGTGGAGGATTACCAAGTCCCGCACCTGGAGCCGGAGCTGCCTGGGCTTGCGGAGGAGCACCAATAGCTTCATTCAAAGCCTGCTCTTCAGGACTATCTACAAACTTAATATTAACTTCTGCAGGTTTACCATTTGTCTTTGGAATTACAGTTGTTTGTATTTGTTGCCCCGTATCTTTATTAGAATCATACAATACATTAGCATCTGCGGGCTTTTGATTCTGTGTTGGTTGTTCATTTTGCAAGTTCTGATTCGGAGGCAATGGAGCTCCGGCACCTGTAGGTTGGTCTTTCTTACTCTCATCATTTTCCCAACCCATCGGAGGAACTGAGTCAGAAATATCAGCTGCCATACGAGACTTAGGAAGATATTGTTTAACAAAGCTACCCTTGGTCCAGATATCGGATTCACCTGATTGATTATGCTCAGATTTTATAAAGTACTTAGCATCTAGTCCTAAGCCTTTTCCGTTACCATAATCAACATGAATATCATTCATATCACCTGCATGAAGACTTGTTACCATTCCTGTTTTACCTAAAAATTCTCTGACATTATTATTCAAAAGATCATTAGGAGTACTTGCAGCCTCTTCAATAGTATCAGGATTCAATGTTACTTTATCCCCTATTTTGAATTTGCTGAATCTATCACCATAATTCTCCTGAATCATATCTCTATCGCTGTGAGCATTAGGATCTACATCAAAAGCTTTATGTTTATTCACTTGTATAGCCCTTTCTTGTGCATTAGCTTCTTCTTTTGTATCATGCTTATATGTTTTACCATGACATTTAACATCATATTTACCATCCTCTTTAACTACTTTAGCTTCTGCCATCAAAGCAGCTACTACTTCTTGATTACGTTCCATATGTGCCTCACTTCTTTTATTATTAAATTGCATTTTTAAATATTCTATCAAATACTTTGCATATGACTTTAAAACATCTTGACCCTTAAATTTGAATACACCACCATCAGGACAATCATTATAAAGTCTTTCTAACTCTTTCAAATCTTCTCTTGTAACACTTATTGTATTATCTTTCTCTTCGATATCCCAAGATAGCGTTGTGTTTTCATCAAATATTTTTAGATCAGAATCCATATTATCACCACGTCTTACCCATGTCATCCCATAATCAAGACCATTTTTAACTCTAAAATCTACTTCCTTTCTTAAAGCATCCACATAATGATCATAGGCCACATTATCTACCAATCTTATTTTGTTATTCTTATCACGATAAACAACATAATATTTATCATTCTGAATACTACCTTTCTTTAAACTAGACTCAAGCAATAAATCATTATTATCTTCAATAAAATCATCATCGTCATTTGAGTCTGACAAACAAATACCGCATACTGGATTTCCATTATAATACCCATGTGGCTTACTATAATATCTTTTTCCACACTTAGAACACACAAATGATATTCCCTCAGAAGCACATGGCAGTCTTGAATAATCATTAGGTATAATTTCCTCATTTTTATGTTTGTCCTTCATCATACGGTGGTAATCATAAAAATGAATATCCTTATCCCAACTAAGCGTAGTATTATTTTCCTCTGGCTGATTATCAACCATCTCTTGGATTTTTTGCTTAGCTGCAAGATCTCCGGACAATACACCTTTCATTAATGAATTAAATTGCTCTGCCGGAAGCTTAACTATCTGCTCGAATATCATAGCTCTCTTACGAGGGTCTGCAATATTCATTGCCTGTAATAGCTTATCCCAATAATCTTGCCCAAATCTAATATCCCAACGTTCATTCTTTAAATCTTCTGTCTCCTTAAATACATGAGGAGTAATATCTTCATCAGGCAATCCAAGCGAAGCCACGAGTTCCATAGCACCTTTAACCATCTCGGCCAGCAAGACTACAAAGTTTGTAGCTGTAGCATGGATGCAAGGCTTCTTTTCTTCGCCCTCTTCACCATCCATAGAGAACGATGTAGATCCACCTATCTGTGGTGTCTCTGCTGGATCTCCTTTAACCCAATATCTATACTGAGTCAAAGGAATATATTGTTTATACAATTGTGTCAACTGAGGAGATATCTGATTCAATTCTTGTTGAGCAAAGAAAAACATATTCTTCGCCTTTTGTGCAGCTCCTTGAGATAGACTATTTATAATTCTACGCTTGTCTACTTCCCTCTTAATATCTTCTTCATCAAACTGCCTAATCTGAAATCCACCCAGATCCTGTGAAGGAATCTGTGGAGGCTCAGTCTTATTCTCTATTTGGAATTGATCTGGATCTATATCTTCTCGTTTACCTAACTTAATATCCCAATCAACCTCCCCATGTTGAATACCCATCTGCTCTTCAACTATCTTTATAGCTAACTGCTCCAACTGTTGAGCTCGAGGTTGTTCTATTGCCTGGATCTGCTTTCTTAAATTCTTAACATTATGATATGCTTCGTCGGCACTGGTACCTGATGTATTTCTAACTTGTTCTACATTCTTATTAAATGTATTTGAAGCATTCTGTTCTACATATCCTTCAGGTAAGGAAGCATTACCATGATGCAAAGATTGACCTGTGTTGATCTTCTCCTCAATTTCAGGATGCATTCTCTCTTCTCGTTCAGGGTTGTATTGAACTGCTGCAAATCTCAAACTACTAGTAGTTTCTTGTGTATATTCCCATATATCATTTTCTGCTTTAGCTAGTAAACTATCAAAATCTATATTCTTATTAACCTGTTCAGCAGCTCTTTTAGCATATTTTATAGCACTAGCAGCAGCATCATTAGCAGCATAACCAGCATAACCAGCATCATAAGCAGTAGCATAATAAGCAGCACGAGCAGCATCAGCAGCAGCAGCAGCAGCAGTAGCAGCAGTAGCAGCATAACCAGCAGAATAAGCTTTATCTCTATTTTCTTTACTAGGATTCTTAAGACAAGTTTTTGCTGCCTCTATTGCTGCCCTAGGTCTGCTATCATTAGGATATTTAGATTCAAATATAGGTAGTACAGCTTCCACACAGTATATAGCATAAAGTAAATTTACTTTTTTAGGATCTACTTCTATAGGTTTAATGTCCCAGGAGAGGTTTTCACCATCATCTAAATTACTAATTTCCTCAATCTCCTTATCAGATAATTCTATATAAGAATCTTTATCTTCTAACCCTACTATAGGATCTTTGGTAATCATTGTACCCCAAAAGTTAACATATACATACCGTTCAAGGGTAATAGGTACACTCCAATTTTCATCATCGGATCTAAACTCATAATAATATAAGTTTTTATCACGATCACGAACTCTATCTTCTATAATTTTAACATCCCTACCCCTAAATTTAAAATTACTATCAAATTTAAGCTCAGGTATATCCCATGATAATGCGATTTTCATTTATACTTTCCCTATAGCTTTAGGTCCTGGTAAATACTCGGGAGCTCTTTGTGGACCTCTGAAAGGACTTCTATTAGGTTCTACCGGAGTTATTTTCTCTGGTGTTTCTACATCAGGATCCACTTTCGTAGGAACCTCAACATCAGGTTCAGCCTCTGTACCAAAGTTTAAAGCTTCAACCTTCTTCAGTTTCTTATAATAATCTCTATCCTCAGCTAAGTGATCAATAGCTATTTGCCTTGCAACTTTGTCATCAGTAGTATGTTCTTTCTCTATGATAACACCCTCATTGATCATAGCTTCAGTTATACCCTCAATAGAAGTCTCTGTTGAAACCATATCGGCTATGCTTTGAGTTGTGGCCATAATATTTATATCACTCTTCTGATCTACACTATGATATTTACAGCCACACTTCGGACACATATCATTAAGATCATCTTTCCATTCAATTAGCTTCTTACATCCTGGACAAGGATGTGTATTGATTATATCAGCTGCTAATTGTTCCACAGGAGCTTTTGTTCTTTGTACAAACTCAGCCTCTGTCATACATTCACCATCTATGAAATACTTTACAGAACCATCCGGAGACACTACTGCTGGACCTTTATCATTATGGAATTTGCCATGTTTAAAATACTGCTGGCTTCCATCGTAACCTACAAATGCAGGACCTTCACTATTATGATATTCACCCTTATTATCATAATAATGCTGATTACCCTTAAAATCCACGCGGCTCCTATGAAAAGGAAGATCAACACCCTCATCAGCTGCAAGAACGGCTATGATATCATCATTATCAGCATAACTAACTTCCTTGTAACCCGCTACTCGAGCTTCTACACCAGTGTCGGGACGTAAAAATGTATCACCTACCTGAAGTCTTTTCTTCCAAGATAATGTAACTTTCTGACCATCTTCATTGATAAAACTATATGCATCTTCGTCATCCTCAAGAAGATCTTCTACATCAGGAATGACAACACTTTTTGGTAATTTATCTTTTATACCCCTCTCACTTATAGGTATATTATCATCAAGTGCTTCCTCATCCCTCTTTACAGATTCAGGCCATTCTTTGGTTTTGAACCTGCTTATATCTAGTTCATGAGGAAGTACTGGTTTTGGATAGCTACCTTTATCTCTGTGTTTAATAATTCTATTATCAATCCTACCTTCACCACTCATATAATCTGTAGCAACTTTCTCAAGAGTGATCATTATATTCTGTTTCCCACCTCGAGTATAGTTTTGAACACTAGACATAGGAGCTAAACCACCCATACCCCCAGAATTAGGTGCTGGCACCTGTGGGACCTCTGGGACAGGAGCCTGTGCCTTTGGTCCCCCTTCGGGTTCTTTAGCTTCCTCTTTTGGTGCTTCTTCTTTTGGAGCTTCTGCAGGTTTCTCATTCCCGCCCCCAACATTATTCTTGTAAAAATCTAATCCCTTTGCAGGATCCGTAAATTCAATTGTGACCTTGGCTGTACCACCCGCACCTGTCTCATCCATTGTAATATTTTTTGATTTAATACCCTGAGCAATAGGAATATCTTTTGGATCAGGAATTTTATCAGCTGCAGTTTTATTTAATGATGCTATTGTTATGCGATTATTTTCTGGAAGGTCAACTAAAATAACTTGTCCTGATAAAGAAGAAGCTTTGCATGCATCATCGTTATAAAAATGTATTATAGGATCATTCTCAATACTAGACAATATTTCTTTAATCTCTACAGGATCGGTAATATGATCTTCACTTCCTTCCATTGTAATATATTTTATGGTCCAAGGATCTGCATACTTATGTCTATAACCTCTATTTTCTTTTGTCCTTAAGTCAGCATCCTTACTTAAACTTGCAACTGAATATTTACTTGCAACTGTAACCCTACCTCCACCAGTAACATCAAATGTCTGTCCACTTATTGCACCCGCCATTGTGGAACTACCATCATCAAACTCAACGATAGTATCTTTAAAATCTCCACTCTCAAGCATACTAGTTATATCAAATGGATCGGTAACAGTTGGAGCATCAGTAGCACTATCTACATGCAATCTAACAATGACTTTACCCACACCTAGACCTGCGTCATCTAGCTCAGCAGTCTTTATTAATACTTCGTTGGCCACCTTCAAAGCAATATCATCGTCACTATCCTGATAAGATACTAACCATTTCTCTTGCTGATGCGTCTCTGGGTTTTCAAACTCTTTAACTGCCCAAACCCCACCAATCTTCTGCATTGTTGAAGCCTCTCGATAAAGTCCCCTCCCCAAGGACTCAAATCGATTAGAGGCTATAGCTGAATCTAATTTAATATGTTGTTCATCCTCTTGTAATTCCGATACTTTTACTTTGGGTTTTTTTATATCCCTGCGGATATTTGCTAGAATCTTTTGCATTGAATCCGACATAGCATAGATACTACGACTCGGTATAGGCATTATTTTATTCCTTATTAAATATTATTATTGTTTAATTTCAAAGTATTATAATTCGATTACTATATTCTGGATATGTCTTGGTAAAATATTCATAGGCTACTTGATCCGCTCGTTCTTGAGATGTAGTGTATACTTTAACTGTACCTATATTTGAATCAAAAGACTCCAACAGATCTATAAACCCATCTTTTCTAAGGATTAGATCTACCTTATCTCTTTTTAAAAAAGCCTCACATAAATAATAGTTCATAGTCCCAATTTTCTTACAAACAAATCTAGAAACCCAACCTACCAACCACTTTTTACGAAATAATTTTAGTGTGGTTTCATCTTCTATTGTTACAACTTTACATCCGTCACTGCTCTGCAGACTTTTCATTTTCAATATCCCCCATACTAAGTTTATAGCATTCCGGACACAGATCATCCTTCAATATGTTTATCAGAAATAATTTCTTACAGGAAATGCAATGCTTTTGCTCAGCTTGCTCGGGATTCAGATCGATGCTCATGGTTTTAACTAGCATATAACCTCCATTCACAGTATATATAGCATCCTGCGTGAAAAAAGCAAGTTTAAAATATAAAAATAGTAAAGGAGTGTATAAGTAGATCAATGTTTTTGAAGCATTTTACAGCAGGTCTAATTATTGAAGAACTACACAAAAAAGCCCTAGGCTTTTGACCTAAGGCTCATTTTAAATCTTATCATATCAAACCTAACCTTACCTAAACGAACCACACCCAACCGTAACCTAGACACTACCTAGACACTACCTAGACACTACCTAGACACTACCTAGACACTAGTTAACTTACTGCGAACTTACTCCGAACTTACTCCGAACTTACTCCGAACATGTTAATTTTAAATAATTCACAGTTTCATATAAAAACAACCCTTGACTTATCGTATCTTATCCCACCTAACCCAACCACACCAAACCTAACCACACCAAACCGTATTAGTTATACATACTTTGATCTAGGAGCTTTCAATTTATTGCTTACTTTTATACCTGGCATTGAAGACATACACTCAGTATCAATAATCTCCCTGACCCTCCTCACCTGAGATACTCTCATCCTTGCTGCCTTGGCTATAAGTTTTGTCTCCTCCTCATAACTCTTTTGAATTATCTCTTTAGTAATACCTTCGTAACCACCCATTTTCTGTTCTATTTCTTGAGGTATAGGAAATATTACAGGAGAAGGTAATATCAGTTTACTATCAATATTAATATTCAATGCTCCTATAGATACAGCATTACCCAGTCTCATAAAAGGAGTAGGATATTGAAAACAGGGGGTATGAATAATCTGTATAGCCCCATCATCTGTATGTTCATATCTATGCAGATGTGCTCCCACTAGCATAGCTATTTTAGATTGACCATGAAAATATCTCTGATGTATTATTTTACGCTCTGTTACAGGATTCTTTGATGAATGATGAAAATAAATTGTACCTGCTGGAGTATTCAATAAATAATAACTCCTATTATGTTCTCCATGAAGCTTCTCCGTTACTTGTAGATCCCCATCAAATCCGGTGCCTTTACCATAATGATACCCAGATCCCGTTACTCCTATCACCTTTATCTTTTTTGTATAAAGCAAGGGTTGCAAAAGTTGTACTGCATAACTTACTTGATTATCAACATTTGTTTCCCACTTATCCGTAGAGTCCTTGCTTCCATAACCGTCTATAATGTCTCCTACTAGAGCAAGATAATCGATGTCCATATTCTTCTGTATCATCTCTTCGAATTTATCTATCACCCACTTTTGATATTCATTTTGTAGTTTCTGTCTTGGAGCTATTCCATACAGAGATCCTACATGCATATCACCTATCACTAGTATTTTCATTTTATTTTTCCTTTATAAAAACAACCCTTGACTTATCGTGTCTTACCTCATCCCACCAGACCACACCCGACCTGACCATGTTAATTTAAAATATTCCATAATTTCATATAAAAACAACCCTTATCTTATCTTACCTCACCCCACCCTACCATACCGGACCACACTATACCGGACCAAACCATACCTAGCTAATTTTAAATAAAGTTTAATTCTTGGTCTTTTCCCAGCTTACAATTTTTGCATCGAATCGACCATAGTAGCCCCCACTTGCTGGACGGAATCTTCCTAGTCCAACAAATAGACCTGCTTGTTTTAGATAACGCTCTAAAACATCTTTTGTGATCTTCTCATCTACTACATATATAATAGCTTCTCCGGACCATTTATCAATCTTAGGAAAACATTTCATAACCCTTTTTGTTCCCCCGGTTTGACCATCAGAAGGCACGTGTAACCATTCTCCCTCTATCTTATCTTTTATAATAGGAAGTTCAATAGGATCGGTAACAAGAATGCCTGCCTTGAAATTCTTTGTCCATTTGCAATTACCCTCACCCTCGATCTTCTCACTCAGGTACTTTGCAATATTTGCCAGGCAATTCTTTATAGCTGTTGGAGGTATATAAACATAACCCTCAGAATTGTAATGACATCTCTCCCGCCAAGTTCTTGCTTCATATGCCTTATCAGACTCTTTGCCTGACTCTTTCGGTGTGTCATGAAACCGACTGAAAGATATAGGACTGTTCTCTAAGGACTTGAATTGAACTCTTGCTGTATACATAATTTTAAACCTTTCTTTAAATGTGTTACATTTAGTTAGTTATACAACTATAATCTATTATACAGGAAATTCTTCACCTAAGTATTGCCTTAATTCACTTCCTCGATGCTTGATATGTCGAAGAGCCTTCTCTTTAATTGCCCTTACCACTTCTCTAGACAAATTTAATTCAGCTCCTATTTCATCTAGAGTTTTCCTATCTTGACCTAAACCAAAGTATTCCTTAATAACAATCGCCTCCCGTCCAGGCAATTTTTTCAAAACACCACTCAAGTCCTCATCAAAGGATTCTTTTAACAACTTCAACATTATTGGATCACCTCTTTGATCGATGATTCTTTTTCCCACCTCGTCATCTACTAGAAAATATTTCTTCCCTTCATTTAAAGCCCATCCATAAGATTGTGCCCATTCTGGAAATAGTTCTGCCGGATCAAGCCTCATCTCAAATGCTATTTTTTCCAAATGATGCTTAGCTGTTTTTTGGAATCTCTCAGCAGATGCATATACACTCTTACTTACCCCTAATTGTTCAGCCATATCAGTTTGCGTTAACCCGAGATGCTCACGTTTTGTAAGTAACACATTGTTCTTTGCTTTGAACTCTATCCTAATATTTTTTATGATATCCATAATTTTAAAGTTGTTAAATATGCTGAGCCCTCTCTTGCAAAACTAGAGTTCATCTTGTTTTATTCTGAGATAAATTTTTCAATTCATTCTGTGCTCTTTGTAAAGAAAGCTTGGGTAAGCAAACTGAATTTTGAGTATAATTATAGATTGGACAATCTATGCAATCGAAATGTCCATAAAAACACAATCCCTTGTGATCAATGATATACTGCAATATTTTCTTTTTATCTTTCATGATTTTTTTTATTTCCTTTCTTTATAATCCCCCTGCCGTAACAATGTGTACATTTGGAACCTACTCCAGTTCCACCACATGTATAACATGTATATTGAGTTTCTCTCATACCTTTACAAGCAAGACAGGGATGATATCCTCTTACGCCACTACCCCTACAAGTAACGCAAAGTTTAATTACCATTCCAGTACCTCTGCATTTATAACAGATACTGGAATAGCCTCTTCCATTACAATATATACATTTGGAATATTTCACAATCTGCCTGTGAGATGCAGTATCCTGAGCATTCATAGGCAGACTGATTGCAAATAGTAATAACGATATGTATAAAATCTTCTTCATAGTAAATTACTTAGAACTAGCACAGCGAAATCCATGAAAACCCTCTACTCCATTAGGATACTTATCATTACGAAAATCTATGTCACAATTAGCTTTACCCCAATAGAATATACCACCACGAAGCACTCTAAGAGATTGTGTTGTTGATGGGCCTTTTGGGTCTACACTACCTCCATTTGGATAAACGGTAGTATACCAATCCCAACACCATTCATCCGTGTTCCCACTCATATCATAGAGTCCAAGCTCATTAGGCAATTTCAATCCCACATCATGAGTAGTAGACCCAGCATTCAAACTATACCATGCTACGGCTTCAATATCATTTCCCCCACTGTATGTATAGCCCATACTATTGTTACCACCTCGAGCTGCAAAGTTCCACTCTGCCTCTGTAGGCAAACGATAGCCATTAACTGCCCAATTCACAGCATCTATATTAATATCAATAGATCCTATACGATATACTGTTGCTTTCGTACTGTCTGTGTAATATGCGGGAGTAAATCCTTCCTTTTCAGAACGAGCGTTGCACCATTTTACAGCATCATACCAACTTATTCCTACAACAGGATTATTTGTCCCATTAGGATTACGTCCATCCGATCCTGAAGCCAAATCGGAGTACCCGTGAGATATTGCCCAATCCCTCACCTCAGTCCATATGGGGTATGTTACTTCATATTTGTCTATCTTAAAATTACTGATAGCAATATTAACCGTATCTATACTAAATGTACCTCCAGTAATTGATACCATATCTGTTGTTATCACAGGAATTACTTCAGCTTCAGTTTTAAATGACCATACATCACTTGTTGCTAAAATGCCTTTATTATTTTTTACAACAATCTTCCGATAATAATATGTATTGCTTAAAAGATTATTGACATATAAACTATCTACATTTAAATTTTCATATGTAACAGAGATTAATGTACTATCATTCCCAAAGTAAACATCGTAGAGAAGTGTGTCATTATTTGTATTTGGATACGCCCATTTGAGAATTACAGATGAATATGGTATATCTGTAGCATTGTTTGCAGGTGAGAGATTGAGGATAACTTCATTTGTGATATATTGATTAGTATCAACTGGATCCTCTGTATCAGAACTAACAGGACTACTTTCTTTACAAGAACTTAATACAAGAATAAATAATAGAGACAAACACAATCGAGTAATAAATTCATATAAATTATTCCACTCAAAATATTTGCTTGTACTTTTCATTGTAAAATCCTCCTATTATATTGAGAACAATAATTAGTTAATTAATTTGTTTCTTCATTCTGTTCTCTGATATAATATACACATATTAATCATATGAGTCAATACTTACAAAAGTATAATTTTAGTGTATTTTAGGCTAAAATAGCATAATTTTCAATCTTTCCTTTCCGATTTCACCATAAGTTAAAGCCCCGCTCCAAAACAACATTAAGCTTGGTATGAAAAAATAACGATCCCCACCACCAAACCAATCTACCATAAAAAAATTTTCAGATAACCTAAATAATGCAGCTATCAAAAATAAAAAATGTATTGCAATAAATATAGAAACTTCTTTTACCTTCCTTCCATAATACATGAAAGATAATAATATAACATAGTATAATACATTCATATAGATCAATAAATTTGATATTCCTAACATTTGACCTATAGTTCTGTGAGGTACAATAAATATATAATGAACTATATCAACTGAATGTGTAAATGGTGGAATTGATGTAATACCTATTAATTGTATTGTAGTACTTATGCAAACAGTAACTAATAAATCTCTCCTACACAAAATATATAATGGTATTAAAATAATAGCAAAAACACTTGATAATCCTACAAATAACACAAGTAAATTATCTCCAATAGATTGCCACTTGGTTTTAGGATATTCTTTTATAAATAACATGATAAGAGCTACAGCTAAAATCCATTGCAAGTAACTTATACTAAATAATATCTCTGAATATGTTATCGATACTATAGCAAGAGAAAACATCATTACACATTTTATGTCATCATTTAATTTTATTCTACTTGATAAAATATTAATAAAGACTATACAGGTAATACCAAAACTAATCCAAGAATACAATAGAGGGGAATCGGTTAAGAATGCAATAATTCTTGGAATAAGATGATAATAACCATTATAAGGTGTAATAAAGGCCATCAATGAGCTCCGTTGAGAGCTAAATATCCATAAATCTTCACGGAATAGTTCTGGATTAATTAAAAATTCCAAACGACCTATTACTATAAATAAAATACTAAGCACTAATATTGCTACTACCTTTATATTTTGTAATCTTATCATGTAATTCATAGATTGGTTATTACACCTTTATCATTACATCTATAAAATACACTATCCTTATTCTTAGGAAACAACCATCGATGAGGTATCTCGTAAAGATATGAGTTAATTACATGTAATTCTTCCTTAGCAGTAATCCAATTCTCCTCAAATATAGCTAAGTCTACTATTGTGTATCCCCTCAATGTAAGATCTGTTTCCCTATCAGGTTTCTTAGAATCCCCATTCCAATAGTATGGAAGATAAGAAAGAACTAAATCACGCAGGGTAAGGTATACAGGTTCTCTTCCCTTTAACTCCTTATGTAAGGCTTGGCCAACAGTACCCCACATACCCCCCTTTCTATAGACGAATAACATATGATCCATATCCCTGGCCTCACAACATAGAATCAATGGTGGATATTTATGTTGTGAAAGTATTGCAGCAGTAAATAGAGCCCCTTCTAAACAATGAGCTCTATTTGACTTCAATACTCTACGAAAAGATTTGATGGTATCCCCTCCATCATAGGTAATATTTTTATCTATAAACCGCTGCACCTTTTCAGGTGTATCCAGCCTATTTATAAGAGATTGCTCTTCCGGAGTATATACAATTTCTACTTTCATGTCGGCCCTTTTTAATTAATATTTTTCATAGTTCCCAAGACTGGACTCGAACCAGCATTATCCATGTCCGTATTTTGTCCGAATGGCGTTTTTCCTGTTTTTTTTGTTTATCAATCGAGCCGTTTTCTAGCCTTTTATGGCGTGATTCAGTGTTTGAATTAACATATGCTATTACCAAACGATAATAGCTTACAAGGGAAACCAAAATAATCAAATTAACAACCACCACTTGACTTCTATTTAGTTAACAACATTCTTTGTACCAAGCTTTGTTCTTTATATTGCAGCCGTGCAAAGTATATTCCTGATGCCAGACAATGAGCATTGAATGTAGCTATAATATAATGACCTGCTTGGGCCTGACCTGAGAATAAAATTGCCACCTCCTGTCCAATCACATTATAAACCTTCAATGATACATACCCATCCTGAGGAACTGAGAATCTGATCTCTGTAGAAGGATTAAATGGATTTGGATAATTATTTCCAAGTCGTAGTTCACCGCTTACCCCAACATCTATTTTTGGTTGATTGGCTATATATACAGTTTCAACTCCATTATTATCAATCTGAATAAGACGATAGATATATGCATTAGGAGAAAGGCTTTCATCTTTATATGAATAAGAATTCTCTACATCACTCGTCCCTCTACCTTCAATGAATGTAACATATACCCAGTTATCTGTATTCTCAATACTACGTTCGACTCTAAAACCACTATTGTTCAACTCTGTCGCAGTAACCCAATTAAGCTGGGCAGTATTACCAGTAAGTTTGACTGTGAAAGATGTCAATTCTACAGGCAAAACTCTGGGTTCTGTATCTCTGTTAATAATAACTGAATCATTACCAATCTTAACTATTACTTCATTTAAAACTCCAGGACTTTTAAACGTGGGGAACTTAATCCACATTGTTTTTCCACTATCAACGGGAAATTCTGGACCATACAATGTGTTATGAGTTCCAGGATAAAAATATTGAAGATTAGTCAGTGATGAGCTCCAACTAGATCTTGCTGGTAATGTTATTAAAAAATATGGGTCATCATTTGAAATATATATCATTGTATCTGCATCATTAATATATCCAAATGTGCAGGTTGTATATCCGCTACCATGCACATTGGTAAGCAATGTAATATGTATATTTTCATATACACCAGGATCATATGCCGAGACAGACACACTGGCCAGTAACAACACAAATAAACTTACAAATAACAAGCGTTTCATAAAACCTCCTTTATTTAATATACAACAAATTGCTCACTTAGTGAGCGTTATTTATATAGATAATCAAATTCCTTCATGCCCTTCAATACCCACATTTGGAGTAATAATTGGATCTACAGTCCCATTATCTGGAACTATTATGGCAGACTTTTCAGCTGCCTGGTCCTCCTGAAGTTTATTCCATGCATTTAAAATAGATTGCATAATAAAAGGATACCCTGAATATTTTAATGCGGGGGCTTTAAATATTGAATATGCCAACCACTCTAGTGCATGCAACATGTATGCACCGTTCATATTATTATATATAGACATAACATCTACATGATCTTTATTTTCCACCCCCTCAACGAAACAAATTAACACTGAGCTTACAGGATTAGAATTTATTATTTCTATCATTTTTTTCTTTGCTTCCTCTTTACTCGCAAAAGTTTCCCCCTGCATAGTTTCATTCGTGTCTTGATTCATAACTATATCCTTTAATTTATAATTATTAGAATTTTTATTTAAGATCCTTACCTGCTAATTTATCTTTTACTCTTCTTACAATCCAAGGATAATCTTCTGCAAATACCTCATTAAAATCAGTCAAGTATAAAATAAGAGTATCCTGAAACATATCAGTAGTATCATTATTTATCATCTTCAATCTCACAGTATCCAAATCACTTTTAAACCTAATAACTTGATTTTTTACACATATAAATTCACTCTTATTAACCAAAGTATCAATAACTATGTTATTCTTCACAGAGATACACTTTATACTATCCTCTAAATAATATACCCATATAAAGGCTAATGATATACAAATTATTATAAACATATTATATTTCTTATACATTTTTATTTACTCCATTTAATATATCAATAGCTTTTAATGAATCATTATAATTTATACCATATCTCTCATCTACCTTAACAAAATTATTATTTTGATTACCCAACATATCAGTATCATCGTCCAGTATAACATGGGATTCTACATCTTTATGTGTGGATAGCCAAGCCTCAATCTCCGCACCTCGAACTGAATTAACAATGGAAGGAGTAATATCAATAACTTCACCAAAAATACCTCTATCTCTCCACATCTGTTGCATAATAGATAATCCACTAAACCTCCACACCGAAGATATAACTATCTTTGCATTAGTTTGTCTTATTATACTTTCAAGATGCATGCAACATCTCGGATCAAAGCAATCCCCGTACTTATCAAAATGTTTAATATCTTCTTTTCTAGATTCTTGAACAGCATAATATGCATGAAGATAATCCATAGAATTTAAAACTCCATCAATATCTAAAAATATAATCTTCATTACTTATCATTCCCCCTAAGATCCTCACTAAAATCTAATTCAAAATCTAAATCTTTAAGCTGATGATTTAAAAATACTACACCACCAATTACAACAATACCTGCTAAGATGCTAAGTAACAATAATTTTTTCATAATCACTCCTATTTTATAAATTACTTTTGTAAACGATAAAGAGCATACCCCATTAGTAATATAAATATAGCTATGGGTATTATTGCTTTAGGTTCTGCAATCATTAGTATAACTATAAAAATACTCAAACCTATTATTCCAATAAATGCAAATACAGAAGAATCACTATCTTTACTTAAAATACAAAGAAGTAATATAAAAGAAAGTAATGCTATCATATAGTATTTTCCTTAAATCCTTCATAAGAAATTTAATAAAAATACTATGCTAAGTCAATACTTATAAAAATAAAGTTTCTTTATCTGCTGCTATTAAACCTGCCTTAGATTTAATTAGTCGAGCTGTCCTCAAATCCGTCTTATATGAGCTGTAAGTTCCAGAATTAGCCAATTCTGCCTCCTGTTGAAGCTGCTCATCAGGTATATACTCACCCATATGACTAACAAGACATTCTAGCATACGTCTAGCCCCTAACCGTAACTTAGGTAGCCAAATATCCATTACTTCCTGAGTATTTGTGGGTGCCTGAATATCATGGCCTATATAAGTAATACCTGCAGATGTGGCATATATTAAACCATTCCTCTCTTCAATGAATCCACTATGTCTTAGATCAGTCATATAAGCTGAATATGTCCCAGACTTCTTTAACCCAGCATGAGATCTCATCTGTGATTCAGCCATACCTTCTGGAGACCATTGAACCAAAGCCTCAAGCATTCTTCTTACACCTGCTCTAAGCCTTATTTCATCACCATTATTAATTCTATCGTTATCTTTTTTAAATCCAGAAATATCGTTATTAATATCCCTACGATAAGACTTAATTACACCAAATCTTCGTTCTGGAATTTCTTTTATAGATATTGGAGTAATTGATGGACACTCCTTCATCCTGCTTAATTTAAGATCCTGTATACCACCCCCCAATACTTGAATAGCCCTACTTATCTTATCATTTTGTTGTTCCACAATTTTATTATATTGTTTATCTACTACAACAAACTCCTGTAATAGTTTTTGTCTTATCTTTTCTTCTAACTTCAATAGATATTCATTAGAAGGTAATATTGTAGCTTTTGTATTAACTTTAATCTCCTGTTCAAGCTGTCTGATTCTCTTTTTCAACTCACTTGGATCATTTTGTTTGGACCTCTCAATTGTAGCTTCCATCTGTCTTCGCAAAGCCTCAAGATCTACCTCAGCAGCTTTCTTAGGCTCTACACGCTTTTCACCCGGTTTCGGTGTAGCCCCTGAATCAAACGTAGTTATGGGTAATACATGAGAACGCTGAAATATACCCACCTCAGTTGGCCATCCTGGAGACCAAAACCAGGCATCCCCTGTTGGTAATGACGGTAAAGATCCCATCAATGTCTTTTGTTGTTCTATAGTACCATGAACCTCTATCCAAGCATTCATTGCAGCAAGATCTTGAGGAGCTATAGTCCTAAGTGTTATCAATATTTGAATTTGAGTCAACACATTCTTATTTAATACTGCAGATCTCTGAGTAATAAGACAGCATCCAATACCCCGCTGTCCTCCCCGTCTTACAACATCTTCAATTGCTCCAAGCATACGCTCCTCACCTTTCTGAGGACGCTGCGGAGCTATGGCATCAGCTTCATCTACTACCAGCATCATAGGAGTTCTATATTTCTCCTTAGCCTTCAATCTATAAAGATTCTCTAAGAAACTAGTCATAAATGTAGATACTTCATGCTTTCTAAATAAAGATAGATCAAGCAATATACTTACATGCTCTTCTACTACTAATTTAGCTACAATCTCACCTGAGTTTACTTCTAAGGGTACATCTTGATGCTCTCCCCCAAGTATGATAATACTATACCCTGGATCCTTACCATTTGCTGCAGATCTAATACCCCACTGGTCCCCTTTAGGATCAACTAGTACTACCTGTTGGTTACATCTTAATAATTCCTCTACAACTTTTCTCATCGTATAAGATTTACCCGCCCGTCTCTTAGCTAGTATCCCTATGGATTGAGTAACTGCATCTAAAGGTAATGACAGATCTTTTGCTATTTTAATTACCATTACTTTATTTTCCTTAATGTTCAATTATGAGCTCTTCTGTTATAGGAGGAGCCTCCGCTGTTAAAATATTATTGCCTAAAGACACAAACCTCTCCTCGACCCAAATAAACCTGTCAATTTCATCATCTATTTTTGCTAATATCCCATATTTAATACCAGATTCTTTATGAAATTCTACTGATACTATTTTACCTCTATAAGATTGCAATAAATTTAATTTAAATAAAACTTCATCATCATAACCAAAATTAGATATAAATTGCGACATAAAATCATCTCCTTTAAAAATTACAATATTATTATACTATATAAAAGAAGGTCTACATTTTGGACATGGACAACTTATATTGTGAAAACATCTACTACCATCTAACTTTACACCAGTACCATGACACGATTCACAGCCATCATGTAAACATGGCTGCCAATTTATATCATTTCTACCACCACGAACATTTTTTAAATGTTCTGCTTGTTTTTGTTTAAGATCTTCTTCATATTTTTTCCTATCCATATAACTACTCCTATGTTGGATATTGAATATGAAACTTAGTTACATCAATTTTAAATACTTTACAATAAAAATCAATCCATTTGCCCAATCTCTGTGCATGCTCATCTCCTAAATACCAAGCTAACAAAGACCCAAATGCTGAATAACTAGTTCCATGAGGGTATCTCATACAGGTATATTTCATAATATTCTCAACTCCCCGTTAGTATATTTGAATTGGGGATGGTAAGGATGTCATCTACTGAGTTTCTTTTAGTCTTATGCTTATTTTTTTCCCACCTACGATATTGTTTCATATTCTTAAGACCTAAGTGCTTCATCTTCTTTAATCTATCCTGACGAAGTGGATTAGTATGTATATCAGTATATCCAAATGAAAGACCTGGAGACAATGCAGTTAAACTATGTGCCATAGCCAATGCTTTACTATGAAAATTCATAACACTCCCTTAATTTAATGTAGTAATTTGTGGATCTTTTTCTACAACATCCATATTTCCACCAAGAGACATACATCTGACACTACAGAAGAAAGCTAATTGATACTGAAAATCATGTCCTTTAACATGAGGTATAGAATCCCTAGTTGCTACTTCTGCCCCACATGCATCACAATGAATTGTCGGCATCCAAACTACTGCCTGCGATACTAGCATTTTGTTTCTCCTTCTCTTTTACCTGTTTAAAAAATTCATTTAATTCATTTTCGTCCTTATCTCCAAAAATGTTACTCTTTATTTCCTTTCTTCCAGCTCCATTAACCAATACACCATAAATATGATCGTTCTCGTGTTGAATTACTTCAGCTTCCAATCCTGAAAATCTTCTCGTAACCTCTTTACCATTCTTACGCTGATACTTTAAAACTATACCGGGATATCGATCTACCTCATAAAATTTGCCTTCCTCTAAAGATAAACATCCTTCCAAAGCTTTATATGATTCTCCTATATATTCCCTTACAACAGGATTACAAAATATTTCAAGATCTTTCTGTAAAATAAATATTGAAAACCTTATTCCTATCTGAACAGCTGCCAAACCTAATGCTGTTTTCTTCCTCTCCTTCAATACACACTTCATCTCTTTTATACATTCTTCTAATTCTGCGGATCCAAATAACTCTGCAGTTACAGTTTGAGATGGTATTATAAGATTAGGATTAGGATATTTTAAAATTTTACTCATATTAATTTCTCATAAAAATCTTTTACACTAATTATAGTTTTTAAATCATCTCGATCATCCCCACAATCATCTATTATGTAATTTCTAAATGTAGATTCAGGCAATGCTTGAAGCATTGCCTCTAATTCTGAATCATTAGCTATAATTATAGAGGACATCAAAACTTGCTGAGCTACAGATTTTGTAATATAACATGTGTTTTTACAACCCATTTCAATCCTCTTTCTTTAAACAATCACATAAAGTTTTTATATCTTTTTTAGTAAGTATTTTATTTACATAAGAATTATGAACCCATCTCCCAGGCCTGAGTCTGTATAGGACATGATAAACGTCTTTTTCATGTATCACTCTCTTACCTATAATTTTCCTTACTCTATTACGTACCTTTTCATAAGCATATATCTCACATGTCACTTTTGTTCCAATACGTAATCCTACACACATATCAAACTCTCCAATATATCTCACCCACAACTTGTAATAATGTTTTAGACAGTTTTTTTGATACATATACAGGACAACCCATACAATAACAAATTGCCACGTCATTCAATAGAAAATATTGCTCGAGTTGCTTCATTCTATCTATATCTTCTATAACCGATTTCAAAGCTTCTTGCAATAGATTCCAAACTATAATCATTGCTATAGGTGATTTTTCCTCTTTTACTAAATATTGAAACTGGGCTAGCATTGCACTAGCCACTTTCTTATTCTGTTGAGTAAGATAAATAGCAATAGAATCTTTCTCAGATTGCATAATTTCTTTAATGATAGGTATATCAGTAGGAACAAATTGACATAACTTACATATACAACATAACCCTGGACGAACAATTAATCTCTCATTATTTGTTACTTTTGTACCTTCTACCAGTTCTTTCTCTGCATATGGACAAAAAGAAGGGGCTATAACTTTTCCAGAATTTGTTATCTCTAGTTTTATTTTAGTCATGATAAGTCCAATCCAAATCTCTAGTGTTAGAACGTGGAGTGTTTGGTATAGTCAAAGGATTACTTCTGAACGTCTCACTAAGATAATCCTGCATAGAATTTAAAAGACCCTCTGATGCATAATAATCAGGTTTAATTCCCTGAGTACAAATGTCCACATTTAATTTTTTTAGCTCATCTCTTTTTTGATACAAACGATGTCTTGTTGTCTCCAAGGCAATATCTATAATTTTACTCACTAATTCAGATGGCTCTGGACCATATAACATTCTAAGCTCATGAAACTCCATAATCAATACTTCTTCAACCTCAACCTCAAATTCTTTTCTGGCTTTATCAGTTGCTAGCTTATCCAATTGTGATAATATATTATCAGGTGTTTTAGATGCTTTTACTAGTTCCATGTCAGATGTGACAGCTCTCACTTCCAATTCAATATATCGGCTAACAGGATCCCGAGTCAGATTAATAGATTTCACACCTTCTATTACAATTCCATTCGTAGTTAAAACTCTACCTCTATCAACCATTAAGTATGCCATGTCTCACCTATATTTTGACTTATACAGCAGGAAACATTTTATCTTGAGTTGCAAAGTACTCTCTCAAACAATTTCCACAATATTTACAAGATGTTTTTCCCTTTTCACCTTCCATCTTACCACAACTATAAACTCGAATTTCATCCTCAAAATTCTGCATTACACTTCTCCAAGCTTCAGTTGTAATCGCATAGTAAGAATTCAACGTTCTCTTACGATAAATATATTTACTTCTATGTTCTTCAGGTATGGATTCTAAAGAATAATATGCCATAAATGTAAGAACAACAGCTATATCATTTTCTGCATAGTATTCGATAGCCCTACGTACTAAACCCAAATTCCAAGTGTTTGTTCTTACCCGAACAAACATCAAATTTTTAGGTATGGGGTACAGTATATGAATATCACAGTCTGTCATTTTACCTGGATTCAATGTCAATACAACAGGAGCATTAAATCTTTCTATATCTTTTGAAATGGAAGTATTATAAAACTTCATTGGATAATGTTTTGTCTCTTCCATTACTAAATCACTCTTGTTATTGCTATCGTTACCATCATTTACACGAACCACATTTCTTGCACAATATCCTGCAGGCATATTGGGAAGATTATCTGCCAAAGGTTCCAAATAACTACGACCTCCCTGAAAAAAACAATCATCACATTTTATTGGACAAACTCCTGTCTGAGGTATACAACACACTATACCTGAACCTGCAGTCTTTGGATTTTCTTTATACATTCTCAACTCCTTTTATATTAAAATCTATTAGATACTTACTAACTGTAGATAATTCATCCTTTCTAAATACTTGCTTACCCAATAAGTACTTAAAAATCCTTCTTCTAAGACCATACACACCATCTTTCTGCAATCTTATTCCACTAGGTAATCTTTTGTTTTCTGCAATAACGTCTTTCCATATGTTGCTAGCTACTTTTTCTGCTAAGTCCATTTTATCAATACATCCATCACATATAGTCAAAGGATTACTTCTGAACGTCTCACTAAGATAATCCTGCATAGAATTTAAAAGACCCTCTGATGCATAATAATCAGGTTTAATTCCCTGAGTACAAATGTCCACATTTAATTTTTTTAGC
>Ga0265297_10000248_pt1 | contig 180706 bp, 168 predicted proteins | sample Munlanlwell13791_FD_192502 | JGI IMG/M metagenome (GOLD analysis project Ga0265297, IMG submission 192502) | Leachate microbial communities from a municipal landfill in Southern Ontario, Canada - Leachate well 137-91 | ecosystem: Engineered > Solid waste > Landfill > Unclassified | place...
TAAGATCACGCTCAACAAAAATCTGATCAAGATCGGCAAGCGCGAGACCAACGACCTGGCGCTAAAGGACAAGGCGGTCTCCAGAAACCATCTCGAGATCGAGTACATGTCGGACAGTTTCCTGCTGCGCGACCTCGGCTCCACCAACGGCTCGTTTCTCAACGGATCCAAGGTCAAGGAGGCCTACCTCTCGCCCGGAGATCTAATCAAGATAGGCAACACGAACCTGGAGTTCGTCGCATTCGACGAGAAGGTGTCGATCGAGCCCTCGGACAAGGAAGAGTACGGCCAGATGGTCGGCAAGAGCCGCAAGATGCGCCAGATATTCTCGATCCTGGAAAAGATATCCCCCACGCACGCCACGGTCATCATCGAGGGAGAGACCGGCACGGGCAAGGACCTGGTCGCGCGGGCGATACACGAGAACAGCCAGCGCAAGGAGCAGCCGTTCATGGTCTTCGACTGCTCCTCGGTCGCGCCGAACCTCATCGAGTCCGAGCTCTTCGGCCACGAGAAGGGATCATTCACCGGAGCTGTCCGGGCGCGCGCCGGCGCCTTCGAGGTGGCCAAGGGGGGCACGGTCTTTCTCGACGAGATAGGCGAGCTCACCTCCGAGCTGCAGCCCAAGCTCCTCCGCGCGCTGGAGCAGCGCGAGATCAGGCGCGTCGGCTCCAGCACCCCGGTCAAGATAGACGTGCGCGTGCTCTGCGCCACTAACAAGAACCTGCGCCACGAGGTCAACGAGGGCCGCTTCCGCGAGGACCTCTACTACCGCCTCTCGGTGGTCAAGGTCGCCCTTCCTCCGCTGCGCGACCGTGCCGAGGACATCCCCCCGATAGTCGAGCGCCTCCTCATGATCGGAAAGTTCAACAAACAGCCCAACGGCGCGTTCAAGGTCAGCAAGGTCGAGGACGACGCGCTCAAGATGCTCATGCGCTACGGCTGGCCGGGCAACGTGCGCGAGCTCTCCAACGTGATCGAGCGCGCGGTCAGCTTCGTCGAGGGGGACACGATCACCAAGGCGCACCTGGACTTCATCTTCGCCGAGATGGGCCACGGCGGCGAAGAGCGCACCGAGCGCATGGACATCGACACCGACATCCCCTTCAAGGACGCGAAGCAGCAGATCGTGGAGAAGTTCGAGAAGGAATACCTGCTCGAACTCATCCGCTCGCACAACGGCAACCTGTCCAAGGCCGCCCGCGAGGCCAAGATCGACCGCAAGCACCTGCGCAACCTGCTCAAGAAATACGGCATCGACGCGAAAGACGAGGACTGATCAGCGGCGGGGCGGGGCGATCTTTGGGCGACGGGCGTCCGCCTCCATCGAGCGTTTGATGGCGATCACGAGCGAACGGGCGCGGTTGGACCACATGTTCGCGCCCGACATATCCAGCAATATGGCCTGTCTGAAGTCCTCGGCCGCCTTGCGGTAGTTCTTGTGCCGAAGGTACAACTCCCCGCGGTTCACGTACGACGCGATGTCCTTCGAATTGATCTTCACCGCCTGGGTGTATTCCAGGATCGCCTCGATGGGTTTGCGATTTTTCTGATGGACCGCGCCCATCATGGCGTGGAAGTATGCGTTGCGGTGGTCCAGGAGCGTGAGGGCCTTGAATATCTTCTCCGCCTCGTCGAGCCTGCCGTGTTTGAACTTGGTGTAGCCGGCCTCGGAGAGTTTGAAGAGGTCGTTGCGCGATATTCCCTTGAGCTCCGCGAGCGAAACCTTGTCGTTGAGGAACGCGTACAGGACTTCCGTGAGATGCTTCTTGCGGTCGGGTGTGGGGTCGAGGATCTGAGTCCGCTTCCCGCCCTCTGTCTTGACCTCTTCCGCCATTCAACCCCCGCAGACCGCCCTTAGCCCTGGGCCGAGTACTTCCTGATGATCTCCATCTTGGTTTTGTCGATAGCGCTCAAAGTGCTGTGCACGAACTCGAGCGTGCTGGAGACGTCCTGCATCACCTTCTGGATGTCCTGTGTGAGCAGGTTGAGATCAAAGCCACCCTCGCGCGTCTTGGCGTTCGCCGTCGTAAGGAGGCTGAAGTCCGAGCCGCCGCTGTCGCTAAGTTCCTGCGCCACGTTGTTCATAGACTCGTTGATATGGTAGGCCTTTTTGCCGAGCCAGGTCATGAGGCAGCCGTTCTTGGTCTGGTTGACCTTGGCCAGCGCCAGCAGCACGAACTCCGGGCCTATGGCGCCCGACTTCGCCAGGGCGATTATGCGCTGAACCTCGGCCTGTATCTCGCTCATGCGCGAGCGATAGTCCGCCATCATCTGCTGGTCGAAGATCGTGCCCCACGTGTCCTCCAGGAACACATCCCAATCATCGAGCGTGCCCTGGGCCATGCTGGCGACGTCTTCAGCCTCGGTCGTGCCGTCGACCAGATCGCTCGTGAAACCCTCCGTGTCCAGCGTCGATGCCTTGAATTTGTTCTTGGAGAGGAAGTCGGACATCGACTGGCTGAAGGCCTGTCCCTCCTCCGCGTTTATGCTCACACCCTTGTGATGCATGGGAAACTGCTCCATCGAAGGCTCGTGGTAGGAAGCCTCCTGTGATTTGATCTCCGCTTCCTGCACGATCTGGCCCTTGAAGTTCTTCCATTGGCTGGCGAAGAAATCGGAGAAATCTCCGATCTTGAAGACCTTGGATTTGGCGAAGACCTCGTAGATGTTGCCGTGGCGGAGCTCCTCGATCATCTGATCGCGCTCGAGCCCGGTGCGCATATCCGCGTCGCGCAGCAGAAAGTCCTTGTCGGAAACACCGGGGGTTTTGCTTATGGGCATAGTCTACCTCACTTGCCTTTCCTCTGTGGAGCACCCCCCGTTTTTTCCTGACCCCTCTTTTTCTGGATCTGGTCGAGCAACATCCTTGCGCGGTTGGCGAAGCGGTTCTCTCCCGCAGGGTCGAGGACGATCGATTTCTTGAAGTCGGCCTCGGCATCGTCGATGAGCCCGTGCTGCATGAATATCTCGCCGCGGTTGGTGAGGCTCACGATGTCGTTCGCATCGACCTCTATGGCCTGCGAGTACTCGGCGATCGCCTCGCCGTACCGCTTCTCCCTCTGAAGTATGGAGCCCATGACCGAATGGTAGTAGGGATTGTTCCAGTCGAGGACGGTCAGCACCTTGAAGACCCGTTCTGCGTCCTGGTAGCGTCCCTGCTTGAATTGCGCGAAGCCGTATTCGGCCATCTGGAAGAGCATCTCGGGCGTGAAGTTCATGACCTCGGCCCAGGAGATCCTGCCGTCTATGAAGCTTTTGACCTTCTCCGCGCCCCGCTCTATCTCCTCCTTCGGGATGTCCTTGGTCTTCTCTTCAAGGGCCGCGAAGAAGCGCTCCATCTCGGCGGTCGCCTCCTCCTTGGTGTACTTCACGCCGTCGTCGGAAGGATTCTCCGCCTTTTCGGTGATCTCTTTTTCTCTCTTTTTGACCATAACATCTAAAAATTACCATCGGACGGCCCCTTGGGCAAGGCTTTTCCCGGGTCCCCCGTTCGATCTCCCCTTTTTCACCCCTTACCCGATCCTCGATATGCTCCTGAGGATGCGGCCCTCGGTGTCAAGCGCCGCCTTGGTCGTGTTCTGCAGCGTCTCCACGACCTGCGAGAACTCCTCCATCATCTGGCTGATCAGTTTCTGGGACGTCGCGATCTCGTCTGTCTCGGCCTTGACTATGGTCATGGTCTTCATGAGCTCGTTGGATGCGTTCGGGTCGCTCGAATCGGTCGACAGGTTGAGCAGCTTGTTCGTCCACTGTCTGGATTGCTCCTGCAGCTTGATCAGCTGTTTGCCCATCTCGATCTGCTGTTTGGCCTTGTCCTTGGAGACTATGTAGGTGATGAACTTCATGAACTGGTATATGGCGCCCATGTCCCCGGACTCGGCCATCTTGGAATAGTAGAAAAAGAGCTGCATCAGCTGCTTTCCGCGGGTGGTGTTCTTGTTGATCGAGTCCCATGCCGACATGATGCTGCTCTCCGTGGCCATGGTCTGCGCGTAGGCCGCGCTGTCGAACTTGAACGATGAGTCGCTCAAGGTCTGCGCCTTGCCGCTGTAGACGGTCTTTTGTCCGCCCTCCTGGTCGGTGAGGACCTGAGCATTTGCCTCGCCCATGAGCGGGTTCTTCTCCCCAGTCCCCGCCATATTCTTATAGCTGCCAAGCTCGAAAGAGGCGTTCTTGGCCTCAGCCTGCTTCACCAGGGCCGCGAGCTCGTTCTGTTTTGCCTTTATCAATTCCTTTGCAGCGTCCTGCTGCTGGAGCTCCGCTATCTTCTCGACAAGGGCATCCATCTGCCCCTTGAGCACAGTCTCGGAGGAGGCCGACTCGCCTGACTGGGAGACCTGCGCGTTCAGCGCATCCTTTGTGATGGATCCCAGATCCGAGGCGCTCAGCTGCTTTATGAGGTCTCCTTTGCCGTCGATCACCTGGACGTCTTTGCCGGCCTTGAGCTCAGCCTCGATCTTCTTCCACTCCTGCTGATCGATTCCGTTGTTGCCGACGTTTATTATCTTTACCATCTTGTCCTCCGGTCTATCTCCCTTTGGTCCGACAGGCTTATGCTCTGCCGTCGGTAATTATATATGCAATCAAGGTGCCAAGACCCCTCCATAAAATACGGCCCCTCCTGAATCATTTATCATTATAAAACAATGGGTTATAAAATGGAAGGGACACATATTCACCCCTGGCCTGATTTTCACCCCTTTAAACCGGGGGCTTCATTCCCCAGCCTGGGAACTCCATTATCATCGCATCAGGGGAGGTCACTCCACGCTCTTAACATGAGGGATCTCCGACGGCGCCCCCTCTTCCGCAGGCTCCAGGGTGGGCGCCCCCTCGGGCACCTTCCCCTGCATGAGCTCTATGGATTCCTTGATGAGCTGATTGGACCTCTGGGAATACCTCTCGATCTGGTCCGTGACCATGGTGAGCGAGACGAAGAGCATGAGGAGACCCAGCGTGCCCTTCAGCGTGAAGCCCATCATCCAGACGTCGATCTGCGGGGCGATTCGGTTTGCGATCCCGAGCACGATGTCCGCCAGGAATATGGCTATGATCACCGGCATGGAGAGCTTCATGGAGATGAGTATCACCTCTCCGGTGAGCGTCATAATCATGTCCATCAGCGGGAACATCCCGGGTCCCACCGAGGGGAACTCGAGAACGGGCAGGACCCTGAAGCTCTGGAAGAACGCGTCCAAAAACGCGAGGTGGCCGCCGATCGCCAGAAATATGACGAGCGCCAGCTGATACAGGAAGATGCCCGTGATCGAAACCTGCTCGCCCAGCTGCGGCAAAATCGCGCGGGCGATCGAGAGCCCGCGCTGGTTGTCGATCATAGTGCCGACAGCGCTCATCGCGTGAAAGAAGATGGAGGATATGAAACCGATCGCGGCGCCGTAGAACGCCTCCTTGAGGTACAGCACCACCAGGAGCATGCGGTCCTCGGAGAGAGGGGGCGGGGTATCGGGCACGGTGTTGATGTAGATGAAGAGCGCCAGCAGCACCGAGGCGCTCATGAGGACGTAGCGGGGCACCGGTTTACCGAAGAGAAAAGGACAGACGGCTCCCATCGCGACAACCCTGACCCATATGAGGGAATAGAATACGAGCTGAAAGGATACGTCTATGTTTACGCCGAGCTTTTGTAATGTTTCTTGCATAGAAACCGGGATTCAGGTCACGAGACATACATCGGGAACGATTCGTATATCGACGCCGCGAATGCGATCAGCTGCGCGAGCATCCACGGCCCCGCGATGGCCAGCACCGTGACCACCGACACGAGCTTGGGCACGAACGTGAGGGTCTGCTCCTGGATCTGGGTGGTCGCCTGCAGGATGCTCACGGTGAGGCCGACCATGAGCGCAGTCATCACCGGCGGCCCGGTCAATATGAGGGCCAGGAACATCGTCTGCTTCGCGACCGCCACGAAATACTCAGGCATTGATCACTTCCTTCTTATACGTATCCGAGTATCAACCCCTTCGCTATCATGTGCCAGCCGTCCACCAGCACGAAGAGCAGGAGCTTGAACGGGAGGGATATTGTGATCGGCGAGATCTGGAACATGCCGAGCGAGAGCAGTATGTTGGCTATGACGAGGTCGATGACCAGAAACGGCAGAAAGATTATGAAGCCGATCTGGAAGGCCTCCTTCAGCTCGCTCACGACGAACGCGGGTATGATGTTCACGAAGTCCGCGTCCGTGATGCCCTGGCGATCCTCCTCCTTGACCCTGAGCTTGAGCGCGAGGTTGTAGAACAGCGCGCGCTCCTTGGAGTGAACGTTTTTGATGAGGAAGGCGCGCACCGGCTCCTTGCCCTCGTCCACCGCCTGGGCGAGGAGCTTGAGCGAGGCCTGAGAGAGCATCGGCTGATTGGTCCCCTGGTTTATGGTCTTGCCGGCCGCCCTGTACACGTCATAGCCGACCGGGACCATTATGTAGACCGTGAGGATCATCGCGAGTCCGGCGACGATCATGTTGGGCGGGACCTGTTGCGTGCCCAGCGCGTTGCGCACCAGCGCCATGACCACCGCGATCTTGACGAACGAGGTGATCATCATGACCACGAACGGCGCCATGGCCAGCGCCGCGAGCATGACCAGGAGCACCAGCGGCTTGGAGACGCCGGCCTCGCCGGCCTGCGCCCAGGCGACGGTCGAGCAGAGGAGCGCGGCCGCGGCCAGGAAGCCGGCGCACACGCCCTTTTTGCGCCTTTTGATGAATGAGAGGATCACGGATTTTCCTCCACGCCCGGGATGTCGAGCCCCTTCACATCCTCCGGGGAGAGTTCAGCAAGCAGATTTATAGCATGATCCGCAGAGCCGATCACCAGATATCTTTTCCCTATCCTCACGAGGTAGAGATGCTTGCGCTGATCTATGGACTGCCTGGCCAGTATCTTTGCGAACCCGGAGGAGGCCATCTTTCGGAAGATCGGCAGCCTCGGCGCGCCGAACTTGAGCAGAAGGATCGCGACGATGCATACGATTGCGAGCAGGAGCAGCATCTTCACGAACAGCCAGGTGAAGTCCATCGCCGTGGCCGGGTTCGCCGGCACGGTGGGGACTTCCGCCGCCAATGTCATCAGGACAGTGAGCATATGTCATTTCACCAATTTCAGAATCCTCACCCCAAGCGTCCCGTCGATGTCCACGAGTTCGCCGCGCGCGATGAGTCTGCCGGCCGCCACCACGTCCACCGTCTCCCCCGGCGGCCTGCCGAGCTCCACGACGTTGCCCTGTCTGAGCTTGAGCAGATCGCCCACGCTCGTGGTGATCTTACCTATGACCGCCACGAGGTTCACCGGCACGTCGGGGGCAAGCCCGCTGAGCGCGTCCGGAGATTCCTCCTCTGCGAGAGGCCCTTCAGCAGACGCGGGTTTATCCGCCTCCATCTGTTCGAATCCGGAGAATGCGATCTCCTCCTCTTCAGCGGGCGCTGGTTTTTCCTCCTGCAGGGGCGGGACGGTCTCTTCGGGCCCGAGCTCATCTTCCCACTCCTCGAACGCCTCGAGGTCGTTGATCTGAGTCTCCTCTCCCCGCTTATCCTTTGACTTTGCCATGTCAGTCTCCCCTGTGAATTCCTCTGATGCAGGCGTGCGCCCTCTTCTTGTCGAGAGTCACGTCCGCGTCGAGCCCTGCGCCCAGGCCCTGGCCGATCCGGAGCACCACGCGGCCCAGAGAGCCTCCCGACAGCGCCAGGTCCCCTCCCTCCAGCATGACCACGTCCCCCTCTTCGAGCTGGCCCAAATCAGCGGGTCTCACGCTCGTGCGGCCAGCCTCGGCCCACACGGTCGCGCGGACGTAGGAGTATCTCTCCAGGGCCCCCATGAGCCGCTCGCGCTCCACGACCCTCGTCTCGCCCGGCGCCTCGACCTCCAGCATCGCCTTGAGGACGAACGGATCCGGGAAGATCAGGCGCACGAAACCCGCGTGTCTGCCGATGTCGGCGCGGTACGCGAAGAGCGCGCACGGCGTGTCGTCCTTCGCGACACCGGTCACCTCGTCGGGCGAGAGCGCGAACCGCTCGAAGCGGAAGTGCACGCGCTCGTCGCCTTTGCAGCTTCCGTGAATCTTGAGGAATAATTTGGCGATGAGATACTGCACCACGCCCTGCTCGGTCTCGGATAGAGGCCTCGGCTCGGGCAAGGATTTGGCCTGCCCGCCCAGCAGACGCTCCACGGCGAGCATGGCCAGCACCGGGTCTATCTCGCAGACTATCTTGGCGGAATAAGGCGCCAGCCCCACGATCGCGACGATCGGATGATGCGGGAGCCTGTCGATGAACTCCGAGAAGGGTCCCTGTGTCACCGCCTCCAACCGAAGCGAGATCGCCTCCCCTATCTCGTCCGCAATGCCCTGGCGAAGCCCCTCCATGAACCCTTCGCGCATGCCTGTGTCAGGGAGATATGAATAGACCGCCTCGAGCATCCTCTGCTCTTTGCGCGAAACCTTCTTCAGCTTGAGTTTATACGGCTTAGAGGTCATTATTCACGTTATAACATTGAGTTACGACTAAGACCAGTACGAAGTGGCTTCCTACTGGTCATTCAAGCAACCGTTATCTCCGAGACCTCGATGCCCTTCTTGGCAAGGGCCTCGCGGATCTGATCCGAGTTCTTCTCCAGGGCCGCCCTGCCCTTGGCGTCCGCAGTCCTGAAGTGCACGCCCACCTTGCCCTCGCTAGAGGTGATCCTGAGCTTGAGCCCCCTGAATATCCGCTCGTTCAAGTCGATCTGGATCTCCTTCTCGCCCGCGCGGTTGATGCCCATGCGCACGTGCTGGATGATCTTGTTCAGCACCTGCTGGGTGAGAATTGCCTGGGAGGGGTTCTTCGCTGCCTGGGCCTGGATGAGCCTGGCCGCGAACTTCTTCTCAAGATCGGCCGGCAGCGTCTTCACGCCCGCGTCGGAGAGCTTCTTCGAAAGACCGCGCCTGCCTGCGGAGCTGTCGAAGCCCCCCTTGCCCTGTCCGCCGCCCCCGCCGCTCTCCCCGTGTCCGCTCTTTCCCACGATCCCCCTGTCCGTGATCACGCTGCTGTCGCGCTGCTCCTGCTGCTTTGTCTCCTTCTTGTCCTTGCGCTCCTCGCGCTCCTTCAGCCTCTGCTCCGCCTCGCGCTGCTCGCGCTTCGTCGCCTCCTGCATCGCCTGCTCGGTCACCGGCTTCTGCGTGAGTTTCGCGACCGTGGCCTGCTGCTGCATCTGACCGGTCTTGAGCAGCTGGTCGAACTCGCTCCCCTGCTGTTTGGGTTTTGCCTTCTCCGCGGCCTGCTCGCGCATCCGCTCCTCGCGCGCGAGATCGCTCTTTCTGACTTCATCCACCATACGTCCTCCGTGTCACGTCTCGAAGACCGATTTTTCCCCGCGCCAGCGCTTCAGCTGATGGATCGTAGTGCTCAGCTCGTCCATCTCGCGCTCCTCCTTGCGGGTGAGCTCATCCCTCACCTTCTTCGCCCAGAGATCCTTGTGCTTCTCCATTATCTGCAGCTGCTTCGACGCGTCTATGTATTCGCGCCTGGCCTTGGCCACGGCGGTCTCGCAATCCTCGACCACCGCCTTCTGATCCTCGATCTCCTCCTCTTTCTTCTCTTCGTCCTCCTTGAGCTTCCGGAGAAAGTTCACATGCACGTTGCCCTTCTTGACCACGATGCCGGCGGAGAGATCCCTCCGCATCTCCTGCCGCGCCTCGCGCCAGCGCTCGACTATTTTCTTCTTCTCCTCCTTCAGCTCCTCCAGCTTCTCCCTGGCCTTCTTGAGCTCTATGAGGGCCCTGGCGAGCGCAACCTCGGCCCGCTTCTTCAAGCGGGCCTTTATCCTGAGGAGGGCCTCGAGCCTGTACTTGGGTTTCGGCATTACTCGAATATCTCTTTAAGCAGGGCGACCGCCTCCGCGAAGGTGATCTTGTCGTCCACCGCCTGCTTCAGGAACGTGTTCACCTCTTCGATCTTCTCGATCGCGTAGTCGACCTTGGGGTCGGAGCCCTCCTCGTACGCACCGATGAGGATGAGGTCGCGCTCCTTCTCGTAGTTGGCGACCACCTCGCGGAGCTCCCTCGACGCGGCCTTGTGGTCCTCGTCGATGATCGAATCCATGACGCGGCTTATGCTCTCCGATACGTCGATCGCAGGGTAATGGTTTCGGGCCGCGAGAGCCCTGGACAGTATGATGTGGCCGTCGAGTATGGAGCGCGTCTCGTCGGCCACGGGCTCGTTCATGTCGTCGCCCGCGACGAGTATCGTGTAGAACGCGGTGATGGAGCCCTTGTCCGAGTTGCCCGAGCGCTCGAGGAGGCGGGGCAAGGTGGAGAAGACCGAGGGCGTGTACCCCTGCCTGGCGGGCGGCTCGCCGACCGCGAGCCCCACCTCGCGCAGGGCGCGGGCGAAGCGCGTGATCGAGTCCATCATGAGGATCACCTTCTTGCCCTGGTCGCGGAAGTACTCGGCGATCGCAGTGGCGACGTACGCGGCCTTGAGCCTCACCAGCGACGGCTGGTCGGACGTGGAGACCACGAGCACCGAGCGCTTGAGCCCCTCGGGCCCCAGATCCTGTTCCAGGAAGTCGCGCACCTCGCGGCCTCGCTCTCCCACGAGGCAGATCACGTTTATCTCCGCCTCCGTGTTGCGCGCGATCATGCCGATGAGCGTGGATTTGCCGACGCCCGCTGCGGCGAAGATGCCGATGCGCTGACCCTCGCCCACGGTGAGCATCGCGTCGATCGACTTGATGCCGACCGAGAGCGGTCTGGTCACCCTCTCCCTGCTCAGCGCCTCGGGGGGGTTCGCGGTGACCGGATACTCGGTCGTGAACTGCAGCGGCCCCTTCGTATCCGCGTCGAGCGGATCGCCCAGGCCGTCGAGTATCCTTCCGAGGAGCCCTTCGCCCACCCTCACCGTGAGCGTGTGCCCGGTGGGGATGACGTCGTTGCCGAGGCCGATCCCCTCGAGCTCGCCCAGCGGCATGAGGAGCACTTCCTGGTCGCGGAAGCCCACGACCTCGGCCTTGATCGGCGGCCTGTTGTGATGCGGGACTATGAAGCAGAGCTCCCCGATGCGGACGCCCGGCACGACCGCGCGCACCACGATGCCCGTTAGCTCGGTCACCTTGCCCTTGATGCTGTAGGTGGAGACCGACGACAGCAGGTGGCGGTACTTTGCGAAGTCCACCACCGGGAGCTCATCCGTTCGCGACGCCTGCTTGATCTCTTTGTCTTTGTCCATTTGTGATCACGCCATCAAGGCCTTCTTTATGGCCGCCATCTGCGTCTCCAGCTGTCCGTCTATGGTGCCCACTTCCGTCTCGACTATGCAGCCGCCCTTTGAGATCGCCTCGTCCTCGCGGAATGAAAGCCTCTTCGTGCGATCGAGGACCTCGCGGAAGTCGTGGTCCGATTCCATCAGCGACTTGTAGTCCTCCGGGTTCACGCGCACCGTTATCCGATCTCCCAGGCTGCGCTCGAGCGCCTGGCGCACGACGCTCCTTATCATCTCCGGATTCTCGCGCACCATCCTGCCCACGATCTTCTCCGCGATATCGAGCACGAGGTTCACGACGTCGGATTCGGCGTTGGTGTAGAATTCCTCCCTCAGCCGCTCGACCGCCATGAGCTTCTCGGTGACCTGGGCCAGGCCCTTGGTCTCCCCCTCGGCGTATCCGCGTTTCACCTCCTGCGCCGCCTTGGCCCTGGCCTCTGCGAGCACGACCTCGGCTTCCTTCCTCACCCTGCCGGCCTCGCCATCGGCCTTCTCGAGGATCTTCGCAGCCTCCTCGCCCGCGTCCATGACGCGCCTGTGAACGATGCCTCCGCTGTCAGGCAACATCTCGGCGCCGGGCCGCGTCCTGGCCTGCTCGCCCACCTTTGCCTTCACATCGCCCTTCTTCAGTATCTTTCCCGCCATCGATGACCTCGTTGTTCAAATCTTCATTGATATCGTCTCTTCGTCCCATTTTTCCGAGAGCCTGCCCTCTTCGTCAGGCCTATAGTCGGGGTGGAACTTGCGCCATTCCGGGTTGATCCGGCCGTCCTCCGCGAGCTGCGCCACCAGGCCTTCCACGATCCCGCGCCTCTGCGCCGCGACTGCCGGGTTTTGATTCTTGCGGCGTTCGTCGATGAAGCGCTTGAGCAGATACGCCTCGAGCGGCGCGAGCTTCTGCCGCAGGAGCTTTGCTGAATTATCGTGCTCTGCGCCGAAGCAGGAGGCCAGCGCAGCCAGCCCCACGGAGGAGAGCATCTTCTCCGAGCCCTCGTGGCGCCCCTCGATCTCGAGCAGGTTGTAGCGCGCCTGTCTGTGCAGCTCCGACGATACGCCTTCGAGGTGCTTCATCCTCTTCTGCAGGCGCTTCGCGTCCTTGAGGTCGAGCCTGTTGAAGACCATGTGCAACGCGCGGTTCTCCATGCCGGCAAGCGCGATCGACATCTCATAGAGCCCCAGCTCCCGGATGAGCTCGGAGAGCTCCTCGGACTTGAGGTAATACAGGTGCTCGAAACCCGGGTGCGTGACCGAGCGCGTGACCCTCATCGGCAGGAACCCGGCCTCGAAGCGGCGCCTGATCAGCTCCAGGACCTCCGGCTTCACCGCGAACGACTCCATGATGTTGGGCACGCACTCGCGCAGCATGGGCGGCAGGTTCTTGAGAAGATACCTCACGTGGCCGGACGGGAGCGCTCGCAGGATGAGGCCGACGACCCGGGGCGTCTCGCCCTTCAAATGCTCGAGGATCCACGCGGGGTGCACCTCGGCCAGGGAGCTGAAGTGCTCCGACGCGGCCATCTGGGCGATCAGGCTGTCCATGGCGACATCGCCCGATGGGTCGGAGACATAGAGGTCGACCACTGATTTCGCGGACTGAGCCTCCCCCGAACCGAGATATTCGAGCAAGACCGCGGCCTCGTCGCCCACCCCCCTGACCGCCAGGGCCGCGAACATCCTCTGCCTTATGTTTGAACCAGTGGCCATAATAACCATGACAATAAAAAAGAGGGGATGCCTGGCATCCCCCTGTATCTCCCCTGATGGGACGCGCTGCCTCACCATTATAGCGCGCCCGTTTTTTTATACAACCTTACTGGACCTGCGTGTTGAGAACCGATTTCAGCGCTGAGACGCCCTGTTCGGCGACCTTTACCGTGAGTTCGGTCATCTGGGCGAAGTGGAACACATGAGCCTGGATGACGAGGAGCTCCTGGTTGGAGAACTTCTTGCCGCTGTAGAGGATGTGGTTCACAAGGCCGTCCATCTGCATCTGGCCCTTGTTGACCTCGCCCAGCATGTCCAGAACCTTCTCCGAGGCCTCGGGACTGGAGGTCTGGGAGACGTCGATCTCCGGCGTATAGGAGACCTCGCCGGCCTCCATGGTCTGCATCTGGCTGGTGGGCGTAACGTCGTTGTTCATCATGCCCATGGAGTCCGCGAATTCCGTGCCGCTGTTCATCTGCTCGGCCAGCACGTCCTTGAACGGGCTGCCCTGTTCAGAGATCTTCGACATACCCTCGGAATTGGTCACCGCCTTGCCGAGGGCGCTGGAATTCAGCTGAGAGACTACCGCTTCAATAGCCATTGTCTACTCCTCCTCACCATCGTTATCGTCAGGTTTCGACGTCGCGCGATTTCTTATCCTCTTGAAGAGCAGCGAGAGCGCGCGAGCGTGCAGACGCGAGGTCCACGACTTTGAAAGCCCCAGCTTCGTGCCGACCTCTTCGAGCGTCCTATTCTGAAAATAATACATCATGATCAGAAGCTTCTCCTTCTCGGGGAGCGTGCTGATTGCATCCCGCATATGCCGCCTGACCTGCATGAACTCGGTTCGCTGCTCGACGTTGCCAGACTCCGTATCCTCGACGTCCATATCCTCTGTAGCATCCAGAGATATGATGTATATCGAAGCAAGGCTGTTGACCGTTTCGGCGACCGAGTTGTCCTCGACCTTCTCGTGGGCGTTGCGCTGATTTGCGTTCTCTGCGGCGTTTCCCAGCGAGCGGTTCTGAAGGTATTCGTTGGCCGCCTCTTCGAACTTGATCCTCGCGTAAAGCGTTCTGGGAAGCCAGCCGCTGCGGCGGAGTCCGTCGTAAATCGCACCCTTGATGCGGTAATAAGCAAAGGTTCGGAAATCGACTTCCTGGTTGGTGTCAAAGCGCTTTGCAGCCTCCAGAAGTCCCAGCCTCGCGTTGCAGAGCACTTCATCATAATCGACCGCTGCCGAGAGGCTCTGGCAAACCCTGCTGGCGATCGACGCGGCGTAGGGCATGTACTGGCTGATGAGGCCATCTCTGGTCTTGACTGCGCTGGCCTCTTTCTTTGTGAGTATCGTGCCATCTATCGCCCTTACCTTTGCCCCAGCGGCCGCTTTGACGGCCTCTGCCTTTGCCTTTGCACGCGCCTGGGCGGCTATCTCGCCCTTTGTCGGCTTTATCGCCTTTTTTACCGCTACCTTTGACATCTTGCCTCCCCCTGTGGTCGCATATGCGCGTAAGGCGACCCGTTCGCACAGATAAGATGCAGAATCCGTGCCACGTTTTCTGAAGATGGCCGTACGGCTAACCAGTTGATTTATCGTATCTTAAGGTCAGACGGAGCAAATGGACATGGTGATAAAGGTCGCAGAATCGAGTCAAATCGGGGTCTTGAAACCCCAATAAAAAAGGCGCCCGAGAAGAGCGCCTATGGTTATCATCATATTGATTGATTCTTAAGCAGGGGCCTTGCCGGTGAACTCCATGACCTCTTTGAGCAGGGCCTCAGCTGCGCTATAGGCGTTCTTGCCATACACCGAGATCACCTCATCCTTGCAACCCTCCAGCGCCCTCATGAATGATGCCCTTTGGGCAGGGGTCATGTCGCGGTACATATCGCCCCTGGCCGCAAAGAGCGGATTGCCGGAGAGCCTCACCTGGGGGGCATGGGGCTTGGAATCCTTTTCAAATGCAACTGCAGGTTTACCGACGGATGCCGACTCCACAGGGGTAAGTCCCTTGAGCTCCGCGGTCCTGTTTACGACCTTTGTATCGACAACCCTTACCATCCGTCCCTCCGAATTAAAGGCCCTGGGCCATGCTTGTCATCGAGTTACCCCTCGCCCCCAGCACCTGCATCACCTGCTGATCCCTTGCAGACATATCGAAGGAGGCCGGCTGCGCCGCCATGCCCTCGATCTCCAGCCCTGGAAACGCGGCCTGCTGCGGCCTCTCGCGCTGCATCTTCTCTGCAGCGTTCGCGTACGCCTTCTGCTGTACCTGGTCGCCGATCGAGCCCACGCCGTACATGCCGGCTGCCGCCAGCGCGGCGGGCGGGAATATGAACGACAGCGGCATAGCTACGCCGCCCAGGATCTTGCCCACCCCTGAGAGAAAGCGGCCGAACGCACCGGGCTTCTTCTGCTCGCGCACATTGGGATCGACACCCTGGACCATGCGCATCTCGTATCTCACCATATCCGGCTGTATCGTATTCAAAGACATAATTACCTCGTCGTTCTGATAAAACCCCTCTCACCTATATTATCGGGCAGAGACAACCCCGAAGTTGCTTCCCGGACCAAAAATATCTCACCAAATTATCTTATAATATCAACTGGTTATCATGAACTCACGGATTTTATAATTCATCCTCGGGCGGTCCCTCTTCGAGCCTCGGCGGCCCCTCCTCCATGACCTCCCCGTCTATCGCAGGGTGGTCCCCAGCAGGGCCCTTGAGCGCCGCCAGCGTGCGGCGCATGCGCGCCCCCTGCACGATCACAACGATGAGCGCCATGGAGAGCAAGACGAGCACGAAAAAAAAGACGAGGACATAGGCCTTGAGCTTGTCCTTTGATTCCGCGTCGAGCTTGAGTCCGATCAGCTCGTGTTCGACCGCCGGTGCCAACACCGGCGACATCGCAGCCCCCGGCGTTTCGCCGGGCATGGTCATGACGTCGCCCGACTTCGCCTTGCCCGAGGAAGACAGGTAATTGATCATGACCGTGACGTCGCGCGGGTTGAGGCCCTCGACCGCGTTGGCGATAAACTGCTGCATCTTCGCCTCAGTGATCGGCGTGAGGCCGGACTCGTCCGGCTTCACGCGGATCACGGCGGATGCGGTCGGCCTCTGCTGATGCTCCTGATCGGCGCTCGCGAACTCGTCCTTGGTCGGCACGTTGAGCACCACGTCAACATCCACGACCTGCGGGATGCGCCTGAGCGAGTTTATGATCTCGCCCTTGAGCGCCAGCAGATACCGCGCCTTCTGCTCGTCGGGCGTGGGGATGAGCCCCTTCTCCTTATAGACCCCGGTCAACCCCAACTCCTTGCGACGCGGCAGGTTGTGCTGCAGGAGGAGAGAGCGCGCGCGGACCATGTCGCTCTCAGACACCTCGATCGAGTAGGAGATCTCGTTCTGGACGGTCGTCTTCTTCTTGACCGCTTTTATGTTGTTCTCTGAGAGCAACACCAGCATCTCGTTCGCGTCCTCCTCCGAGAGGTTCTGGTAGAGCTCGATCCTGCTGCAGGCTGCGAGCAGGAACACGCAGATCGCAATTGCAAAACACGCGCGCATAAGATGATCGGTCTTCATTTTCACCCCTTCTTCGCCTTCAGCGGCTTGGGCTCGAACCCGGCCTTGATCGCGTCCAAAAGCGCGTTTGCGAACTGCCCCGCCCCGCCCCTGTCCGCCTTCGAGACTTCCTTGAGCAGCGCCAAACCCTCGCTCTTCTTGCCCGCGAATATGAGCGCCTCGCCTAGGTACACCTTCGCGAACACGCTCTTCGGGTCTATCGCGAGGGCGCTCTCGTAGCGCTTCATGGCTTGCGACACGCGGTTCTCGCAGAAATCCACATTCCCCAGGGCCACCAGCGGCACGTCGCTGTCAGGCGCAAGCACGCATAAGCCTTCGAAGACCGCCCTGGCCTCCTTGAAGCGGCGCATGCCGAGGTACACATAGCCCGCCTCCATCATGACCGTGAGGTGTTTTTGATCCATTTCGATCATCGCTGCCCCCCGTCTCAACCGACCACCCGCAGCCGATACAAAACCGCGGACTGCATTTTATGCAATCCGCGGCCAGATTTCCATCCCTTATTTGTGGAGGCTTTAGCCCCTTGCCGTGAACTTTTCGATCATCGCCATGCGGGCGCGATGGTCGGCAGAGAGGATGTTCGACTTGGTGTTCCATCCCTGCATGTTGTTCTGCATAGTAGCCTGCAGCTCCAAGAGCTGGAGGTTGTTCTGGTTCATGGTGTTGATCATGTCCATCTGCGAAAAACCATCCGTGCCGGATATCACGGAGCTGCTGCCGTCGGTCAGGGTGCCGAAGCTGCTGGAGCCGCTGATGGTCTGAGCGCCGTAGCCGCCGGAAAATGACGGGGTCCCGGAGGTCATCGCGGCGTCGGCGCCTGAGCCGAAGTTGGCCGCGCCTGCGGATATGCCGGAGAAGGCCGCAGCAAGGACCGCTGCCGAACTGTTATTGCCGTAGAGCGAACCCGCCGTGGTGGCGACACCGCTCATGGCGCTGGCTGCATCCAGCATGCCGCTGAAGTCCGTGCCCATTGCCTTGGGGCTGGATACCTTGCCCGCCTTGGCGTTGGTCTTTAACAGCTGGCTAAGATTTTCTACCGTCATAAGATTCCTCCTGAATTACCTTTCACCCTTATTATCGGTATGGGGTTCAGGCAAAGTTGCGTGGCGGGAGAAAAAAATCGAGATTGAAAATTATTCAGTGATTACAAGAGATTGGCCGGCTCTCGGCTGATGGTTTATGGCCTTACTGTTGTTTTTGTGCCCTCTTCGCCGCCTCCTCCTGGAGCCTGTACTTTATGGCCAGTAGCTCGCGGAAGAGGTCCAGGGTGAGTTCCAGGGAGCGCATGGCGGTCCTCGCATCCTTCTGGGTCTTGAACCCCTTCTTTTTCTTGGCGATCTGATCCAGCTCGCCGTAGGCCTTCTCAAAGGCCGAGTTGATCTCGTTGAAATCCTCAGTATCTATTAGACGTTCAACCGCAGGGTACCCTGCCTGCCCATACTTGCTTTCAGCCTTCTTATGGATAGCCATGAGAGGAAAGTAGCAAAAAGCCTCAAACATGGCAAGGCTCGCCCATATCCATGACCATTACGAAGCCGCTTTATTGGCAGTTGCGATATGAACGATGAACTAATAGTCTTGCCCGGCATAAGGGGGAGACATGAAGATCCGATCATATCTATTGATAGCCTTCATCGCCTTGATGTCGTTCGTCGCCTCGTGCGGCTGGGTTAACCGGCAGTTCGGCGGAGATGGCGGCGAAGAGTTCATGGCCATGAGCGACGCAGGGCCGGATGTCATGCGGCCCGGCCTCATGCGGGCAGCCGCGCCAGAGATGGCGCCTCCGCCCGCACCCATGCCTTCGGCCCAGAAACTGATGCGCAGCGCCTCCCTCACCGTGGAGGTGAGCGACATTGGCGATGCGTCCGACGAAGCAAGAAAACTGGTGGAAGAGATGGGCGGGAACGTGGCCAACTCCTCGGCATATGAGGACAACGCGGGCGTGAAATCGCTGCATCTCACGCTCAAGGTCCCCTCCGACAAACTCGACGCGGCGATCGCAGCCCTTAAAAAGATGGGTCGCGTCCGCACGGAGGACACCTCGGCAATCGACGTGACCGAGGAGTACATTGACATGGAGGCCAGGCTCGCCAACTCAATCCTCCTCGAGAAGAGGCTCGTCGAGCTGCTCAGCTTCAAGACCAACAAGCTGAAGGACGTGCTCGAGACCGAGAAGGAGCTGGGCCGCGTGCGCGCGGAGATAGAGAGCCTGCAGGCGCGGAAGCGTTATATGGACGGCCGCATCGACCTCGCCACAATCGAGGCCACGTTCGTGGAACCGCAGGGATTCGGCAGGGGGATATTCCAGCCGCTCTCCGGCGTCCTGCAGAAGGCGCTCGGCGCGTTCACCGCTTCGTTGGCCGCACTCGTGATCGTGCTCTCGGCGCTCATCCCCTGGATCGCCATCTTGATACTCGCGGGCTGGGTGATGATCAGGCTGCTCAAGATCTACCTCAAGCACAAGAGGCAGAAGAAACAAAATCAGTGACGGCCTTCAGATCGGCATTTGTTTGAACCCTTCGCCGGAGACCTCGTTGACGTCGGCGACGGTGACGAACGCCTTCGGGTCCGAAATCCTCACGTAGTGCTTCACGCGCGCCAGCTGCCTCAGCGTCACCACGCAGTAGATCACGCGCTCGCGGCGGCCGGTGTAGGCCCCCTCGCCGTCGAGCAAGGTGACCCCTCGGCCGAGCTTTTCCATGATCATGTACGCTATCTTCTCCGGCTCGGCGCTGATCACGAACACCCCGCACATGGTGTCCAGCCCGCGCATCACGCGGTCGAGAGAGAGCGCGGAGCACAGATACGATATGACCGTGTAGAGCGCGACATGCAGGCCGAACACAAAGCCGAGCGCAGTCACGACCGCGAGATTGACGATGAACGATACCGTGCCCATGGTGAGCGACCAGCGCTTCTTCACTATCGCGGCCACGATGTCCATGCCGCCGTGCGAGCTGTTTGCGCGGAGCACGAGCCCAGTGCCGCCGCCCGAGAGCGCGCCGCCTATGATGGCCGAGAGCATCCTCTCCGGCGCCCAGCCCGTGTGCGCCATCCACCCGGTGGCGTAGAGCGAAACCGAGAACGTGAGCATGCCGACCGCGCTGCCGACCACGAAGACGCGGCCCAAGGTGAACCAGCCCATGATGAATATCGGGATATTGAACAATAGCACGTAGGTCGCGACCGACAGCGGGGTCATATACGAGAAGAGCTGCGATACGCCGGTGACGCCGCCGGAGAGAAACTTGTGCGGCACCAGGAACGCGTTGATGCCCGCCGCGCTGATCACGGAGCCCAGCACCACGAGAAATAGATTGAGCGCCATCTCCCTGCCGGTTATCTTGTCCAGCCCGAACAACCTCTTCACGGTTCACCTCAAAAAGAAAGCGCCCCTCTCAGGGCGCCGTTTTTCTATCTCAACAGCCGACCGATGTAAATACTCAACGCGTCAGCTTCCGTCCCATCCGGCAAGGCGCGCAAGCAGCCACCAGAAGGCCTTCCCTTTCTGGTAACAGTTGAAGCAATGCGAGTGAGCACAGTCGCTGCAGGCCGGACACGCGTTCGCCCCGCACCAGTCCGTGCACCAATTGCAGCCAGCGTGCGCCGGATCGGCGAGATGATCCGCGCCCGAGGGATCGAAGGTCTCGATATCGGCGAAATCGAAGAGCGCCCTGTCGTTGGTCTCGGCATATGCACGGATCTGGTCGTTGCGGACGTTGAGGTTACCGGCTTCGCCCCCGCCGTCCAAGTGCCCTGTCATGTAGACGAAGGCCACGTCAGGATAGTCGACCTCCAGTGCCGCCATCGTGTCTATGTAATCCTGTATATCCGACGCGGACGCGCTCGAGACCTGGCCGCACCACGACCAGATCACCAGGTTGCAGTCCGGATGGGCAGTGAGATACGCGCGCGTAGTCGCCCCCCATGCCGAGTCGCCCAGGTCCGTGCCTTCTTCGTAGTAGTTCGGCGGCGTAGCATACTTCACCGCATCCTCCGCCGCGAGCATATCGAGGCCCGTGCTCAACTGACTCCCGTGCGAGGTGTGTCCGTAGAATATGTTGAAGTTGGTCCTGACCTGGCCGAAATACTCTTCCGGTATCTGATCGAAATCAAATGCGGAAGCGTGATCCGCAATGAATCCTGAATAATTCGCCACAGGCGTATCGCCGTCAGCGACATCGTCTCCATCGTCATCGCCGCTTCCGCCGTCGTCACCGGACCCGTCGTCGCCGACTTCACCGCTCTGATCGTCCGCGTCGCCTGTGCCCGTGGTCTCACACGCGCAATAGAGACCGATGATGAGCGCCAGCGGTACGACAATGATGATGAACCTTTTCCAATTCATATACGAATATTATAGCATCTGAACGCCGGATCTATCGGTCAAAATATAGATAATTTTTAAATAACAAGAGACTGGGGACGTTCCACCCTATCCCAAGTCGCCGGAATCACGAGAATATAAAGGACAAGTTGAAAAAGTTAGTCACCAGTCACGGACTTACTCCGGCCCCAGCCGAGCCACCTGGCCACCGGCGGCGTGGGGATGATCGCGGCCAGAAGACAGCAGACGCACCCCAGCGCCAATATCTTTCCCAGGCTCGCCACGCCGCGGTGATGCGCGATCATCATGGCGCCGAAGCCCACGCCGTTGGCGATCGCGGTCATGATGAGCCCCTTGCCTGTGGAGGTGCCGAGCGCTGCGAACGAACCCTCCTGCCTGAGGCGGTGCACGACCTGCACGCCGAAGTCCACGCCCGTACCGATGAGTATGGGGATGGCGAAGAAGTTGGCCATGTTGAACCGGATGCCGGCGAGCCCCATGCCGCCGAACAGCCAGACCATGCCGAAGCAAAGCGGCATGATCGCGAGCGCGGACGCGCGCAGCTGCCGGAAGTCCAGCCACACGAGCAGGCAGATCACAATGAACGCGAGCACGGCGGAGCGCGCGAAGGTCTCACGCATGAGCCTCCCTGACTCGTGCACCTCGATCGGCGTGCCGATCACGGTCGGGTCCACGCCGCGGATCTCGCCGACAAAACGCTCCAGGGCTGGCGGGTCCCAGATGTTCTCTTTGGGATAGATCATGAGCGAGTAACGGCCCGTATTCGGGCTCACGAACCTGCTGCGCACATCCTTTGGCAGGTCCTCGAGCGAAATCGTCGTCGGCTCCATGCCCGTGGCCAGGATCTCGAGGTTCTTCCTCAGGTCGCCGAAGAACGCTCGCTGCATATCGCCCAGGCCCTCCAGCCTTGCGTCGTCCGCCGCGTCTATCAGGGCGACGAGCTTTCGCATCTTGCCCGCAAAGAGCCCCAGTTCCTCGACCGCATCCACCCTCCCGCTCTTGAACGCCTGCTCCTCCAATCTCTCGAGGCCGCCGGCCAGCCGCCCAAGCTCGAACATGAGCCTCCCGGCTTCCACGGTCCCGCCCACATCCGCGAACGCGAGCCCCTGGAAGGCCGGGGCCATCTCGCGCACCGCAGCGATCTTCTTCTCCTGATCCTCCGGCACGATGCGCTCCACGTCGTCCACGCCCCTGACGGTCGAGAGCTTTCTCAAGTCATCCGCCTTCTTGTGCGATTCCGCGACCGTGTCCGCCGTGGCGCGCGCAAACCACGTGGTCTCCGAAGACTTCTCGATTATGAGGTGCTCATACTTCACGGACTCCATGCCACGGGCCTGGAGGTTCAAGAGGTTGTTGTCGAATGAGGTGCGGAAGATGAACGGCGCGACCGCGAGCGTAGCGATCGCCGCAGCGGCGACAAGCACGCCCGGCCTCTTGTACAGCGGAAGCAGCCCGGGCATATCGAACGCGCGCACCTTCTTCAGCGCCTCTTCAGCACGGCCCTGATCGCGAAGCATGAGGAGCGCGGGCAAGACTATGAGCATGGCGCCAAGACAGAGGATTATCCCTGCTGCGGAGATGACGCCGAGCTGTGCTATGGCGATGAAATCGGTCCAGATCAGGGTGAGGAACGCGGCCGCGGTGGTGAGCGCGCTGGTCATGTTCGCCATGCCAGTGGTGGAGAGCATGCGCGCGATCGCCTCGGCTGGACGACCGGATTTAGCGAGTTCCTCCTCGTAACGCGCGACGATGTATATGGAGTACTCGATCGAGGCGGCGATGAGCAGCAGCGCGAACACGCTGGAGAGAATGTTGAGCGTGCCGACGGCCAGCGCCACGAAACCGAAGGTCCACGAGATTCCCATCACGAGCGCCGCCACCGCGAGCAGGGGCCTGGCCACGCCCCTGAAGAACACGATGAAGATGAGGGAGACGAGCGCCAACGCGAGCATCGTCGCGACCGTCATGTCGCGGTTCGAGGTCTCCATCTCGTCCGCGTTGAGCACCGGCCTCCCGGTGACGCCTGCGTCGATATCAGGAAACTCCTGCCTGGTCTCAGCCAACGCCGCGCGCAGGTCCGCCAGCGGCTTCTCTATCACGGCCGCGGTGGCGTAATCCTTGGCAGGCATGACGAGCATGAAGAGGAGCGAGCCGTTCTTCAAAAACCCGTCCGGGTCGAATGTTTCGCCGTCGCCGAAAAAGAGGGCCTGCAACCTCGACCGATAGGGAGCTCCCTTCTCAATCACGGCGATCATGTCGTCCAAGAGACCGTCTATGAACGTGAATCCGGTGGAGAGCTCGGACTCGTCCTCAGTCGAGACAGGTCCGGCGATCCGGTCCGCCAGCGCGCCGAACATGGGCGCGAACCCCTCCCACGTGGCGATGTTGCGCACGGAGAACGGACCCCTGGTCGTCATCGCGGCCAGGACTTTGAGCTGCTCCGGCGTGAGATAGAGCAAAAAGTTGCGCTCCAATGCCGGATTCTCGATCTTCCAGATCACCTGCTCGAGTCCCGGGTTGCCCTTGAGCCTTGCGCCCAGCGCCTCCAAGAGCTGTTTTGCGCGCGGCAGGTCGTCGCTTGCGTCGACCACGACATAGAGATATTCCTCGTCGCCGAACTCCTTCAGAAACTCGATGTAGCGGCGGTGATAGTCGAGCTTCATGGAGACCAGCTCATCGAGGTTGGCGTTGAGCTTTATGTGCGTGGCCGCGTACGCGCCGCATGCGATCGTGAGCAGAATTGCGGCCGCCACGATCCTGCGCGGGTGGTGAGCTGCAAACTTCGCCAATAAAGTAAAAAACCGTTTACGCATTTATGATCAACCTCCCCGCCATTCCATTGCAGTTTGGACTTTCTAACACCTTCGATCGAGTTAGAAAATACTTTTTAATATACCATTCTCGCACAAAAACGGTGCGACCGTTGGGCCGCACCGTCATCACTCTCTCAACCTTTTTCCTTTGACGACCATCAAGCGCTAATTCACGCCTCCGCTCTATTCTGATGCAACTTCTTCATGCGCCCCAGGTAATCACGGAAGAATGCGAGGAAGACTGCGCCGAAGAGGGCGGCCATGAAGGACATGATGCAGATCTGGGAGCGTTTGGGAGAGGCCTTCATGACAGGAGGCACCGCGCGGTCGATGACTTGGAATGAGAGCTCTTCCTTCGACTCTTCGATCTTCGCCATCTCGTACTGACTCGTCAGCAGCGCATTGACCTTGGCGAGCAACTCACGGCGGAGCATCAGATAGGTGAGATAGACCTGCTGCGGCACGTCCTCGACCACCCGCACCTCTGCGATCTTCTTCTCTATATCGGCCTTTTGCGAGATGAGAGTATCCAGCTCTGAGCCAGGGACCAAGGACCCGGCACCGGGAGAAGAGACAACCTGTTCCGGATTCCGGGTTGTTATGGGGACATCCACCTGGGCCTCCGAACTCGACACACGGCCGCCATGGTAAAACGCATTGATCTCCTTGCCGGCCTCCAGCAGATCCGCCTTGTTCTCCGCGAGCTGGCCCTCTATGAACAGGCGGTTGCGCTTGGCCGTGGTAAGCGCATTGGCGTTGATGAAATTCTGGAGTTCTTCTATGTAATAGTTAACAAAACTTGCAGCCAACTCAGGTGTTCTATATGTACCTGTAATGGTAATTGTCTTCTCTTTTTTTTCATAGCTAACCTTAACTGCGCCCTTCATTTTCCTGACCGCAATCTCCATATTAGGTATTTTTTTCGGGTCATTCGATTTCCACTTGCCGGCAGCCGCATCCCACGATTTTTCAAAAAGGATCGGCATAAGGTTCTTGCGATTTATGACGTTTTCGACAATGGATCTGCTCTTTAGAATCGCCATCAACTTATCGGCATCTCCCACAGCTCCACTTGGCATTTTAACACCCGCCAGCTTAGCAAATCCACCAAGATCTCCCGCCAATGCTGATATGGCACCACCGCCTCCACTGGATGATACTGGTATAATTACCGCTTCTGCTTTATACGATTTTGTCATCAGAAGGCTCACCACCACCGCCACCACCGACGCCGCCATCACGATCCCGGCGATCATCTTCTTGTGATGATTGATGACTTTGTAATAGTCGAGGAGGTTGATCTCGTCTCTGTGGCCGGCGTTATCGTCATGATGCATAGAAGACCTCCGTCTTATCGTTTGACACTTCTGATCGCCTGTTGCTCATTCCAAAGCACTTCTAAAAACCTCTGATTCATAAGAATTGTCATTCCCGCGAAAGCGGGAATCCCTTGTAAACACTGGATCCCCGATTAAAGCACTCGGGGATGACAAACTAAAAGACAGGTTTTTAGAGGTGCCCTCCAATCAACCAACTTCCGGTCCCGGCTATTTCGAAATCGCAATCACCGTCGCGCTCGCAGAGAGCCCGAAGCTGGCGATGCCGAGCGCAAAACCCATCCACGCCGCAGGGCTCATCCAGCTCTGCTTGACCATGATCGTGTCTCCCGGATTCACGCGATGGTTGCCCTTTGTATGCTTTGATTTGCCGTCGATGTGTATGACCTTGTATTTCTCCTTGCCGCGGTCGTTGAGGCCTCCGGCCAGGGTGACGTATTGGCTGACGGTGTAATAGGGACTGAATGCATAGGCGCCGGGGAACGCCACGCCTCCCAGCACAAACACCCTGTCCTCGTACGATGGATAGAAGACCTGATCGCCGGGTATCGATGCAACGTTGTAGTCAAACTTGGTGTCCTTGGTGAGGAGGTCCGGCACGAATATGACGTCGCCGCTGTTGACGGCAAACTCCTTGATGTTCTGTTCTTCATCTACAACATCAGTGACGGTCTTCTCGCCGTTGCTGAAGCGGATGATCTTTATCGGCATGCCCTTTGCAGCCGCCGTGCTGAAACCGCCGGCAAGGCTGATGACGTCGCTCAGGTTCTTCTCATTCCTCAGCTCATAATAGTCCGGTCTCTTCACAGCGCCCACGACCTGGATCACGCTCTTGCGAAGGGGGACGAATATCGCGTCGTTGTCCGTCACGTACGGATTCTGATCGAGCTTGCCCAACAGTTTGAAGGCGAGCAGGTCCACGACCTGAACCCCTCCGCCCCTGCGCCTGAGCTCGATCCAGCGATCGGAACCGTTCAACGCCAACCCGCCGGCCTTTTTTATCACCTCGGACACCCTGTCTGAGGCCGTCACACGATACGTGCCCGGATTCATGACCTCGCCCAGCACGTGCACCTGATAACCGAGATTGATGAGGGAGGAGCCTGAATCCATTCCCATAGCGCCTGAAGCTCCGCCCTGGGCAGAAGGCAAAGGTATGTAACCTGAGCTGCCCTGCTGTATCGGAATTTGGTCAGGCAGACTCTGTCTCTCGCCGCCGCGGAAGCTCGGCGCAGGCCCGAGTTCCTGTTGATTCACTTTCGTTCGATACTGGGAAAATGCCGGAGAGGCCGGGGCCAATACCACCAGCAGACAGAGGAATAATGCGATGATGCGGTACATGCGGAAATCTCCTTTACTCGGAACCCGAGACCGGTGACCCAAGAAAATCATGGGTGTGGATATAAACCTGAAAAGCGTTTCACTTTCAATGAATTATTAAGAAAAATGCGAAAAAATCCCTGTATTCTCAAGTGAGATATAACCTTTTAATATCAAATGGTTATCCGTGCGCCTGTCGGGTTGTATTCCGGGACCAGATTCTTGAGGATCGCGCGTATTTGAGAGGCATCGCCCCTTGCAGCAACATCCAGCAATGAGCCGAGTTCCGCACGCAGGATTTCCGGTTCCACGTGGCCCACCCTGCCGATGTTGATGTCCTTGAAGCGAGTGGTCCTGTCTATGTCGCCGAGGAAGAGCTCCTCATGCAGTTTCTCGCCCGGCCTCAGCCCCGTGTACACGATAGGAATTCCCGAATGAGGCACGTGGCCCATGAGGGAGATGAGGTCCTCGGCCATCTCCGCAATACGCACGGGCCTTCCCATATCCAGGACAAATATTTCGCCGCCTTCGCCGATGCTCGCAGCCTGCAGCACGAGTTCCACCGCCTCGGGTATGAGCATAAAGTAGCGGGTGACATCCGGATCGGTGACTGTGACGGGACCGCCGTCTTTTATCTGAGAAATAAACTTCGGCACCACGCTTCCGGAACTCGCGAGCACGTTGCCGAATCGCACGCCGCAGCATTTTATCTTGCCTCGGCCGTTGGCCGCCTGGATTATGAGTTCGCCGATACGCTTTGTAGCGCCCATGACATTGGTCGGACGGACCGCCTTGTCGGTGGATATGAACACAAACTTGGAAACACCGTGCTTTTCAGCTGCCTCCACCACGTTCTTCAGCCCCTCGACGTTGTTGCGCACGGCCTGCCTCACGTCCTGCTCGAGTATGGGCACATGCTTATAAGCCGCGGCATGGAATATAATCTCGGGCTTGAACCTCGCGATCACATCCTCGACGAGATCGGCGCATTTGATATCGACAAGCGTGAAGAGACACCTGTTTTTGTACGGATGTTTTGAGAACTCCTCGTCCAGCTGATAGAGCCCGTATTCCGAATGATCCAGCGCCGCCAAAGCCGACGGCTCAAAATCCAGCACCTGTCTGAAGAGCTCGGAACCTATCGAGCCGGCGGCCCCTGTTATCAGCACACGCCTGCCTCGCAGAAAATCGCCTATCATCCCCTTGTCAAGGCTGCGCTGCGGCCTGCGCATGAGGTCAGCGATGTCGATGTTCCTGACGATATCCTTGCCGGATATGACATCATTCATTCCCGGCACTATCCTGCAGCGGACATTGTATTCACGGCACACCTTGAACAGATCCTTGACCAGGTCGCCGTCAGGGTTCGCGAACGAGACCACCAGTTCCTCGACCGAATATTTCTCTATGGCCTCGCGCAGATCGCCGACACCGCCCAGCACAGGAATGCCGTGGATCTTCTTGCCGTTCTTTTCAGGGCTGTCGTCTATGTACCCCACTACCCTGTAACCCAATTGATCGTTCAGCGTCAGATGACGGGCGACGGCCGCTCCATGTTCGCCTGCGCCGTACAGGAGCGTGTTCTTGCCCGACGATCTGGACAAACGCCCCTCTTTCACATACCGCCAGCCGAATCGCGACGCGCCGATCAAAATACAACTCACCATCCAGTCCACCATGAGCACGGGCATCTCAATCTCGCGGCGGAACACGTGTATGACGCTTATTGCGATCAACGAGCCGAAGACGGTGAGTTTCACGAGCTTCACCGCAAAATTTATGCTCACATAGCGCACCAGCTCCCTGTAGAACCCGCTCTTCACGAATATGAAGAGCTTGACGCCCAGAAGGACGCCCAGCATCCACAGATATTCGTACCACGAATAATGTATATCCGCTATCTCGCGGCTGGCGAGCTGCAGAGCAAGATAGAAGGACAGCATGATGATGATCGAATCCGTCGCCATCAAGATGCCCTGCCTAAGATGTTCGCGGTTGACGGTCATGTCTCACCTCTCCTTTAAAATTGTCGTCTACCCCAGCCTCAAACCTGATGGCCAGCAAGATCAGGGGGGCATAAGCGATAACTGCAAATAGCGCCCCCATTGCAGGCCGGAGCCAGGCAGCCACCGCCCAGGGCAAGAGCCATAGCACGTTGATGACGGTCACAGCCATGGTTATCTTGCCGTGGCTGTTGAAACGCGACACGGCATGCTGATAGGCATGGCTCCGATGGGCGGCATGCCAGCGAGCCCCTTTTAACATCCGCCTGAAGACCGTCACCGTCGCGTCCGTCATAAAAGAACCGAAGAGTATCGCCCACACCCACATATTCAATGCGCCGTTGCCGGCAGTCAGTATCGCCATTGCGCCGAGGATGAGCCCAAGGAAACCGCTGCCCACGTCGCCCATGAAGATGCGCGCCGGAGGGAGGTTCCAAAACAGGAAACCGGCCGCGGCCGCGCAAAGGACAAGCGCCGCCAACGCGAATTCATGCGCCCCGCCCAGGAAGAGGAGTGCGGCAGCCGCGCCGGAGATGAAGAGGGCTTCGGCGCCGGCGATGCCGTCGATGCCGTCCATGAAGTTATACGCATTGAGGAACCAGACGAGCGCCACGAGCCAGAAGATATTCTGGAGCACGCCCGATACCGTTACGCCGGAATCGAGTGCCGGGAAACCTCCGAGCCAGAAAAGAACCCAGGCGGCCGCAAAAAAATGGACCAGGATGCGAACAGCAGGCCTGACTCCGCCATGATCATCCCAGAACCCTACGGCAGCCGCAAGAAAAGCGCCGCCCGCAAGCGCGACAAACTGATGCGAGGTCAGGAATGACCGACTGCAGAAGAAAAACATAATGCCCGCAAGGAATACCAGCGGCAACGATAGCCCGCCGCCGCGAGGCGTGGGGATATCATGCGAGCTGCGTTCATTGGGCACATCGACGAGGCAGCGGCGCGTAGCGTAGGCAAGCATCGCGCGAGTGAGAAGAACAGATGCCAGAAGCAGAGAAGCTAAGAAGCTGAGATAAAACATCACAATCATTTCCTCCTTCGACAGGAGTCGGCATACCACTTCGCCGTGCCGGCAAACCCATCCACAAGGGAGATGCTGGGTTGCCAGCCGAGCACCCTTCTCGCCTTTTCAGAACTGACCTGAAGCGAATTGCACAAACGGTCCACGACATCCTCCATGCCGAAGAGGGCTGCGCTCTTGCGCAGCACGCCCACCGGGCAGGGAAGGATGCGCGCCGGCCGGCCGAGGAGAGCCGCGATCCTCTGGATCAGGTCCGGCGTCGACAGATCCTCTCCGTCCGCAACCAGGAACGTCTCACCGGCCGCATCAGGGTGCTCCACGCAACGGACGATGAGATCCGCCAAATTGTCGATGCCGATAAAGCTCCTCAGGTTGTGAATGCTTCCCAGCGGCAGGGGCCACCCCTTGTCGGCCCAGCGCATGAGCCGCAGGAAATTCCCGCCGACGCCGGGGCCGTAGACCAGCGGCGGCCGAACGACAACAAGTTCCAAACCGCTTTTTTGGGCGATTCGTCGCAAAACGACTTCAGCTTCCCATTTTGATATTGCATAGGGGCTATGAGGATTTGCCTCGTCGTCCTCAACGTATGGTCTCTCATCGGTGGAATTGCCGTGGATGCTGATCGAGCTGATATAAACGAACCTGCGGACCCCCGCCGATGCCGCCAGCTTGGCGAGGCGCCCTGTCCCCAGGACATTCACCGATCGAAACGACTCAAGGGGATTTTTCGACACCTCCTGAAGGATGTGAACGCGGGCGGCCAAGTGCATTACGACGTCGACCCCATCCAAAGCCCTCGACCAATCGGTGCTCCCATCTATATTCCCGACGCAGATGACGTCATCGATCACCTGTTGTATGAAATCGACGCCGTTTTCATTCATATCGCGCACAGCGGCCCTGACTGCATACCCGCCCTCTTTCAACGACGAGCAAACCCTTCTGCCGACAAAACCATTTGCACCCGTAACCAAAACTTTCATCATAGGGACCTTTCAGTCAATCATTCGTTATTGTCAGGCAAACTCGACACACATGAAGAACCAGTGGCCCTGTGACCAATGGGGCGCGCAGGGACCCCAGCGACGATTGAATAGGATTCCACGTCGCGGTTCACAACTGCACCTGCCCCTACGATACTGCCAGTGCGTATCCGCACACCCTTCGTTATTGTCGCGTTGGCACCGATCCAGACATCATCCTCAATGACAACCTTACTACAGACCCAGGGCTGCTGAACCATGGGTCTCGTCAGGTCAGCTACGCCATGCTCAAACGCGACAATTACACATCCGGGTGCAATCATGACGTTCCGTCCAATCTCAATCCCCTCGTGCCCTCCATTGAGGCAAGTGTTATCAGAAACCGAACTGCCGGCACCAATACTGATCCTACCTACAAGATTGACATTCCGATAGAGAATTGCATCTCTGTCGATGGCAAAACCGAGCCAGCGATGGAATCGGACCCTAGCGCTACAGAAAAGCCGATCATTCGGCCCGCTGACAAGGATGAACCTTACAAGGTTGACGACTATTCGGCCTAATGACCTTATATGTCGCATCACGCCTTTCTCTTCGCAAGCCAGCTCATCGGCCACTGCGACCAGCCGAAGGGACGTGGAAAACCGGGAAGCAGGCACGCCCCACAGATAACGGAGAGAACCACACCTCCCGCGGCGACCGCAATGGTCAGAATCGACGAATCCCCCTGCGGAAACAGCATTTTCATCAGGTAACCAATGACGAGGGCCACTGCCAAGGGAACCCCCACTGCCTCAGAGTAAAAAATATGCGCATGCTCCGGCATGAATCGTCTGTGCAGAAGGGTGATATAGGGGAAAAAAATGATCACATTCAACAATGCCCATGCAACCGCGCCCCCAATGGCACCGTATCGCGTTATCAGCACGATCATCAAGGGCACGAACAACGCGAGCGAGCAGACGCTGACCACGATGTTGATCCGCACATAACTGTGAGCCAGGGCCAGCTGAAACGGAATATACATGATGGCCTGAATGGCGAAACCCGCGACGAACCATCCCACCATAGGAGCAGCATTGGCCGCAACCTCGGAAGAATGCGTCCAGGCGAAGATCAATCCTGGCGCAAAAAACCAGATCATCACGCCGACGGATATGGCCAGCAGTGAAACCAGCTGGCACGCTCGACGATACAATGATGCCATTGCGTTCAGGTCTCCCATGGCCACCAGCGCCGTAAGCCTGGGGAACACGGCGGTGGAAATAGGGCCTGCCAGCAGGATGGGAACCTGCGAAATCATACTCGCCAGCGAGTAATACGCGAACACCTTCAAGGGGAGGAGATTGGCGACCACGAGTTTGTCTACCTGCATGGCGAGGACTGAAAGCAGGGCGATGGTCGCCATCCCGGCCGCATATTTCCAGACGTTACGCACGCTTTGCAAGGTGAACGAAGGTCTTTCCGGGACCGGTCCACGAAGCGACTGCCACAGGCACACCCCCAGCACCACGGAATACAGGGCATTGCAGAAGATGTGCCAGCGAAAGAAGTCCTGCAAGGTCGGCGAAACGAAGATCAGGACCAGGACGCCGCCGCCGTTCCGTATCACGCTCCAGGAAATCTGAAGAACATTGGCGAGGACCTGCCGCTGCAACCCTAACAATCCGCCCTGATAGAGCGATGAGGGAAGCTGCAGGACGACCGCCCAGATCATCAGTCTCAGAGCGCCGTCCACGACCTCTGGCGACAGCGATCCGGGATTGATCCACGTGATCAGGACCGGCTGCAGAAGGGCCTGCAGGAGAAGCCCGAGGGAGACGGCGATGGTCCAATAGATGACCTCGATCGTGCGGACAAGGTTGTGCCTCTCTTTTTCCCTGCCCGGCAGCGCCGACAGTCGTGCTAGCTCGCGATTGAGCGTCGCCGTCAGACCGGCATCGGCGATGATGAGGACGCCCTGAAGGACTGCGTAAAAGCCAACGATCCCGTACGCTTCGATTCCCAGATAGCGAATATAAAACGGGATGAATAGATAAATGGAAACGACCGCCCAGAAGCGGCCGATCACGTTTGCTAAAATATTTGAGTAAACTTTGTTCACAAAAGACAACCTCATTTGACAGCCGACATCATTGACTCAGGAAAGTCTCGGCCATCAGAGCCAAGCGCGAGCCTATACGCTGGTATACATGAGTCGGATGGAGACATCCCTCCGGAGTCAGATCGACCGATCCGACGAGGAAGACATTGGGGACTTTCTCAGCAATGCGGTACTGCGCCGCGCGCACGATTTCCCACGATGACGGCTCCGACGATTCCGGCGTCTCCTGGTAGTGCTGCAGTTCCACAATGAAAAATGGCAGGTCCGGGTCCTGAAACTGTTCCCGCCATTGCTCGATGAGCATATCGAGCTTTGTCTCGTAGCCAGCAGGGCCAGCATCTTGGATCTGCAGGGCCTCAGTCTCACCCTGCCACAAGAGCACGCCGTCGATGTGCTGCTGCGTGAACGGCAGGACGTTCTTGTCAAAACAATCGCCCGACTCCATCCAACAGGAAATCGAAGTCGCCCCTTCTGCAACCGCCACCACATAAACTGATTCTCCTAGTTCCTTTGCTAGATCGATCGCAAAGCTCCCTCCGACCACTGAAAAACAGGCGACGCTGGCAATCGGATTCCATTCATGACGGACGTATTCTCCACCCTTGAATGCAGAATAAGTCAGAACTTCAACATCGACATCTGAATCATTGAATGAGTCGCATGCCTCCATGTTCGACTGGCCTGCAGCTAGCCAAACAGTGCCATCCAACTGCCACAGCTCCCAGCAAGAAACTTGTATATCCCGTATGTCCTCACCTGAAACAATCCCCACACCTTTACTATCGATTGTGCAGTACTTATTTTCGGGCAGAGCCGTTACGGTGACGTCATAACGATCGCCATCAGCAATTTTTGATGAAAAGGCAAAGGCTCCATCCCCAGATACAGCAATATCGTCTTTCCCATTGTTCTGCAAAATCACCGTTTCACCAGCAGCCAGCCCATCCAAAAAACCCCCAATCGTATGACTGTCTTCGCACGCAATCAACCCAATCGCAAGAAACGCCAGACTGACTGAGAAGATCCTGCGATACGAGCTCACGATCATGCCCTCCCCAAGAAATTCTCTTCTGACAATTTGAGCTCGACACGCCTCGAACAAAGATGACGTTCCATCATCCGCAAAGCACCCCGCGTGTCCGGAATTCCGCCATATTGGAAAGCAGCGCCCCCAGGCTTACCCCGGAGAAGCGTCTTCATCAATCTTACGACAGTCGTGGAAATCTCTAAGACGAGTTGTCGCATCACCTTACCCAGCGCCGAAAGAACACCAACGTCCTGCGCCCATACTTTCCAGGCGGCCATTGTTTCCCTTACATGCCCAGGAGATCGAAGCAGGCACTTTGCGTAAAGACTCTCGAAGGAAATAGACTTGCTGTATCGTGGAGTCAACGCCACTGCAGCCAGATGAGTGAATGCCCAAACAGTATAGGGGGAATAAAAGCAGGGGACCATCGGATCCCAATCTAACTGCTTGAACCGTTGTATATGTTCGGTGCTCCTGATGGAGCCAACATCGGTTCGGGCTGCACGCTGTGCCGATGTGCTCGCGGAGAAAGCCCCCGGGATTACGAAGGGAAAATCTACTACCGCGCTTGAGCGCGACTCCTCGGCAATGAGATGACTGCTGAAGATGTCTGGGCTGACACCGCCAAAAACACTGCCATATTTTGCTCGAACACGCGCCAGCAGTGATCGCGCCACGATACCAAGATAGACCCGCGGCAACGACATAGGACCGGCACCCAGATCGCTAAGCGCCTCTTCGATGTCACTGTGATGATCCACCATTTGCGTCGTCCCCGTAAAACGTGAGAGCACGAGGCTTCCTGCCAACGCTTTCCCCCATCGCTGCGACCGCACGCCGGGCCAGAAATAGTGAAGCACCGTACCCTGATGCTTATAGTTGACCGTCTCAATACCCAGCCGCTGTGCCCACTTGACTATGCGCATTATTTCAGGGCCCACCGTGTCGTCGTCGCCCAAAAACATAACATACTCGCCAATTGCGAACTGAAGCGCCCGCTCGAAGTTCTCCACAACGCTCATGAGCTCAGGCGTGTAGATATAGATAACACGGGGATCCTCTGCCAAGTCACAGATCCGCCCCCGCAACTCGTTTGTATCGCTGTTGTCGGACACCACAACCTGGACGTCATGGCACTCCTCTAGCGCCACACGGATCGCGAACTCTGCACAACTCTGGCGATTGCGAGTCGGGATAACGAGCGAAAGCATCGGCATATACGCAAATCCTCAGAATGATGTGATCATTGAGGCCACAAAACCGAGATCTTCAGCCGTGAGCCACCATCCGCAGGGAATGGCAAATATAGAATCCATGAGTTCAGAGCTTCCGGGCAACTCCGGGGCCTTCACCTTGAAACCGCTGTAACGCATGTTGAGGTAATGGTGTTTCGAGGCACCCACGCCCACGTGCTTCAGCGTCGCTATAAGCTCGTCACGGTGCGCGGCACGGATGAGATAGCTCCAGTAACTCGGTGCCGCTCCGGGGAGGGGGTCGACTGAAGAGATCGACCGCGAGCCCGCGAATGCTTCATCATAGAACCGTGCATTTCGGCGCGCCGCTGCAACACGCTCCGCTACCGTGGCAACCTGTTCAAATGCCAGCGCAGAACAGAGGTTGTTGAGGGTGGATGCCCAGCCGACCTCCGGGATGTCGCATGCAGGATCGATCTCTCCGTCCGCACCGCGGAACGCTCTGAGGTCGATACCGAGCCGCCGCAGCCGGATGGCCCGCTCCGCATCGCGTGGGTCGCTGCAGGCAAGCGCGCCACCCTCGCTCGCGTTGATCTGCCGGTTCGGATAGAAGGAATAGATGGAGAATCGCCCCCACTGCCCTACTTGTTTTCCATGAACCGTAGCAAGCAAGGCATTGTCGCAGTCTTCGATTAGAACGATGCCATACTCGTCGCAGAAAGCTTTCACCTCTTCCACCGGTCCCGGGTAACCGGCAACGTGGTAGAGCAGCAGGGCCTTGCACCGGGAGGTGACTGCGCGCCTCATAGAATCGAGATCAATCGTAGCGGTATGAGGGTCCACGTCGACCCACACCGGCCGGGCGCCGGATGTCGCAATCGGAGCATTGGTAGACATACAAGCGAATGGCGTCGTAAGAACTTCGTCGCCTTCGCCGACACCCGCCAGTCGCAGCGCAATTTGGATCGCACTCGACATATCGTTAGTCGTCACGACATGAGGGCGCTCGATCAACTCCCCAAAGGCGCAGCTAAATCGCTCATTGTAACTTCCCACTGCAATCGCGCCGGAACGCAGCACCTCTAGGGCCCTGACCTCCATGGCGGGCGTATGATAGACGCGAAAAATCGGAACGTTTCTTTTCTCCATGCTCACCCCTTGTGCAGCGTCTCGACGATACGCTGTCTTGTCTCGTCGTCTACCCACCACCCGCAGGGGATGTGAAGCAGCCGGTCATAGAAACTCGCGAGTCCCGGCAGGTCTCGCGAACTGGAGCGGAAAATGGAATGGAGATTGTTGGGTTTGTGCAGCTTCGAAGCCATCACACCGACGCTCTCGAGCGCCCGCGCGGCGCCACCCGCATCATCGCAGAGAAGCGTATAGAGCCAATATGTCGGTCGGGCCTTCGGATCGAAGCGGGCGGGCGAGAACCCTGGGATGCGCGCAACTTCCGCATCGTAGTAACGACCGTTCTCAACATGTCTTGAGATGAGACTTTCGATGCTCGAGAGCTGCGAGAGTCCCAGGGTCGCCCCGACGTTGGTCATGTTGTACTTGTAGCCTACGGCCGTAATATCGACTTCCGTGCGGGACACCCCTTTCAGCATCCCGAACCAGCGGAATTTTTTCGCGTCAGGTACCTTGCCGGCGTCCTTGAGCACCAAAGCGCCCCCGTCCACCGTGGTCATGTGTTTGATCGCCTGGAAGGAGAAGATACCGTAATCGCCGATGCTCCCGACGCTCAAACCATCATAGGAAGCACCGAGGGCATGGGCGCAGTCCTCGATCACCGGGACGCCCTTTTCCTCCGAAATCGCCATGATCTCGTCCATGCGCGCCGGATAGCCCGCATAGTGGACTACCATGATGGCACGGGTCCTCGACGTAATGCGGTCGCGCACTGATTGAGGATCTATTGTGCCATCGAGCGGACTCACATCGGCCCACACGGGAGAGGCCCCCGAATGCAAGATAGCGAGGTTCGTGGGCTCGGCTGTCATCGGTGTGGAAATGACCTCGTCGCCAGGCCGCACACCTGCAAGCACCAGCGATGTATGCAGAGCAGCTGTGCCACTGCTCATGCTGAGGGCATTCGGCAGCTTGAACTTATCAGCAAACGCAGCCTCGAACCTGTAGACGACCTCCCCCTCAGCGATCATGCCACTGTAGAGCGTCTCCTCCAAAGCGGGCATCAGCAGATCTTTGGGCGGCATCGCGACCTTTACCAGCGGTATCATTGATACGCTCCTCTCATTCCTGTTCAGATGCGGTCCAGGACTGTAAAACGTCCGAGGTCCGCAAGAACTTTGGGTGCGAACTCTTCACTAAGGGAAATCCACATCTGCAGATGCACCTGTTCCAGCTCTATTTGCCAGCCCTTATGCCGCAGGAGCGACAGGATCGGATCGCCCATAAGGGCGTTCATGCGCCACCGCCTTGGCATTGCCGACCCGAGCAGTTCTACAACGTCATCTGCCTCCCCGCCAGTTTCGGCAAGGATAGGACCAACATTGTCAGCAACAATAGTGGCAGCGGCGTTTCCATTCCGGAGAATCACGCCCGCCGAAGCAAAGGGCGGAAGTGCGATATTCATGCTTTTTTCGCACACCGTTCCATCGCACGAGCAATCGTAGACAAACGGATCGACACCATCTGAAGCATCCGGGTTGACCACCCAACCGAAAAGCGAGCGGTCCTCGAGTTGAAAACCCAATCTCTCATAGACCTGTGGCTTGCCCGTCCAAAGCGTAAGAGCATCGTACCCGTCACCACGCGCACGCTCGATTGCTGCCGTGAGCAGCTCCCTGCTGAACCCTCTTCCGCGATACTGGGGTCGTACACATACGAGCCCTATCAAGGCAACGCGGGGAAATCGACCCCGCATACAGTATGTACCATCTTTCATCACGAGTCCGCTGATAAATTCAGAGCCTTCCTCAATCCGTGCATATAAGGTGCTTGCGGATGAATCCGCAATCCATGGAAAGTGAGCACGAAGTGAACAGCCTCGATTGCGCGCACGGAAGAACTCATCCCAGACTAAGTCAAGGAATCGCGGGTCGGGCGTTGTGGAGAACGAAACCAGATTCATATCCATCGGCGAATCAATCCGTACCAGAGGATTCCTGCATATTCGTGCAGCATTGTTGACAGGTCGAGCTGCCGCAGCATCGGCAGCCAGACGACAAGTTTCTCAGAAAGTTCCGGCGAGAAAAAATACGACGGAGCCGCCGAGACGTCCGGGAACACACGGCGGAATTCGATCAAAGCCCGCCGCAGGTGCCACGGCGAAGTAACCACTACCAGACGCGACTCTGAGTCGAGAAAACCCATCGCCTTGAGTCGGATTGGATGTTCCTGCGTATTGAGAGACTCTGTCTCCATGACAATGCGTTGCTGCGGTATACCCATGGCCACCGCCAGGTCGCGCATAAGCTCGGCGTGCCGTTCCTTGCGTGCCCATCCTAGACGACCGCTTACCACCAGCCACTTAGCGTTGCACTCCTGAAAAACCTGCACACCCTTGGCTAATCGCAGTATCGATTCGCCATTAAGACGATCTGCCTTCGTATAATATCCCGCTCCCAGCACGACGACGGCATCCACCGGGCAAGCGAAGTTATCCCGCTGCCCGACACCAAGGAAGCCCCACAGCGCCGCCTTGGTTTGCGCCAGCCAGCAGGCAGTAGAGCACGTGACCACCAAGACAAGCACAACAGCGAGCCACCTCTTCACGATTCACCTCTGCGTCGCTGTGCAATCATGAAAAGAGAATCCTCAGCGCCAACCTCGTCTTCTTCATCCATCCCTTGAGCCCACGAGTTTCGTGAATCTCACGCCAGATAATCCGGGGGCTCCAGTAGAACGACCGCTGCATGGCGTTCTGCATTCGCCGCAACTCCTCTCCGCTGAAAAGGCTGCTGGCAAAACGCGTGCGGAAAGCCGGGTCGGGACAGCGCGCAAAGGCACGCCAGTAATCCTCGATGACCACGCCCTGCTCCATCAGGTTGTGATACAATTTTGTTTCGGGCATCGGCGTACAGATAGAGCACTGCAGGTGTCGCGGCCGAAGCTCTTTTACAAATCTACGCGTCTGCTCGATTTCCTCTTTTCCCTCGTCAGGTATTCCGATCATAATATAGGCACAGCAATCGATGCCATGGACCTGAGCGAGCCGAAAGGTGTCACGCGTCTGCTGCAACGTGACTCCTTTCTCCAGATAATCGAGCATCTTCTGTGAACCGCTTTCCACGCCGAGATAGATGCGGGCGCAGCCTGAGGCTTTAAGCGCAGCCAATAAGTCGTTGTCGAGGTGATCGACGCGGCTGCTGATCTTGTAGGTAATATCGAGCCCGGAAGCGGCAAGCAGCCGGCAGAAGTCGAGGGCCCGCCGGCGGTTCATCGTAAAGTTATCGTCCTGGATGAAAAACTCGCGCACGCCGCGGCCGTGCCAATGCCGTATCTCCTCCAGGATCGCGGCGGGGGTCCTGGAACGGCAAGGAGTGCGGCGGAGGTCGCAGAAGCTGCAGCCGTGGGGACAACCGCGAGATGTCATGATGCTCACAACATGGTCTGTGGTCGCCAACAGGTGCGAATACCTCTCCGCGTCGATCAGTTCATATGCGGGAAACGGCAGACTGTCCAGATCCCGAATCGGCTCGCGCCGAGAACCTATCCGGACTTCGCCACTGCGTGTGCGGTAGCCTACGCCCGCTATCCCCTCCAACGCCGCCAGGTCCGCTTCGCCGCGCCGATCCAGCGCGCGACTCAGCTCGCAGAAGGACTGTTCTCCCTCGCCCATTACGATGCAGTCAGCGACACCGAGGTTAAGCGTCTCCTCGGGATAGAGCGTAGGGTGCCACCCGCCAAAGCAGATCACGGTGGCGGGGCTCGCACGGCGCACCACCCTGCAGACCTCCATGCAGTTAAGGAGATTGAATGTCAGCACGCTGAATCCCACAATGTCGGGCTGCTCCCTACGCAATTCCTCCTCCAGACCCGCCAGCGAGGCACCGCCGATATTGAGGTCCACTATCCGGAGATCCGCATCGCACGACTCCCGCACCGCGGCTGCGACGTACAGTATGCCCAGGGGCGGACGGCTGACGTTGCTCTTGTCCGCCTCCACATAGGCGTAAGGCTCGATATAGTGAATGCTCGGAGGAATTATGAAAAAGATCTTCACAGCTCTCCACACTGAGAGACTTCGGAACGCCGGCAAGCTTCAATGCCAGCTACACGATACAGAAGCCTTTCGTACTGACCCACGACGTCTCTCTTCTGAAAGAGACGTTCATAGGCCTTTCTGGCATTATTGCCGATTACCCTACGCTGTTCCGGAGACAGCTGATACACTTGAAGAATCGCCTCTGCCATTTCAGCCGGCAGTTCGGGTCGACAGGTGACCCCGGCACGCGTCTCATTGATCAACTCAGCTGCATCACCGCCAACCCCCATCAGTATCGGCTTTCCACAAGCCATATACTCCTGCGTCTTGCGAGGGATCGTCATTCTGAAAGCCCGGTGTTCTCGGAGGTGGACTACCAGGAGGTCAGCCACTGAGAAAAGCAAGGGCATGTCCTCCACGGGAAGTCTTCCTGCAAAAATTACATTGGTCAGACCGCTGCGTCCGCATCTAACCCTCAACGACTCCAGTGCAGCGCCATCCCCAGCCAGCAAAAATCGGATATCCGGTTTGTCCCGCAGTAGCTCAGCGGCATCCAGGATCGTTTCAAGCGACTGCGCATGGCCCAGGTTTCCTGCGAAGACGACGGTAAATGCCCCTTCCAGGCCGTATTGCCTCGCCATGGTTGCGTCATAGGGCAACGGGCGGAAGATGTGTTCATCAGCCCAATTTGGAATAACTTCTATACGATCTCCCTCTACGCCCTTGCTGATAAGATTTCTTCTGTAGCCGGCCGAGGGAACGCTGATGGCCTTCGCAAACGGGTAGACAAAGCTGGCTATAAGGCTGATGGCACGCTTAAAAACCTTCGAACAACTGAAGGAACTTGCTTCGATCGCATCGGGCCAGATATCTTGAATGTCATACATCAGCGAAATCCGATGAAAAAACGAAATGACCTTCGCCGCAAGCCCCAGCAAAGGAGGTGGCAGGAACACGTACATGCAGTCGGCCTTGCCGATCAGCGCATTGCCGATGGTCATGGCCGAGAACATGAAGGAACAGTAATTGAGCACGCGCAGCACTGCCGATCCCTTGCCATGGGCAAAGTGAGGAACCCTCACTATCTTCACTCCCCCACATTCCTCCCTGAGAAACAGGCGAGGCCGGTAGCCCTCGTAAAAGCGATCGGACGGATACGTGGGAAACCCCGTAAGCACAGTCACCCCATGACCTCTCGACACGAGTTCTTCCGCAAGCTCATGCACGTGCGGCCCCGGTTCAGGGTAATACCATTGTGTCAAGAGGAGGATCTTCACGTCTTAAACCAGACTCCGATCATCTACTGTATGACCTGCTGCCAGCTGCGAAATAGCGCTAACGGTAAGGGCTGCCGTACTCTTCCAGGTATACCGTTCGGCCCTCTGCCCCACCATTTCCGACAACTTACGCAGGAGCGTTTCATCGTCGATGACAGAGGCGATCCGCTGTGCGATATCCTCGGGATCATGAGGATTGAAATACACAGCGGCATCCCCGCCAAACTCCCGCATGGTATCGAGCTTCGATGCCAGCAGCGGACGGCCGGAAGCCATCGCCTCCAGCATGATATTGGGACAGTTTTCACAGGAAGAGGCAAAAAGGTTGATCTTCGCATGCTGATAGAGCTTCGGGAGCTCTTCATAGGCGACCGTCCCCATCAACAAGACGTCTTTCTCAAGCCCACGCCTTCGGATCTCACGCCTGACCTTCCTGCCATAGGGTGTCTCGCTGTGGCCGACGAGGACCAATTTCTCTGACGTCCTTCGGATCTGTCGCAGGATGCTGTACCCCCGTATGACCTCGAGCTGGTTCTTATAAAGCTCAAGAAAGGAAACGTAGAGGAGATATTCTTCCTTCGGGATCCAGGCGGGGCGCACCACCTGCTGAACCTGGGGCCCCCTGAAATCGTCGGCAACGCCGTGCGAGATCGTCACCATCGCACCCTTGCGATCCCCCAATCTCTTCTCAATGAGGCCCCGCGCATACTCCGAAACGCAGATCAGCAGATCGGCATTTCTCATGCTGTTGAGCAGCACACCCTCGAGCAGAAGGTTTCTGACCTTCATATAGCCGAACCCATACCGTGATCGCGTTTCCCGATCAAAGGGGAGCATGTTTCGAAACATCACCACCGAGCGACACGCGGAGGGCACCTTGACGTTAAGGACGCCGCCGGGACAGAAGTAGATATCGGCTCTCTGCTCATTGAGAAGGCGAGGGATATGGCATCGTTCCCACACTGATCGGTAAAAGGGATTAGTCGTTTCGGGATGCTGCGGAAGCCTCTGGATATTTTTCTTCTCGGGAAGGACAAGCGCTGGTTCTGCAAGGACTAGTATTTGCCAATCGCTCCGCTCCTCGACATGTTCGAGCAGATTCCACAGATAGGTTTTCCCGCCGCCATACCTTGCTGACAGCGCGTTAATGACTACTCTCATGAGATGACGCTTTCAATGTGATCAACAAAGGTTGCCCAGGAATTATCCCCGCAAAGGGCAGGCACGGAAATTGCGCTTTCCGCGGGGAACGCCCCTTCCCTCGCCATAATGCTTTCCATATGCGTCGCCAGTTCATCGGGAGAACAGGGGTCGAAGAAGCGCACCCTCGGGTAACCATCGAGGACTTCGTGCGAAAACGGGCGGTCGGAAGCGATGATGTCGCCCCCCAGCGCCCGCGCTTCAAGCAGCGGCAGCCCGATGGTTTCCACCAGTGACGGAAAGATCAATATAGAATCGCGATAACACAGCATCACCTCTGAACGAGGCAGCGGACCCAGAAACTCCATTTTCAGCCCCTCCCTCTCGGCGTGCTGCTTCATGCGACGAGCATAGCCATTTTCGTCTCCCCTGATCGTAACGCTCACGCGTGGAGCAATACCCTTTGACTTAAGAATCTTCAGGGCCTGAAGAAGCACATCGATATTTTTGTAAACAAACGATGTGGTAGGATAGAAGAACTCCTGAGACTGCCTGCGCCCTTTCAGTCTCTCAGCACCGTCGGTCGCAGGAAGGCTGATCGGCGGCATCAAGGCAACGACCTTGTTATGTGAGATTCCATACGCATCTGCCAGCGCCCTCTTCATCCACATCGTCTGGACGACGACAGTATGTGCACGATTAGCGGCCTTCTTGATGAGATAATAGAACAATTCCGTATAAAGCCACAGGACACGCTCCCCGTTCTTCAGAAGAGACCACTTTCGCTCGCGTAGAAAAGGCAGAGATTGGTGAACATAGACTACCTGCGGTTTTTTCGTAAAAAGAATGGCTGTGTTCTGCAATGACACGACGACGTCTGGGTTCAGCTTTCTGATCAGCCGTGGTGCCATGAACAACTCCCACAGGATCCTCCGACCCCAGCTCTTCTTCGGGTATTTCTCGACGATAACGTGGACATGGGGCCCGGCGGACTTCAGGGCATCCGTGCTCACGACAAAATACCACTCATGTTCCTTCTCATGCGCGCCGACATGGGAAAAGAAACCCTTCAGAATGCTGAGAGCACCGGTCTCGCTTGCCGGGACATCAAAGACCGCGATACGCATCAGTTACCCTTTAGCTGGTATTACGAGAGAGCGGCCACATTTATACCACGCAATACATTCTTTGCCCTAACATCCCATGTATATTTTCTTTCAAATTCAGAGCGAGCAGCATCTGCATATCGTCTTCGTACGCAAGGATCCTTGAGCAACGTCACAGCATTAACCCACTCGTCAACATTGCCAGGATGTACCAGAACGCTATTCGTTTTATCCAGCACCTCGCGAAGAACAGGGATATCCGATGCTACAATGGCTTTTCCTGAAGCCATATACTCGAACATTTTTAGGGGTGACATCCAGCGTGAAGTGTCTACCTTACGCCCTGTCACCTCCAATTTATTTTGATATGGCATCAGCAAGACATCGCACATTGCACGATAGCGCCCAGCCTCAGCCGGCGCAACATACCCATGGCAATGCAGATTGTCGGGAACAGACGAAACATACGCAACAACGTCATCCTTCGTCCCACCGATTATATGAAAGGCAACGTCAGGAAGTTGATTTGCCATTTCCACTATCAGTTCTATTCCACGTCCGAAGAGAACTTTACCGACATAACCCACCTGCAATGGAGAGGCCGCTGAACCGTCGCACGATCGTTTCTCATACAACTGATCGTCACAATCCGCTGCATCATGATGCACTTCGATCTTTTCAGCCACAGCACGGTGCAACCTGCAGTATTCCGCTCTCAAAGCTTTAGATATAGTAACACATTTAACAAGCCGCCTCTGGCGCAGCAACCAGCCCTCTAGCACCCTGCGAGCAACATTACGACCAGGCGGGGCATGAGTCTCATAAATCACTCGAAAACCATTATGCAAAGCAAGACATACACCATATATATCACGGCCATAAATCAGCACTTCGTTCGACCGATATGCTTTTATCAGACATCTCAATTTTGTCAGGGCAAAGAGGCTCGATCCATACCGAATATTCGGCGCCAAAAATGTTTTTACTTTAAAGTTATGATCCACTCCATAATACGAAAATAAATCGACATCCTCACCGCACTGCCTGCGTCGGCGAGCAACCAATGTTACCTCATTGTCAGCCCTGGCAAGCGCCGCACACATGCGCATCACCTGAATGCTGTTTGCGCTTTGAGAGGGTACTATTGATGATGACAAATAGATTATTTTCATTTTAGAAAGGAATAGAGCGAATGGAAATGATCAAATTGGCGATTATCAGACAGGTTTACTACGCTTCACCTCAATCAGATCGTATCTCAGGCCCTTACCAAGGGCCTTTAAATAAAACTCTTCACCAAATGCTTTTGCTAAAACCTCAAGCGTTGGACTTATCACAAAATCACCACGTTTCGTAACGCGTATCTCGGCAAATGCCTTTGTCAGTTCCAAAGGCCTTGTTCTTCTGAACCAATGGCGAATCTGAGGCAAAAAAAGCATGGGCCGCGCCAAGTCAAGCTCCAGCAAGGCATAATCTCCTATAGCTTCACGCAGCGACCTCACCGTACCAAAGAGATCCGAAATCTCCGTAAGCACGGCAAAGCAAAATACAATATCGAAACTACCAAGGCTTTGAATCTCCGAAGCACTCATTGTCTCATATATAATATTATATCCTTCATATGAAGCCAGCGTGCGGGCCTGAGCGAGACGACGCTCATCGATATCGACACCTACAACCTCCGAAGCTCCCATCTTTTTTGCGAACAGACAATATTGTCCAGAATTGCAGCCGATATCCAAAACCCTTTTATTAGTGAAATCTACCTTAGTCAATTCTGCAAGCCGGAGCCTCGTATTAACCTTACCTGGTGTATACAAGCCATCATGAAGATCAATAGTTTGATACCAGGACTGTTTTTGAATCCACTCATTCATTTGATCACGTGACATTAAATCAATCATTTTACTATCCTTCGCAGCAATGTTAGTGCCCGATAATGAAGATAATTTCTGCACAAACAGACATTATTAACTACTTCAAAGCCTAGCGCCTTGAGAACAGCGCATCTGTGATGCCCATTCTTCAAATAAACCAAGCCATCCCTTTCAATGCCCATAATCCAATCAGATCCCGATGAATCATAGCCCTCTTTAGCAATGCATTCTGCCAATGCGAAGCGCTGCATAACGCGCTCACATATAGCATTTCTGACTATTTCATTATACTTTTCGTCTCCAGACGAATAATCGTAAGACAAACATTTATCTGCCAGCCTGGAATTAATCAGTGTATACAATGAGCCCCTAAACATTCCTCCATATCTCTTATTTGTTTCTCCATATTTCTGAAGCTGTTCAGCATACCAGCGACAATACTCTTCTCGTGCCGTCTTTTTATTACCTAACAAATAATTTCTATAGAAATTGTATATAGGCCAGCGGTCAATACTAGTTCCACCCCATCCCTCATTATTATAGCACGACAAATCGTCGTGACGAATTTGGGCGATTGAGACATTGATTATTCTAACAAATATATCAATCATGATGTATAGTTAATTACGCATTAGAAATTATTAATGCCAAACGTTAAGAATGTCTTCATTCATGTCTATTTAGCGGCAGTCTAGTGATGCTCTTCAATACATCACCAATATTGTCGCAATTCCAACTCTCGCTGAGCGCCCTCGGGTCCTTTCTCCACCACTCCGATGCCAGAAGCAGATCAATAATTTCCTTTGGGAAACGGTATCCAATGATCCTGGCAGGAACGCCCGCTACAATTGCGTAAGGAGAAACATCTTTTGTCACGACAGCTCCCGCTCCAACGATGGCTCCTGTCCGGATTCTAACACCACCAAGGACTACTGACTTTGCGCCAATCCAGACATCATGTTCAATGATGGTCTTCTTTGTCTCATTGAACCTCTCACGCAAATCAGTTTTCACCAATTTCCAGACTGGAGAATAAAAACAGGCGGACGTAGATAGTCTATCTGTGGGATGATTGTTGGCTCCGATTATACTGTGCGCGCCAACTGAACAGTATCTTCCAATGCTCTCAGTATTTATGCCTACCATAGAACCTTCCGCAAGCACAGTATATTTGCCTACCCTAGTGAAAGATGTTAGCGAAACGTTCCTGCCTACCCGAATCGGATGCTCGGCATTTGGTTTAACCCCAATGTATGACTTGATCATAAAACCACGATATCTTACCGGATAGCAAAAATACTTGATGACCAATCGGGCCATATCTTTTATGAAGTCCATATTGTTCCCAACTCGCTTAGAGTTAACTGCCTCATTACAATGTCCGCACTATTGTGAGTGATTATATTCTGTCGACGCTCTGCTAATACGAAAACCATCTGCATCCAGCCTCTCTACAACTATATGTGCAAACTCAGGATTAATCTGAGCAAGAGATGATATTTTACTTTCAAGTTCATCCTTCTCTATCCCTGGCATCTTTTGACAAGCATACTCACGACGCCTCATTCGCTCGGTGACATCCCAAACACAACAACGATTAGCAATTCGCCTTGCCAACAACCTGATACTGCCTAGCAAGGCATACATCGATATCTTTCGCACCCTTTGTGAGCCATGCCTTGCTATTCTCTTCTTCGATTCTTCAACAAAGAACAGCTTCTTTTCCGCCAAACATGATGCAATTCTCGTGGCAGCATCATAATCCACGTTGGCAATCCAAGGTCGTATGATATCTTTCTTCTCTTCCAGAATATCACGCTCGCGCCGCTCACTTATGTACTTGTCAACTAAGCGCATTAACTCAGCCTCGCTGCTCGCAACATCACTCACGAGCATTGGCAATTCCGGAGCAAAGTTGTTATCCCGAATAGGACAATAGGAAATAGTAGGTATTCCAGAAAATGCTGCCTCAACTGCAGTCGTGCAGTCATGATGAATAACCACTAACGCAGACATGTTCCATTCCTGAACACAACCTTCCTGAATAATGGAAATATTGTCATGGCCCGAAAAAACGTCCTCATAGAATCGTACTAACTCTGATGGATGCGGACGAACTACTATTCTAATATCAGGGTGCTGCTCGGCGATGTGCAATATTGCTCCGACAACATAATACTGCACAAGTCTGTAATATGCCTTATCGATCCCATCCTTCCGATGATCTTCATTGCCAAAATGGCCAGGTAGTGCCCTGATCCCCTTCTCATATCCAAGCACATGATTCGCATATGCGAAACTCGTATTGACTAAGATATAGTTACCATACTTCTCTCGTAACAAATCGGCTTTCTCTTTATAGAGCACCTCGTACTTCTTTTTTCGCAGATCAAACCGAGGATGGCCGGTTACAAATAAACGTGTTGCGTCCACACTCTTTCTATTTTCCAGGAGGCATTCTTTTAGTGCGTGACCCCAAAGAAAATACATATCGTAGAATGGCACTAGTTCTTCCGGATACCTGGCAATGAACGTGAACATACCTTTCTCAATAATCCCACCCTCTTCATCCAAATTTATGATAAAGCCGCCATTTCGATGAATGTCCTCGCAAAAATCGCGCTGCGCCGGTGTAAGCCCTTTGTCAAAATACAAGAATGGAGCCATATTACCCATTCTGCGATGCACGACGCTCTTAGAGCCCAATAAACATGTAAATCCAGCGCGAGCAAGTTCACAAGCTAGAAAAAGTCTGGCATCAAGTTCTCGTGATTTTATCTCTATCGGCAAACAGCACGTTATTGTATTGTTCTCCATCTTATCTCCATAATTACTTAGCGACATTTAGAATGAATGCGGCTTGTTTGATAGATATTATGAGAGGATCAACTTTTTCATTTTCGCCTGAAACAGAGTTGTCTGTTCATCCAAGTCTCTTGCCACTTTTTTGTAACGAGCGTTGACTTCGGACAAACGGCCGAGGATATCAATAACGCGCATAAAGAACATGTCCTCAAAATCATCTTCCAGCACATCCATACAATGCTCTTGCAATCCCAATTCATCATAGAGTCCTGGGAGTTGCGGGTGAGTGCCCAATCCAAGAGTTGGAACCCCCATGCCAATGGGGCACACGTTGCCATGAAATCTCATACCCACCACCATGTCCACATGCCTGTAAAGATCAAATGCTTTACGGTAAGCCGAGTCCGCCGAAACAACGGGCGCCACTGTTGAACGCAATCTAGATATATCCCTAGGCAATGTGGATAACACTTCAGAAATAATTTCCAGATCGGCCGGAATATGCGGCACAAAAACTATTCTGATATTTTGCTCATTAACTAGATGCACTAGCGCGCTAGATAACTGAGATAAGAATATTCGTCTTCTTTTGCCACCGGCCATCTTGTCCGCAAGACCCACTCTGGCCATCAGCCTATAAGAAATAGACGGCTCTTCTCTGAATCTATACCGCTGTTTATCTCCCGCTAATTGCACTGTAACCAGCGGTTTCTCATCAGAAAGCTCTTTGTGCTCTACGTTCAGCGTGGCCATATGAAAACCACCATCAGGCACTGTAGTTATATTCTGCACTGCAGTATGTCCGAAGATCTGTCCAAGCCTTTTAAGAGATCCGTCATTTCGCACGCTGATAAGCGTATTGGGCCGCTTTGTTAAATATTCTAGATAAGATCCAAATGCCGATTTAGCCTTATACTTTTGTCCATAATATGAGGCAAACCCCAGAGCATAATAAATGACAGGCACCTGAATTCTTTCCAGCGTCTCAATATCAAGGCCAACATAGCAACCGGTCTTGTCATGATGAGATAGCCCCGAGAAAAGACCGCCGCCTCCTATTATCATGGCATCATGTGAATTAGCTAACGCCACAAACTCACGACAATCATATCGTTTCTTCCCCATAAATTCGGAGTAACCGATCATGTCTTCGTCGGTGAACGTAATCTCACAATCTGGCAAATTACGCTGTAGAGTCCGACGAATTCCGTCGATATTGGCACAATCACCAATGTTCGTCGAATAACACGCCAAATGTAATATTTTGATTTTGCGCATCCACTTGCTCACATGTTCTTTTCAGTCAGCGCCACTTACAGCGACAACTGCTTTATAGTAATATTGCCATGACACATATTACCTGCTTTGTTTCGAATACAGCGCATCAATTTAGTCAATATCGAGAAATCTCTTTTGAATGCTTATCTTCCAAACATCATCTCTCCTCAATAATTCAGCAAATCTATCAGCGCTTCTTCCATCACCAAATTTGTCACTGGGCATATGGGGAACATCGCTGATTCGATTGAGCGAATTCAATATCTTATCCTTATCCTCTTTCACATCGATTATTGTTGGATGCCTGAAGCGACACTGCTGTCTGGTGCCGATATTAATCGATGGAATCGAATAGAATGGGGCCTCTCGGACGCCTGCGCTTGAGTTCCCAATGATGAATTCACAGTTTTTGAGCAACACCAGGTACGCCTCAAATCGAATGGAAGGGAACAACTTGATTCTCGGGCTCTTCTCAAGCTGAAATAACTCATTGAGTATGATATCTGAGCCAGGATCATTGTTCGGATAAATGGCAACATAGTTACGCTTTGATTCTATAAGCGCGCTTGCCACTTCGACAATGTTTCTATTCAAATCATGTAGACTCGATGTTACCGGGTGATATGCAAACAACGAGTAACGCTCATAGGGAATATCGTAATGGGCTTTAACTTCTGCAAGAAGGGGAAGATCCGTTGACAACATGAGATCAATGTCCGGCGATCCTATGACGAATATGTTCTCTTGAGCCTCACCCATCTGAATCAATCGTTTCTTTGCCTCATCATTCGCCACAAAATGAATATGCGCAAGTTTTGAAACGGAATGTCTGATAGACTCATCGATTGTACCGGAAATCTCCCCGCCCTCTATATGGCCCACTAGAATGTTATTCATCGCCCCCACTATCGCCCCTGCAAGGGCTTCACATCTGTCTCCATGAACAATCAGCATATCCGGTTTTACAAGGATCACAAAATTGCTGAGTCCATGAATGGTGTTTGCCAATATTTCATCAAGGGAATCGTTATGTCGCTGATTGATAAAATAATGTATGTTTTTATATCCGCATTTTAGGACCTCATCATATGTGCTTCCATATTTTGGAAGCATGTGCATACCGGTAACAAATACATGCGCTTCCAGCGTGGCAGATCTTTCCACCTCATTGATAAGAGGTTTTAGCTTGCCAAAATCTGCACGCGTGCCTGTGAGAAAAAGAATCTTCTTATTCACTTATTTGCTCCCATGTTAACTGCAGATCCTTTCTTATATCGCACGCCGCCCTTCTGCCCAACAACGACTTGAAATCCTTGGCCTTTATGCCCCCTGTCCCTGGCCTCTTCACCCAGATATTTTCCAGACTGAGAGTTTCTCCGACTGAGATATCTCTTATTGCAACAACGCAGGCATATGCGAAGTCGATAGTTGGCTGTTCTTCAGGCAGGATGGCCTTTTCTCCCCCCAAGGCTCTATGAATTGCATTTGTCCCACAAATAAGATCCTTCAACTCATTGGGATCAATAGATATCGGGATATCCGGACCAGGCCAGCACTTATCCGAAGTGAAATGCTTCTCCAGGATACTTGCTCCGAGTGCTGCTGCAGCAAAAGACGTATAATTTCCAATTGAATGATCACTGAGTCCAATCACAGCATCTGGAAATGCCTCTTTAAGTTCTACAAGAGCACCCAGCCTAACCTTGTTGTAGGGAGTCGGATAGATCGATGTGCAATGTAATATCGCATATGGAACGCAGGCATCCTTCAGAATTGCAACCGCCTCACTGATAGAATGAATATCGTTCATTCCGGTGCTTAAAATGATCGGTTTTCCAAAGGCGGCTATATGCCTGATAAGCGGATAATTATTACATTCGCCCGACCCAACTTTATAGGCGTAAACACCCATCGACTCAAGACGGTCAGCCGCCGCACGTGAGAAAGGTGTATTGAGGTATATCATCCCCTTCGCTTCGACATAGTTTTTGAGCTCAATTTCCTCACTTTCACTCAGGGCGCATCTTGACATAATCTTCCATATGCTTTCCTTTGCATTTCCAGGAATCACGTCATTGGGTATCATCTCATCGTCGATCACATGACACTGAAATTTTACACACTCGCATCCAGCGCCGTAAGCATCGTCGACCATCTTTACCGCCTTATTGATACTGCCTTCATGATTAATGCCTATTTCAGCAATAACCAATGGAGGACTACCCTCACCGACCAATCTTCCTGCCACATTAATGTTCGGACTCATATCAGCGTAGGCCTTTCATCGACTACTCGACGATAAATTTCTCTTTCCAGATACCATCTGTATCTTGTTTAAATAGTTCGCGATTATACCACTTATCCATTACGCTCCAGAATTCCTTCGACGACGTATTCGTGAAGCCGCAGAACCTGTCTACGATGCCCTGGTCGAGCTTCCTGTCATATTCCCTCACGTAGGGGATCATCTCCTCGCGCGTCTTAAGACCCGATCGAATCCAGCGAGATGCCATTTCAGTTGCAGATGCATGACCGTACTTGGGATATTTCAGGTACTGATTCAGCAGATAGCCGATCGAATCTATCTGATTGTATTGTTCAAGCGTTCCCTCCCTGGTGTATTCGTGACCCAGGTGTCTGAAACCCCACCGCTTCGCAACCTCGTAATTGTGATGGCTGTCCCACGGAACGTAATAACTCAGGTATATGGGCTCGAGTTCATGTCTCTTGCACTCCTCGTATGAGGGCTGCCGTGCCGACTCGAGGTCTTTTAGCGTTACCTGTCCGTCGGTAGTCCAGCGATCGAAATTAACGGGCTTAACAACATCATTTAAGGGCTGCATCATTGCCGACGGTGTCTCATCGTCGTATTTGCCGCCATACGTATAATTTACGTTCTCACCATAGACCAGAAGTCTCGTGCCGAGCTTCATCGCCATGCGGTATGGATAAGCATATATGAGCGCATCCGCATACCATGTCGGGGATCCCAGCTCGACAAAGGCCTTCTTTGCCATAACCTTTGCTACGCGGCGATTGGGACTCATCTGAATTATATCACACCCGAACACCTCCGATATATTCTCGACATTCTTTCTCCCCGTTTCAGTCCAGTCTGTATTGCCGACGGCCAAAAGGACTGGATTCATCTTCATCAACTCCTTCATGACGTATACTTGATAATGTGAATCTTTGCCTCCCGAGACTGCTATAGCGCAGTCATAATAATTTCCGTTACACCCACGGTACTTCTCACATAGAGTCTCCAACTCCTTCCTTCGCTGATTCCAATCTGTAGACTTCTGCTTCTCATAATTAATACACGCTGCGCAAACACCATCGACAAACGTTATTCCCGGACGCGTATCCGGCATCAGACATTTTTTACAATATTTCATATTGGCATCTCCTTATTTCCTTCATGATAGAAAGTCATATATTCCATTCATACGTCGCACTTTTTCGACAATAGCATATCGATCATCTCTAGCTCCCACTGGTCATCAATTTGCAAAGAACGCGATGCCGGCATTATATATGGATATGTTTTAGGAGGTGTTAATGTCCTGGCGGCGATCAAAACCTCTCGCCGGGTGAGATAAATTGCACCATTCTGAAAATAGACAGGAGGCATATCCTGACGGCGGATATTTGACGAGCCGGCTGCAGGGGAACGCTCAAGATAATCAACAAGTATTCCATCTGAATCAATGTTGCTCAACAGATAGGGATGATGATGAGTCTCACATACGCTCACGACGCCGTCTGCCTCATTTTTATACGCCAATTCAACGGCGCCATCAATATCCTGGGATGTCCTCATTGGTGATGTCGGCTGTAAAACCAATACATAATCAGGAACATAACTCTCATTCGTTTTAAGCCATTCCAAAGCATGGATAACTACCGACATATGATCCGATGTATCAGTTGCGAGTTCAGCTGGACGCACGAAAGGAACTTCCGCACCATATTTCAATGATATTTGGGCTATTTCTTCGTCATCGGTAGAAACCACAACTCTAAGTGATGCTCGCGATTGCAATGCGGCTTCAATTGACCATGCAATCAACGGCTTACCTCCGACATCCAAAACATTCTTACGCGGAATACCCTTCGATCCGCCACGTGCTGTTATCAAAGAAAGAATAGTTTTCATCGCAAATCATCTTCCATAAACTTTACCTATTTTTATTAAACCGCAAATACTCAATTGCTTGAATGTCAAGCAAGTGACATAATGACATTACCAATTAACCTGCGCTTAGACTTCAAATAATTGATGGATATCCTCTTTAATACATTTTCACGTGCCCGTGCCATAAATTCCGCTCTACAAAAGCCATTCAGATTAGTCGCAACGGCAATATAACCAATCTTAAAATGACCATTAATAATGCATGCAACCAATCCAGTTATCAGTTGGATATATCTGCTATCAGTAGAAGAGTAATTGGCATACCTTACAGGGAACAATAATGAATAGCGCAGTCCATTGTCCATGTAGACAACCTTCACGCATACGTCGGTAACTCTCCTATTGTTTGAAAGATCGCCATATAATTGTTGCTCCGTAACAACCTCATATTGCCCCCCCCCCAGATATACATTGAATTTCTTTCAAATTGTTTTGGCTTAATCGCCTTCCAACTAATAGTGGGTTGAGCAGGAAATTTATACGTTTTCCTACCCGAGGACAGGACCATTGACTCACCAACATTATTCGGATTAAAGATAGTAGCACATTTTTTAAGGCAGATCACAGACTCTTTAGCGCACTCAGCAGCAAGATAATACCACTCATTACCATCGTGAAAAGCAGATTGAATTTTCGTCTGCCATAGATTTCCGCTCGTTGGAGGAATCCCATTGATCAAAAAACCTTCATTTATATTTGGTAGAGATTTATTCATTTGAGTTCCTTATAAAGACATTGCACTGAGAATGTCATCAGCGACAGTGCTACTTACATTATCACCTATCTCGAAAAGTTCATTATGACGTTTTTGAAGCTTTAAAACGACATCTAACCTATTACTGAGAATCATGTCCACATGACATCTTAAATCAGCATAATCGTTTGCACCCAAAACCAAGCCCCAGTATCTGAAGCTCTTGACCGGATCGCCATTCTCGCCCTTAAGCTCATTTGAATAATCGTAATTGGGAATATCGCGAAAGTCGAACAGCTCAATGCTTGGAACTCCGATGACTGTCATATCAGCAATGAGACTCGAGGAACACAACGATATTGCACAAAGAGCACCTTGACCGATCTTGAAGGCATGGCCCTGCGAATAGACCCATTTTCTATCATAACAATCTTCTCCGAATACCTCCTCATACAACCCTTCCCTTTTCTCCTTCGGATGCAATTTGACCACAACTCTTCTCTTCAAATATTCAAATGCCAAACGCCTGATATCCTGCAGCGCCTTATATTTTCTATCTCTTGGATAATAAGTAGTGTTTGCCGGTCTCGAGATTACTAAAATATGTCCTCTAGCATTATCCCAATTATTATCGCTGCTGATAATATTATTGATCCATTGGGAATCATGTCTGGGGATACCTACAACCGGCATTTCTGATTCCGACAATGCATATCTAGCTCTATAATATGGCCTTTCCTTATAAGAATACAAATATGCCCGTCTGACTCCCTTCCTTTCCCCCGTACCCCTGAACAAAGATATTTTCTTTGCCTGAATGCTGATTCCGTGCTGAATCGAGAAGAGTGGTTTTTCAGACAACGCTTTCATAAGTTCATTATTAAATGCCTTATGTTCTTCATGAATATCCATGAGCACTGCATCAACGGATCTTAACAAATCCGACAGCCCACTCTCTGTTAGCCTACCCTTTGATTGTATGACTCTACCCCACTTCTTTCTGATACACACAATAAACCTTTTGACATACATATTCTTTAACCAATGTTCAAAAGCGTAAATACATTTCGTTATAAATCCCTCACCATTTGAATTTACAGCGTCCACCAATGATGGTGCCCTCAGCCATTCATCTGATATGGACCTGAATATAACTTCATCGAACAATGTATCCGCTATCTCTATGAGAATGTTCTTATCATCGATTTCATTTACAGAGCGTCTCTGAGAGATTATGCACATGAAACGAGTATCCGCTATTTTATTGCGGATCTCATGAACAACTGGAATCCAGCTGTCCAATATTCCAAGGCTCGGAGAGCAGATGAATGCGATCTTTGGCTGTTTATTCACTTTGATTTATGGCTAGCCTACTGTTACGAGGATTCTATGACAATGGAATCAGTTCTGAAACATCCATCCGTACTTAAATAGTCCCTTTCTCAATCCCCTTCTCATAAACCATTCACCCCATGAGTTCGCGATTCTTATACGACTTCTTAATGCCTCTTTATGAATATTATCGATATCTTCGATTGATCCTTCCCTGTCAGAACCAATTTGCCTGCCAATCCATTCGCTTACTACACCCGATTCCCTGGCATACAGTTCATAATGTTTTAGCAGGATGCATGGCATTACCATTGACCCGCTATTTCTCTCAAGTGCAGGAGACGCACCAGGCTTAAAATAGCATACACCGCCGCCAGGTATTACAGCACGCCTTTCCCCATTAAGGTAGGTTCCACCGTAAGTATTCCAATCGTAAAGAGCGCCAATAAATCCTTTTAACGCGGCATGCCCAACATCCAGTGCATCATTGCAGCAATCAAGTATATCAGTCCGCTCTGGTACTACGTTTATCTGAAAGGCTTTCCGGAGGCCTTTTATTTTTTTCACGAACGACGCTTTTGACTTAATCTCCATGCTGCACAACCGCTCCACTCTTTTCACAGATTTATTAAGTGAATTCAATATCGCAACACTCTTTTTCGCCGGAATATTACCCTGTAAAATATCAAAGACTCTATAAAGTCTCTCGGGGAGCCAATCAATAATGCGCGCAATTTCCAACTGAGCATATAATTGATCGTACGTTTCAAAATTTATTTCTTCGCCATAAAGCAGCCCGAGTTTTATATCATCCCATATCAGCACTGATTCAGCGTTCTTCCTTGGTATCAATATAATATTAGCATCATCTATAAGTTTGAGCGTATCCCTTCTAAGCAAAGACTTAATCGATTCTATTTCTGTCGGAATTCCTGTGGTGTCATCGATGACCAATATGATATCGATATCAGATGCTCCGGGGTCATCGCACGTTCCGTACTCGTAAATGGATCGAACACCCGTTAGCCCGCCATATGTCGCGATAATGTCTTCGCGAGCCCTGTCATAGTTCTCTCTTGTAACGTCAGGCTTCATAGGCTTTCTTATTATCAAGAGCGATAATCGACTCCCTTATCAGGGCAATAAATCGTTCCATGTAATCATCTCTCAATGTCTCACAAACCCAATCAGGAATTGTATTACCGGTATACCCCGGATATTCCCGCTCCTGCCACTCATTCCTTATCTCTGTCGCTTTTTCTACAAGTTCCCATGCGCACGATGAAAACAAGCATCTGGCCTTATCGAATGATTCGCTTTTACGCGTAGGCATCCCGATTCCACTCAGCACGAGCGCCGGTAATGTCATTGTATATCCTAGAAAGTAATGTAACTGATACATGTTATCACGTCTGTTTCTAAAAGGTATTTCAAGATATTTACCATTTCTCGAATGATGTTTAAAATAACCCGTCTTTATTGATTCTATTGCAAGATTCTCTCTATTATAAAGATCCCTTAGCAGTGCATCCGAATTGAATGGTCTCTTGTGAATATTGAATTCTTTTGCATTGCCAATCATATCAAGGCTTTCCATCAATACCTCAGTTGGCAAATATGTTGAGGGGTAGTCCAGCAGAGATGCATCTGTCACGACCATTAGCCCGTGATGTTGCAGCGGAGCCATTTTATCGATCATCTCTCTGATCTCATGACATCTGGCCCGCATATCAACCAAAGAATCTGGATCATTCATAGTGGAGGCTGACACTACCACAAAAGTATCCACGTCGCTCCAGCCTCTCCTATAATTACCATCCGCCATGCTGCCATGAAGCAGAAATAGATCCACATACTGACTCAGCTCGCCTTTAATATATAGCTGTATGGTATTTAGCTGACGTAGATAATCTGGATCATGTTTCCAGTAATTCTCGTCTATTTCCAAAGGTTTCGGAATTACACTAATATCCTTGTGCGGTCGGTCAACTCCCGCCATTTGATACACGCACGATAGATGCCTGGCGAATTCTCGCGGTCTATGTTCTCCCTCAAACGATAAGACCTCCGACTTAATATCTAAAAACCAATTAAGCTGATTCACTAAGGATTCAAGAAGCACCGATGCTTTATTAGTATTGAAATCAGAGTTCATTGCTTAATAAGCCCTTACATCAACTATCCGTTCACTTCCTCATCTTATAAGCAAATTCTCTAATATGTTCTTTGATTCCAACTAGCTCAATTGCTCTTATCAACGCCTTTTTTGCATACCATGCTATGTGATATATTGGCAATATCCTGTATATTAAGCGCAAAACCTCGGAAATCCTGATACATCTCATTGCGTCCGCATAATCACTATCGTAACTATTATTTCGCTTATCCGATTTCCTAAATATGCATCGCACGTCCTCAGTTCCGATCATTAATTCAAATCCATTATTTTCGACTAAGTTACATAGAGTCCTCATCGAAAAATAATAGGTATGCGCAATCTGAAAGCATCTCAAAAGATCTGCATCATAGAAACCTTTTAATACTTTTTTATATGATGGCACATGTATGAATATCAAACCATTCTCATTTAAAATGTCATGAGACTTACTCAAGTCCCTGTTCGGCTCAAGGAGATGTTCAAATGTATGGCTGTATATTATTATATCTGCTTTTAAAGAGTGATCATGCAGTTCAATACCGCCACACTCTAAATCGAGCCCATGTTGAACTCTTCCATAGTTCAAATATTCTGTGCCATAGTCATATCCCTTAATAGTACAACCTTTATTTTTAAAATATTTTAAAATACCGCCAGCGCCACATCCAATTTCAACAACATAACAACCATCATATTTATTTATTCCAGAATATCTCTCAATGTCCTTGAATATGCTTTTACCTCTTTGATATTGTTTATCAAAATAAGCACCTACTGATCTAGAATCAAATAGTCTATATTCGGTGTTATAGAATGACTCATATGATTCCTTTGTCATCCTTGGATTTAATTGAATCAAGCCGCACTCAGTGCATAAAACAACCCGACAAGGTATGCCTAAGCGGTCCTTTTCAGACAATGTCTGAAATGAAGTATTTCCGCATACCGGGCAAATAACCTTTTCATATTTATATGTACCGAGCGATAATTTATTTAGCACAGAATCTCTAGCGCTCAATTGAGCCTGATTAAGTTTCTTGGCAGCAACTCCGTCATTTATATACCAATTGCTAATCACAAATCCCCTTATGAACATATGTGCACATTATATTTGACTAGCGAACACGCCTTAACTTTTCGAGCTGCGCCATTTCCGCGTCATAGACAACCTTTTTACCGTCTCCCATCGCCTTTTCAACTACTCGTATATCGCGCACGAGACGTGACAGGCCTTGCGGCTCTACTGAAGCTGCGTGGTCGGTACCCCACATAGATCTACCTAAAGTAATATGCCTTTCTACCGAATTAGCGCCAAGTGCAACAGCGGCTATTGTAGTTGATAAGCCAACCTCGTGGCCTGAATAGCCCACTGGTCCTTCATATGAAGTACGCATCTTTTGAAGCACATTCAAATTGAGGTACTCCGCAGGACAAGGATATGCGCTTGTGCTATGCATTATTATAAGTCTACGCGAGTCAATTAAGGATTTTGCATGCTCTATCTGCTCCTCATTAGACATGCCCGTAGAGAGAACAATCGGTCTGCCTTTGCTATTGATGTGCTTAATGAGATTATCATCGGTCAATGAAGCTGATGCGACTTTGTAACAGACAGGTTGGTATTGTTCTATGAAATCGACCGCATCCTCATCCCATACTGAAGCAAACCAATCAATGCCAAGCCGTGCGCAATAATCTGATATCGCATCATATTCGGCTTTTCCGAATTCAAGTCTCCTTTTATATTCCAAATATGTCATCACGCCCCATGGAGTTTCCTTCTCTTTATGTGCCTGAGCCTTTGGTACGCAAAGCTCAGGAGTTCTCTTTTGAAATTTAACCGCATCGCATCCGGCGTTCTTGGCCGCATCAATCAGCTTCTTGCATGTCTCGATGTCCCCATTATGATTGATGCCTATTTCAGCGATAACATAGCATGGGTGCCCATCGCCGACCAACCTATCGCCTATCGGTACCGGATATCTCGCGTTATTCATCATGTCCTCCCAATTTGGTAGCTGCAACTGTGCGTATTAGCGCCGCAATCTCTCTGAACACGCCTTGGCCGCCTTTGCTTTCCAAAACCGCATCGGCAAATCGCAGGACTTCGTCTGCCGAATCCGATACGGCCAGTCCCCATCCAGCAGAGCGAATGCAATCCAGATCGTTCAAATCATTGCCGACATAGACCGCGTCATCTTTGGTCATGCCGTAATCCGCCAGAATGGCCTTGAACGTGTTCAGTTTGCTGTCGCATCCCGAATAGCACTTGACACCCAGTTTTTCACACCGCCTCTTCACAACGTCATTCTTCTCCGACGACAGGACTACGACCTCAACACCCAGGTTTCGTAATATTGATATATACATGCCGTCGGCCCTGCTGCATGCCACATGTTCCGTGCCGTCGCTGTCGACCAGGACCCTGTTATCCGTCATGACCCCATCAAAATCCGTCACTATTATCCTTGGCATGCGCGGCAGAGGAAGCCTCGATTTTCCTGCGCTCATTATCCACTCGCAAAGCCGCCAATCCTCTGCGGTATCCACTTCAAATGATGACCAGTAATCCATCTCGTATATCGCTATCTTCCCTCCCAGGCGATTCTTGTACCGCTTCAATATATCTGGCTTGAATATATATATAGATCCATTCTCACGCCATTGTGATGGGCAGTCCTGTCGCCGTTGCCTATTCCTGTAATCATAGTTAATTGATTCAGGGCCGTTCACACCGGTCTTCCATAGGTAATCTTTAGAGCTTGTGACGGAAAGAAGCGAGTCGGCCCCTTCATCTCTTACCCTTTTGATTGCACGATCTATGTCTCCCTCATTTCTCAGCGGCGACGTGCATTGCAGAAAGACAACAAGGTCGACGGCTACGCCCTGACCCTCTATATGCTCGAGTGCATGCTGCAGGACAGCTTCGGATGAAGTGTCGTCTGCCGCCAGACTCTCCGGCCTTACAATGACGCCCGATCCACATTTTTTTGCAACAGCGCTTATCTCAGAGTCTTCCGTCGACACATATATTTTATCGATCAGATTAGATCTTTTAGCATGCTCAATTGTGTAATAAATGAGCGGCTTCCCGCACATCAATCGAACATTTTTCCTTTTAACCTGTTTTGATCCGCCCCGGGCCGGGATGATACATATGATACTATCCGACATAGATTCTCCCCTTCTTTAAAGTAAATCTTTTTTACGTGGCTTCGACTTCCAGAGGAAGCCCCGTCGACGCGGCCTGTGCCATTGCACGAAACATTGCGCTGCTCGACATCAACTCGTCATACGTCCCCGAATTCACGATCCTGCCGCCTTCAAGATGATATATCTGATCACAATATCTTACAGTCGTGAGCCTGTGCGCGATGAGGATGATCGTCTTATCATGAGCGAGGTTGTCGATCGCCTGCATGACAGCCTTTTCGGTCATGCCGTCGAGCGCACTCGTGCCTTCGTCCATTATCAGAATATCAGGATCGTGATAAAGGGCGCGCGCAATGCCAATGCGCTGGCGCTGGCCACCGCTCAAACGGACACCACGCTCGCCTATGACGGTATTGAATCCCTTCTCCAGACCACGTACGAAATCCCGTATATTTGCGATCCGAGCTGCATTCTCAACCACCTCACAGCTGATCTCGTCCTGCGATATCCCAAATGCGATATTGCGTTCCACTGTATCATCCGCAAGGAATATGTGCTGCGGCACATAGCCAATTTTATTGCGCCACACCCTGATATGCTCCCGGTCAAGCTCTTTCCCGTCAACCATGACTGAACCGGATATTGGCTCAAGAAGGCCTAAGATAACATCTACAAGCGTTGTTTTCCCTGAACCGGTCGAGCCGACGAATGCAACCGTACTGTTTTTCGGTATAACAACCGATACATTTGATAGCGCCTTGGATTGAGCGCCCGGATATTTGAAGTCAACGCATCTCAACTCTATGCCATAATCGTATTTTATAACGAATTCTTTTTTGTCATCTTCATGCCCAAGTTCAAGGCTCCGAAAATCATTATAAAGGATATCTACGGCGGGCAGATAAAACCTGATCTGTGTAACCGAGCGAAAGACATACTGCATCGCCGGCATTATGCGATAACCAGCCATCGCATACAGGGCCATAAGCGGCAGGGCATTGGCCACACTTCCGCGCACGGCCATATAATAGAGAATGATAAACAAAAGACCGCCGAAGACGAGGGTCTCCAGCGCATAACGCGGCAGTTGCGATATCATCTGGAAATCAGCCTGTGTCGCAGCGTAAGAATTGGCAGCTATTGAAAACCTGTGAGTAAAATCCGCCTCACGGCCCAGTGCCATGATTTCCTTGATGCCGCCGAAGAGTTCGGATGTTACCTGATACCTCTGACGGTTCATCTTCACCCTGATCTGGCCAGACTTTGCAATCCGGTGTTTAACAGCCGCATATAGACCACTATATATTCCGCCAATGAATACGACCATGACAACTGCCAGCATGGGCTCCACGGCCACTAGAAGCGCCACCATAAAGAACGAGACGACGATCTTAGCGGACATTTCAATCGATGGGAATATTACACCGGAAACAACCTGTGACACTTCGGTTAGAATATTTTTGTTGAGATCGGCGCTGTTTCTGGAGACAAAAAAGAGATACGGTCGTCTGACATAGTCCGCAACCAGCCTCGATGACAACGAACAATCAAGCCTACGCGTAAAGCGCACGATCCCCCGCGTCGTCAGCGCAGTAAACACGTTACTGAAGATAAGAATAGTCAAAACCGACACACCGAGAAACATCAGAAATGTGTGAGCGGTTCCGAATGCGCCTAGCCTATATACCCATTGTAGCCAGCGGTTGGATTCGATAAGCTCCGGCGACGCAAGCACGGCCATAAATGGCATAATTGATGCGACACCGATTACTTCAATGAAGGCCATGACAAGGATGGCGCAGGAGATCCACAACATCCTTTGGCGATCTTTGGTCGTCAGCAGGGCACTAATTTTCTTAGCGGTTTTAAGCATGATTACCTGTACCACACAGTCCGGTTCACATAGTCCGTGTAGCTCATGATGATGCGCACCACTTTTTTCGAGACATTATCGACATCGTAATCGGCCACGAATCGGAACTGACGGCCCTCCCCGGCCTGCTGCGACCTCACGACCGAGATCGCCTGCACCACCTCGTCCGCATCCAGCCCGGACATGATCAAGGTACCCTCGTCCATGCCCTCTGGCCGCTCGTGTGCCTGACGGATCGTCACAGCAGGTATATTCAGGATGCACGACTCCTCGGATATGGTCCCACTGTCCGATACAACGCAGAAGGCGTGCTTCTGCATCTTGACATAATCGAAGAGGCCGAAGGGTTTCATGAACTTGATACGCTTATCGAAGTTATAATCCCCCAGCGCGTCGATCCGGCGCCTGGTGCGCGGATGCGTCGATACGATCACCGTACGTTCGTAGGTCGATGCGATCACATTGAGCGAACACATCAGGCGCTGAAAGTTCTCTTCGCTGTCGACGTTCTCCTCGCGATGAATGCTGACCAGGAGATACTCAGCCGGCTTCAGCTGCAATCTATCGAGGATGTTCGACGCATCAATCTGAGGCATGTAGTAAGTCAGGATCTCCTTCTGAGGAGACCCTGTCTTAATGATCGTATCAGGCTTAATTCCCTCGCGGAGGAGATATCGTCTCGCATGTTCCGTATATGGCATATTGATATCGCTGGTATGGTCAACAATCTTACGGTTGATCTCTTCCGGGACCCTCAGGTCAAAGCAACGATTCCCAGCCTCCATGTGAAATATGGGTATCTTTCGCCTCTTGGCTGATATCACAGACAGGCAGCTGTTCGTGTCTCCGAGTATAAGCAGCGCATCCGGCTTCTCCTCTGCCATGACGGCATCCGCTTTTGCAATGACCTTTCCTATCGTACCAGCAGCCGTATCTTCAGCCGCATTAAGAAAATGGTCCGGTTTTCTGACACCGAGCTCCTTAAAGAAGATCTCGTTCAATTCGTAGTCATAGTTCTGACCCGTGTGAACCGAGACGTGCTTCAGGTGCCTGTCCAGTTCGCTCGTCACCCGGCTCAGCTTGATGATTTCGGGCCGTGTGCCGACAATCGTCATAACTTTGAGAGTCATAAATTCTCCTATATTATTAGGTCCACCAACCCTGCCCCTGCTCATTAAGGAGGGGATTAGCGAAGAAGCTCTTCGGCCTCACCGACAAACTTATCTTCAATCAGAAGGCGGTGTTTCTTCAGCAGGGCCACCGTCCCCTCGGCATTGAGCACGTTATCCGCCGAGCTGAACTCCTTGGTGAAGACATTGGGTTCGTAGTCGTTATCAGGCCGCAGCTCCGGCAGCATCGGCTTGATGGCGAAGTAATCGCCCCGCTTGACGCAGTGATGGACCTCTTCATCCGAGACCATGATCTCGTGCATCTTCTCGTTGGGACGGATCCCGGTGACCTTGATCTGGATCTTGCGATCGCCGATCAGCGCCTTCGCGATATCGATCACCGTTGCGGACGGCGCATTGGGGACGTAGATCTCGCCCGCCTTCGCACCTTTCAACGCTGCATACACCGTATCGACAGCCTGATTGAGGCTCAGCAGGAACCGCGTCATCTCCGGAACGGTCACCGTGACCGGACCGCCGTTCTTGATCTGGTAATGGAAGAGTGGCACCACTGAACCGCGGGAGGCCATGACGTTCCCGTAGCGGACGCCGATAAAACGCGTTTTCGGATTCAGGACATTCGCTGAGACGATGATCCGCTCCTGAATGGACTTGGTCATGCCCATCGCGGTCACCGGCTTGCAGGCCTTGTCCGTGCTGACGGCCACGACCGTTTCCACCGGGAAATTATTTTCCTCAATCGCCCTGACGATGTTCGCAGCACCGGCGCAATTGGTCATCACCGCCTGCACCGGAAAATATTCGCAGGTCGGAACCTGCTTCAGGGCCGCGGCATTGACCACGATATCCGCATCCCTCACCGCGGTGCACACATCGGTATAGTTGCGGACGTCGCCGATGCGGAATTCCAGCTTGTTCTTGAAGTTGCTGTAAATGACCTCGTCCGTCGCCACACTGGTATGCAGGTAGGACATGCGCATATCGTGCTGTTTCGCCTCGTCGCGCGACAGAACGATCAGCTTTTTCGGCGTCCCCATCTCCCCTGAGAGCACCCGTCGAACAAACGTCTTCCCGAATGATCCCGTGCCTCCTGTAACCAGCACAACCTTATCCTGAAAAATCATGCAATCCTCCTTATCGTTAACGACCTAAGAGAGGGATGACGCCCTGTATCCCTCAAACATTTGATCGATCATCTCCGGCCATGAAGGCGGCTTATAGCCCGTGGCTTTTCTGAACCGGCTCGAATCAAGAGATCTGTCCAGCTTTAAATCCTCATATCGCTCGATCTCTATATGCTTTTCGTATCGTTTCGCTATCAGTTTCAGCAAATCATATTTTGATATGGGCGATGCCGAAACATGATAAACGCCCTGAAGTGTATCATCCTTAAGAACATAATCACCGATGACCCGCACAAGCTCGGGCGCTGTAATGCCACTGTAGATTACATTCGCAAAGCCCTTTATACGACCTTCCTGCGCGAGAAACCATTCAAGAAGACCATATCGCCCCTTGAGTTCATGGCCAATAACAGATTTTCTCAGAGTGATGCAGTTTGAATAGTCTACTTCGCCAAGATACTTGGTCCGGCCATAGAGGTCATCCGCATCCGAGGACGCACTCTCGTTGTAATTCCCTCCCTTGCCGCTGAAAACGCAATCCGTGCTTAGATGAATCATCCTTGCACCCACATTATTGCAGATCTTTGCTATATGGTGCGGAAGGAGGGCATTTATCGTCAGCGCTGGAATCGAATCATTCGCCGTCAATATCTGTTTGATGATGCCTATGCAGTTGATGACAACATCCGGCCGAATTTCCTTAACAGCACTTATTACAGTGTCCATCCTGTATGCATCAACGCTACTTCGAATTTTTCCAACAATCTGCGGAGCAAACCATTTCTTTAGTCCCTCAGATGCACGCGCAGTCCCATAGACATCGAGATCGCCGCGCACAAAAAGCTGCTTCATCAATGTATGACCGAGGGCCCCTGTGCATCCCATTATGAGTACGCGCTTCCGCATCATCACTCCGTTTCCCCTACATCTGCTATCCGTCTCGATGTATCAATGGATGCACATCGATCGTGCAACTGAGCCGCTCCCTTGGAAGGCTCGACGTGGCCCATGATCTCTTCAAGCCGTTCTATAAGCAGATGTGGGTTGAAATGTCGCTCGCAATATGCCCTGCCGTTGATGCCCATCGCTTGCCGCTCAGCGGGATCCATCCTATAGAACTCAAGAACGCAGTTTGCAAGAACCTCCGGCTGTTCAGCTGGACAGGTCAGGCCAGCTTGAGCTGCATTGACAATGCGAGCACCCTCGCCATCGATCCCGGCAAGCACAGGCTTCCCACAGGCCAGATAGGCCTGGATCTTCGCCGGAATCGTCAATGCAAAGATAGGATCCTTTCGCAGAGTTACCAGCATGACATCAGCCAATGCAAAATATCGCGGCATCACACTGGGCTGCCGACGCCCAAGCAAGTGTACGGTCTCTTCAAGCACCCTTCTTTGGACTTCTGCTTTGACCCATGCGAATTGACGACCGTCGCCGACAATAACCCAGTGGATGCCCCTATGGCCCTTGAGCAGTTCGGCCGCGGCGAGAATCGTCTCAAAATCCTGAGCTGCGCCGATATTGCCCGCAAACATCACGCAAAATCCTTTCGGAAATTCCATTCGTTCAGGGGCTTCTGCATCCAGCACCGTCGGCACATAGAGGGCCTCAGCATTGTTCGGGTAGTATTCAATCTTGCGCGGATCAGCACCGAGACGCTCTATCGGCGCCCGGAAGGCCTCGGACTGCACGAGGATGCGATCACAGCGACTGTAGATGAACCGCACTAGACGGCTCACAAGGTTCAGGATGAAGGCGGAGTTGATGGCGCCGGTTGCAGAAATACTTTCCGGCCACAGGTCCTGCACCCAGAATATGACGGGGATCTTCCGCAACCATTTGAGCAGAAGTGCCGGCAGGCAGACGGTGACCGGCGACGGTTCATAGACAAATATGACGTCGTAGCGGTCACGGCATAGCCAGGGACCAAGAAGACAGGCAGACACCACAAACGAAAGGTAGTTGAGGACCAGGCGGATTGTCCGCCCCCTGCCACGTGTGATCAGCGGCACCCGATGGATCTTGATATTACGATAGATCTGTTCTTTTTGACCAAAACGTCCATACCCTTCAAACCGTCTACCGCTAGGATAGTTCGGCACTCCCGTCAGCACCTCGACCTCATGACCCCGCTCTTTCAATGAGGCTGCCAGCTCACTGATGCAGAACGTCTCGGGCCAGAAATACTGTGAGACGATCAGAATTTTCACCAGACATCACTCACGCGCAACTCGGTTGAGGCGGTGCTGAAAATCGCACCGTTGAACTCGCCGCAACCGCCAGCAGCGCTAAAAAGATGGGAAACACCTTGATATTCAAAAAAACAGAATTGCTGACAGCCAGAAACAGATAGGCTGCAAGCACCCCCGTAAAAGCCGCTTGAATGACGGGGTCATCGATGCGACGCACAACGACCTTATAGAGCACAAAATAAAACATGTAGAAGGCAACGAGGCCCGTGAAGCCATACCACAACAACATATATCCAACTTCATTATCGACCATTGCCGATTGCGCAGGCCCCTCACCCACAGCGAACTGCCAAACTTCGAGGTCAGACAAGGCCTCGAACGTCAGCCGGGATTTGACACTCATAGAGCCCTCGCCAGAGCGCTCCCCGTCGAATTTTGAAGTGTAGCGAGTCAGTCCGCCGGAAAAAATGAGGACCAGCATCGACATCAGGACTATGATCGCAGCGACACCTAGGACAACATGTTTGATCTTCAGATGTAATTGCTTACGCGCTGCCGACAGCCCCACAAGGGCGGCCGCCAGGGACGCAATAAGCGCCGCCCTGGACTGCGTCATGAAGACCCCTAAAAACAGGAAAATCGTGACGATGATGGCCCAAGCCCTTCTCGCAACGGAACATCCGCTGACCATCAGTATTTCGATCGTCCTCATCATCACGATCAGAACAGGGGCAACAAGAAAGGCTCCTAGAACATTGGGGTTCCCAAAGATAGACCCCGACCTGAAGTGCCCCATTTCCATGGAACCTTCCGATGTCAACGACAGAAACTTTTCATATGCCTGTTCTCCGTCTCCATACACAAGCTCGAGGGCTTCATTGACCCCCTCCACCTGAAAGTATTGGAGCAGCTGGATCACAATAATGATTCCGCAACACGCTGTGACGGTAACAATGACCGCCCTCCAGAGGTTGGTGTCCAGATTGCTGAAGACGTAGACGACCAGAACATATTTGATCAGCCTCACGTATTCCTTCAACAATTCCGTCGAGGCCGAGAGGCCGAATGTTCCTGTCGTGACATGCCCTGAGTCGAAGAAAGTATTGAGCAGGTACGCCATAAAGCTTGCACACATGAGGAAAGCTACAAAGACTGCAACAATGAGGAACACCTTTGAGGACAAGACGATCCGTCCGCTGAAGATATTTCTGAACAGAATCAGTCCTGCCATCACCACCAGCACCACATCATCGGGTCTGACCGTGATGGGCAAAACCCCTCGCATGTCCCATGAAAGACAAGCTAAAACGCACCACAGAATCGCCAGCGCTGACAGAATCGCTGTCATAGTCTTGTCACAATCGCCAATAGTTCAAACCGCATTCATCGGCCTGAGTTCTATCATAAAGCCCCTTCACATCCGCTATCACAGCCGACCTGCCGGCCAGTTTTTTAATGCCTTCTATCCCCAGCTCCCGGAACTGCCGGTGCTTCACCGCCACCACCACCCCGTCATACGGCGCGCTATCGGCAGGGTTGGCAAGCATCTTGATGCCGTATTCCTCGTGCACCTCACGGTGATCCGCATGGGGGTCGTAAACGTGGACCTCGCAGCCAAAATCGCGGAGTTCGCTGATGATGTCGACGACCCGCGTGTTGCGGATGTCCGGTATATCCTCTTTGAATGTGAGTCCCATGACGAGGACCTTCGAACCCTTGATCGTCTTGCCGCCGGCTATCATGTGCTTCACCGTCTGCTCGGCAACATGCTTGCCCATGGAGTCGTTGATCCGTCGGCCGGCGAGTATCACCTGCGGATGGTAGCCAATCTGCTCGGCGCGGAACGTGAGATAATAGGGATCGACGCCGATGCAGTGTCCGCCGACGAGCCCAGGCTCGAAGGGCAGAAAGTTCCACTTGGTGCCGGCGGCATCGAGGACCTCGCGCGTATCGATGCCCATTTTGCTGAAGAGGACCGAGAGCTCGTTCATGAGCGCAAGGTTCAGGTCGCGCTGGGTGTTCTCGATCACCTTTGCCGCCTCGGCGACCTTTATCGAGCCCGCCCGGTGGACGCCGGCGGTGACGACGCTCCCGTAAACCTGAGCGATAATCTCCAGCGATTCGGCGTCCTGGCCCGACACGACCTTCTTGATCTTCGTGAATGTGTGTTCCTTGTCGCCCGGATTGATGCGCTCGGGCGAATAGCCGACTTTGAAATCGACGCCTCCCTTTAGGCCTGATTCCTTCTCCAGGATCGGAACGCAGATGTCTTCGGTGACGCCCGGATACACCGTGGATTCATAGACGACGATCGCTCCCTTTGCGAGGTTGCGGCCAACGGTCTCGCTGGCTTTGATTACAGGCGTGAGATCCGGGCGCTTGGCATCATCGATAGGCGTGGGGACAGCGACGATTATGAAATCGCAGCTCTTGAGCGCCTTCGGATCCACAGTTAAGTCGATCTTAGCTGCGCGCAGATCTTCCGGAAGAACCTCTCCTGTTGAATCGCGACCTGACTGGAGCTCCGCAATGCGGCGCTCATTGACGTCAAAACCGACAACCGCATCGCGCTTGCCGAAGGCTACTGCAACGGGGAGACCGACGTAACCGAGACCGACCACTGCGATTTTACGTTTAATCATTCCCGCACCTCCCCATAGTAGCCTCGATACCACTCCACGAACCTTTTGATGCCCTCTTTGATCGGGGTCCTGGGAGCGAAGTCTACGTCGCGCATCAAATCGTCCACATCCGCATATGTCGCCGGAACGTCGCCGGGCTGCATGGGGAGCATGTTGAGCTTCGCCTTTTTGCCCAGACAATCCTCGAGAACACGGATGAATTCGAGGAGCTCGACCGGAGAATGGTTGCCGATATTGTAAATCTTGTAGGAAGCGGAGGGACTTGATCCGGGATCAAGGTCCCGGGAAAGCCCCCCCTCACCCCGTCCCTCTCCCACAAGGGGAGAGGGAATACGGTTGGAGACGCGGAGAACGCCTTCCACGATATCGTCGATGTAGGTGAAGTCACGGCGCATCTTGCCTTCGTTATACACATCGATCGGGTGGCCTTCGAGAATCGCCTTGGTGAACTTGAAGAGCGCCATATCCGGTCGGCCGAACGGACCGTAGACCGTGAAAAAGCGGAGCCCCGTGCACGGGATGCCGTAGAGGTGGCTGTAAGCATGGGCCATCAGCTCATCGGCCTTCTTCGTGGCGGCGTAGAGCGAGATCGGATGGTCGACGTTGTCGGATGTGGAGAACGGGAGTTTTGTATTGAGACCGTATACTGAGGAAGAGGAAGCGAAGACCAGGTGACGGGAACCGGGGCTCGGCCATTGGCGACGGCAGGCCTCGAGGATATTGAGAAATCCTACGATATTGGACTGCGCGTAGACATGCGGATTCGTGAGAGAATAGCGAACACCTGCCTGTGCGGCCATGTGGATCACGCGATCGAACGGGTTCTCGGCAAAAAGCTGCTCCACTGCCGCGCGGTCGGCGATATCCATCCTTATAAAGCGGAAGTTCTTGAGCCTGCTCAGCTCGCCCAGGCGCGACTCCTTGAGCGTGACATCGTAGTAGTCGCTCATGTTGTCGATGCCGAGGACGTCGTCGCCGCGTTCTGCGAATCTCTTCGCCAGATGGAAGCCGATGAAGCCGGCGGCTCCTGTGACCAGAATTTTCGTTTTATCTTTTTGCATAGAATTCCTTCAATGCGCTCACGTCGCCGGATGAGCTCTTCGGTTTTTCGTTCGCCTTCTTCTGCGCCTTGGGCTTTTCGCGGTGATTATGGCCGTTTGAAAACTCGTGAATGAGCTCCACGACCCTGTGGCCGTTTGCCTTGAAGGGTTTGGGCTCGGTGTTTAAAACCGCGAGCTTCGCGCTCTTGATCAGATCCTTTGGAATGATGCCGCGGTGGAGCATGCCCGCATCCTCCTCGTCGAAGAAGAGCGCGATCACCTCCGCGAGTTCGCCGTCGCCGTGAAGGAAGTACTCCGTATACCCTTCCTTCCTCAGTCCCTCGACGATCTCGTGGAGCCTGTTCTTGATCGCTCTGTAGCGACGCACGGTGTCGATGACATAGCGGTAGGACTTCATGGCCGCGTGAGCGAAACCTTGCGGAGTAAGCAGGTACTCTACGCTGCGGCGATCGAGATGCGAGGTCTTGATGTAGCCTGTGCTTATGAGCTTGCGCAGGACCGCGTTGATGAGCCCCACGGAGAAGCCGGTGCGGCGCGCGAGCTCGCGCTGGGAGATCGCCTCAGTGGTGTCTTGGAGGGATTCGAGGACCGCGAGTTCGCTGGTTGTGAGTTCCTGGGGACTTGAAGACATGGACTTGTGACAGGTTTTACAGGCTACCGCCGGGGCGCGTGCCTCCCCCGGAGGGCACCATGTGGATAACTTCTGGCTGGTACAGCGGTCGTTGTTTCACAGCCCACTGTTATGTCTTTCTGCGAAGAACGTTCAAGGTCTGAACGTTCATTGGATGAGCGTTTTAGGTTTTATGACGCGAAAGGTCAATAAAAAATCTTGGGATTTGGGCAGTTTTTCCTACAAAGAGGACATCTCTAACTAACTGATTTATCTATCATTATACAGAACGAAAGAATTGCAATCCGGTTATACGCCGCACAGCATAACCAATAGGAAAAGGCTTCGTATTGGTCAGATCTGGTCGACGACCAGGCGGGCGAAGGCAAAGGCACAGGTAAAAGCCGGTGAGACGGCGTTTAAGATATGGACCGAGTTCTCGCCGCGGCGGATGACAAAATCCATCTCAAGGCGGCGCTCCTTCTTGTTGAGCAGCTGGGCGCGGATGCCGGGCCTGAGCGATTCGCCGAACATCTCAGGCCTTGCCTTGGGCAGGAGCCTTCGGGCCATCTTTATGAAGCCGGGCTTGTAGTACTTTTTCATCTCCCTGAACGCCAGGTCGCGGAAGTGAAAATCGTTGCCTGCGAAGAGCAAGGCCTCCCAGAGGGAGATATCCGCCGCCTCGCCCAGCTTAAAGCCGTGCAGCGCGTCGTAGCATTCGCGCCAGAAGACCGGCGTAGCGGTGGGCCCCACCTTGGCCGTGCCGCCCACGCAGCGAGTGAATGCCACGCCCAGGAACGGGTTCGCGAGGTTTGGAACCGGATAGACGTGGCGCCTGAAGAGCTGCGTATCATTATATTTGTAGTAATAGCCCTTGAACGGAAGCAGCGTGTACTCCGTGCCGACCCCGTACTGGTGCGCGACCTTGTCCGCATACAGGCCGGCGGCGTTTATCAGCATGCGGTATCCGAAACGACCGACGGAGGAGAGGAGCTCGCGCTCGCCCGCCCTCTTCAAGAACTTGGCATTGCAGAGGAGGTCCACATCCGCGGTCTTGAGATCCCGGGCAAGCGCGGCGCAGACCGCCTCAGGGTCCACGACCGAGGTCGTGGGAGACCAGAGCGCCTTGACGCAGGTCGAGGCAGCCGGCTCGAGTTCGGCGAGATCCTTCTCATCGACCTCTTTCACATCGACCCCGTTCACGCGGCCGCGTCGCGCGAGCTCGCCTATGCCCGCGATCTCCGTCTCGTCCGCGGCAAGGACGACCTTGCCGCAGCGTTCGATCGGCAGGCCCTTGTTCAAGCAGTATGAGGTGAGCTCGCGATTCCCCTCTGCGCAGAGCTTGGCCTTGAGGGAATCGGCACTGTAGTAGAAACCGGCGTGGATGATGCCGCTGTTGCGGCCGCTGGCGTGCCTGCCCGGGGCCGGCTCCTTCTCCAGCACGCATATCGCAGCGCCGGGGAAACGGTGTTTCAACTCGCGCGCGACGGACATGCCGACGATGCCGGCGCCGACTATGATGTAATCGTAGGAGCGCATATCGGAGACATGGAGATAACAGGATTTGGAGAAGATGTCACGAAAGAGAGATGTTTATGAATCGAGCTCTTCGATGTCTTTGACCCGGACAACGCCGGCCGAGTCGCCCATGACTTCCTTGAAGGTCCGCACCACAGCATCGGTCCCCCTGTTTTTAGCGAGCATGGACGGTATTGTGCTCATGACGGAGGTCTCTCTGGTGGGATAGGTCTCGCTCTGTCCGTCGATGTTGATCAGGCGGTCCGCGCCATCGCCCCGATAGAGGAGCATGCCGGCGCCGACGAGTTTCTCGCCGGGTATGAACAGGTGCGGATGCAGGATCTCCAAGGTGGCGACGCGTATCTCCCTGCCTGCGCCATCCGGCAACTCGACGACGATGTACCTGAGCTTCTGTCTTGCCAGCGGAGATAGAGAATCTACGCCGCTCACCACGACCGCCTGTCCGCGACGATCTCCGGCCTGCTCCCAGATTTTGGCGAGGCGCATCTCGCCATTCACAAGACCGGGCGACTCGGCGCGAAAGGGAATCTCCTCCTTTATCGACTCGAGCCTCGTGCGGCCCATCCGTATCTGCTCGACCATATTTTTCAGCTTATCGGACTTCAAGGCGCGCCGGCGATTGGCCTCGCTACGAAGCCTCTTCGTTCTGGCGCCCAGGGCAAATGCCGAGGCCTCAACCACTGCGACAAAGACAGAGGCGGCCGCCAGCGAGTAATTCCAATCCTTCAGATAGACAAAAGAGGAAAACAGAAAGCCGAAATCCAAGGCCGCCCTCTTCATTACGGAAGCGCCTGTGAAATACGTGTTGATAGAGCGTTGAACAGCCGGCAAGGCGCTCTTCTCTTCGACCAAGCGCTTTTCAAGAGCCGCCAGAAACGCGACTGCCGCGTTGTAGCTGAGAAGGCCGAAAGAGGTGGCCTCGACGATAGTCGAGGCTTTGAGCTCCTCGCGTTCGAAGCCGCCGACGATGTCGCCCCTCGATATCTCTCTCAGCTCCTCGCTGAACCGAGGGCGAGTAGCATGTATGAGGAAAGGCACCGAGACACTGCGATACTGATCGACCCAGTCCGGATCGTTGCGATTGGGTTCGGGCAGATAGAAATCATGGTGCAGCGCGAACCTCTGACCGGTGGAGATCGCTTCGAGGATCTCCGTCGGCTCCTTCGCAGCCGCGATGCCCATGGCGAGTTGCATCCTGCAGCCCAAGGAAATCGGGGCGGCCATCGGAAGGACCGGCTTGAGGATATCTATCGCCACTGACATTGTTTCCTTTATCAGAAGACCGTACGGACACGCTCTAATGCGCGCTATTCATAGCTTTGCGGGGATTACTACAACAGCACCGCCATTTACAACAGATTTTATAGATATCAGCGAGCAAGACGCTTATCGAAAGGATTTCGCAAGGTTAGAAATTGCCCGAAAACAGCACATGCGCATATTTATGCATTTGAGCATATACAGAGAAATCCCATCGGCTCAAGCAAACACCGGGTCATACAGATCCTCGTCTCTCAGCTCAATGACGCCGGCGAACTCCGCCGCGTCCGATCCGAGCGCTGCCCTCTGCTCTTCCGCGCGACCCTTGGCCTCTTCCAGTTCAGCTACGCGCGCGGCGATTTTGCGGGCCGAGCGGCGCGCGAGGAAACGACCCAATGCAAAAGATGAGCCCTCGAGTTTGACCGCCGTTGCACCCGCCATCAAAGCGGCGAGCGCAAGTTCACCGGTGAATACAAAGGCCGCACCGAAAACAAGAGTGTCCGCAGCTATCTTGCCTGCGACCCAGCGACGCGAGCGCCAGGGATTGACGGCGAATTGCGAAGAGGAAAACTCGAGCCGGCGCGCCGCATTCTTCTCCACGCGCGAGAAGAGCATCTCCGCAACCCTCCTCTCGAGCAGGCCGGCTGCGACCGCGGCCGGGACGTCGGCGTGGATCAGCTCCTCGCTGCGGTACAAGCGCAGGACCTGCACGTTCGAAGAAATCTGCGTGACTTTATCGTCGAAAATAGACTTCATGCGCGCCGCGAAAAAAGGGACCTCGCGCTCCCTGAAACCCTTCAGCGAGCTGAACGCGTTATTGGCCCACGGCATGCTAAAGCCGTAGTGGTCGGCAAACTGAGCTGCGCCGGCGCGGGCAGCCGGCAGTTCGCCCAGCGTGGAGACGCCCACGACGTCGAGCGCAGCCATGAGCTCGGAGCCGAGCGTGGCACTGAAAAAAGGAACAGATGTCTGCGATACCAGAGCAGTCATATAAATCGGATCATCCCTTTTCGAAGTAGTCGCCCGTCTCCGTATCGACGACGATGACGTCTCCCGGCTTGATGAAAAGGGGCACCTTGAAGACCGCCCCATTCTCGACCGTGGCGTCCTTCGTGGCGCCGGTGATCCCCTTGGAAGCCGGGTCGCACGCGACGACGGAAAAGCTCATGCGCTGAGGAAGGCTCACGCTGATGTGTTTGCCTTCGCAGGAGAGCAGGATCACGGTCGCCTCGGGTTTGAGATACCGGAGCACATCCTCGAGAAACGATTCGGAGAGCTCGAACTGTTCGTAATTCTTGGGATCCATGAAATGATAGATGGAGCCGTCGTTGTAGAGAAAGGTGATTTCCCTCGATTCCGCATCGACCTGTTCGACCGATTCCACGGAACGGAATCTCATGTTCGTCTTGATCCCGGTCCTGATATTCCGGACATCCGTCTGGATCTGGGCGTTTCCCTTGCCCGGCGTGAGGTGCACGACCTTGAGGACCCGGAAAAGGCCTCCGTCAATCTTCAGGATATTTCCAACGCGGATCTGCGTGGCAGAAATCATAATCACCATCCTTCATCATGAGGGGGACAAGCGATTAGTCCATTTGGCCGATGTTCTCAACACTTTTTTATGACCGAATTCATGCTGCTATTGTCTCATCAACTCACTCTCCAGTTAAAGGGAGGACAAAGGAAAGTCCTCCAGTAATACCGCGGACAATAGGAAGCCACTTGATATTGAAGATAATTTCAGCAGTAGGAAGTGGCTTCCTACTGACATGAAATCAAACAATAGGAAGTGGCTTCCTATTGTAGATCCTCGATTCAGCATGCAAATGAGAGTAAATATCCTTGGTGACTCTTTGAACTATATTACGATAGCGCTTCGACGATGTTCTTGCATAGCTCTCAAATAGTATACGTTCGTCCTTTGGAGCTATGATTTCATCTCCGACCATGGATTTATATATCAATCGCCTCCCAAAATCGTCATTGCCTAGCAATCCATATGAAGGATGAGGCGTCAGAAAATCGCAAGGTATTCCGTTTGCATAATAATGATACCCGCTCCATCTCCATTCGTCAGGTGTCTTGACAAGCCCTGCTGCAACCGGATTTCTGTCGAGATATCGCATGCATGCGAGTGCATAGCAGTCGTTATCAATTATCTTGTTGCGATAATGGTGGCGCCAGAAGTGACCAGTACGCCCATGCCTGCGGTTGTAGTCGTGAGAATAGCATAGGCAAATATCATGCATCAGCTGATCCACTGTGCCATGCCCTTCGGTCATAAGCATCATGTGCAGATGAGACGGCATGATCACATATTGAAACAAACAACACTTATGAACGCCGATATAATAAACTATGTATTTCAACAGGCTACAACACTCTTCATCACCGATAATCAATCTGCTGCCACCATTGCATCTGGCAATGACGTGATAGTGGATTCCATGCTCTCGAATTCGCATAATCGGCCTCCAACCTGAATATAAGCAAATATGGGGCCAAGAAATTTACTATATTTTTCAATATCAGATTTTTAGGGGGTGCTGCGTTTCGCTGCAGAAGTGACCAGAAATAATGCAGTAGGAAGTGGCTTCCTACTGATGAGTCCAGTTACAGTAGAAAGCCACTTGGTATTGAAGGGCATGAACCAGTAAGAAATGGCATTTATTGTACGAAATGCAGGAATCTAGCTAAGAATTCAATTTAGCCTCTATGACAGCAAAATACTTGCCAAGAAGATGATTGAATGCCGTCATCTGATGGGTCTTTACTGTAAATCCTGCATTTGCAATCAAGGCAACGGCTTCCGTCAGTGACAAAGGATGGTCGTATTTCATTATATGAACAGCGTTTTCAGCCAGTCCTTTTTCGTCGACGTTATATTGCCGTAGGTACGCCTTTTGTTCGTCAATGAATATTTTTCTCCAATCGGAGTCCGATAGTTTATTCGTCAAAACCGTACTGCATATCTCAGGTTTGTACAAATCATGATTAAGAAAAAGGCCACTGGCAGCAAAATGTGGAATCATTCGAATAAAGAGATCTTTTATCTGGGAGCTTGAGCCATGGTGAAGATTCATGCCTACAAATATAAGATCAAACTTCCTATCAAGATTCAGTGCCGAAATGTTCCAGATATCACCCTCTAGAACCTCAAAGCGAATAACATTTTTAAGGCATTCAAGTGTTTGACTGGCTTTTGCAACCTGATCGGGATTGATATCGATACCGCAGTACTCGAATTTATAATCATCATTTCCATTGATTATTTGAAGCACTGTATAAGGCGTTCCACCACATGCCAGATCAAGTATACGAACGGGCTCTGAGTTATGCTGCGTTCTCAGCCACTTACTGACTATATTGGTCCCGATCTTTGCTGCCTCAGTATGCAGAAGTGCATTGCTGGTCAAGACGACCTGATAAAAACCACCATTTGAGAACACCTTCTCGTTTTTCATATTCGGCTACTAGCCCTTCTTGATTACCGAGTCTGCCCCGGCGGCGAGGGCGGCGGCGCGGATGGCCTGGTCTTCGGCAAAACCGGTGCAGAGGTGGATCTCGGCGAGGCCCTTCTTCTTGAGATATGAGATTACGTCGATACCGGTCTTCTGCGAGCCCTCGTAGTTATAGTCCACGATGGCGACATCCGCGGCGGCGATATCCAACCCATCGCCGCGCTCGACCTTCTCATATGAATCCGCCTCGCCCACTACCTTGCCGCCGCTCTCTTCCACTATCTTGCGCCAGCGCAGACGGATATCGGCATCGTCGTCGATGATGACGAACTTCTTGCCCTCGCATTTTATCTCAGGATCATTCCTATAGGTCCTTGCCTCTGCGGCAGATACGACACAATTCGGAATGCGGATTGTGAATGTCGTTCCTTTCCCCACCTCGCTTTGCACTTCTATGGTGCCGCCATGCGCCTCGACAACTTGCTTGCAATAGGCGAGTCCAAGACCTGTGCCGTGTTTTTTGCCAAATGTGAATAATTTTTCAAATATTAATGGCAGCTGCTCTTCCGCAATACCTTTTCCATTATCAGTAACGATAATAATAATATCAACATCCCTCTCCACCCTCGCCGAGAGAGTAACTATTCCCTGAATAGACAACACAGCATCTACCGCGTTATTAACCAAATTAATTATCGTACGCTCAATCTTTTGAAGGTCGACTTTGACACATAGATTCTCATCTACATCTATGACAAAACGTACCTTTTCATTGACTGCATTCTCACGCATCACAAGAGCTGCCGAGCTCCTAATGATTTCATCCAGACGCCCTTTTACAAGATTGACCCTAGTAGCTTTTGCGTAATCCACCAATTCATCAGCCATAGTTTGTAACTTATTAACACTCCTTTGAACAGCACCTAAGTATTCATCGGTATTTGACCGTCCCTTTGAAATTGTACTTATGTAAGCACTTATGACAGATAACGGCGTACGCATATCATGCGATAGATGAAGTACTATTTCTCCCATTGCTGCTAAGTGCTTCTTTTTACGTTGCAGCACTATCTCGCTACGCATTACATCAACAGCAGAAGACAGTTGTTGAATCTCATCCTCAACATCAATTGCATGTATAATACGATCTTCGTCGCCCGCTTTTCTTATCGATTCTGCCATCGACTCAATTGGTCTAGATACATATCTGGCAAAAAGATAAGATATTATATACGATAGAGCCATCGACAAGATAACAATAACTATCAATTGATAATATACACTTAATCCAATATCCATGTAGATATTATGATCTGAGAAAACCCTGATATCACTACCCCCCATAACCGACGAGCCAATACTCACCATTTTTGCAGTTGATTTGGCCTCTCCATTATCAATAATGCCCCCATATTGATCATTAACAATTCCATACGAATAGGCGGCCTCTTCATTCGCATCAGCAGCGAAAAGTATTCTCATTAAGTTTTTGTTAATAGTAGGTTTAAAGACCCCATAAATAATGGTGCTCTTCAATCCATCAACAATTAAGTTGGACTGAGAAAAAATACACCTGTACATTATCTCAAACTGGTCATTGCCTAAGACACTGCATGTTTCCAAATGACCTACAGGTCGATCATCTCTTCTAAATTGTTCTGGGATCTCACTTACAACAGATTCCATCCCATTATCAAAAGCATAATTCAACTTGCCGTTGTTATCATATACATATATTCGAGTATATTCATCAGCCCTTCCATAATAGAAATCTCTGATGATATCGTTATCGATTCGAATGTCTTTTTTAGTGTACGCATCCACAGCCTTCCTTACATCTCTTTCATTGGTGAGGATGCTTGCAGCCAAAACCCTCATATCCTTCAGCCATCCGTCTTCCATCGCATATAATACCCTCTCTATAATTCTTGCACGTGCAGTTAAGGTATCATTCAATCTATCATTAAGCTTCACACGAAGCAGATACACTTCCGCTGAGCACCACAACAACGCAACCGCTGCCGATGATGCTAAAAGTATTCTAAAGAACTTTTTTCTAAACGTCATATATTAGATTCAATGTTACGGCTCATACATTAATACAAAATGCGCTTTCATTGGTTCAATCTGATTGCATATGATCCGCTTCCTCTTGCCCATCGTATCGATATCGTTGAAAGTTTTCCCATCACATTTACAATCCGCTTGAACACATTTCATCAACGGATCTCCTTTTGCCAATTTGTCACCAGCAAAGGTCGCTGCGCACAACATTGTTCCACTTCCATGTACCTGAGTGATTAAGGCGCCGCTTGAATCAACAATGAGAGAACACGCTTTGGAATTACCGTCATATTCAGACACTATATTTGTGAAGAATGTCCCTATTGGCATATCAATACTCATATTACCAATAAATCTGTCCTCTTGGTATATAGGTGCTACACAGGTTACAACATATCCTAAGCCATCATGATCAAAATACACATTTGTACACTTACTTTCTCTGCCGGGATTATTCGATGGCATAACCAATGTCCATTGTGGCACCGTTGTATAGTCAACGTAGGGGCCCATATATGCAACTTCATCTAACCATGGATACGTTCTTGTCACTTTCGTTTCTGCTTCCGTAATATATTGCCATCCCATTTTAGGATACCTAGATTCCACTGCCATCCATGTCTCCTCAAGATGCTCCGTAGCGCATATTACATCCCAAGTTTTACTTGTGACCCTGACATTAGCTGGCAGATATATGTTGGTTTTGGCTACGTGTGAGTGATCCGCTAATACCTTGAGTTCATTAAAGCTGTAAATACTCCTGGGGTACTTGCACCTGTCGGGAGGGCGCGATAAGATCTCTGCAGCAACCATTGCACTTCTTTCATTGTCGGCAATTACCTTTCCAATGTGCCCTTTAATCTGCTTAAACTCCCTATCAAACAATATAATATAGTCCTTATCTTTTACAGCAGTACAACTCCATGTGCACATAATAGCTACGAGCACTGATGTTACTCTAGTCAGCTTCACAAGCTTCTCTCCATCTCATACAGAGAGACTAAATGATGAAAACCATGAAATTCTAATAGTGTAGGAAGTTTTGAACAAGATTGAGGGATATTAATGATCTCGTATTTACCATTTGTTTTTATATGATTCATAAAATGTGCTAGGATCATTTTGACAGCTTCCAACATGTCACCTTGTTTCATCTGCAATACTCCAATTTGTGCATATCTTTCCAAGATAGGCTGAAATATACCATATGCCACATACTCATAATTGTTACGCACTATTACAGACATGGTCGATCTTTCCACTGCACTAAGAGCTTCCCATGAATTCTGCCAGCTCGGCTTATAGTCCAACAAGTGAGCTGTACGTCTCCTAACCTCATTCAACCCTACGACATCCAGCTTAAAGCGACTATCCTTAACTATTGTGTAACTTGGTCGCTCTATTCGGTAAGCATCCATCGTTCTCATTATTTGGAATCCTTGTTTTGTATACATCTTTAAAGCATCATCATTATCAGTTAATACCTCCACTATGTAACGGGAAACATTATTACGCCTTAACTCGTTATCAAGACTTTCGAAAAGTCTGCGTGAAATCCCCTGTCTGCGCCACTTCGACTTAATTGCCGTACCAGCATCATATGCGACTTTTTCACCGCCTATTTTGCGTTCGCCGGACAACCAAAAACCAACCATCTCATCACCATTAAATGCCCCTACAGACAACGACGGCTCATAACTATCTTGCGCCAGTCGCACATCCATCTGTTGTAGTGTCGACTCTACAGAAACCTGATAATCTGAGAATGCAGAACACCAACAATTATGGAGCATTGCAAAGTCAGAATTGTGAAGTGCCCTAATCTGGATAGCGGAGTTGAGATTATTCACCATATTTAGCCTCCTCTGAAAAGAATGCGCCATCAGTTGTGACTAATATTCTTCTTACTCCATCACCCCCAGCTCCTTGAGTTTGGCGTAGAGGGTGGTGCGGCCCATGTCGAGGGCGCGGGCGGTCTTCGACTTGTCGCCCTGGTTGCGCTCCAGCGTGAACTGTATGTATCGGCGCTCCGCCTCCTGCATATACTGTTTGTAGGATGTTCCGGCCAGCGAAACGGGCGCAGTCGCGACGGCATGCGCCGTCTGAGGAGTCGCGGACGACGAGAGCAGCCACGGTGGGAACGCGGACTCGTCGATCACCTCGCCCTGCGTGTAGATAGTGAGCGTCTGGATCACGTTCGCCAGCTCGCGCACGTTGCCGGGCCAGGCGTGCTCCATGAGTCTTGCCATGGCGATCTCCGAGATAGTTTTCTTCACCCCGCCATTCGCGAACTTTTTCAGGAAGTGGTCGGCGAGCAAGGGAATGTCCTCGATCCTCTCGCGCAGCGGGGGTATCGAGATCTCCATCACGCGCAGCCTGTGATAAAGATCCGATCGGAAAGCGCCCTTTTCCAAAAGTTCAGTCAGCGACTGGTTGCTTGCGGAGATCACGCGAAAGTCCGCCTTGATCGGCGTGTTGCTGCCGAGCCTGCAGAACTCCTTCTCCTGCAGCACGCGCAGGAGCTTCACCTGCAGATCGAGTTTCATCGTGCTGATCTCGTCGAGAAAGATGTCGCCGCCGTCCGCGACCTCGAACTTGCCGATGCGGCGGCGGTTTGCACCGGTGAACGCGCCGGCCTCATGTCCAAAGAGCTCGGATTCGAGCAGGTGCTCGGGGATCGCGGCGCAATTGACGGCGACGAACGGCCTCTTCCCGCCGTTGCTGCCCTTGTTGATATAGCGCGCCAGCACCTCCTTGCCGGTGCCGGTTCGGCCCACGATCAAAACGTTCGCCGTGTAATCGCGCACGCGATCGGCCTCTTCGATCACCTTTCGCATCTTCCCGCTGCGATAGACGAGCTCCACATCCTGCGACGAGACGCAGCCCTGAGCGCGCCATAGCGCTTCACGCCGCTCCTGAAGGTCGCGCACGACGATCGCCTTCTCAACCAACTCAAAGAGTTCGCATGCGTCGAGCGGTTTTGTGAGGTAGTCGATCGCGCCGGCGCGAATGGCGCGCACCACGGTCTTGGTATCGCGCAAACCGGAGAGCATGGCCACGCCGACAGAGGGATGCACGCGGTGTATCTTCTTTATCCCCGCAAGCCCGTTCTCCTCGCCCAGCCCCACATCGAGCAGGACCAGGTCAACATCCTGCGACTCGAGCACGGTCAGTCCCTCGGCGATCGATTGCGCCGTGAGGATCGCGAAGTCGTTGCAAAGCATCATCTTCATGCTGATCAGAAAGTCGGAGTCATCATCGATGAAGAGCAGCCTGTGTTTGTTAGCCATGCGTCACCTCTTTGGAAGATAAAACGAACATAGCAATGCGCATGCCAAGATGGCGTTCGATAAAACGATCGATTTTTCGGTAAGTTGTATTTATGAAGCTGATCAGTATGCAGGTTTCTGCACGAGATCTGTTCGATAGCTCGAACAGCGTTTTAAATCCCGAACAGATTGTCCGCCCTCCCCCATGGCGTCCGTCCTGGAAGGCGTTCACAACGCTGGACTAGTACAATATTTATATTCTTTTCAACTACAAAAATAGGTCTACCTACTAAACCCTTCAAACACACTTGATTATTTTTATACTTAAAACCACAGACAACCCATTGTTATCATTAATAATACCGAACCTGCTTTATAGTGTTTAAGCCCGACACTATAAAGCAGGTTCATGGTGATTATTCAGAGATGCTATTGGCTCATGAACTTCACGTTTTCCTTCAGCTGGTGATCGAGTTTCGCGATCTGCTCAAGATTCACGACCTCGAAGCTGTGCTCTTCCACCTTGAGCAGGTCATCGTAGGGGCCCTTGCTTGATACGATTTTTACAAACATGGGGGCCGTCTCGATGGCTATGAACAGGAAGAGGATGAACCATGTGGCGACGTCGATGGTGCGGCTCTTCGCAGCGATGTTGTTCAAGGCGTAGAGCCTGGCCGCGAGGCCGTCGTATTTGTCCCGGCCGAGATTCGTGAGGTCGGACATGAGCGCATCATTGAACAGACGGACCTCTCCCATCTTCGCATCGATGATGGGCTGATTCATCATCATGACGTCATCCAGCTCCCTCTGCGCCATGTCGGCGAACACCCTCTTGATCTTGTATATGGGGCCGAGGTTCGCCTTCATGGAGCCGCCGGTCCCGTCCGCCTCCTGCAGGGAGGCTATGAGCTGCTCGTCGCGCAACTTTTCCTTGGCAGCGATCTCGGCCTTGAGCCCGTTGATCTCGCCGCGAAGCGCATCGATCTGCGGCAGATACCTGGCCTTGACCAGATCCTCCTGCTCCTTGAAAATGGATTGCTCCATCAAGATCAATTCGGCGTTGATCTCCCGCTCGAAAATTTTGAGCTCCAGGGGTTTTGAGATGACCACGGCGAGCAGGAGGGCAAGGACCAGACGCGGGCTGGCGACGCGCAGCTCCATCCAGAAGCGCCCCTCTTTCTTCATGCTGGAGACGATAAAACGGTCCAGGTTGAAGATCATGGTGCCCCATACCAACCCAAACAGTGCGGCTATGACGATGGAGTGAAACACCGTGTAGAGAGCGTAGGAGCCGGCAAGAAAAGCGAAAAATCCCGTATAAAATACGGTCGCGCCTATACCCACATATTTATTGTTCTCGACAGGACACCTATCGAGAATTTTTAAATCGGCGCCGGAACAGATCAGGAAGAATTTCGTTATGCTCATAATATAGAAGCCTTCTCAAGGAGAAGGGCTGTATATAGTCGTTCGAACTCTCGGACAAGGGTTTTTATTGTGCCGTCTTAGGCATCTCGAAAGATTTTTCCAGTCGCTCTATGGCGGCATCAACGCCTTCGTCGCGAAGCCCCATCCGCTCTGCCTTGAGATAGGCGGCAAGCGCTCCCCTTTTGTCGTTGCCCGCCTCCAACGTCTCGCCGAGCAACTCAAAAGGCCGTCCGAGGCCCGTTCCATACAGGTTCTCTTTCACGAGATCGGGGGGAAGCGCTTCTATCGCGTCGCATATCGCGCGAAGCCCTTCCGGAGAGCGGTCTTCGGCAGCATAGCCCGCGAGCTCAATCATCGAACCGTTGAACTGTACGATGTCCTCCTCCAAGAGCCACCTGTCTTGGGTTTTCCACGCCGCATGCATGGCGAAGACCTCGAACGGCGAGTATGCCCCGAAGGACGCGCACAGTTCGTGCAGCTTTTCCCACGCGCCGATGCGCTCAGCGACGTCCGCGATGCGCCAGTAGATCTCCGGAGGTAACATGGACTTATGCGGCGCGGCGGCGAAGCGATCCGCAAAGGAGGAGAACGCCTCCCTCGCCTCGTCCTGCGCGCCGACCCTGCGCGCCAGGACGTTCAGGTGGACAAGCTCCGCGCCGACGACGAGGGATTTATTTTCCACAAAAAGCAGCGCCGCCGCATCGGCCGCATCCCACATCCCTAGTTCGCTCACCGTCTCGGCCAACCTGTCGTAGTCCCCTATCCCTTTCCATTCGGACACGAGGTCGAGCAGGGTATGTCTGGTGAAATACTGGGCAGCCTCCCCTGTCCTCCCCAGGGCAGCGAGTTCCCTCGCACAGTTCAAAAGCCGCTGCGTGTCCATCGGAGCGTCTAGAAGGAGAGGTCTGAGATGCGCCAGCGCCTTTGCGTGGTCTCCCGCCTGTCTGCTGAGCGCATAGATCCTCTGGTGGATGTTGGGGTCCATGGGCGCAAGCTGCGACGCCCGATCGAAGAGTTCCAGCGCGCCCTTTGCGTCCCCCCCCTTCTCGGCAACGTCGGCCATGGCGGGGAGGACCATGGCGGGATTGATGCCGAGCTTCATGCCCACCTCGAGGTGTTTCCGCGCGGCAATCCAGTCCTTCCTTTCGATCGCCAGCTGCTCAAGCATGATATGTTTCTGAGCGGCATCATCGGGGAGGCTTGCAACGCACTTTTCAGCCTCGATGGTCTCCCCCCTCGCGCCCCTGATCTCGCATATCCTCATGCGCGCAGCCTCGAAGGAGGGATCCTCAGCCATGATGGAGGAGAAGAGGTCGAGCGCAGAATCAGTCCTTCCCCTGTCCTTCTTGTCCTTCGAGTAATAGATAGCCCTGTGGTAGAGGAGATTCCGGCCCAACTGAGTATCGCCCAGGAGAAGCCCGCCGTCCACGAAACGTTCAGCAACTTTGATCTCGCCCTCATCGTACAGGACCGAGGTGAGATTCGACAGGTCGCACTGAAACATCTCGCGAAGGCCTATCCTTTTCGCGACATCGCCGTAGCTTGCATTGTAGAGGAACATATTGGGCTCGAAGTAGAGCGCCTTTCCTCCGGCCATGATCGTCGCGACGACGTGGCCCCCGAAATAGTCCTCGGCAGTCACAGGGGGCTTCTTGCTGCTGCCGAAGAGGCGCATCCACACGGATTGAAGCTCTTTTAGGGTCATGTGGGCAAAACCCGCGTCGAGCCCTGCGCGATCGAATATCGCGTAGAGGATCTTGCTCCTCTCCGTGCATATCCCCGCGCGCAGTTTCAAAGCGCCGAGGGCGGTCGCCTCCCTCTTCGTGTCCGCGGCCTCGCGGCCGAGGCCGAGGCCGCCTTCCCTCGCCATGTGGCCGGCCAGGCCGGCCAGACCAATCGCCTCCACAACGCTCAGATACCGCGCGGCGGCAGGCCGGTTCTCCCGCATGGTGAAGCGGAGTTCATCCTTCTCCTGCATGAATGCGAAGCAGTAGAGCGCGGTCCCGAGGTATGTTTCGTAGTAGGCATCACCGGGCGCAAGCCCCATCGCCTTGAGGTCCTTCTTGGCGACGGCTATCGCCCTGTCTATGTTCCGTCTCACTTCTTTGTCGAATGATGTCGTCGGGTCACTATCGTCGAGGAGCCACGGCACCGGCCTTCCCGTGAGCTTCAGAAAGAAATCGCCGTAGCGTTCCCCGAAGGAGAGAGCAGCCTCCATCACCTCTTCGCAATCCACCCTGCCGTCAGGAGGGGCTCCGACCGCGCCGTCGATCTCATCATCGCGGACCCCGTCGGCCGCCATGCGCGCATACAGCTCCGCCACGTCGCTCCGGCCGCAGACCAACCCATTCACATGCATCTCGTCACTCCCCGCGGCCATCCGCACCCCCCTGGACGTACGGTCTCAACTCCGCCCACACCCGCTTCGCACCCTCGACATCCCCTGCCTGCAGGTGCGCCTCGTGCAGCCACATGAGCGACGGCACACGTCTATCGGCCGGCACAAGGTCCGCGGCCATCCTGCCGATCCTTATCGCCTCATCGCTCTTCCCGTCTGCGAGGAGATCCCTGGCCACTGCAAAGAGAATCGTGCCGACAGGCGTCGATATCTTCTCGGAGGCAAGCGAACGCTCGGGGAATGGAAACTCCCTCATCTGCGCGCCTACGACCTCCGCCCACTTCTGCGAACCCTCGAAGTTCTGCGACGACGAGATCTCATCAGCGATGAACGCGACCGCCGTATCCAGATATAAGGCGGCTCCGACGTCGTCGCCCGCGCGAGCAGCCAGAAGCGCGAGCAGCCAACCGGCCAGCGCCTGCTGTATATTCCCACCGTCCTTTTCGGCGTACGCTATGTCGAGTTTCTCGCGGGCCTTTTTCTCCCTCCCCATTCGGAGCTCGTACCATCCCCAGCTCGTGAGCAACTCGCCGCGCCTCATCGAATCGAGCTCGATCGCCTGCATCGCCTTCGCGAAATGGCGCTCGGTCTCCGCATCGCGCGCGCCTGCGGGGTCTCTTGAAGCGGCCTCCGCGAGAAAGCGATGCGCCATATGGCAGCGGGGGTCGACCTCAAGCAGGGACCTTGCGCTCGCGGCCGCCTCCTTCTCCCCCACAGCATCCTTCCCCCTCATCATGTAGAGGTCCAGGACCATGATGTCCATGTACTCGGGCGGAATGATCCCCTGCGCCTCTACCGCCTCGGCAATCGCCTTCATGTAGTCGCCCACGACTCCATTCGTAGTCTGTCCCATAAATGCCATGACGGCGCCGACGATCGGGTGGATGAGCTTCTTATTATTGAGGAAGAACTTGCTTACATCACCGACCTTGGCGGACTCCTGTCTGTCGCGGAGGGTCCCGACGGCGTTCACCATGATTTGAAGCGACAGCGCAGCCCCGTCGGCGGAGAGAAAGGCGGAGGGATCGCCGTCCGTCCCGCCTTTGGTGAGCCAGGCGTCGATCATGTCCTTGCCGGAACTCATGGAGACGACATACTGTCTGAGGCTCAGGGGATAGAATGGAAGCCTCTGCGCATCCGGGTTGTGGAACGCGGGGTCGAAGGTTCGCCATCCGGATTTCAGCTCAACGCCTACCCCGAATGTTATCGGCATCTGCACACCGCAGACGAACCTCTCGCTGCTCACATTCATTATCTCGACCAGCGACGGTTCGAGCCCCGCCATCTCGAAGAGGTAATAGAGTTTGGGCGATTGAAAATCAGGCACCACCCCGACTGAGTACGAGTAGTGAGACAGGGTGTTGGCGTCCGCGTTGTAGTTGTAGAGGTTGCCGATTCCTCCCCTTTCGGTGAGCAAACGCTTGAACCCGGAGAGACGAAGATTGTCGAGCCGCTTCATCTTGGAGAGGATCTTTTTCCTTTGTGCAGGGACGTATCTCTTCCAATCCTTTTCCTCCGGAAACTCCAAGAAATAATAGAGTCCCTCCGCCATGGCGGACCGGTATTCATCGCTTTCCGGAGTGAGCCCCTGCTTCGCCAGGTCCGCACGGATCGCGGCGATCACATCCCTGGCGAACGAATCGAACTCGGCGAGGTACTTGATCCTCAACTCCGGGTCGCCCTCGACGGGCGCAGGATCGTAGTCCCACGGCAGGCGCTGGCCCAGCCATGTCTTGAGCGGAGCCCTCAGAGAACGCCAGTCGCGGAGCGCGCGTTCAAGGACCTCGCGCTCCTCGACCACACAATCGCCGGCGCCCGCGAATGCGCCGCGGCCGCCGGGATTCGCATAATCGATCTGATAGTAGCCGGAGTCGAGGTCGGCCTCGGCCACGCCGGCCTTTTTCATAGCGTCGACGAGCGGGCGAAGCAACGACTCGTCATCGATCTTAAATTGGATGGATTTACACTGAGTCATCCTATCCCCACATCCCCTTTATGATCTCTCGTATTCGGCGATGGCGGTGAACGCCCTCGCAGCCGAAGATCTTGCGGCACTCGAAGGGTTTCACCTCGTGGATCTGGCAGAGCCTGTCCGGCGTGAGGAACACACACTCGGATTTGCCGGGTTTGCGCGCGGGCGAGATGGCGAGCACGCCGTCCTCGCGATGCTCTTCACAAAACCGGACCACGAATTCGCGCTCGGATAGATTCATGAAATGCGAGGCGAGCGGCAGGTCGTCGGGCACGAACCACCCGGGTTCGCGCTCGCAGCACTCTTTGCATTTGGGGCATGAGCAACCCTGTCGTTTGGTCATTTATTCCACGCTGTCCGGAGTTAGATAATAATTATGCGACGCTTAGCAGGGGGGTAAACCTTTGGCAAGCCCCTAATTATACGAAGCGGCTTCCTGCTGGAAGTTTCTAGACTTTTTCGATTTCAGCAGCGCTGAGGTCGCATTTGACCTGGTGCTTCATTATCTGAAGGAGCACCCGCACGCGGCCGACAGCGGAGACCGGTTTCTCAAGAATGCCGACGAGGTCGCGGAACACGCCGGAGCGTATTTTGACCTCGTCCCCCTGTTTCATGGTTATGCGCTGCTCGATCACGCCGTCGCCGTCCACGCGCTCGCGTATGATATCGATCATCTCGTCCGGCACCGGCACCGGCATGGCGCCGTCGCCGAGGATCTTGCGCACGCCGCGCGTGTACTTGATCATGCGGTGCAGGTTAGGGTCCGCGAGATCGATGCGCACGAAGACGTACGAGGGGAAGAGCGGCCTTACGCGCGCTTGAGTTTTTCTCTGGCCGCGCACCATCTGTTTGATCTTGGGCAAAAACGTCTCGAACTCCGCGTTCTTGAGGTGCTGGCGCACGTTCTCCTCGGCCGTGGGCTTGGTCTGGAGGACGTACCATGAAAGCCGTGATTCGTTCATCGCGTCACTCATCGCTCATCTTCCGACGCCGGTGTAGGTAAACCCCGCGCTGCGCACGAAATTCGGATCGTACAGATTGCGGCCGTCGAATATCGCCAGCTCCTTCATCATGGACTTGATCTTCCCGAGATCCGGGCTGCGGAACTCGCGCCACTCGGTGCAGACGACGAGAGCGGAGGCGCCCTCGAGCGCGTCGTAGGAGCTGCGCGCCCATCTGACCTTAGAGGCGTTATGCCCGAGCGCAGCCTTGCCGGTCTCCATCGCAACAGGGTCGAACGCCGAGACCCTGGCGCCGGCGGCGATGAGCCGCTCGATCAAATATAATGAAGGTGCAAAGCGCACGTCGTCGGTGTTGGCCTTGAAAGCCAGGCCCCAGACCCCTATGAGCTTGTCCTTGAGCCCACCCGCAACGCTGAAATGCGCCTCTATCTTTTTCCAGAACCACTCGCGCTGCGAATCGTTCGCCGCATCCGCGGCCTTTATTACCGTGAGGTCGAAGCCGTTCTCACGGCCCAGCCCTATCACGGCCTTGGTGTCCTTGGGAAAGCACGAGCCGCCGTAGCCCAGACCGGAGTAGAGGAAGTCCGGCCCTATGCGCGGGTCGCTGCCCAGGCTTCGGCGGATATCGCCGATGTCCGCGCCGACCTCTTCGCAGAGCCTGGCCATCTCGTTCATGAAAGAGATGCGCGTGGCGAGCATGGCGTTGGCGGCGTACTTCGCGAGCTCGGCCGAGGGCACGCTCATCTGCATAAAGCGATCCGAACGGCGCATCAGCGGCATGTAGAGCTCATGCAGTCTCTTCCCCACGTCGTCGCGCTCCACGCCCACGACCACGCGGTCCGGTTTCATGAAGTCGGCGACGGCGTCGCCCTCTTTGAGGAATTCGGGGTTCGACGCAACAGCGAGCAGCTCCTCGGAATCAAGACCGCGCTTCGCAAGCCCGTCCGAGATCGCCCGTTTCACCTTCATCGTAGTGCCGACAGGAACCGTGCTCTTCGTGACGACTATCGCCGGATGGTCGAGCAGCGATCCGATCTCGGCCGCCACCGCGAGCACGTTGGTGAGGTCGGCCCTCCCGTCGCCGCCCGGAGGCGTGTCCACCGTTATGAAGACGATCTCGGCGTCTCTCAGACCTTCGGCGAGGCTTGTGGTGAAAGAGAGCCTCCGCTCCTCCTCGTTTCGCTTCACCACTTCCTCGAGCCCGGGCTCGTAGATCGGTATGCGGTGTTCCTTGAGCGCCGCGACCTTCTTCTCGTCCTTGTCCACGCAGCAGACGCTGTTGCCCACGTCGGCCAGGCACGAGCCGCTGACCAGCCCCACATAGCCGGTCCCCACAACGCAGATACGCATAAAACCCCCTTGTGCCGGAGAACCGCTCCAATCCACAAACCGCGGCCAACCCGGAGGACCCCTCTAACAGATATTTACACGAAATTTCAATATGATATATTTTGCAGGCAAAAGGAGGGGCCATGAAGGAAATAGAGATCGGCTACGTGGAACACTATTTCGGTCATCTGAACGTCGCTGGCATGTATATCACCAGCGGCAAACTCAAGGTAGGCGACACTATCCACATCAAGGGGCACACCACCGACTTCACTGAAAAGATAGAGTCCATGCAGGTAGAGCACGCGGACGTGACCGAAGCCAAACCCGGAGACCACATCGGCGTGCGCATGGTGGGCCGTTGCCGCGAGCACGACAAGATATACGTGATCATCGAATAATATAATGTAAGGCGATGGGGGAGAGGGCCTGCGGCCAAAACCGCGGGCCTTTTTATATCCAGAAACACAAAACCCCGCGATTTGCGGGGTTCTGTGGGTCATGCAGGATTCGAACCTGCGACCCGCTGATTAAGAGTCAGCTGCTCTACCAACTGAGCTAATGACCCGAAAACATTGGGTAATTCACCTATCGCGATTTTGACGAAAAAGTGCAACCCACCATGTTTTAAGGGTGCTCTCGTAGCCAATCCGTCGATGGATGGCAAGTGATTTATGAGGCATCTTGCCAAAAGCCGAATTAAAAAATAAAGTCCGCCGACCATGCTCAAGAACGCGGCCATACTCTTCTGCGTGACCCTGATCCCGGCGCTGGAGCTGAGGGCATCCATACCGCTCGGCATGCTCTCCGGAGATCTCAATCTCCCCTTCGGAATGCAGATGCAGGGCATGGGCCTTCAATGGCAGGCCGTGTTCGCCATATGCGTATTCTCCAACTTTATCCTGGGGCTCCTCCTCTATCCCGTGCTCGGACACATACTCCGCATCCTCGAACGCATGCCGCTCGTGAACCGCTTCTGGAGCTACACGGTCGAGCGCACGCAGAAAAAGATACATCCGTACGTGGAGCGTTGGGGCACGATCGGAGTCGCACTCTTCATAGCTGTGCCGCTGCCCGGATCGGGCACATACTCCGGCGCCCTCGGCGCGTTCCTCATGGGCATGAGCTACCGCAGATTCCTGGTCGCGAACGCGATCGGCGTTTTTCTGGCCGGCGTCGCAGTGACGCTGGTCGTGCTGTCCGGGAGCGAGCTCTTCAGATGGGCTGTTTCAATGTGATCTCGTACTTCTCCTCCATGCGCACCGGATAATACGAAGACTTGTATCGTCTCAGTCCCGATATCCCCAGATCCTGCTCGAGATTGACGTATTCGAAGTCGCGAAGCGCCCCCCTGCAGGTCTCCCACAACATCGCCTGAGCGATGCCGGGATGATCGCCCGACTGATACGCGAGATGGGCGCACGCGGTATCCGGAGCGAGCTTGGCTGCGAGCATGAAGCCGACTAATTCGCCTCCGATGATCATCGCGCTGCCGAAGAGGCCCAGCTCGCGGAAGGAACCGAACGCGCGCTCCACTGCGCGGCGCTGGCAGCGGAATTTATGTTCCTCCCCCTCGCCCATGCATGCGGAGCAGCCGTCCTTGCTGTTGCTCCATTTGCCGAAGACCTTGAGCGCATCGTCGCCGTGTTCGGCGGACAGATCGACGCACGAGTAAGCGCCTGCGCTGAACATGAACCTCTTGATGTGATTTCTCTTGCCGTCATAGCGGCGTCCCTTGAGCTCGACCAGATCGTTAACCCTATAGACGTAATCGAAATGATCGCGCAGCCCCTTCAGCGCAAAACCGTTGCCGCGGACCTCCTCTACTATTCCGGCAGAGACCCGCGACACCCTGCCCGTATGCTCGATACATCTCCCGATCGTCTCCTTCAGCCGAATCCCGCCGACAGGCTGAAGGAAAAACGGCGCCTCGTGAACAGGGCTGGTTCGAACGCAGATATTTCCGTTTATCTCGGTGAGTTCGGGTTTGTCGAACTCCTGCCACATATAGAGGTTTGCGAACGCGAGCTCGCAGATGCCGGCCGGAGAGGACGCGCGCCTTCGCTCGTACTCGCACATGTCCGACAACTCGATAGGCTTGAAATCAGGAAACTCCGGTATCATCCCTGCGCCTCACCATGCATTTGCAGATTCCGGGATCGCACCTCTCACATCCAAACATTTCTTTGGGAGGAAGGCCCTTCGGCGCCGAGACCTCGGCAAAACCGAGCTTTTTGAAGAACCCGGGTATGACGGTATATGCGTAAACGTCTGCATCCACGCCCTTGAGCATGGACTCGATGAGCTGCCTGGCCAACCCCATGTTTCTGTGGGTGTCGGCAACACCCAGCGAGCTGAGGAAAAATCCGTCGGCGCAGGGCTCCAGGTTCGCCACCCCGACGACGCTCTCCCCCTCCAACACGACCCACAGGTTCCTGACGGAGAGCGCACTGTGAATCAGGTCGAGCTCGGCCATGAGCTTGACCGCGCCCCTGGCCTCCTCCTCCGTGACACGCCTGATCTCTATCCTGCGCACGAGATCCCTCCCCAAACAGATTGAAATCGCTACCAGAAATGCTAGGGTTTTACAAATTTTAAACAAGCGCGGAGCAGCCATGGCGAAGATAGCGAATAGCATTACAGAGCTCGTAGGATACACGCCGCTGGTGAAGCTCGCCCGAGTCTCGGCCGGCTGCAAGGCCACGGTGCTGGGGAAACTGGAGTCGTTCAACCCCGGCGGTTCGGTGAAGGACCGCATCGGCCTCAGCATGATCCTCAAGGCCGAGAAAGACGGCCTTCTCAAGAAAGACACTACCATAATAGAGCCCACCAGCGGCAACACCGGCATCGCGCTCGCGATGGTTGCGGCCGCTCGCGGCTACAAACTCATCCTCACCATGCCCGACACCATGAGCGTGGAGCGGCGCTCGCTTCTTGCCGCCTACGGCGCGGAGATCGTCCTCACGCCTGGCAGCGAGGGGATGAAGGGTGCGATCACAAAGGCGGAGGAGCTCACGAAGGCTGCCGGGAATTCGTTCATGCCCATGCAGTTCGACAACCCGGCCAACCCTGACGCGCATCGCCGCACCACCGCCGAGGAGATATGGCGCGACACGGACGGCAAGATGGACGCGATCGTCGCGGGCGTGGGCACAGGCGGCACGATCACGGGAATAGCCGAGGTATTCAAACAGCGAAGGCCCGGTTTCCGCGCGATCGCCGTTGAACCCGCTGACTCCCCCGTGCTCTCCGGGGGAAAGCCGGGCCCGCACAAGATCCAGGGCATAGGCGCGGGTTTCGTTCCGAAGGTCTTAAAGCGCGAGATCGTCGACGAGATAATGAAGGTCACAAACGACGAGGCGTTCGCCATGGCGCGCAGGCTCGCGCGCGAAGAGGGGATCCTCTGCGGGATCTCCGCCGGCGCCAACGTCCACGCAGCAGTGGAGGTGGCGAAGAGGGCCGAGTTCGCGGGCAAGACGATCGTCACGATCATCTGCGACACCGGCGAACGCTATCTCAGCACTCCGCTGTTTCAAGACTCCTAAGATGACAATGTCGCCTTCAGGTCCGCGTCCGGCGTGGTGATCAGCGCGATCGCGAACTTGTCCACCAGCACCTTGAGCACCGCAGGCGTAACGAACGCGGGCAAAGTGGGGCCGAGGCGCATGTTCCTGATGCCAAGGTGCAAAAGCGTAAGAAGAATCGCCACAGCCTTCTGCTCGTACCATGAGAGGATGAGCGAAAGAGGAAGATCGTTGACCCTGCAGTTGAACGCCTTCGAAAGGGCGACGGCGATCTGGATCGCGGAATAAGCGTCGTTGCACTGGCCGCAGTCGATGAGCCTCGGTATCCCGCCGATATCACCGAAGTCCTGCTTGTTGAAGCGGTACTTGCCGCAGGCGAGCGTCAGAATCACGGAGTCTTTGGGCACCTTCTCCGCGAACTCGGTGTAGTAGTTTCTGCCGCTCTTGGCACCGTCGCAGCCTCCGATCAGGAAGAAGTGTTTTATCTTGCCCGCCTTCACCGCCTCCACGACTTTGTCCGCAACGCCCATCACCGCGTTGTGTCCGAAGCCGACTGTGATTGATTTCTCCGCGCCGTCCTGCGCAAATCCCTCCGCCATCTGCGCTGCCTCGATCACAGGGCCGAAGTTGCGGTCGGAGATATGGGTGACGCCGGGCCAGGCGACGAGGCCGGAGGTGAAGATGCGCGCCTTGTAGCTGTTCTGCGGACGCTGGATGCAGTTGGTGGTCATCAGTATCGCGCCGGGGAATTGGTCGAACTCCTTTTGCTGGTCCTGCCACGCGCCACCGTAGTTGCCGACCAGGTGTTTATATTTCTTGAGCCCGGGGTATCCGTGGCACGGCAGCATCTCGCCGTGCGTGTAGACGTTGATCCCCTTGCCCTCGGTCTGTTTGAGCAGCTCCTCCAAGTCCTTCAGGTCGTGGCCTGACACGAGGATCGCCTTGCCCTTCACAGGTTCGATGCGGACCTTTGTAGGAACGGGGTTGCCATATGCGCCGGTGTTGGCGGCATCGAGCAACTCCATAACGCGCAGATTGATCTCTCCCGTGCGCAGGGCCATCGTCGTGAGCGTGTTCGCGTCCTCTTTTCCCTCGGCCAGATAGCAGAGCGCCTCGTGGAAATATGCGTAGACCTTGTCGTCCTCGCGGCCGAGTATCTGCGCATGATCAGCGTAGGCGGCGGTGCCCTTTAATCCGTACGTCACGAGTTCCATCAATCCTGCGACGTCCTCGCCGTACCTGGCCATCCTCTTCTTGACGCCGACCTCGAGCCCCTGCTTCTCCAGGCCCGCAAGATCGCCTGCGGGTTTCCATTCCGCAGGGCCTGCGACCTTGTCAGGAGTCTTGCCGGCTTTCTTGCACGCATCCTCGTAGAGCTTCTTCGCGCGGTCTCGCGCAGCAGCCGCTCGCAAGAGAACTTTGACGTACCTCTCCGGATCGAAGTTGACGTTGGTCACCGTGGTGAAGAGAGCCTCCGTGACCGCAAGATCCACTTCGCGATCGCGGGTGCCGAGCCCTCGCGCGCGATGCGCGTACTGTGCAACCCCCTTGACCGCATGCACTGTGAGGTCGATCAGCGAGGAAACCTCCGGCGACTTTCCGCACACCCCCTGTATCGTGCAGCCCGTATCCTTTGCCCTCTGTTCGCACTGATAGCAGAACATATCCATAATCCCCTCCTATGCGAGATGACCGGTTGACGACGGAGTGTATATAAGCATATCACTTATGATGACGCAAGGATAAACCAGAGAAGTCAGAACGGCCTCCACCCGCGGCCGGTCCTGGCGGGGATGGAGTCGGCTTGCAGGGGGCCTTCCGATCCCCGAACATAGGGAATGAGCGGGCAACCGAGCCCCGAATCCCAGCCCTTGCGGATAGGGTCCACGATGGACCATGAGGCCTCCAGCGCGTCGCTGCGTATGAAGAGGGTCTGATCGCCCTGCATGCAGTCCAGCAGGAGCCTCTCGTACGCATCAGGGAGATCGAGGCCTGCATCCTTATACCTGAAGTTCATGGAGAGGGTGTCCATGCAGAGCTTTGGCCCGGGGCTCTTGGCCTGGATCGATAGAGAGACCCCCTCGTCCGGCTGCACGTTGAAGACGAGGACGTTGGGATAGAGGTCATCGGGAAGAAACGGAGCGAACATCGAGTCGTGGACGCGCCTGAAGAATATCGCGATCTCGCTCGCGCGCCTCTTGAGGCGTTTGCCGGTGCGCAGATAAAACGGAACCCCCTGCCACCTCGTGTTCTCGACGCAGAGTTCGGCCGCCACGTACGTCTCGGTCTGCGAGCCCGGGGCCACGCCCTTTTCCCCGAGATATCCTTCATACTGCCCGCGCACGACTCCGGCGCACGGATTCGCGGGGTCGATAGGCCTGATAGACTTGAAGAGCCTCGCCTTCTCGTCGCGCACGCACTTCGCGTCAAAGGCCGAAGGGGGCTCCATCGCCACAGTGGCCATCATCTGGAGCATGTGGTTCTGGAACACGTCGCGCAAGGCGCCCGCCTCGTCGAAATATCCCGCTCTCCCTTCCACGCCCTCGGCCTCAGCCGTGGTGATTTCGACGTGGTCAATAAAGCGCTGATCCCAGACAGGCTCGAAGATCGCATTGGCGAAGCGGAACATGAACATGTTCTGCACCGTCTCTTTGCCCACGTAATGGTCTATGCGATAGATCTGGCGCTCCTCCAGGTGCTCTGAGAGTTTCCGGTCGAGTTCCCTCGCGCTCGCCAGGTCAAAGCCGAAGGGTTTCTCCACCACCACTCGCGAGCAGGCCGGCCCCTCTGAGCACTCCGCAAGCAATCCGGCGCCGGCAAGCTGCGAAACGATGCCGGGGGCGAGCTTCGGCGGGGTGGCGAGATAGAAGACGTGACAGCCGCTCGCAGCCCTGCGCGCGCCGATCCCGGAGAGTTTAAGGGCGAGCGATTTGAACGCCGCCTCATCGTCATAGCCTCCCCTGATGTAATGAAAGCGCGGGGCAAAGCGTTTGAACTCCGTCCCGTCCATATCGCTGCGGCCGAAGCCCACGACGTCGAATTTTTCAGGGAGCAGATCGCGCTTGTAGAGATTGAGAAGCGCCGGGATGAGTTTCCTCTTCGCGAGGTCGCCGGATGCGCCGAAGATCACGAGCGTGCACGGCCCAGGCCTCTCTTCGACGCAGAGCCTGGAAGTCTCTTTGAGCTGTGTCCGGAACTCGGCCATCCGCCCCCCGTCATTTCATCAGGCCCTCTTCACCTCGTGCCCTCCGAATTCGTTTCGCAGCGCGGCGATCACCTTGTCGGAGAAGGAATCGCCCTCGCGCGAGCGGAACCTGGCGAAGAGCGAGTGCGCGATGGCGGTGGCAGGGACTCCGCTCTCGACAGCCTGTTCCACGATCCAGCGCCCCTCGCCGGAATCCTCCACATAGCCCTTGATCTTCGCTAGCCCCGGGTCCTTTGCCAGCGCGGATTCCAGGAGCTCGAGCAGCCACGAACGCACCACGCTCCCCCGGTTCCAGAGGTGCGCCACCTTGGCCACATCCAGCGCCTTGCCGAAACGCGAGGCCTTGATGATCTCGAAGCCCTCGCCATAGGCCTGCATCAGCGCGTACTCGATGCCGTTGTGCACCATCTTCACGAAGTGGCCGGCGCCCGCGGGGCCGCAGTATAGATACCCATCCTTCGGCGCCAGCGTCTTGAGGATCGGTTCTATGAACTCGAAGTCGCGCCGCTGGCCGCCGATCATGGTGCAGTATCCGTCCTTGACCCCCCATATCCCGCCCGCAACGCCGGCATCCACGTACCTGATGCCCCTGGAGGCAAGCGCCGCAGCCCGCATCATGTCATCTTCGAAATAGCTGTTCCCGCCCTCGATGAGGAGGTCTCCTGATGCAAGTTTGAGCGAGAGCGACTCCACGTGCTGTTCCGTTGCGGAGCCTGCAGTGAGCATGAGCCATACGACGCGAGGGGGCTTGAGTTTCGCGACAAGCTCATCGATCGATGTCGCGGGGACGGCGCCCTCCTGCCCGATCTCCCTCACCTTGTCCTGGGTGCGATCGTATGCCACCACCTCGTGGCCGCCCTTGATCAGCCTCCGAGCCATGTTCATCCCCATGCGACCAAGACCTATCATCCCTATCTGCATCTTGCCCTCCGCCTCTCTCGATTCGAGGCTGAAATATCTCACATCGACCAGCATGTGACAACCTCGGGATGAAGAAGAAAAGTGCTGTAAATCTGGGGCGTTTTGTGCTTTTTACAGGACATGAAAACGCTCGGCCCTATCTCGCTCGATCACAGGGCGATCTACGAGGAGATGCTTGCGAAACACCCCGCGGAGATCTCTGAGCACAGTTTCCTGAACCTCTACGCATGGAGGGCGGCGAGAAGGATCGAGACCCTGGATGCAGGCAGGGCCCTCATCCCCTTTGAAGCCAGGGGCGAAGCTCTGGTCATCTTCGGCGGCCCTATAGGCGACATGTCGCTCGCGGAGGCGTCGGAGGCGCTGGCCAAGGCGACCGACATGCGGGTCGGAGGAATTGCCAGGGCGCCGGAGGCTCTGGCAGCGCATCTCGATGGCGGATGGTCGGCATTAGAGGACAGGGACAATTCCGACTACGTATATTCGCGCGCTGAACTTGCGGAGCTCGCAGGGAGAAAGTTCCACGCGAAGAGAAACCTCGTTTACCAGTGCTCATCTGAATACGATCCCGGCTACGAAAAGATAACGCAAGGCAATCTGGGCGAGATTGCGGAGTTCATCGACCGATGGTGCAGGCAGCGCAAGTGCGGCAAAGAGCCGGGCCTGTGTCACGAGAACCTTGCGATGAAGGACTCGGTTGCTAATTTCGCAAGCCTCGGGGTCATGGGCGCAGCGATAAGGATCGCGGGCAGGATCGAGGCGTTCACCATAGGCGAGAGGCTGAACGAAAACACGGCTGTGATCCATTTCGAGAAGGCAATGCCGGGCTTCAAGGGGCTTTATCAGCTCGTCAACCAGTGGTTCTGCCAAAACGAGCTCTCGGAATTCGAGTTCGTGAACCGCGAGCAGGACATGGGGGTCGAAGGACTAAGAAAGGCCAAGGAGAGCTACTCCCCGGTGCGCATGGTGAAGAAGTTCAATCTCTTCCCGCCGGGTTCGGATCTGACGATGCCCGCCCCCAACCTCACCGAGCGCAGGTGCGGTGATGAAGGCACTGATTAGAGATCAGGCCATAGGTCTTATGCCACCCAGCGTCATGAAGGCGCCCGTGAGGGCGACACCGGCACTTGGACCCACGGCGACGAGATCGACCACGCCCGGTTGGAATCCGAACGGGCTCCCGATGAGATTCCTAGGCATCGCTCCCACCTTGGATCTGCCTCTGGAACCGTCTATGAAGAACTTGGCGCCGGTTTTGTACTGGTGCGAAACATCATGGATAGCACCGAAGACGTCTCCTTCATTCATCCCAGGGGCAACCCTTGCCTCCACACGCATCAGGCCGGATACATAGGAATAGAAGAGCGGCTCATCCCCGGAACGCCGCATCCTGTCGAGGTCGACCAGGACACGATCCGGCTGCACGTCAACCGCACGCGCGTGCGGCTCGAGGTACTGAAAGGCGGAGAAGCCTGCCAGGTCCCTGGTCAAGATGACTCTCGGCCCCGAACCCTCGGTGAAATTACTGAACGAGAACCGAAGGCTTTCTGGAGTTTGTGCACGATACTCCATCTCAATCTCACCCAAGCGCCTGCCGGGCAGCAGTGTTTCGAGATCTAAGCCAGCCACCACAAGGCCCGCCTCGGGATCAATGGTGACCGGAACAGGTGAGGCAGAGGCCTTCAACCCTTCCGCCACCTGCATCATATTGGGCACGAAGTCCGCGTCCAGGGGGAAAACGGAGGCGACTTTTTCAAGCTCGTCGTAGATAGATGCTCTGGTGGGCATGGGCTCCCTCGCCTCGCCGAGCCTGCGCTCGAAGCTCGCGACAGAGGGCTCCTTTCGATTCAACCAGTCGTTCGCCCCGCTGCCGAAGCGGCGCGCCAGACCGCGCAACGCCTCGTAGCGGTCCATCATCTCCTGAGGTGCGGCGGAGAGGATATCCAGGAAGGCATCGATCATCGGCCGCTTGATGCCTTTCCAGTCGACCTCCCATGACCTAAATCTCTCAGGACCGGTTCCCGCGAGGGATAACTTAGGAAACAAACCCACAGAATGGTTAAAGGTGCCGGCCATAATTTCCCCGTCGAGGAAATTCCTCACCCACTCGTTACCGTCATTGAATTGAAAGACCGACATATCCAACGCATCGAGCCTAGCCATCGTGCCTCCTGTTATGTGAATAGTTTGCCCCTGTCAGATGCCGTATAATAGTCGATGAATAATAAAATTATCCGCCGCTGGTCAAGGTTTTTGATTCCGGACCTGTATGCAAAATGATTTTAGAGGATCTCTTTGACCGCCTTGATCACGGCATCTGCGGTGATCCCCCGCTTCTCCATAACGATCTCGCCGGGGGCGGAGGCGCCGAAGCGGTCGATGCCGATGACCCTGCCGCAATCGCCCACCCAGCGATGCCAACCCACGGTTGCGCCCGCCTCGACGGCCACGCGCGCCTTGATACGCGGCGGCAGCACCGAGTCGCGATACGCCTGATCCTGCGCCTCGAAGAGCTCCCACGAGGGCATGGAGACCACGCGCACAGGGATATCCTCCGAGAGGAGCCAACCCTGCGCCTCCAGCGCCAGATGCACCTCCGAGCCGGTGGCGATGATGATCGCCTGGGGTTCTCTCTCGCAATCGGAGAGCACGTATGCGCCCTTCTTGAGACAGTCCGAAGCCGCGCCGCTGTCGAGCACCGGCAGGTTCTGCCGAGAGAGCGCAAGCGCCACCGGTCCGTCGTGCGCGAGCGCCCAGCACCACGCACTCAGGGTCTCGTTGGCGTCCGCAGGCCGGATGAGCACGAGCCCTGGCATGGCGCGCAGGGAAACCAGGTGCTCGATCGGCTGGTGGGTGGGACCGTCCTCGCCCAGCCCCACGGAGTCGTGCGTGAAGACGAAGATCGAATGCGCGGACATGAGCGCCGCGATCCTGATCGCAGGCCTCATATAGTCGGAGAAGACGAGAAACGTGGATCCGTACGGGATGAGACCTCCGTGGATCGCCATGCCGTTCACGATCGAGCCCATCGCGTGCTCGCGAACCCCGAAGTGGAGATTGCGGCCGGAGAAATTGTCGGCCTCAAAGTCGCCTCCGCCGTCGATCAAAGTTTTTGTCGAAGGCCCGAGATCCGCCGAGCCGCCGATGAGATTGGGCAGCGCCTTCGCAAGGGCGTTGATCGTCTTGCCTGAGGCGGCGCGCGTGGATATCGGCTTGCTCCCCTCGAAGCGGGGCAGCGCCTCTTCCCATCCGCCCGGGAGCCTGCCCGCGATCTCGGCCTCGAACCTCGCCGCATCCTGAGGATATCTTTCCCTGTAGCGCGCCAGCACCTGCCTCCACTCCTCCTCGCGACGCCCTCCCTCCTCTGCGACGAGCGCGAAGCGCTCCCTCACCCCTTCCGGCACCTCGAACGGCGGGAGCCGCCACTTGAAAAACTCCCTGGTCGCCTTGTTAGCGTCGGGCCCAAGCGGCTCGCCGTGCACAGAGGCCGTGTCGTGCTTCGGGCTCCCAAAGCCTATATGCGTGCGCACGGCGATCAGCGAGGGCCTTTTCTTTTCAGCCCTCGCCTTCTTTATCGCCCCCTCGATCGCGCCGAGGTCGTTCCCGTCCTTCACGCGCTGCGTGTGCCAGCCGTACGCTTCAAAACGGCGGAGCACGTCTTCGGTAAAGGCGAGCTCAGTGCTCCCCTCTATGGAGATGTGGTTGTCGTCGTAGAGATAGACGAGTTTGCCGAGCCCCAGGTGCCCGGCGATCGAAGCGGCCTCCGAAGAGACGCCCTCCATGAGATCGCCGTCGGAGACTATCGCATACGTGAAATGATCGATAAGTTCCGCGCCGGGCCTGTTGTAGCGCGAGGCCATGAAACGCTCGGCTATGGCCATGCCCACGCCCATGCCGAATCCCTGGCCGAGAGGACCCGTGGTCGTCTCTACGCCCGGGGCGCATGCGCGCTCGGGGTGACCCGGGGTCTGGCTTTCGTACTGCCTGAAATTTTTGACCTCCTCGACCGCAAGCCCGTAGCCCGAGAGATGGAGCAAGGCGTAGAGCATCGCAGAGCCGTGGCCCGCGGAGAGGACGAACCGGTCGCGGTCGAACCAGAGGGGGTCCTTTGGATTGTGTTTGAGAAACTTCGTCCAGAGCACATAGGCCATGGGGGACGCGCCCAGCGGCAGACCGGGATGCCCGGATCTTGCGCGATCCACCGCATCCACGGCCAGCATCCTGATCGAATCGATGCAGAGTTGATCAACGTCGGGCTTGCGTTTCGTCATGCCGTCTTCCTCCTGGAGAATATCCCGCGCAGAGCAACGTTGATGATCAGGAGCAGAAGGAACGCAGCCGACGCCTTCCCAGCCCAGGGGGGCAGCATGAAACCCGCGTGATGCATGGCGTCCATCGACATCATCGAACCGTACCAAAGCCAGTTGAGCAGATATCCGAAAGCGATGCTCATCACCGCTATCGTCGCCACGTATATGACCGCCGCGCCCTTGCCGAGCTCCTTCGCGACCACGGTTATCGTCACGGCGTTCGTGGCCGGGCCTGCCAGCAGAAAGACCATGGCCGCGCCGGGGCTCATACCTTTGAGCATGAGCGCCGCCGCTATCGGCAGGGAACCGGTGGAACAGACGTACATAGGTATGCCTACGACCAACATGACCAACATCGAGATAAACGGCGAGCCCAGATACCGAATGATAAGCTCGTCAGGCACTGCGTAGGATATCACGCCGGCGATGAGAAGGCCTATGACCAGCCATCGCCAGATGTCGCCGAGCAGTTCCACAAACGCATAGCGGAGCATCTCGTAGATGCGTCCGCCCCTCCACCACTCCGGCTTGGCGCATCTTTCGCGCTCCCCTGTCCCGTGGCCCTCGACTCCGCACGCATGGCAGTGCTCGCCGTGATCGGCGTGGATCTCAAGCCCCCCTTCGATCGCCAGCGGTTCGTGCCTGGTTGTAAGAAGGATGTTTCCCAATATGCCCGCGATGAACGCGGTGACAGAGGCGGAGATGACGCGGAACACGGTGAAGAAGGGGCCCAGCAGCGAATACGTCGCCATTATCGAGTCCACGCCGGTTATCGGCGTGGCGATGAGAAAGCTCACCACCGAGCCCCGGCTCGCGCCCTTTTTGTTGAGCATCATGGCAGCCGGTATCACCCCGCAGGAGCAGAGAGGAAGCGGGATACCCAGGATCACGGATTTGATCACCGAGACCACGCTGCTGCGGCCGAGGTGCCTTGCGATCCACTCCATGGATATGAAGGCATGCAGGATACCTGCGAAGAAAAAACCGAAGAGCAGATAAGGCGCCATCTGATAGAACAGGGATATTGATTCGGAGAATACGCCTGTGATGTGCTGCATCTTATCCCCCCTGTTTTCGCCTGAGCAGGAATTCGAGTTTCGGGAGCCCCTTCGCCTCAGCCGCAATCCTGTCGCCGTCGCGCACCTCGCCCACGCCCGAGGGCGTGCCGCACATGATCACGTCGCCCTTCTCGAGTGTCATGAAGCGCGACACGTAGCTTATTATCGCCGCAGGGGTGAAGACCATGTCGCGGGCAAGACCTCGCTGGCGCTCATGACCGTTCACGGAGAGGGAGAACCAGAATGCCGACGGATCGAGCTCGCCGCCCACGCCCGCAAATTCGCCCATGACCGCCGCGTTGTCGAATCCCTTCGCGAGGGCCCAGGGGCCGCCGACCTTCTTGGCCTCCATCTGCACGGACCTCAGCGTGAAATCAATGCCGACCGCCCAGCCTGCTATCGATCCCTGCGCCCCCTCGATCGACAAACCGCTTCCGCCGTTTCCGATGAGGGCGCAGAGCTCTACCTCGTGATGGAGGAGGCCCAGAGATTGCGGTATGAATATCTCGGAGGGAGACGAGGCTACCGAGGAATTGGGTTTGATGAATATGATGGGTTCGGACGACGACGCGGTTCCCCCCATTTCCCTAGCGTGGTCAGGGAAGTTCCTGCCCACGCAGATGACCTTAGTGGGCTCATAGGCCTCACCGCCCAACCGGATCTGGCGCATACTACCGCCTCCTCAATTGTCCAGCCTCTCGAACTGGTCCTTGCCCACCCCGCACTCCGGGCAGACCCAGTCTTCGGGGACGTCCGCAAAGTCGGTGCCCGGCTCGACGCCGTTTGCCGGATCGCCCTTCGCAGGATCGTAGATGTAACCGCAGACCTGACACATCCATTTGTGCATATGAACCCCCGTTTATCTCTTCTTCAGCACCTTTCGATACTCATTGTACGTCAACGGCTCGCCCGAGTCGCGGGTGCCGGCGCGCACCACGTCCGCAACGAAGATCGTGTGAGTGTCCAGGCCCACGGTCTTCTCCCTGATCACCCTGCACTCGAAGAAGGCCTTTGCCTCGGGCAACACCGGCGCGCCCAGCTCGCCAGCCTCGTGCGCGCGGTCCGCGAACTTGTCCACCTTGCGTCCGCTCTGGAAACCGAAGCGCTTCACGTCCGCATAGCAGTGGGCGTACTCCCTGTCTATGACGTTTGCCGCAAAAATTCCGGACTCCATTATCATATCGTGCGTGAGCGAACGCTTGCCCACGCCGATAGCCATGCGCGGAGGCATGTTGGTCACCTGCATCAGCGAGTCGAGGCACTGGCCGTTGATGCGCCCCCCGGAGATCGAGGTGAGTATGTAGAGGCCGTGCGTAACGGAAAAGAGCGCCTGGTTGAGGCCTGCTGTATCGCTTGTGATCCTGAAGTCCATCGCAATCCTTTGGCCTGGCATCAGCCGTAGCCCTTCATCGCCTCCATCAGCGCATCCTTTGAATACGGGGTATCCACGAGCCCGCCCTGCGATATCCAGTCGAAGTGCTCCTCGAATGCCGGTCTGTCATTCCTGTAGATGACGCCGACGGGTATGCGATCCCCCCACTCCATGGAGGTTTTTATCGCAGTCTCCCAGTTCTTGGGGTCGTATCCCTCGGGCAGCGGCTGGCAGCGTTTCTTGTACCATGCGAAAGTATTGACCTTGTTGAAGGAGACGCACGGCTGCAGCACGTCCACCAGCGAGAAACCGCGATGCCCCATCGCCTGTTTGATCATCTCCACCGCGTGATCCTTCATGCCGGAGAAGCTCCGCGCCACGAATCCGGCGCGCATGGCGATCGCGACCCCGAGCGGATGGAGGGGCTCGGAGAAGGCCCCGGCCGGCTGGGCCTTTGTGACAAAGCCCTCCTCAGACGTGGGGCTCGCCTGTCCCTTGGTGAGGCCGTAGACCTGGTTGTTGTGCACTATCATCGTGACGTCCACGTTGCGCCTGATCGCGGCCATGAAGTGGTTGCCGCCCTCGCCGTAGGAACAGCCGTCGCCGCTCTCCACTATGACCGCGAGCTTGCGATTCGCGAGCTTGGCGCCGGTGGCAACCGGCAGCGCGCGGCCGTGCAGGCCGTCGAATACGTTGCAGTTGAGATAATGGGGCGCTTTGGCCGCCTGGCCTATGCCTGAGACGAATAGGACCTGATGCGGGGCGAGCGAAAGCTCGGCGAGCGCCTGCTTCACGCAGTCCAGGATCGCGAAGTTGCCGCAGCCCGGGCACCATGCAGTCTCGTATGTTCCGTAATCAGATACGTTGACCATCTCAACCTCTACGATTCCATCCCCTGTAAAATATACTCCGTGGTGATCGGCAGGCCGTCATAACGGAGTATCCTCTCCTTGATCTCGAAGCCGGTCTCTCGGCGCAAGAGTCTCGCGAACTGAGCCGTCGCGTTCCCCTCCACAGCCACCGTCCTCTTCGCGGACTCGAGCCGCTTCATGAACTGCAGAGGTTTCAGGGGCCAGACCTGAGAGAAATGCATGACAGCGGCCTTGCGCCCCTTTGCCCGGAGGATAGAGACCGTTTCCTCGGCAACGCCCTTGGTGGAGCCCCAGCAGACCATCAGAAGATCAGGATCGTCGTCGCCCGCATATGACGGCGCCTCCACCTCGGCCATGATGGCCGACATCTTGGCAGCCCTCTTCTCCACCATCCTTTTCCGCACGACCAGGTCTTCGGTCAGGTGACCGTCCTCAGTATGCTCGTCGGAGTCGGTGACGACCAGGTGTTCGCTCGCCCCTGGCAGGAGCCTCGGCGAGATGCCGTCGGCGGTGAACCTGTGGCGCAGATAATCGCCTTTGATCAAAGCGGGGTCAACGCCCGGTTTCACAGGCTCAAGGGCGGCTATATCGAACGGTTCGACCGAGCGGCAGGAATCGGCGAGAAACTGGTCCGTGAGAAGGAATACGGGGCCCTGCGACTTCTCGGCCAGGAACATCGCCCTGCGCGCGAGGTGAAAACACTGCTCCACGGTGCCCGGCGAGAAGATCGCGCGCGGGAACTCGCCGTGGCCCGCGTGCAGCACGAGCTCCAGGTCCGCCTGCTCGGTGCGCGTGGGCAGTCCCGTAGCAGGCGCAGGCCTCTGTGAGACGACGATCACGATCGGAGTCTCGGTCATGGCGGCCAGACTCACGCCCTCGACCATGAGCGCGAAACCTCCGCCGGACGTTCCCACCATGGCGGGCGCGCCGGCGTACGACGCACCTATCGCCATATTGACGGCCGCGATCTCGTCTTCGACCTGCTCCACCACTATCCCCATCTTCTTCGAGTGAGCGGCGAGGGTGAGCGCGATGGATGTAGAGGGGGTCATGGGGTAGAAGCAGTAGAACTTGAGCCCTGCCGATAGCGCGCCCAGCGCTATCGCCTCGTTGCCGTCGAGCATCACGCACGAAGCACAGGGTCGAGCCTTGCCCGGGCCCTCTATCCTGCGATCCCCGTTCCACTCATAGGCGCGCGCGAGCGCCGCCTCGTTGGCCTCGACCACGGAGACATCTTTGCGGCCGAATGCCGACTCGACCGCCTTGGCCGCGGCTTCTTTGGGCAACCCGAGCAACGAGCATGAGATCCCGAGCGCGACTATGTTCTCGTACCTCGCGCCGCCGGCGAGCTCATCGTAGGGGATTGCGAGGCAACGGCCGTGGTCGCAGGCGAATTTCTTTTCAGCGAGGATGAAGCCGCCGTCGCGAAGTGAATGTTTGTAGATCTCGATCGTATTCGCATCGAACGCCACGAGAAGATCCACGGCCTCCTCGGGCGAGGCGATCTCGGACACGGACGCCCTGATCCTGAACGAGTTGTGGCCGCCGCGGATGCGGGACTGGTAGTCCTGCGTCACCACTATGTGAAAACCCTGGCGCACGAGTATCTTCGAGAGCAGCCTGCCCACAGTGACAAGCCCCTGCCCCGCCTCGCCGCCTATGAGGATGTTGAGGGCGCCCTTTGGCACAACGCCGGTTATCCCTTCCATAGCCCGTGGATGTTGCAGTACTCCCGGGCAGTGATCTGGTTCGCCTTCACGTTGAAAGTCGCCTCGGGCTTTTCCCCGGGCTTCAAGAACTGTCTGCAAGTCTTGCCGTTCGCTATGATCTCGATCCACTCGATGTAGTGCTTCTCCTCCATGGGATGCGCCACGCTGCCGACCTTGACGATGAGCCCCGCGGCCGTGCGTTCGATCACGGGCACGTGCTTCTCCTTGGCCGCGTCCACCGTGTTGGCGTCCAAGCGCTTCATCGGCTGATCACAGCACACCAGCTGGCCTATGCTCGCATGCACCATCTCCACCATGTTGCCGCAAACCTCGCATTTGTAGATCTCCAGAAGTTTTGTCGCCATATCGCCTCCCCCTTTTGCGTTACCAGTTCTCTCCCAGCAACTCAAAATACGCCTGCGGGTGCTGACATGCCGGGCACTTGTCCGGCGCGCCCCTGCCCTTGTGCACATAGCCGCAGTTCAGGCAGCGCCATGTCGTCTCCTGCTGACGCGTGAATACGACGCCATTCTCGATGTTGGCCTTGAGCGACTCGTAGCGGCGCATGTGCTGTTTCTCCGCGACGGCGATCGACTCAAAGGCCTGCGCGATCTCCTCGAACCCCTCTTTGCGCGCCACCGTCGCAAAACCTGGATACATCTCGGACCACTCGTTGCGCTCGCCCGCGGCCGCCTCGGCCAGATTCTCCACCGTGGTGCCGATCTTGCCCGCAGGGAACAGCCCCCTGACCTCCACCAGGCCTCCGTCCAGGAACTTGAAGAGGCGTTTAGCGTGCTCCTTTTCCTGGTTTGCGGTCTCCTCGAAGATCTGCGAGATCTGCACGTAGCCCTCTTTCTTCGCCTGACCCGCGAAGTAGGAGTAGCGGTTTCTGGCCTGCGATTCGCCTGCAAACGCTGTGAGGATGTTTTTCTCGGTATTCGATCCTTTTAGATTCATCTTCGATCTCCTTTCAGTCCGCATGGGGACGAATCGTGGTATATATATAAGCCAATTAGTTTGCAATCACCAATTGGCCTTCAGCCTCCTAACCACGTTCCTGCCAAGATCCTCGCACTTTTTGAGGTCCTCTGCGGTGGGCGCGCAATTCGCCTCCACCACCGGCTCCACCAAATCCCATGCGCCGGCGCCTCCCTTTGCAAACTCGGTGAGCGTGGAAACGCCGCCCCCGCTCCAGCCGAAGGTGCCGAAGAGCCCGAGCACCCGTTTCATGAGCTTCTTGCGCTCGAGGAGTTTTATGAAGTGCTCCATCGGGGGATAGAGCCCGGTGTCATAGGTTGGGCTGCCGAGGATGAGGCCCCGGAAGCGCCACGCGTCGCGTATGAGGTACGAGACGTGCATGCGCGAGACGTTGAATATTCGAATGCGCGAGACCTCCTCCTCCGCGAGCCCCCGCGCCACCGCCTCCATCATGCGCTCGGTGTTGCCGTACATGGAGCCGTAGATGAGGACCACGCCCTCCTCGCCCTCGTGGCGGCTCCAGCGGTCGTACTTCTCTATGATCCAGGCCGGGTCCTTGCGCCATATCGGACCATGGGTGGATGCGACGATTTTGACGTCGACCCCCGCGAGCTTCTTGATCGCGTTCTGCACCGGCACGCAGTACTTGCCGACGATGTTGGAGAAGTAACGCAGTATCTCGTTTTCGAAGTAATCGACATCCACCTCGTCGTCGAAGATTCCGCCCTCGAGCGCGCCGAAGCCTCCGAACGCGTCGCCGGAGAAGAGTATCTTATCCGCAGTATCGTAGGTCATCATGGTCTCAGGCCAGTGGACCATGGGCGTCATGTGGAATTTGAGTTTGCGTCCGCCCAGGTCCAGCTCATCCCCGTCAGACACGACGATGACGTTATTCTTTATGTCGTAGAATTTCTCGAGGAAGAGAGCGGTCTTCTGGTTGCCCACGATCTTTACGTCGGGAAAGATGTCGAGCAGCATCCTCACCGAGCCCGAGTGATCGGGCTCCATGTGGTTGATGACGAGATAGTCCACCCTGCCGGCCGGTCCAACGGAGCCCCTTATGTTGTCGATGTAGCGGTCGAAGGCGGTGCGTTTGACCGTGTCGATGAGCGCCGTCTTGCCCGCGCGCACGAGGTACGCATTGTAGCAGACCCCGCGCGGCAGCGGCCAGAGTCCCTCGAAGAGGTCGGTCTCGCGGTCGTTGGCGCCTATCCAGGTCACCGAATCCGTTATCCGAACCGACGAATCCATCTTGCCCCCCCCCGGGATGAGTCAGACGAATTACCCTGAATATATGTGCGTGTCAAAGAGAGAGAAAGGCCTTCAGCGCCTCGATGAGGCGCGAGATGTCGGACTCGTCGTTGAAGATGTTGAGCGAGGTTCGCACGTTTCCGGCGCGAGGAGAAGTGTATATGCCCCTCCCCTCGAGATAGCGGCAGCACTCCTCGCCCCTCGCGCCCACGGATAACGTGATTATCGCGGAGCGCTCCTTTTTATTCGCGACAGGAGAGACGATCTCCACCCCTATGCCGCGGAGCCCCTCGATCAGCCGATCCCCGAGCTCCATGATCCGGGCCTCGATCTTATCGTAGCCTATTCCCTCGAGGTAATCGAGCGCCGTGCTGAGCGGGTTGACGGACTCGAAGCTGGTGGAGCCCAGCATGTATCTCTGCGCGCTCGTGTGCAGTTTGATGGGCTCGCCTTTTGCAGTGTGGATGAAGCTCTTTCCCCGAGTATCCACCGACAGCCAACCTGCGATCGGGCTTGGGTATTTGTCGCGGAATTCCTGCGAGGTGTAGAACATGGCGCCGGTGTGGCCCGCGAATCCCCACTTGTTCAGCGAGGCGCTGAGCGCGTCGATGCGCATCCTTCGCACGTCTATGGGGAAGAGCGGGAAACCCTGCGTCGCGTTGACGATGAAGAGCTTGCCGAGCCTCTTGAGCTCGCCCCCCAGCCTCTCCAGGTCCTGCCTGAAACCGGTGGAATACTGCACATACGACGTGACCACGCCGACCGTACCATCGTCCAGCTCCGCCAGGATCGCATCCACAGGATAACGCGCGGATTCGGGCTTCACGTACTTCATCCTCACGCCCTGATATTCGTACGGGACCGTGGTGGACGGGAACTCGTCCTGCACAGACACCAGGCCGACCCCTTCCCCATGCACGCCCCTGAGCGAAAGCGCTATGACGGACATGACCGTGGATGTGTTCATCATCATGGCCACGTCGTCGCCGGACGCGCCCAGGCGGGAGCAGAGCCTCCGCCTGAGGCCCAGGTGATCGTCGATGTCCTTATCCCAGTGGATGTCGCCGCAGGAGTTGAGTTTTCCGTACTCCGCCGCCACCCGAGCCAGCACCTGATTGGGCAGCGGAGACATGCCCGCTGATATGAGATAGACCTTGTCCCGGGTGACAGGGAAGTCCGCCCTCACCTTTTTCCAATCGACCATACGCATGCCCTTTCAGCCAATGTGTTGATTGATAGCGGTGATGAGCTGAACCTCTGTGACGGGCTTCTGGAGGAAGTGCACCGCTTTGAAGCGTTTGAGGCTCTTGAGTATGCTCTCGCTGAGCACGCTCACCACTATGATAGGCGTGTTCTCCGAGCTCTTATTCTCCCTGGCGTACATGAGGAAGGCCTCGCCGGTCATGGGCTCCATTATTATATCGAGTACTATGAGGTCAAACGTCTCCTTCTTGAGCTTCTCGATCGCCACATGCGCATCGCCCTCCACGTCGATCTTGAATTCGCCCGAGTGACCTTTGAAGAAAGATTTGTAAATCTCCCGCATATCACTGCTGTCGTCCAAGATGAGGATGCGCTTCGTCTGTCTCTGCTCTGCATTCATGCGGCCTCCTTGGCGGGATATCCGCCAAAATTCATCCCTGCGCAAGCGGCAAGAGCGCCACGACGGTCGTGCCCTTGCCAAGGCCTTCCGACTCGATCGTTATGCTGCCGCCCGCATCCTCGACAATCTTCCTGCATATGGAAAGACCCAGGCCTATTCCCTCGATGGCCGGCGTGCGCTGATAGAACATCTCGAATACCTTGCCCAGCTCCTCCTCTGCGATGCCGCAGCCGGTATCCTTCACGGAAATGGACATGAATTTTCCTTTTCGGATGACATCGACCGTTATGCGCCCATGTTCCGTGAATTTGATCGAGTTTTCGATGAGGTTCGCTATCAGGAAGCGCAGGTCCATCTCCTTGACCGCCGCCCGTTCGGGCGCATTCGACAGATTTATCTTCAGTTCCACCCCTTTGCCCCTGGCGATATCCTGGAATAGCTCCTCGATCGGGCCGAAGACGTCCTTCACACGAACGTACTCGTCGACTTCGAGTTCTTCCTTCACCCCCCGCTCGCGCCTGTAGAGCTCCATGATCTTCGAGATGTCGGCGCCAATGGCCTTGGCATTGCGGTCGATTATCTCCACGTATTCATGTACCAAAGCCAGGTCTTTCGCCTCGATCGCCTTTTTGCAGACGTCCACCGCCATCTGTACGGTGAACACAGGGGTCTTCAGGCCGTGGGAGACATTCCTTATGAGGGTTCCCTTCATCGCCTCGGCATGCTTGCGCTCGGCGATGTCGCGCACGATCGCAAGCACCCGTTCGCGTCCCCCTATCATGGCGGACCTGAGACTCACCTCGGTCCAGAAGAGACGCCCCTTTTTGTCCTTGGCCATCCATTCAAAGACCTGCGATTTTCCCTGCGACGCCTTCCTTATCCACTCCTTCGCTTCAACCTGGGAGTAAGGCGACTCACCCAAACTCAGCGACGTCACATCGAGCTTTTTGGCCTCCTCGACCGTATAGCCGAACATCTCGCACATCCTCCGGTTCACATCCAGGATGCCCCCGGTCTTCGGATCATGCACGAACATGGCATCGTTTGCGGCATTGAAGATGGAACGGTAATTCTCCTCCGAAGCACGAAGCGCCTCTTCGGCCCGCTTGCGTTCGGTGATGTCGCGTACGATGGCCAACAGGTAAGATTCATCTCCCAATTTGAGAAGGTTTAGGCTCACCTCGGCATCGAACAGAGTTCCGTCCAGCTTCGTGTGCCTCCATTCGAAGAACTGAGGCGTCCCGGAGAACGCGGCGGTGATCTTCTCGATGGCCTTATCCTTGGATTTGCGTCCATCGGGCTGAAGTCGGGGTGAAAATTTGTAGGGACGCTCGCCGACGATCTTCCTTCTCGTGCATCCGAACATCTTGAGCGTCCGCTCGTTGCAGTCGACGAACCTGTCCTTTTGCATCAGGAATATGGCGTCGTTGGCGTTCTCAAACAACGTCTTGAATTTCGTCTCGCTCTTCCGCAGCTCCTCTTCAGACCACTCGCGATCGGCGATATCGCTCATCTCCTTACGGTGCACAGGAGTTTCCCCCGTCTTTTTCATGCCGCGCTTTGCCATTACTTCTCCTCCTGGAAATATTCGTAACCCGCAGGAAAGCCGAACGCCGCTGCAACCAGATTGGCGGGGAAACGCCTGGAATAGGAGTTATAATCATCCACCGCCTTGTTGTACGCGGCGATCATCGGCGCCATGGCGGCCCCCGTGCCCTGGGCGATCTGTCGGATCACGTCGAATTGGTGTTGCCCGCTTATCACGGGAAAGCGCTCGGCGAGGACCTGGGCGAGCTGCTGTACAGCCGTCTCCACGCCGTTTGCGGCCTCGACCTGTTCCGCGAAGGTTCCGGCCCCTGTGAATTTGGCCATAGCAGCGGAGAGCTCCATGGCCTCGGTGAGCTTTGCGCCCACGTAGAGGTTGACCTCAGGGACGAGCCTTGGGAGCGAGGCATACCTCTTCTTCAGCTCGCCGCCGAGCGGAGTCCAGGATTTGGTCACCTGTTCATCGACCATGCTCAGACCGTTGTATTTGACGATGCAGATGCCTGCGACGATTATGAGGACTACGACGACGATGGTCCAAGTAGATTTTCCCATATCTCCCCCCTGTCTGCCGCCAACGTACCGACAGGCAAGGGCGAAGTCAATCCCGAGCAAACCAATCTCGCATGATTGGCGTTGAAGTCTCCGATCTCCTCGGCTATCCTCTCACCCGTCAAAGGGGGAGCATATGAATTCCCGTTTCCCGTCACTCACCTTCCTTTTCATCGCAGCCCTGGCGCTCGTTGCGTGCACCAGGACGGCCGACAAACTGCCGGATCCGGGCACCACGGCGCCCGAGCTCACGCATCCTGCGCCGGCACCGGGCCAAGCCGCCGCAGGCGCGGCGACCCCGGATGTGCCTCTGCACCATTCGCGTATAATACCTATCCCCTCCGACTTTACGTGCAAAGACCGCGTTGAATGCACCTTCACAAAGTACGCCAACTCGCCCAGGTCTCATAACGACTGCAAATGCGCAGCCGAGTGCACACCTTACGTGGTGAACTCAGCGGAGAAGGAGCGCAGGGAGACTGCGAACAAGCGCTTCTGCACCAGTGAAGATTGGTTCGGGGACGATTGCCCTGAGATACCGTGCAGCTTCATGGAGTTCGAGTCGTTCAAATGCGAGGCAGGAAAATGCGTGGGCATGGCGCTGGGAAAATAGGACAATTCGCCTATTATTTCGCCTTGCCCTGCGCAGCCACCGCCGCCATTGCAGCCTTCACCTTCTCAGGGTCTCCCAGATAGTAGCGGTTCGAGGGCTTGAGGTCCGCATCGAGTTCGTAGACAAGCGGCATCCCGGTGGGTATGTTGAGATTCACTATATCCTGGTCCGAGACGTCATCCAGATACTTGACCAGCGCTCGCAGCGAATTCCCGTGCGCCGCTATTATCACCTTTTTCCCGGACTTGATCGTGGGCGCGATCGTACCGTGCCAATAGGGCAAAAACCTGTTCACCGTGTCCTTCAGACACTCGGTGGCGGGCAACTCCTCCTTCGTGAGCCCCTTGTAACGCGGATCGCGGCCTGACCATCGCCTATCGTCCGGAGTGAGCGCGGGCGGCGGGATGTCGTAGCTGCGCCTCCAGATCTTCACCTGTTCCTCGCCGTGAGCCTGAGCCATCTCCGCCTTGTTGAGGCCCTGGAGGGCGCCGTAGTGGCGCTCGTTGAGGCGCCAGGAGATCTCGACTGGTATCCACATCAGGTCCATGTCGTCCTGTACTATCCAGAGCGTGCGGATCGCCCTCTTGAGCACGGAGGTGAAGGCGATGTCGAACACGAAGCCGGCCTTCTTGAGCTCCTTCCCAGCATCGTGCGCCTCTGAAACGCCCTTCTCGGACAGATCCACGTCCGTCCAGCCTGTGAAGCGGTTTTCCTTGTTCCAGACGCTCTCCCCGTGCCTCAAAAGAACCACCTTGTACATCTCACACCTCCTTGAAAAATTTTTTTACCGCCATGGCCGCTATGAACAGGACCGCCATCGCAATGAAGAGATTTAGCGGCGTGACGTAATCCCTGAGGTAGATGTGACAAAGTCCGAGGGCAACGCCGACCGCAGTGCCCATGACGAAGCCGTTCAGGAGCCCGACGCCTAGCGACTCCCCCACGTTCATGACCACCTCTTCCTTGACCATCATCCCGGCGAGGAAACTGCCGATCACCCCTCCTATTATGCCGCCGATCATGCCAAGCGCCACGGCGAGCGCCATGCCCATCGGAAGGCCGAAGCTCAAGCCCCCTGCATGCGGCAGCGCCTCATTGAAGTGGATGGCCAGCGCGCCTATCGCCCCGCCCGAGCAGGAGCCGTAGACGAGCCAGCGCTTCTCCCTCATGAATCTTATGATTGCTTTCATAGCCGGAGATTATGCATAAAGCGACGAGCCTTGTCATCACCTACCGAAGCCTCACCAGCTCGTCCCACTTCTTCACCGGTTTCGATCTGGAGAGATACCAGATCTCCCTGTAATCCGAGCGCGGAACCTTGAGACCCAGTTTGTACCCGAAGAGCGTCTTGAGGTCGAACGTCTGCGAGTAATCCCTGATGACCAGGAACATGGGTCCCTTGTAATCGTACCCCCTCACCTTCTCCGCCTTCTTCTTGAGGATCTCCACCAGCACGCCCACGTGATCCTCTGCGGTTATAATGCCGTGGACCGAGGAGGGGTCGCGGCCCATGAACATCATCGCTTCCTTTTTGTCGTGGAATATGTGCGATATCTCCACGCCGACCGTCTTTCCGGAGATACGGTCTATGACCTCGAAGTCGGGCCGCTCGCGCTTCCTCAGAAACCTGAATTTGGTGCCCTTCCTGCGGTTGTAGAGCCGAAGAAAAAAGGTGAGCGCCTCACGCTCTATCCTCTCCTTCTCGTCGATGGTTGTCTTGAGCTCGATCATATGGCCGGATCTACATATTAAAAAACCCGCCGGATTTCAATGCCGGGATTTAAATGCAATAACCCTTGAGATGCTCCCTCCAAATGATAGTGTCGCTTTGCCGCATGCGGCAGGGAGGTGTGACATGACAGGAATCTTAGCATTCATCAGGCCGGGGCTCTGGGAGATCATCGTGATCCTCCTCGTAGTGCTCATCGTTTTCGGCGCAGGCAGGCTCCCGGCGATAGGCAAAGCCCTGGGCCAAGCTATCAGGGGATTCAAGAAGTCGATCAAGGACGAGGAAAAACCTTCATGCTAGGCATCGGATTCTGGGAAATCGTCGTCATCCTCGCAGTAGCGGCGATCGTGCTCGGCCCCGAGAGGATGGTCTCTGCCGCCAAAAAGTCGGGCAGCCTCTACGCAAGGGCGAGGAAGGGCATCGACGAGTTCAAGTCAGGGCTCGTCGATGCGGACGAGGGGGGCGACGGCAAGGGAACGCCATGAACTCCGAAAAGCTCAAGGACCCGCCGAGGCCCATCAAGGACCATCTTCGCGAGCTGAGGAGGAGGATCATCATCTCCGTCTCCGCCCTCCTGCTCGCCGGCGCGGCCTCCCTCTTCTTCTCCGACCGGATACTCGAGCTGCTCATGGCCCCGCTGGCGCGCGCGCTGCCCGCGGGATCGAGCTTCATAGCGCTCGGCCCAATGGACGCGTGGTTCGCGCAGATGAAGGCGGCGCTCGCTGCAGGCGCATTCGCCTCGTCGCCCGTCATCTTCTACCAGGCCTGGGCGTTCGCAGCGCCCGCGATAGGGAAGAAAGGCCGAAAGAAGATCGCGTTCGTCGCCGCTCTCTCGGCCGCGCTCTTCGCCGCAGGGGCGCTCGCCTGCTACGGTTTACTGCTTCCCTATGCTTTTGAATACTTCGTCGCCGTGGGCGCGGCAAGCAACGTCGCGATGATGCCCGGGATCAACGGCTACCTCGGCTTCATCCTGACCGCCCTCGTGGCCTTCGGGCTCGTCTTTCAGGTGCCGCTCGTCACTGCGCTGCTGGCGACGTGGGAGATCGTGCCGATCGAAAAACTGCGAAAAATGCGCAAGTACGTGATCGTGGCCGCGTTCATCCTGGCCGCAATCGCCACGCCGCCGGACGCGATCTCCCAGATCGCGGTGGCGATACCGCTCCTGGTGCTGTACGAATTGTCCATCCTGTCGGTGAGGATATTTCGTAGAAGCGCGTCCGATGATCAGGCAAAATCGGTGGGTTCGCCGCCCTCGTCGTCACCGCCGCTCTTGGAATCGTCGGTGCAGATCAAGAGGGAGATCGAGGGGGTATAATTATAGGAACGGACATATAATGATACAATGGCGAGCATCGCTGCGATAAACGCCACGATCAACCAGGGTGATTTATGTACGTTCCTGAACATCTTCCCTCCTTTTTTAAATCCCCCTTTCTGCAACTTTTTATATCTAACTCTCCAGCTTATATTTATAGCAATACTTGTGCCAAAAACCGCCGCCTGAGACACTGTTGTAACATTTCATAAAATATGGATATTTTATGAACGACCAAAGTTAAAAACCCTCCAGATGGGTATATTATTGAATGTGGCGTCAAAGATGCCGACAGATGCCCGTAAACAGAGAGCAAGGCGACGGACCTCTCAGGAAAACCTTTCATCATGCATGTCTGCCGTAAAAGAAGTCGGCAAACCAATAAAAATGGCGCCCAACCAGAGGCGCCATTTTTTGATAATCGTGGATCGAACTATTTGTAATGCTTCTTCATGACCTCGATGTCCTCCATGATCGCCTGCAGGTCCTCTTCGTGCTCCACTTCATCCGAGAGGATCGTGGTGACCATGTTGAAGGTCACGATGTCCTTGTCGCGCGTGAGGTCGAGCAGTTTCTGGTAAACGCCGATGGCGCACTGCTCGCCCTTGATGTTCTGAGCCAAGATCGCCTCCACGTACGGATCGGAAGGCGCATCGTAGCCGCAGTTGGTCCACTTGTACCACTCCTCGGGTTTGAGCAACGGAGTGCCGCCCAGCTGGATGATGCGGTCGGCGACGAGCCCCGCGTGCCGAAGTTCGTCCGCCGCGTGCTGCGTCAGCTCTGCCGCCGTGGCCTCGCGCATCGGACCTTTGACGACCTTGGCCCCGATGAAATACTGGTAGTAGGCAAGCCACTCGTCCGCATACGCTTTGTTGAGCAGATCCACGAGCTTTCCAACGTCCAGCCCCACTATCTCACGTCCCTTTGTCCCCATGGCTCCCTCCCCTTTCAAGTTTGTGTAAAATTACGATCCTGCTTAAGTCCTTGTCCCCAATCAAATAGAGGTAGGCGCGTCAATGAACACGGTCTTCACGCCGAACTTCTCCCTGAGGAGAGGCATGAGGGCGCGCACGCCCACGGTCTCGGTGGAGTAATGGCCGCCGAGGACTACGCTCACGTCAAGATCTCTGGCCTCGACCACGGATTCGTGCGGCATCTCACCGGTCAAAAAACAGTCGATCCGTTCCTTGACCGCATCCGCGAAGAGGCTCGATCCGCGACCGCTGACTATCCCCACGCTTCTGATCGACTTCTTTCCATACGGCAGGACGACACACCCATTGCGGATTCCTCTCTTGAGAACAGAGGCGATCCTGCGAAGCCGCACCGGGCGCTTAAACCTTCCCTTGTATCCTATGGTGATGCCGTGATAGCGACCGAATCTTTCTATACGGGTGAGCCCGAGCATACGCGCGAGCACTATGTTGTTGCCGTATTCAGGATGCATATCCAGCGGAAGGTGACAGGCGTAAAGCCCCATCCCGGCCCTCCTCAGAAACGCGACTCTCTTCGCAGTCACACCCGAGATATCCCTCTTTCCCCTCCAGAACAGGCCGTGATGCACCACGACGAGGTCGCAGCCCTGGCGAGCAGCCTTCTCAAAAACCGCGACGGAGGCATCGACCGCAAAGCCGATTTTTCTAACCTCCTTCGAGGTGCTTATCTGAAGCCCGTTGCGGGAGCTGTCAGGGATTTTTCTGATCCTGAGCTCGCTGCTTAGAAACCTCACTATGGATCCCAGCCTCGCCATCCGCTCACCTCCTCATGCCGCGCATATCAGCACATGAGACGAGCCTCGGTCAACAACCACAAAAGGAGCTCCCGGAGATTGTCCGTTTGACACATCTATTCAAATAAATTACTGACTTCACTGGTAAATTTCGTTCCCAGCTTCCAAGGAGGCAGAGATGAAAAAATCGATGATGTTCAAAGCGATCGTCGCGGCGTTGTCCGTCGCGATTGTATGCACAGCCTGCGGCGGCAGCGGAGGCGGAGGCGGAGGCGACAACACGCAGACCGCGCGGCTGAGGATCACGAACAGCTGCTCCTATGCGATCTGGATACAGCAGCAGAACATGCCCGCATCTACGCCCTCGGTCGTGAAAATCGAGCCCGGCTTATACTATGACTATGAAATACCTGAGGCGGGCCTGGCATCGACCAGGCTCTGGCCCAAGAAGGGCTGCGACGTCAACGGCGGGAATTGCGATATCGGCCAGAGCTCCGACCCCTGTCCTGCCGGGGGCTGTCCGCCGCCGGTCGACTCCAAGATAGAGGCCACGTGGGGATGCACCCTCTCCGATCAGACACAGTGCGGGTTCACGCCGCAGGGCGATCAGATGGTCGACACATACTGGAACGCCAGCGCGGTGGACGGATACACATTCCCGTTCACCATCACCGTAGCCGACAACACTCTCGATGATGAGAACGAGCCATGCAACAATGTCTCATGCAGCGGCCTCACCCTCGGGAGCTGCCCCACGGGCGACAACCTGAGCGCGGGGCAGAGCGGATCCAGCTATCCCGAGTATGCGAGCGAGGACCTCCGCGTGATGAACTCGTCGAGCGAGGTGATCGGCTGCTATTCTCCGTGCAAGAAATTCAACTACCCGACGTTCGACGGACTGGGCCTGAGCGAAACGAGCGACCCGACTGTCATGTACTGCTGCCCCACCCCCCCGATCACCTCGGAGGAGTGCAAGGCAGGCCCTGTGGTGAACACGGATTATGTAGCGGCAGTGCACTCGATGTGCGGGAGCAGCGTCTACGGCTATGCGTACGACGACACCCTGGGGCTGAGGCACTGCTCGGCAGCGACGAAGATCAGCATGACCATCGGTCCAAACTGTCCGTAAAAATGATTTCAGCGGCCGCGACGCCTGGCCTTCCCGCCGGAAAACTTATTCGCGCCATTGCTGCGGTGCGAATAGCGCTGATTTCGCTGCGAGGCGCCCCTCGCAGGACCGGATGAGCTGGTGGAACTGGCGGCGCTGGCAGAATGATACGCGTGATCCTCGCGCACCGGGACGTGTCGTTTCAGCAGACGCTCGATATCGCGAAGATAACCCTTCTCTGAAGCTGCGCAGAACGAGATGGCAAGCCCGGTTGCGCCGGCCCTGGCCGTGCGACCGATGCGGTGCACGTAGCTCTCCGGCTCGTTCGGCAGATCGTAGTTGACCACGTGGGAGATCCCGTCCACATCGATGCCGCGCGCCGCGATGTCCGTGGCCACGAGCACCCTGCAGCGCCCCCTGCGGAAGTCGTCCAGCGCCGCGGTCCGAGCGGTCTGCGACTTGTTGCCGTGGATGGCGCAGGCGTTTACCGAGGCCTGCCCCAGCTGTTTCACGAGCCTGTTCGCGCCGTGTTTGGTGCGCGTGAAGACGAGCGCGCGCTCCATGCCCGGCTCCCGGAGCAGATCCGAGAGCAGCGCACGCTTGTTGCCCTCGTCGACGAAAAGCACCCGTTCCTCGACCTTCTCCACCGTGGTCGCGGACGGGGCCACGGCGACCTTCACCGGGTCCTTGAGTATCCCCTCCGCGAGCTTCATTATATCCGGAGCCATGGTCGCCGAGAACAGGAGCGTCTGGCGCTGGACGGGGAGCTTTGCGATCACCTTCTTCATGTCGGGGAGAAAACCCATGTCGAGCATCCTGTCCGCCTCGTCGAGCACGAAGATCTCGACAGAGGACAGAGACACATGCCCCTGGCTCATGAGGTCCAGGAGCCTCCCGGGCGTGGCGACGAGCACGTCGACCCCGCGCGAGAGCGCCTTCACCTGCGGCGTCTGGCCCACCCCGCCGAACACGAGCGCGTGAGAGACGCTGAGGTGCCGTCCGTACGTCCTGAAGCTCTCACCCACCTGTGCGGCCAACTCGCGCGTGGGCGTGAGCACGAGAACACGCGCGCTGCGCGCGGGCGCCCTCTTCACCTTTTCCGCGAGCAGATGCAGGATCGGCAGCGCAAATGCCGCCGTCTTTCCTGTCCCGGTCTGCGCGCATCCTATCAGATCGCGGCCCATGAGCAGGTGCGGTATCGCCTGCGACTGGATCGGCGTGGGGTGCCGATAACCCTCTGCCTCCACGGCACGGAATATCGGCGCCGCGAGGTTCAACTCTTGAAACGTCTGGTTCTGCATCATCTTACATCCTTTTCTTCTGCGCCAAGGCGAGGCCTCGGCGCTGATTGTTCCGCGACCCTCGCGTCAGCGTATGTTGACGCGGACGCGCGCGTGTCGCAGATGGCCTACGCTAGGCGTCAATATGACGCCGATTTTGCAGGCTGTTTTTTTGGCGTGATTCGCAACAGGAGAAGAGACTTGAAGGGAAAAACTCTCTGCTGACTATTCCAAACCACCTTACAGGTGACGGCTTCTAGACGATCCTTCGACGGAAGGCAAGGACTTCCTTCGATTTATCAAGATTGTCTCGAACGACGACCTCTGACACACACTTATCGGCGTGCCCCTCTGGAAGTTGCTCGATATTTAAAGAGGCTTGTTCTTTATAGGTTATTCGACTAGGAATCGCCCCCATGCAAAAAGAAAAAAACATGCAGGAAGAGCTCACCCTCGTCGGCCAACACCCGGTGGAGACCACGCCTCAATCGTTCAAGACCTTGGGCCTCGACGGAGAGATCCTGAAATCAATCGGCCGCGTGGGATTCGAACATCCCACCCCGATCCAGTCGGCCGTGATCCCGCCTGCACTCCAGGGCAAGGACATCATTGGACTCGCGCAGACAGGCTCCGGCAAGACCGCTGCGTTCGTGATCCCGATCGCCTCCAAACTGCGGCACGGCAAGGGATTGCGCGGGCTCATCGTCTGCCCCACGCGCGAGATCGCGCTGCAGACAAAAGCGTTCCTGGACCTCTTCGGGAAACCGCACGGCCTCTCCACCTGCTGCGTGATCGGCGGGGTGAAGATGGGCCCCCAGATACGCGATCTCAAGGCCGGCGCAGACATAGTGGTCGCAACGCCCGGCAGGCTCGTTGACCACATGCAGCGCAAGAACGTCCGCCTGGATAAGGTCGAAGAGCTGGTGCTCGACGAGGCGGATCACATGCTGGACATGGGGTTCATGCCGCAGATCAGGAAGATACTGGAAAAACTCCCGTCCAGGCGGCACACCATGATGTTCTCCGCGACCATGCCCGAGGCCATCGAGCGCCTCGCGCGGCAGCACCTCTCCGATCCGCTGCGCATCGACATACTTCCCGAGGGACGCGCGGCCGAGGGGATAGAACACCGCCTCTACATGGTGGACGAGGCGGACAAAAAGAGATGTCTGCTCGCGCTGCTCCACCAGGAGCTGGGCGCCACACTGGTCTTCACTCGGCGCAAGCTCGACGCCGACTGGCTCTTCAGGGCGCTCGAGAAAGAGGGGCACCCCGTCACCAACATCCACTCCGACCGCACTCAGCGCGAGCGCACCGAGGCGTTGGACGGCTTCCGCCGCGGGCAGCACCGCATACTGGTCGCGACCGACATCGCCTCGCGGGGCCTGGACATCGCAGGCATCGAGCACATAGTGAACTTCGACATACCCCAGACCGTGGAGGAGTACATCCATCGCGCAGGCCGCACAGCGCGCATGGCGGCCAAGGGCATGGTCTCCACGATCGCAACGTGGCTGGACAAAGAGATGCTCAAGGAGATCGAGAAGACCATTCACCAGGAGCTTCCGCGCTGCTCCGTCGCCGGGGTCGAGCCATACGTTGAAATGAAGGTCAGGCCGTTCGGCAGGCGCGCGAGGCGGAGGAGATAGGCCGATCGAGATGAAGAGATCCTGGCACGTCTACATAATATCGTGCAGCGACGACACTCTGTACACAGGCATCACTAATGATCTCGCGCGCCGCATCAAAGAACACAACGACGGCATCGGATCCAAATACACAAGGCCCAGGCGCCCGGTTCAGCTCGTCTACATGGAGGGAAGGGACAGCCGCTCGGCGGCCGCAAGGCGCGAGGCGGCGATCAAGGGCCTCACGAGGCAGGAGAAGATTAAACTATGTGCGAAAGCCGTCACCACCATATCGTCTGAATGATCATTCCCGCAGCCACGCCCACGGCATAGAGGACGACGAACACGCGCAGGATATCCGCAATGCTCTTGTTTTCCCGGATGAGGACGAGCAGGCCTAAGCCCGCGCCGGTCGACAGCCCGGCCATGGCGGCGCCGAAACCGATCGCGCCCTTGAGAAACGCCTGCGTTATGACCACGGAAGCCGCGCAATTCGGGATCAGGCCGACCAACGCGACCAGCGCCGGCTGCGCCGGAGAGCCCTTGAGAAAGAGCCGGCCTATATTATCCTCGCCGACGTGATGCAGCACGAGGCCCAAAGCGAAAGTGGTGGCGAATACGAAGATGAACACGGTCAAGGTGTGCCTGAGCGGATGCAGTATAAGGTCTCGCCTGCGCCGGCCTCCTGCAACATCGTGGCTGCAGCAGCCCGGCTGCTCCCCGCAGGTGTGGTCGTGGCCGCAGGACTCATGCGCGTAGCGATGCCCGCGGAAAACCAAATCGACTCCGTATCCGCCGGCGAGCGCGATGACGATCTTGCCTAGGACCAGAGGAAGAACGATCGGCATGCTGGCGGGCTGCGACATGATGACCGGAATCGCCTCATCGGAAGTGGCGAGGAATATGGCGATCAGGGTGCCCAAAGTCACAAGCCGTTGCGAATAGAGCGCCGCCCCCACCACTGAGAATCCGCACTGCGGCAGGAGTCCGAAGGCCGTGCCGAAGAGGGGCCCGAATCGATGGGCGGCCACGATCTTTTTGCGGACCGCGCCGCCGTAACGGTACTCCAGAAGCTCTATCGCGAAGTAGATAGCGAACAACAGCGGCAACATCCTGAGGGTTTCCATCAAGGCGTGTTCGAGCACCTCTCCCATATCCTATCCACCTTATTGATTCTGGCGATTGAATACCAGGATCTTCTCAGCCGTCTCGAAGATGATCTTCATCTTGTTGTTGCCGATGAGCGACTGCACGACGCCCCGCCCGAACACGGGATGATCGATCACGTCCCCTTGAGCGAACTCCGCACTCATCTCATACGGCTTCGCTTCGCCCTTCGCCCCGGTGACCGCTTCATTCCACATCACCCCAACGGCGACGCCGGCCTTCTTGGACGCGCGCTTCGCCCCGGGTTTCTTTGCGGGCCCTTCCGGATCCCGATACTTGTGAGTGGAGGAGCAGGTGCTGCACTTGCACTTATCGACCTTCCCCGCCTTGTTCATGGAGACGATGATGTGCCCCATGGCCATCTTGCACTTTCCGCAATAGGAAAGGATCTCCTTGCCCAATCCGATCTCGTTGTCATTGCTCATAGATTATCATCTCCTTATCCGCTTTCGATTCAGGCGTTTGACGTGATTCAATGCTTCAGGAAAAAAGCCAAAAGTGTATAACTTACAACCCTTCGGAAAGCAAGCGCTTTTCAAGCACTCAATTGTTGATGTGTAATATCTTCGCGCCGTCGAAACCGTTGAATTTGGTGGAGGAGGCCACGCTGTACGCGCCTATGTTTTCCGTGTAGAGGAAATCGCCGATCATCAAATCGGCAGGCAGCTGTTCCGACAGAGATATTTTGTCGAAGCTGTCGCACGTCGGACCCACGACCGCGCAGACTTCGGTCTTCCCCCCCTTGAAGGCGTGGAAGTTCGGTATCCAGTGGTCGTAGACCACGCCGGAATAGGTGTGATACACGCCGTCGTTGATGTGGTAGAAGATCTTGCCGTCGCGCCGCGCCTTGCCGATGATCTCAGAGACCAGCGTGGCCGCGGTCGCGACCATGAATCTCCCGGGCTCCGCTATGATCTCTGCGTCCTTGGGGAAAAGCCTGTCGCATTCCGAGTTCAAAATATCCGCGAGCTTTGCGAACTGAGGCACCTGTGCATCGTATGGCGCCGGGAATCCGCCGCCGAGGTCCACGATGTTCACTTTGTGGCCCTTCTTGCGCGCGTCTGTGAAAAGTTCGGCGGCGAGCGACAATGCCGATACGTAGTTGTCGAAATTCGTGCACTGGCTCCCGACGTGGAACGACAACCCCTCCACAGTGAGGCCTAGGTCAAACGCCTCCCCGATCAGGGCAGCCGCCTCTGCCGGGTCCGCGCCGAACTTGGAGCCCATCTCCACCTGCGATCCGGTGTCAGGGACCTTCAGCCGCAGGACCAGCCCCGCGGTGTCGCAGTGCTCCTTTATCTTCTTGAGCTCGTCGCGGTTGTCGTAGGTCATCAGCGGCTTGTACTTCCTTATCTTCCGGAGCGTCTCGCGGTCCTTGATGGTGTTGGAGAAGATGATCTTGTCCCAGATGTAGAAGTCCTTCTCCTTCTCCTCAAAGAGCAGGAGGTACTCGTAGATCTGCATGAATTCGTTGTAGGAGGCCACGTCGAAACTCGCCCCTTCCTTGAAGAGGGTCTTGATTATCTCCTGGTTCGAGTTTGCCTTGACCGCGTAGTAGCACTGAACGCGCGGAAGATGCTTCTTGAAGGCGCGGTAGTTCTCGCGGATCTTCTCATGGTCGACGATAAAGAGGGGGGTGCCGTGGTGTTTCACCAGATCCATAAGTCTGTCCTTCATGTTTCCCTCCTGCTAGGCACCAAGTTTTCTGATGAGCCCCCTGAGGTGCTCGACCTCTTTGTTGTTCTCGAGATACGACTCGATCAGCTTTTTGCGAAGTTCGCCGCCGCGATCATAGAGCCTCTTCTGCTTCTTGGGTTTCGCCGTCTGGATGGCGTAGGCGGCCAGGATGGGCAACGCCACCGTCACGTCGAGATATGCGGTGACCGTTTCCTCGAGTTTGGTGGGGTCTATCTTGCCCCAGCTCGCCGCCTCAGAAGGGGGAGCGCCCGAGAGCCCGCCGGTGTCGGGTCTCGCGTCCGTTATGTTTATGTCGTAGTCCTGACCCACCTCCGGGATCATGAGCACTTCCTGAATCTGCGGCTCGGTCTGGAGCATGAAGTTCTTCGGGCTCCCGCCGCCGATGAGGATCACGCCGGTCTTGCCCTTCTCATATCTCTTGGCGTTGAGGATGATGGCCGTGGAGTCGTTGACGTCGATGCTCGGGTTGATCTTGAGCTTGAACTTGCCCAGGAGACCCGATGCCTCTGCGAGCAGCTCCACACCCGCCACGTTCATGCCGATGGTCGAGTCGCCGGGCGAGGAGGTGAAGACCGGGATGCCGTTGCGGTACGCAGCCGCCACGATGCTCACCTGGCCTGTATTGTTCTTCCTCTCGTACTCATCGAGGAGCTTGCCGAGGTGGTGATAGAACTCGCGCGTGCCCATCTCCTTCTGGAACTCGGGGCGAACGAGCATCTCGCGAAGCCTGCGGTCGGTCTCCATCAGCACGTCCTCGTAATCGAAGAGGATGTCGTAGATGCGCGTGACGCCCTTGTCCCGAAGGTCCGCATCGTTCACGTTGTGGCTGCCGCGAAACATCGGCAGATTGAACGCGAAATGGATGTCGTGGTACATGTTCGCGCCGGTCGCCACGAGCCAGTCCACGAAACCGTGGTTCATGAGCGGGATGACGGCGGACGGCCCGAGCCCGGCCGGTGTAAGCGCGCCTGCGAGGCTCATCCCCACGGTCACGTCCTCCTTGGAGTAACGGTCCTTCAGGAGGTGGCAGGCGGCCCTGAGCCTGCCGCCGTTGTATGCATCCATGTTGTCGACGAGCTTCACGATGTCCGTGGCGCTCGAAATCGGCTCAGGCAGAATCCTTTTCCCGGACAGGTACTTGGCCTTGCCCGGACAACCTTGCTTCTTATGTTCCATTTTTCTCCCCCGCTTTGCCTAAATCGTTGAAATGAGGGACGCGTATAACGTGACAACACATTGAAAACAAGAGAAAATACGAAAAAACAGAGACGAACGAAAAAGGCCCGGCGCAGGGCCGGGCCTTATCGATCATATCATTAATATGCGACCTATTCCGTGCAGGTAGAGCAGTCCGAAGAGACTGCGCAGACCTGCTCGGTGGCATCGATAGTGATGGTCGTGGTGCCACTGCAGGTGGTCTCAGGATCTGCGCCTGAAGTGCCAACTCCTATGAACCCCAGATTATCCAGAAGCGCCGTCCCGGTCACTCCGCCCGTGAGCGCAAGCGAACCAACAAATGCCCCCGTGAACTCCACGCTGGAGAAGCTCGCTCCCACGCCGCTTGCCGAACCCGTCACAGTGGAGGTCGCCGTGCCGTTCATCGTGACAGAGTAAGGCGTGGAGCCCACCGTCACCGTGCGCTGGCAATCGCTGAAGGTAAGCGTCATGGTTCCGACAAACTGACTGCAGGTCCAGCTTGTCAAAGGGTCGCCGGTGCACTCGGCAGTCGTATTGCCGACGACGGCGATCGTGCCCGCATCACAAGCATGGGTGACGTTGATCGCCCCCTCGTAGGAATCCTTTGCCGCAGAATCCTTCACCACCATCGCAGCAGGAGCCATATTCGCAAACCCGTTCTGAGCGCCTTCGCCTGCCGCAGACATCGCCTCGTTTGCTGCTGCGGACGAAGCCGCCTTGGTAGCATCCGACGTGGGTGTGGGCGTAGGACCGCTGCTGCCGCTGCCTCCGCAGCCAGCGAAGACAAATGCCGCCATAAGGCCAAACAATATCGACTTTTTCATAGTTACCCCCCCTTGTTGGGGTTATGGATAACACTTTTCAAAATGAACGGCAACCATTGATAGCACCTTGATAAATAAGAAAAACCCAACCGATCCGTCATAAAAATTCACATAATACGACCCATGCCGACGAACATCGCCATAATGGCAATATTAATTATTCCTTGAAAAACCATATTTTCGTAATAGCATGCCTTTCGCAAATCACAGCCGCCCCTAAAATGAGGTGGGCAGGGAGGACATATGGCGAACAAAGAGAATCGGAACACCGGGAAGACAAACACTTTTATGAACATCTCGGACCAAAAGGTATATGAGGCGATCAGGAAACGCGCCTATGAGTTATATTGCAAGCGAGGTCGGACTCACGGCAACGACACGAAGGACTGGCTCGAGGCCGAGAAACAGGTCAAGAAAGAGCTGGGAGCCGGACGCTAATTTTGCATCATCCCAGATGCAGTTTGAATCGCTTGAAAGCCATCGTGACCGAAACGACCGCTATCAGAAACAACGCCCCCGTGTGAGTGAACAGGACCCAGTAGTCCCCTCCCTTGAGCATGATGTTTCTGAGCAAAGTCGAGTAATACATCAGGGGGTTGAACGCAGCCACGATCTTGAGCGGAATCGGCATGTTCTCGATCGGAAAGACGATCCCGGCGAGCATGATCGCAGGCAAAAGAAAGATGAAGCTCGCCATCATGGCCTGCTGCTGGCTGCGCGCCGCCACTGAGAGCAGCGTCCCTATGCTCACCGTCGTAATCAAAAAAAATGCCGTGGCGACCGCGAGCCACAGGTAAGAACCCCGCATCGGCACGTCGAATCCGGCCACCGCAACAAAGAAGATGAACGGCAGATTGACGCAGCCCAAGATGATATAAGGAATGGTTTTTCCGAGCAGTATCTCGGTGACGGACACGGGCGCCGATATAAGCGTCTCGAAGGTGCCTATCTCCTTCTCCTTTGCTATGGACATGCTCGTCAGCATGATCGTTATGATGCATATGAGCATGCACAACACCCCTGGGACCAGATTGTATGACGTCATCATCTCGGGGTTGTAAAGTATCCTCGTCGCAAATTCTATCGGCTTCGATCTTGTGCTCGAAGGCTTGGTCTGCGCCTGCCGCGCGAAGTCGATCGATTCCGGTTTGCCCACTCGGGCATTGACCTCTTTCCCCAATATCCCGACAAGATAGCTGTTGATCGCCCTGGCGCGCACCAGGTCCGAACCGTCGATAACCGCCTCCAATGATCCCTCGCCGCGCTCGAACGCCTTGGTGAGCCCGCCCTCGGGCGCGTACAGCTCGGCATCCACTCTCCCGCTCTTGAACTTTGCGATGTCCTCGCCGACCATCTCCTCATTGCCCGCAGCCGGTGTGAACCAGCCGCTGGCCAAAGCATCCCGTTTCACGTCCCTGAGAAGGGGATCGTTGGCCATGGGCCTCGCGTAGAGTTTTATGTTCTTCACGTCGCTGTTGAGCGCCAACCCGAATATCGTCAGCTGAATCACAGGCATCACGAACAGGAGAAATTTCATCCGCGGATCACGCAGCGCCTGCCTGAGCTCCTTCTTCACGAATGCGCGCAAAAGTTCGAACATGTCAGCTCTCCAGAGTCCTCTTGAACCTCTTCGTCGCTGCTAAAAACAAGGCCGTCCCCAGCACGATCATGGCTATGAACGGTCCGATGAGATCGGAAAACGACGCGCCCTTCAGATAACAGGCGCGGCAGATCGTCATGGTCCAGCGCGCCGGGAACAAGCCGGTGAACAGCTGCCACCCTCTGTCCATGTTCTGGATGGAGAAAATGAAGCCCGACAGGAGGATCGACGGCATATACCCGGAGATGATGCTCATCTGCATCGCTATCTGCTGATTCTTGGCGACCACCGAAATAAGCAGCCCCATAGAGAGATACGCGCCTATGAAGAGGAGGCATCCCAGGACGTAGGCTGAATAGCTTCCGGTGAATGGAACGCCGAAGACCATGCGAGCCGCAACGTAGATGAAGACCAGGGCCACGAGCCCCAGAGCCACGTAAGGCAGGAGTTTCCCCAGAATGATCTCCGAAGGCTGCGTGGGGGTAGAGAGCAGAAGCTCCATCGAGCCGGTCTCCCATTCGCGCGCGACGGTGAGGGACGTTAGCAATATCGACAATATGGCAAGGATCACGACTGAGAGCCCGGGGACTATGAACCAGGAGCTCTTTTGCTCGGGATTGAACAGAAATCGCGGCATCAGCTCCGCCGTCTTGAGCGGTCTCCGAGGCGTGATCGATTCGGCGAGCTGTTTGTTCAGCGCCGATTCTATCCCGGCCACGTATCCCGAGACGAGGCCCACGGTGGTGACGTCCGCGCCGTCCAACAGGATCTGCGCCTCGGCGCCGCGGCCGTTGAACAAGTTTTCCTCAAACTTGTGCGGTATGATCAGCGCAATCTTGGATTGGTCGCGCGACAACGGACGGTCTGGGAAAGCTATCAGAGGATTGATCTTGTTGATCAGAAAATATTTGGAATCCATGAATTTCTGGTAAACGACCCTCGACGTCTGGCTCATGTCCGCATCAAAGACCGCCATTCGCACGTCGTGCATGTCGAAGTCGATGGCGAATCCGAACATGATCGTGAGGAAGACGGGTATGGCCAACGCCACGATTAGGGTGAACGGGTCGCGGAGGATGTGTCTGACCTCCTTGCGCGCGACCGCCCTCGCCCTCCTGAATTGAAACGATCCCTTCATCTCTCTCTGCTCCCTACGATCCGTATGAAGACGTCCTCCAGCGACGGTTTGATCTCACTGTGGAGGAAACCGGGCAAAAGCCCATTCATGTATGTCTCAAAGGCCTTGGGATCCTTGGTCATCGCGTGATACCGCATGCCGAAGGTCTGGAGCTCATCCATGAATTCCTGCGCCCGCAGGGAGTCCTGCCAGCCGTCCGGCGCATCCGGCGACGGCGTGATCTCGAAGATCGGCGACGTAAAGGTCCGCGCCTTGAGCTCCGCGGGAGATCCCAGTGCAACCAGTTCGCCCGCGCTCATGAGGGCCACGCGGCCGCACTGCTCCGCCTCATCCATGTAATGGGTCGTCACGAAGACAGTTTTGCCGGAGGACTTCATCCTGCCGATCAGATCCCAGAAACGCGACCGGGCGTGCGGCGTCACCCCTGCGGTCGGTTCGTCGAGGAATACTATCTCCGGATCGTGGATGGTCGCTGCGACCAGCGCGACCTGCTGCATGACGCCCGCCGGGAGATCCTTGACCATGGTGTAGAGCGGCCTATCAAGCCCTATGAATCCGATCAGCTCTTTTATCCTGGATTCTATGACGTCGTCGGCAAGCCTGCGTAGTTTGCCTGTGAAGCGCAGGTTCTCTTCGATCGTCATGTCGCGATAAAGCGTGAACTTTTGCGACATGTAGCCCACTCGAGACTTCACGGCCATCGGATCCATGATGGGATCCGCGCCGGCCACCGTGACGGAGCCGGCGGTGGGAGGAAGCAGGCCGCACAGCACCCTGATCGTGGTGGTCTTGCCGGCCCCGTTGGCCCCCAGAAAACCGAAAATCTCTCCGCGCACAACCTCGAACGAGACCCCTTTCACGGCCTTGAAGTCGCCGAACGCGACGATGAGATCCCTGACGGAGACCGCATTCTCGTTCATCTTCCGCTCCGCGCGAGATAGAACTCGTCAAAGCTCGCAACACCGGCGTCCGCCAGGAGTTTCCTGGGCTCGCCGCTGGCGAGGTGTTTTCCCGCATCGAGGAGGTGGGCTTCATGGCAGCGCTCGGCCTCGTCCATGTACGCCGTCGAAATGATGATGAGTATCCTCTTGAGGGAAAGCTCGTAGAGCAGATCCCAAAATTCGCGTCTGCTGATGGGGTCGACGCCGTTGGTCGGCTCGTCCAGCAAGAGCACCTTCGGCTGCTGCAGCAGAGCGCACATGAGACCCAGCTTCTTGTACATCCCGCCCGACAGCTCCCGCGCCCGCCGCTGCTGGAATTTCTCCAGCCTCGTCAACTCCAGCAGGCGTTTTCTCTGCTCCGCGTAGTCTTCCTTTGAAAGACAGTAGAGCTCCCTGAAAAATTCGAGATGCTCCTCGACGGAGAGATCGGGATACAGGCTCTGGCTCCCGGGCATATATGAGACTTCGTTGCGCAGCGCCCAGTAATCCTTCGACTCGCCGTCGTCTTTCCATACGATCGTGCCTTCATCGCGCGAGAGCAGCTCCATCAGGACGCGCAGGAGCGTGGTCTTGCCCGCGCCCTCGGCGCCTATCAGACCGTGCAGCTTACCCTCGGTGAAGTCGATCGTCACCCTGTCCAGGGCGCGATGCCCCCCCAGCGTCTTGGATACGCCCTTGAGCTCGATTGCAACAGGCATAGGATGTCCCGTCACCGCTTCAGAGGAGTGAATCTGACTTCGATCGGCATCCCCGGCTTCAGAAGGTTCTCGCTGTTGTCAAAGCGGATCTTGACGCCGTACACCAGGCGGGTTCTCTCTTTCCTCGTCTGGACGTTTTTCGGCGTGAACTCCGCCTCATCCTTGATGTGGATTATCTTGCCTGCGATGCGCTTGTCGTTGAGTTCCGGCAGAAAGCCGGTCACGTCCTGGCCGATGGAGAGGCTGACCAACAGGGGCTGATCGACGTACACATAAGCCCACACGTCGGTGAGGTCCCCCATGGCCATGAGTTTCGTCCCGGTGTAGACATAGTCGCCGCCCTCGTGGAACTTGGTGAGTATCGTGCCGTCTATGGGGGCGCGGACGGTGCACCAATCTATATTCCACATCCAGTTTTTATAGTTCCTCTCGTAGACATCATATTGCTCCGGCGACATGTTGCCGGTGGCCAAAAGTTTCTTCGCGCGCTCATAGTCCTTGGTGCTCTTGTCCGCGTCCACTTGGATGTCCTCGCACGTAAGACGATAAAGCACGTCTCCCTGTTTCACGATGTCGCCCTCGTCGCGCACCCTCTCTGCGATCTGCGAGGTGACGCGCGGCGCCACGTCCACCTCAGTGACCTCGATCGTGCCCACATAGATGGACTCCCCGGTGGGGATCAGAAAGAACACCGCCGCGGCGATAGCGATGACGGCCACCGCAACGTAGCGCTTATGCTCCTTGATCTTCCTCTTGAGGTCGCCTGATTTCAGTTTGTTCATCATCGGGACGCTCCATCGCTTTCAGCCAGGGAGAGCAGTCTTGATATCTGCAACGCAAGCTCCGCATCCGTCTGGGCCGAAGCCACCTTGGCGGAGAGGGCCTTCACATTCGCCCTCTGAACATCCAGGAATATCACCCTGCCCGCCTGGAAAGAATCGTAAGTCAACCTCGCCACCTCCACCGCATCTCTCACCGCCTTCACATTGGCCCCGCGCAATTCCTTCAGGGTCATGATCCGTTCCTTTATCCGCGAAGTATCGCGCGAGAGATCTATCGCAGTCTGCTTTTTTTGTTCCTCGGCCGAATACGCCTGATACCTTCTGCTCCGGGTTTCCTTGCTTATCATGCCCCAGTCCAGGATCGGCAGATTGAGGCCGAGGGTCGCCTTGTTCTGCTGGATCGTCGTGTTGTCGCCGAGGTTGGGATATTGGTACGTTGCGGAGCCCTGCATCACGACCTTGGGCCAATGCCTGGCGCTGGAGCTCTTGGCCGCGAGCATAGCGGCCTCTCGCTGGTCCGCAAGCGCCTTCACTTGAGGATGAGACTCCACATCCACGCTGGCATCGGATCGCGGAAGCAGCACATTGAGCACCGCCTTGATGGGCTCGACATTCAGAGAATCGGGGTTCTCTTTCTCCGGATCGAAACCCAGCGCGGCGACCAGCGTCCGCTGCGCCAGACCTAGCGCCCCCTCGGCCTCGTCGAGGTCGCGTTCACGGTCGACCACCTCCTGGTGAGCCACCGTGAGATCGAGCAGATCCGCGGTCCCCACCTTCTTCTTCTCAGAGACATCGGCATATTGCGCCCGAGCGAGGGAGAGCGCCTCTTTCACCAGCCTCACCTCCTCGCTCGCCAGCTGCACGTCTATGTAAGCCGAGCGAACGCCCAAGAGGACCTGCCGGGTGCTGTAGTCCAGATTGTTGTCTTCGGAATCCGCTATCTTTTCGAGACTCTTGGCCTGGTTCGTGATCTGCCCCGTATCCCATACGACCCAGTCGACCACGGGTCCCGTGGACCAGCTGACATGATCCCCTACTTTTTGAGTCAACCCCAACTGAGGTACGGAGATCTCTCCGATTTTGGAGACGAACGTGCTGTCCGCCCCGAACCTGAGGCTTGGGTATCGCTTCACCTTTTGCGCAAAGGCATCGTCCTTGGCCGAGTCCACGACGTACTTCTGCGACCCGATCTGATGCGAATTCCTGATAGCGGTCTCTTCGGCATCTTTGAACGAGATGAACGATTTTTGCAGCGCCTCGTCCGCAGCAAAGCAAACGCCGCAAAAGAAGAGTTGCACAACAACGATGAGGAACGCTTTTCGCATCATTAGGGACCACGGTTAAAATTGGACAATATTTCCAATAGTTTAGGTGAAGAGTCAAGCATATAACCTCACCCATCAGATCCGGACGAGATGAAAAAATCAAACGACCTCTTCGGGAGATAATGGACGAATCCACTTCATCAGATGACAGCTTGGCCCTCCCTGACGTTGCTGAGCTTTTTCCTTTCTCCCTTGTTGCAACTGTGATAGCTGCAGGCACCAATGCCGCGCCCCAAAAAACTCTTACTCATCGCCCCTGCAAGCCTGGAAGTCCAAAAAGCGAAAGGAAAATACGCGCATCACCTCGGCCTCGCAATGGTGGCGGGCCTCGCCACGCCCTTTTTCGACGAGATCCGGATCGTGGAGGAGACCTTCGAACCGCTGGACCTGAACGAGACCGCGGACCTCGTCGGCATCACGATGATGACCTGCCAGGCGACGCGCGGGTATGAACTCGCGGATCACTTCCGCAAGAGGGGCATCCCGACCATCTGCGGGGGAAGCCACGCCTCGTTCATGGTCGCGGAATGCACGCAGCACTTCGATGCACTGGTCGTCAATGAGGCCGAGCTGGTGTGGCCCCAGATCATGGCGGATTTTCAAGCAGGGGCGCTCAAACCGGTCTATCGCACGGACTCCTTCATCGATCTGAAAGATTTGCCGATGCCCCGCAAGGACCTTTTCTTAAAGGGGCACACCACGCTCAACACGCAGGTGCTGCAGACCAGCCGCGGCTGCCCGCTGGGCTGCAATTTCTGCACGGTGACGAAGATGTACGGCAGCACGCATCGGACCCGTCCCGTGGAGCACGTCGTGGAGGAAATCAAGCGCTTCCCCTCGCGCATCTTCTTCTTCGTGGATGACAACATCTTCTTCACGAAAGAATACGCCTACAAGCTTTTCGAAGCGCTGATCCCGCTGAAGATCAAGTGGGGGTCGCAGGGCTCGCTGGAGATGATCGCGCGCGACGAAAAGTTGCTGAAACTCGCCGCCGATTCCGGCTGCATCAGCCTCTTCGTGGGCATCGAATCGATCGAACAGGAGATCCTGAACCTCGCGAATAAGTCGTTCAACAAGGTCAAGAATTATGAGGCCCACATCCGCAAGATCACGCGGGCGGGGATCAACCTGATCGGCGCCTTCATGTTCGGCTTTGACCAGGACACGAAAGAGACTCTCAATAAGGTATACGATTTTGCCATGCACAACCGATTGGCGCTGGTGAACACCGGGATCATGACCCCCTTCCCCGGCACCGCTTTTTACGACAAGGCGCTGCGCGATAAGAGGATCTTCGATTTCAACTGGGAGCACTACACGGGCGCCAATCTCGTATGCCACCATCCGACGATGAACCAGGAAGAGATAGAGGCAATACACCTTCGCTTTCCAAAGCGGTTTTATTCGTGGCGCTCGATCCTCACGCGTTTCTGGGCCAACAGGGCCCAGCCCCTCTACTACCTCATCATGAACCTCTCCCACTGGTGGCGGGCCCACAATCGCAAACCCGATGCGGCCTGCGAATACGCCTCATAAAACTTCAAAATTCCGGAGACATTGAAAAAAGCCTCCTTTTGGAGGGCTTTTTTATTGCATGGCTTTCCGCCCCGAGTTGGTATAGGAGGGCGGTCATGCACAAGACCGCCAAAACGGAAAAACTTAGGAATATCGCCATTATAGCCCACGTCGATCACGGCAAGACGACGCTCGTGGATTTCATGCTCCGGCAGAGCGGCACCTTCCGCGATAACCAGTCTGTGGAAGAACGCGTCATGGACAGCATGGACCTGGAACGCGAGCGCGGGATCACGATCGCCTCTAAGAATTGCTCCGTTTCCTGGAAGGGAATCAAGATCAACATCATCGATACCCCGGGACATGCGGATTTCGGCGGCGAGGTGGAGCGCGGCCTCAAGATGGTGGACGGCGCCATCCTGCTCGTGGACGCCTCCGAAGGCCCTCTGCCTCAGACGCGCTTCGTGCTCAAGAAAGCGCTCGAGGCAAACCTCAAGATCATCGTGGTCATCAACAAGATCGACCGCAAGGACGCGCGGCCGCAGGAGGTCCTGAACGAGGTCTATAGCCTATTCATCGACCTCGACGCGAACGACGACCAGATCGACTTCCCGGTCCTCTATGCGATCGGCCGCGACGGCATCGTGCAGGAGAAGCTCTCGGAGGCGGGAACGGACTTGGCGCCGCTCTTCGACGCGATCCTCTCCGAGGTGCCGCCGCCGCGCTACGATCCTGCCGAGCCGTTCCAGATGCTCGTGACGAATCTCTCCTATTCCGACTACATGGGGCGACTCGCGATCGGCCGCATCTTCAACGGCACCGCATTGAAGAACGACGCGCTGGTGTGCATAGGAGAGGACGGAAGTCCAAGGCCGCTCAAGGTGACGGGCCTGCAGGGGTTCTCGGGAATCCAGGTGCATGAGGTCGAGGCGGTCGTGCCGGGCGACATCGTCATCCTATCCGGCATCGATCATGTCGACATCGGCGACACGATCTGCACCGAGGATTCTCCCAAGCCGCTGCCCCGCATCACGGTCGACGAGCCCACGGTCGCAATGAGGTTCATGTGCAACACCTCGCCCTTCTCCGGCCGCGACGGCCAGTACGTCCAGTCGCGCATGATCCTGGAGCGGCTGGAAAAGGAATGCCGGCTCAACGTGGCGCTGCGCGTGGAACCGGGCGAGAACGCCCAGACCTTCATCGTCAAGGGGCGCGGCGAATTCCAGATGGCCATCCTCGTGGAGACGATGCGGCGGGAGGGCTTCGAGCTCGCCGTCGGCCGCCCTCAGGTGCTCATGAAGGAGGCGGGTGGAGTGCTCTGCGAGCCGATCGAGCACCTCTATATCGACATCCAGGAAGAATTCACAGGGACCGTGACCGAGAAGCTCTCGCGGAGGCTCGGCCGCATGATCAACATGGTGAACCACGGGACCGGCCGCGTTCGCCTCGAGTTCTCCATCCCGTCGCGAGGCCTCATCGGCTACCGCAACGAGTTCCTGACGGACACCAAGGGGACGGGCCTCATGAATTCGTACGTGCAGGGCTACGAACCCTTTCGCGGGGAGCTGACTGGCAGGGTCGCCGGGACGCTGGTGGCGGATCGCACAGGCAAGACCGTGCCGTACGCGCTCTTTCACCTGGAGCCGCGCGGCGCTCTCTTCGTGGAGCCGGGGGTCGAGGTCTACGAGGGGATGATCGTCGGCGAGCACAATCGTTCAAACGACCTGAACGTGAACCCGTGCAAGGAGAAGAAACTCACCAATCTGCGCTCGGCCGGCCACGACGAGAACATCATCCTCTCGCCGATCCTGCCGATGACGCTGGAGCTGGCGATCGAATTCATCCGCGACGACGAGCAGGTGGAGGTGACGCCCAAGAACATCCGCCTGCGCAAGAACATCCTCCCCGCCAACCAACGAAAGTGAAATCAAGAAATAAGTGCCGTGTCCCGGGAAGCACCCCATCATCAGCAAATACACGTCCCGCCGGAGCCCGCAGGGACCACTGCCATAAAGTGACCGTGTGGCAAGGGCCTGCTGATACCATAAACCGAAAACACCGTCCTGCCGGTTTCAACCAGCCCGGCTTCCGAGGGGATGGAATGATCATTGCCAATATCCATCAAGACGCGTACATATCTGTCTCACCTCGTCAGAAGTTGCTCTTTAACCGAAACATCAGGAGGAGATCGTATGGAAACCGGCACCGTCAAGTTTTACAATGAAGCGAAGGGTTTTGGATTCATCACGCCCGACAACGGCGGAAAAGATCTCTACGTGCACTCCACCGCCGTACAGAACGGACCGATCAAAGAGGGCGACAAAGTCGAGTTTGAGATCGGCCAGGGTGAAAAAGGTCCTCGCGCTGAAAAAGTCAGCCGTAAATAACGAGGGCGTCAAACCTGACCGTCTCAGATATCCCCGGAAAACACGTTGGGCGGGAGCCGCAAAGCCCCGCCCAAGTGGTTTCATATGAAAATCTCAACCCGTAAAATTCTTTTCACTGTTTTCTTTTTCTCCGGGTTCTGCGCCCTTTTATATCAGGTGATCTGGGTAAGGCTGGCCTATGCCTCCTTCGGCATAATAACCCCCGTGCTGTCCGTCGTCATCTCCGTCTTCATGCTCGGCCTGGCAATCGGCAGCTGGGGCGTAGGCAGGTGGATCAAAGGATGGACGTCGCGCGCCAGGATATCCGCAATATATTTCTACGCCCTGGCCGAGTTCCTCATCGGAGTGAGCGCATTCGCCGTCCCGTGGATGTTCGCGCTCGGAGAACGCCTCCTACTGCCGATGGGCGAAACCGACTCAGGCTACTATCTCCTCGTGTCCGCGCTCGTGATCGCCGCGTCCCTTCTCGGGTGGTGCATACTCATGGGCGCCTCATTCCCGCTGGCGCTCGCCTTTGAGAAGGAGCAGACGAGATCCAGCGAATCGAACTTCAGCTTCCTCTACCTCGCAAATGTCATAGGCGCCATGTGCGGCACCATTCTGACCACCGTCGTTCTGATCGAATGGCTTGGATTCAAAAGCACCCTGATGGTCGCGGCGACGGCGAATTTCCTGATCGCCCTCGTCGCGGTCTGGCTGGGGATCAGGCATCCCTTGCGTTCGCCTGCCGAAATCCCCGACCAACGCAAGTCCACTGCCGCTGCTGCGCAGCCCTCCGCCGGCGGGAGCACGCTCCTGTACGCGGTCCTCTTCACCACAGGCTTCTGCTCCATGGCGCTGGAGGTTGTATGGATCCGCGCCTTCATCCCAATACTGAGGACATCTGTTTATGCATTTGGAGCCATATTGTTCATCTATCTTCTCTCAACCTGGATAGGCTCCTATTTCTATCGAAGGAATCTTGCCGGATCCAAGCTGGCGTCCAACGTTGCGCTCTTGGCCGCGCTGTCCGTGGCGGTCCTCTTGCCCGTGGTCGTGAACGACCCCCGGATCCACAAGGGCGTTCCGTGGATACTGCTCAGCATCGCGCCGTTCTGCACGCTGCTCGGCTATCTCACCCCGCGGATCATCGACGACATGTCCCATGGCGCCCCGGATCTTGTGGGGCGGGCCTATGCAGTCAACCTGTCAGGCTGCATACTCGGCCCCCTCTTCGCCGCATACCTCCTGCTGCCTGCGACGGGCGCCCGGATCTCCATGGTCATCCTCGCCCTGCCGTTCCTCTTCCTGTGGGTCCTGTTCCTGAGGTCATGGTCGGGCAGAAAAACCCTGGCTGCGACGACCGGCATCCTTCTCTGCTGCACGCTGCTGGTTTCAATCCGTTATTCCAAAAGCTACGAGGAGGGGGCAGGCCTTCTGGATCAGAAGGTGCGCCGGGATCACACGGCAACGGTCATCACCGGGACAGAAATAATCGATGAGAACAACTATGCCAAGGCACTCCTCGTGAACGGTGTGAGCATCACAATGGTGACACCCATAACGAAGGTGATGGCGCATCTGCCACTCGGACTCCTGACGAAAAAACCGGAATCCGCACTGGTGATCTGCTTCGGCATGGGGACGACCTTCCGCTCAGCCATGTCGTGGGGGATCGACACCACCGCCATAGAACTCGTGCCCAGCGTGAGGGACGCATTCGGGGATTTCTTCGCCGATGCCGCGGAACTCATGCAGGATCCCCGCGGCCACATCATAGTGGACGACGGCAGGCGCTATCTCATGAGGACGGAAAAGACATTCGACGTGATAACCATAGACCCGCCTCCCCCTGTGGAGACCGCCGGATCGAGCCTTCTGTACTCGACTGAATTCTACGACCTGATGAAGAAACACCTCAAACCGGGCGGAATGGTCCAGCAATGGCACCCCGGCGACCGGGAGGAGTCCTTCCAAGCAGTGGCAAGATCGCTGGTCGAATCCTTCCCCTACGTCGCGGCGTTTTACTCCATGGAGAACTGGGGCACACACTTCATAGCTTCGATGTCACCGATCGTCATCCCGCCGGTCGATGTGTTCATCAGCCGCCTTCCGGAGGGTGCAAGGAAGGACCTCCTCGAGTGGAAGTGGGGGCAAGAGCCGATCGAGACGTACGTGGCGAACATCCTTTTCAGGAGGTTGGACCTCGATGAACTGCTGAATCCTGACAGGGAAATCCTGATAAGCGACGACAGACCGTTCAACGAATATTTCGTGCTGAGGAGATATTTTCCCCGTTAATGCAGCCGGTGGGCAATAAAAAACTCGTCTGTCGCGCCCGCCATTTCGCTCAATATATAAAACTATTCACATTGTACTCGATGAATGATAAAAGTTAATGCGTTGTCGAAGAAAGAGAATAAAATGGAGGTTCCTATGACATCGGCACCCCCCATCATATCTCAAGAGAAAATCGAAGAGCTTAACCGGCGCGTGAACATCCTTAAACTCCGTGATGAAAAAAATTTTTCATACTACGAATACGGAGACGGGCGCGGAAAACCAATATTGTTTTTTCATGGGACAGGCTCCCACATCCACGCAATGCTTCTCCACGCAGCCGCTCTCGAAATGGGATACAGGATCATCGTGCCAGATCGGCCTGGCGTAGGCTTATCCGACTTTCAGAAAGGATGGACGCTTTTGGGAAGCGTAGGCAACTACGTGGAACTTCTCGACACTCTGAAGGTGGAAAAGTGCATAGCCATGGGCATTTCCGGCGGCGGCCCATCTCTTATGGCGTGCGCATATGCCATTCCGGAGAGAATCGAGATGGTTGTAGATCTGGCGTGCGCAATGCCGCTTTATCGCGACAGGGAATCCCTCAGGAGCCTGGGAACAATGGACAGATTCTATGCAAAGATCGGCAGCAAATTACCCCTCGCGTTATTTAAGATTCCATTCTCCCTGCTTGGATTGCTGCAAACGGTGATGAAAAGCCCAAAATCTTTCGTAAAGATGATGTCTTCCAGCATGTGCGCGTCGGACGCCCGGTTGTTTGCGAATCCGAATCTGCAATATCTTTTCATGCGCGATTTTCAGGAACTCTTCAGACACGGTTCAAAAGGGCCCGCGTATGATGCGCAGCTTGTGTACAAGGATTGGGGATTCGATCTTGCGGACATAAAGACCAGGATCGAGATATTTCACGGGACCGAAGACAAGTGGGTGCCGATAAAATTCAGCGAGCATCTGGAGAAAAAAGCTCCGCTTGCAACTCTGCACCCTGTTCAAAACCAAGGACATTTCTATCATCTCGTTTACGCGCACGAATTATTGCAAAAAATATCACGCCTGAGCGCCTGATTGAATCAGAACAGAGGGTGTCACTTCATTCCAACCCTCGAAGCGGCGACGTAATTGTTTTTAATTATTTATTCGATTATCGTATAAACACGACACGAGGAGGTTGCGATGATGAAGAGGATGAAGATCGATAAGGCGTTCACGCTGATCGAACCAGGCCCGGTCGTCCTCATTACGACGCATGATGGAAAGAAAGATAACATCATGACCATCTCCTGGACCATGGTCGTGGACTTCACGCCGGTGTTCGCCATGACCACAGGTCCCTGGAATCACTCGTACGCCGCCCTGAAAAAATATCGGGAATGCGTGATCGCGATTCCCACGGCGGACCTCATCGATAAGGTCGTAGGCGTGGGGATATGCTCCGGTTCCGATACAAATAAATTTGAAAAATTTGGATTTACTCCAATCAGAGGAAATCATGTAAACGCGCCTCTGATCAAGGAGTGTCTGGCGAATATTGAATGTAGAGTCGTCGACATCGTCAAAAAACACAATATCGTCGTTCTCGATGGCGTCGCTGCTCACTTCGATAGTTCTCGAAAAGAGAAGCGAACGATCCACGCGACAGGCGACGGCACCTTCATGGTGGATGGACGCAGATTGAATCGAAGGAAGATGATGAAGGCGAAGTTCCCGGATCTTATTTGAAAACAAAAGCCCCTGTTTTCAAATGATAACTCGTACACAGGGGAGGGAAGACGCATGGACGGCAGGCAAACACCCGTCAAGCGGCAACCGTCAACGATTCAAAGGGATAGTCAACGACAGGTAAAAGAGCTATGGTGGGTTCGGCAGCATGCGTTTCACCTCCCCGGGAGGGCGTCATGACCAGAACATATACGATCGCCGCTGTTATCCTTTGCACAGTCTTTCTGGCCGCCGGTCTTGCACAGGCGGAAGAACCGGCCAAAAACGTCGAACCATACGTGGCGACCTTTCCGTACACGCCGCCGCCGGAGAAGGCGCCTAACTCCCAGGGCATCACCGTCGCCGTGGCGAAGACAGCCTTCTTCCCATGCGAAGTGTCTGATGAACTATGGTTGAATGAGCTGAAGATAACCGGCAAGATCGATGGTTCGACAGACAAGATGTTTTGGTTCGCCTTTCCGCAATTCTACAATCTCGCGGGCAAGCTAAGAAAGGACATCGCCGAACTCCTTTTCGCCAAGGGATTCAGAGTTCGCGGCCCCTACGCTTCCTATGAAGAGATCCCCCCCACCGATAGGAATGCCGTCAACTTCTACTTTATACCAAAAATGGCATTGACGTTTACGTTACATGACAAGACGAAACGAGGGTATAGCAACACGGATATCGAGGTGAACGGGACAATCACGTTGGAAGTGCAGGACATGGCAACACGCGAGCCGCTGTGGACGATAAACGTCCCTCTGGAGAGGATTGTATTCACCTCTCGAATTCAAATGCCGTATCACGTCGATGACAAGTTTAACTCCATAATGAACGAAGTGGTGAAAGGCATCGATCAACAGTACCCGACCCTCATGAACAGCGTCTCGGGCCACCTTGATCCGCAGGAGATAAGAGCGCTCAAGAAGAGCGGCAAGGGGAAGACCGGGTATTGAACGAGACCGTACTCCGCCGTTCAGAACCGTATTGCAACGATTATATCGGGTTTGCTCCGTTACGGGTGGTTCGGATTCCGGGTTCTGCCCCGCACAACGCCCTCATGGAGAAGGGATCGGGTTGGACTCGGCAACCATGGCGGCCTTCGAGTAGTAACCCTCCGGCACCGTCTCCGTGGTCGCACCAAGATAGGATTGGCACAGCGTATCCTCGGCGGAACTTCCAGACACAGCCTTGACGATCATCATGGAATTAAAGCTCATGGTAGTCGCCGTGCCGGGATCGGGTATGCTGCCATCAGGATCCCCGCCCGGGGTGACAATCTTAGAGACCGGCACGTTGATATCGGGGGATCCCGGGTCTCCGCCGGGCGTGATGATAGCAATGAGCGTTTCATTTTTCACATTACAGCTGACCGAGGAATCGCCGTCCATGACGGTCTCCAGCCGGCTTGAAATGCCGTGCATGTAGGTCTCGTTCCCCGCCTTGAACGATTCCATAAATTGGTGCCGCCCGAGCGGACGCGTCGTGCTCCCCGTGTCCAAGGAGGCGGATGCCGTGGCCTGGTCTCCCGCGGCAAACGAAAAAGCGATTTGAGGCCAGCAGACGCTCGATGCGTTTGCGACGCCATAGGCCCGGACGACCTGAGCGTAATATCTCGCCGCACAGATATCGTCACCGTGGGAACAGAATTCGTCGTTGGCGGGATCCGCCTTGAAAACGGCGAAGGTCTGCAATCCGGACACGCTCGTGCCCTGTATCATTGTTATGATCTGGGCCGAGGCGCTAGCCGAGCTGAAATTCTCGAACGGCGCGCTCCAGGTGAACGCCGCCCCCTGCGTCGGAGAGCCCACGGCATCGAGCGTCCAGCCGGCGGGCATGCTGTCGAACCCTTCCGTGGAGCCGCACGCGGTATAGGCCTCAGCGGACGTCCACACCCCGTATCCCGTCTTCAGGTTCGATCCGCTGTCTTCCGACATCACGAGGTGAAGATAGATGGAGGCGTTCGTGAGTTCAGCAGGGCAGGATTTGCTCGCGTCCACCTCCTTCGTGATGACGTTCCTCACGTCCTGGCAGTTGACCGACCACTTCGTGGAGTAGTTCGTCCTGTCCTCCGCCCCGGTGCCCGAAACGCCCGAGGCGTTCGAGACGACGGCGGTGTTCGTGGACGGATCGTAGGTGATCTTGCCACTGCCGTTCGCGGTCAGGGCAGAGGTGTCCCGCGTGGAGCCGACCACGTTCGCGTCCTCATATTGCAGCGTGACGACGTCGTCGTTCCCCTTGTCGAGATAGCAGACCGTCGCCTGCCCTTCCGGTATTCCCATGACGAAGAAGCTCGCCGTCGAGGAGTCGTAGGCAGCCGTGACCTTCGTGAGATTGCCCGAGGCATCCGTGGAGTCACACGCCACCGTCCAGCTGGAGGGGTCGATCGCCTTGCCCCCTTGAACCTTCGCGATCTGCGCCGAAGCGGATTCCTCGATCGTCAAGGTCATGGTGTACGTGGCCCCCGAACCGGAGCTGCACGAAACGGCGCACGCCATCGCAAAGACCAAGGTCACCAATAACCATCGTGTCATGCTCGGCATAGGCCCCCCTTGAAGAATGGTATTGTATCATTTTGAACATATGGGGCAAAAAAGCAAGGCCGACCAGCCGGCGCCCCTCCGTCAACCGATTGTATCCGCACGCAAAGGCGGGTAATCGGAAGGCATCGAACCTATCTGTCGCAGATACCTTTGAACTGACGATGCCGTTCCGACCGGGGTTTCCCAGGTGGGCCAATAAAAAATTTAAGCGGGACGCGATCTCGCGGTGTCCGAAAACTGGAAACCCCCGCCAGAATTGAATTCTAGCAGGGGTTCTACCAGTTGTCCGTTGGGGTGCTTTAGCGGATAATTTGCGAATCTGCTCGATGCCAACCGAGCGTTCGGTCACTCCCAATAGTAGTCGCTCCACGTTCCGCTCATTCCGCTGCACACCGTTTCTGCAGTGCTCTGAGTGAAGATTGGACTGTAAAGAACGACGACCGTTTCGTTGTCCGTGCCTGGTAACAAGGTGCACGTACCAACCGAGCTGCCAAACGGGCATATCAACCCACTATAGGTTCCCGAAGCGCCGTCGCACATGTTTCGAACATCAGCTTCGGTATTTGCTGAACCATTGTAATTTTGGCAAGTGCCCTGCGCGGATCTCGTATCGCAGCTTCCAGCAAAATCAATACTGCCGCCATCTTCCTCGACATCTCCATTTTCATCGACGTATTCCGTATTGGTGGCAGCTGCGGCTTCGCTTGCGCCGACACATGAGGCCTGTTGTGCAACGGTACCACCCGTGGCTTGACAGGCCGTGCAATCACCCTCGTCCGTAAACGCAGTATAAACTGTCGTGACCATATCCCAGCTAGTATTTGCGTCGATTCCATTAAGCGATAGGGCGATTCCCTCGGCTATGGCCCCCGTGCAGCCCGCAGCAGCCAGCACCAACATGGCACCGCCCGTCGCCACCGCGGAGCCGATGGATGCTCCGCACACGCCCATACGCACCACGGTCCAGCTCACCTTGGCAACGCTGCCCCAATTGACGCTGCTAAACCCCGGAAAAGCTTTATTGCTCATTCCTAGAGAAATGCTCAAGTCCTGTGCATAGTCGCCAATCTCGCTGATATCGACACCGGTGAGGGTTTCCGTGCTTCCATCTGAGTAGACTATTGCCATGTCGACGGTGGTCGCCGTCCAGTTCGTGAATGTAATCGTATTGTTGCCGAACAGGACCATGGAAGGATAGCCCGCCAGTTGACCTGCGACGCTGCCATCCCCTACCACGACCACGAACATCGTACCATCCGCAAGCTTCTGGATTACAAACTCCTGATCAGTTGTATTGTCGTTCTTAAAAAAAGCTGTGATTGAGTTGCCTGACCCATCGGTTATGACCGACCCTATTGAAGTGGACCCGTCCGTCGTGATGCCGGAGCCGAAGAGTTTATACTGGGATGTCGGCGTCCCTCCTCCCCCTCCCCCGCAACCGACAAACAAGGGAGATGCGACGAGCAGGAACGAGAGCGAGAATGCCAGGGTCTTTTTCATCATTGCCTCCATGGGAGAATCCACACAGGGTTACTCATTGATGTCGAGCATGGCCAACGTAATCACGCAAGCTCATTGATATCGCACACTACCGCGCGACCGCCAAAAAGGCAACCCCATCCCCCCGTCGACCCCACCGTCCTCCGATAATACTCTCCGCCGCTACAAAGGATTCGCTACCTCTCGGGCAGCGTCCTGAGCGATGGTGAGTGACCCCGAGCATGTCGAGGGGGAGTCGAACCAGAGTCGAAGGATTTGGGCTTCAGAAGGGTCTGGACCACCTCTTTTAAGACACGACTTTACGAGAGAATTCCCGTCAGAGCGTAATTTCCAAGGTCGCAGACGAACCCGTCAGACGGAGCAAACAATTGATACTGCAAGATATTGAAATAGTTTCGCTTTGCCTGCAAGTCTTCTCGATACGTCCGCAATATTTTCGGGTCTTTCCTGCTTACTGCTTCGGGTGGCGTCGTTATGCAGGGTTTCTGGACCCTTCCCGAAAGTCGCATTAAGGCGCGTTTACGAGACGAGCGTATGAGGAGATCAAAAGGCCGATTGGCGTCGCGGCTTGAAGGCTGACGCGAGGAAGACATTCAAGCTGCATGACGCTAACGGCCTTTTGACGACGAGTAGCGAGCGACGTGCGCCAGCGACCGAGGGAAGGGGCCGGAAACCCTGCTACAGGACCCGAAGCCCCCACTCGAAGCATTTCACATGGCAGGCAATTTTGCCGCAGCGGAAAAACTTGGGGTGGCTAGTGGGATTTGAACCCACGACCCCCTGAGCCACAGTCAGGTGTGCTGCCGCTGCACCATAGCCACCATCTGCTGCTGCGGCAAAATTGCCTGTCATATTCAATTTTCAAGTTTTCAACCGTACTTACAATGACTAGTGGGATTTGCTCCCTTCGTAACCGTTCCGCAAACAACAGCTTAACGACGTTTGCGGAACACTCAGGGAAGCCGCCGCTGTAATCGCTCCGTTTACATAAAACGTAACCGGAGCTCAACATCGGCGTCACCCACGACCCTCCCAGGCCACAGGGAAGGGCCGCACTAATTAGCCAATCCCCCTGTCTTTGTCCATGTTTTCTTTGGAACGAATCACACACAAAATCAAGTGCTTGACACACACACCAAATCCAAATAAAGGGCGAACATAAACTTTCCAAAGGGGGAAAAATGAAGAAAATCCTTATCCTGGCAATAACCGCTGCGATCGTGTGCATCTCCAGCCTAGCACAGGCCGGCGGGCCGGACTTCCCGGAGAAGGGCTGGCACAAGGGCCCGTACATCGCCGTCCACGGCGGGTTCATGCAGGCCACAAACGACACCAACCTCGTCACCAACCTCAAGTTCGACGGGAGCATCATCCCGGCGGTCGGACTCACCTTCGGCTGGGACGTCGCCGACTGGATAGGACCCATGCTCCAGATGACCTACGGTTTTGCGACAGATACGGTCGGAGACAACAACACGCCCGACACCCCGGTGGAGAGCGCCCGCGAGCACGCCCTCAATTTCTCGCTGTTCTGCAGGGCCACCCTCCCCTACTTCACCAAGGCAAGCTGGCAGCCTGACTCGGTCAAGTTCATCCCATACGTGAAGCTGGGCGGCACGGGTCACGCGACCTACGTCAACGCGCCCAGCAACGGCAACAAGGTCGGCGCATGGGGTGGCGGCCTCGGCGTGGGCGCCGGCATGGAGTTCTTCGTATGGAAGGGGTTATTCTTCGCCATCGACTTCACCGAGAACATCATCTTCCAGCAGGCCTATACCAGGACCGTCAACGGCGTGCCCAACACCGAGGTCACCAGCGGCGGAACGAAGTTCCAGGCCAACGTGCTCGGCCTCGTCGGCTGGCACTTCTAGGTTGATCCGTAACGAAAAAAAAGCCCCGGCTCGATGCCGGGGCTTTTTTTGATCGTTCAGTTCTAGGCAATCTCTGCGATATCCTTGATCAGCGTAAAATTCTGCAGCTCGAACTCATCATCCGAAAGACACTCAGGTCCGTCGCACTCAACCTCCCTGTAGTTCATCAAGAACCCGGCCGCGCTGTTGTACCAGCCTATCGCCTCTTTGAGTTTACCCCTGATGATCTTCGGCGCCAGATCGCTGTTGATCTCATAGAAATAAGAAGGTTCGCTCCACCGATCCTTGTTTTTGACATTCGTGATCCCGCACAGGTCCTCCAGCACCATCCTGAGCTCTTCGATGAGTTGGTACCCAAGCCCCCTGCCGGTGACCTTCTCGCGGGTGTGCATGAAGACCCGGTAGCTGTAGTCCGCGCTCATGCCGTAATCGTAGTAGTTGGTGAGGATGCCCCTCCTCGTGACGTGCGGCTTAACGTAGTCCATCCAGTAACCGGCGTCGGAGAACTCCAGCTCCCGGCCCCACGTGTCGGAGTGGGCCTGGCTCCAGCCGGGCACGCTCGTTTCAGTCACGGCGTCCTCGTAGCCGGTGACGACTATGTCGTTGATCGTGCCCAGCCTGTTGTAGAGTTTGAAGAAGTGTTTCACAACCTCCTCTTGTCTCTCCGCAATGAGGCCGGATTCGACGAACGCCTTGGCGGCGAGCGCTTCGATCACACAGCTGAAAGGCCCCTTCGGCAGGAATGCGGACTTGCTGGTGAGGTCTCCCACGTCGAGCACTCCGTCGCCGTTTGAATCGAGATCAATGAGGTCCTTCTGGCAGCCGACCTCCATGGAGATATCGCCCGACTGATAGACAACCCCCTTGAGATCGATCTCAAGTTTCTGATCGACTATCTTGTTTACGCAAACCGATTCGTCCACAAGGCCTCCGGGCGCAGATGCGCCCTCTTTTGTTCTCCTAACCGGTTTTCGGTGAATGGAAAAATAAGTTGCGCGAAAAATGTTCCTTCGGGGCCAGGATCTCAGCCGACGTTCATATATTCCCTGACTCTAAATAACACCCCGAGATCATTAGCTTTTTTGCGGCAGGCCTCGACGTCGAGGCCGGGCAGAGCGACCACGGTGACCGCGACCTCGGGTATGTGCTTCTTGGCTTCCTTCACGAACTCGATCATCGCTTCGTAGGCAGCGGCGCCGAACCTCGACGGACAGATTGATTCGTGCGTTGTTCCGTTCGGCGCGTTCATGGAGATCGATACGGAGTCTATCAAGCCCGCGAGCTCCGGCAGGACGTTGCGGCCGTACACGAGGTTCGCCAACCCGTCGGTGTTGAGCCTGACCTTCTTCGCGCCGCGCTCCTTCATCCTGCGCGCGATGACCTTCAGCATCTCGATCCTGAGGGTCGGCTCGCCGTACCCGCAGAAAACGACCTCGTCGAACCGCTCGGGCTGGCCCACGGCCTGAAATATCTGCTCCACGTCCGGCTCGTTATCGAGCTTGAGGTAATAGCCTTTGACCTCGAAATCGGTGAACTTGGGGCAGAAGCTGCAGGCCATGTTGCAGCGGTTCGTTATGTTGAGATACAGCGAGTTGCGTATCCTGTAGGCGATCCTCGGCTCCATCTCCGCGCCGGGCAGCCCGAACAGCCGCCTGGCGTTGAGCGTGGTCACCCTGGCCACGTCCTCCGGAGCCACACCCTTGATGCGCGCGATCTCGTCGGCAACCTCCACGACGTACGCCGGTTCGTTGCGCTTTCCCCTGTGCGGAACCGGAGCGAGATACGGGCAATCGGTCTCGATCAGGATCTTCTCCAGCGGGATGCCCGCGACCACCTCTTTGAGCACCTTCGCCTTCGGGAACGTGACCACGCCCGGCACGGAGATGAGAAATCCCTTCTCCACCGCGCGTCTTGCGAAAGGAAGATCGCCCGAGAAACAGTGGAATACGCCCCCACTCGCGGGGACGCCCGTCTTCTCTATCACCTTCCACGTCTCCTCGTGCGCTTCGCGATCGTGAATCATCGCCGGCTTGTCGAGCCGGACCGCCAGCTCCATGAGCTGGCCGAAGCGATGCGCCTGCATCGCGGGATCGGAGTGCAATCGGAACATATCGAGGCCGATCTCGCCTATGCCCACGCACTTCTCGTCGGCCGCCAGCTCCTCCAGATCGCCGAGCCACGAATCCTGCATGCTATCTGCGTCGTGCGGATGCACGCCCACCGTGAAAAACAGTCTGGGGTCGGTGCGCGCGAGCGAGAGCGCGGCGCGGTTGCCGTCGAGGCCTGCGCCCGAGCCGATGAGCACTATGTGCGCGAGCCCCGCGTCCCATGCCCTGGAGAGCACCTCGTCCCTGTCTTCGTTGAATTCCGGGAATGTGAGGTGGGCGTGTGTGTCTACGTACTCCCTCTTCATCTCGAGACCTCTGTGACCTCTTCGGGCTGCGCCATGCCGGCGGCCCCTTCCGCTATGACCGGATTCTCCCTGTCAAAGGCATCGAGCATCTTCGCGAAGGTCTTGACGTAGAGATCCTCGCCGCAGGCCTGTGCGAAGGACAGCGCCTCGGCCAGGAAGCCGCGGCACTCCTCAAGGCCGGCGTTGCGGCGTATGAGCATCTCCACGAGCGCGAGATCGACGTTCTTGGCCGAGACGAACCCCTTGAACTTATCGCCCATGGATTGCACGAGGAACGAAATGGCCTTCTTCCTGTCGCCCTTCTTCAGGTGCGCGAGCCCCATGGTCGTGTACGCCTGATGGGCGAAGACGGGATTCTCGGGGATGAGGTCCAGCACCTTCTTCGACTTCCTGATCGCCTGATCGTACTCGGCGAACTGCTCGATGAGCAACCTCGCGGAGATGATCTTGAGCGCCGGATCCCTGGGCAGGAGCTTCTCGGCGCGCTCGTAGTGCTTCCACGCGGTCTTGTACTCTCCCTGCACCTTGAAGAGCACCCCCATGACGGAGTGATAGAGGGCGATCGCCGCATCGTCGTCCGTGCGGCCCATCGACGCGGCGAGCAGCTTCTCCGCGTCCGAGTACTGCTTCGCCGCGATCAGCTCGAAGGCGCGGTAGCAGATGTCGGAGGGATTGATCTGCGACGGCTCTTTCTTGTTGGGATCTATCATTGAGCACCTCTCTTGAGTTTCAGCACCTCTATCATCTCCCCGTGTATCTTCCCGTTGGAGGCCAGTATCTCTTTGCCGTACAGATCGAACGGAGAGCCGTCGAAGGATGTGACCGCGCCGCCCGCCTCCCTTATGATGCAGGCGCCGGCCGCCATGTCCCACGGTTTCAGAAACATCTCCCAGAAGCCGTCCGCGCGACCGCACGCCGTCCACGCCTGATCGATGGACGCGGAGCCGGGCCTGCGGACCGCGCGCGCCCTCCTAGCGAATTTCGCGAAGTTCTCCAGGTTGGTGAGACCGTCGTCCCTGTGCACGCTGTACGCAAAGCCCGTGGCCACCAGAGACTTCTCCAACGCGGGGGTCTTGGAGACCGAGATGCGCTTGTTGTTGAGGAAAGCGCCCATCCCCTTCTCGGCCGAAAAAAGCTCATCGCGGTTCGGATCGTATATCACTCCCAGCGCCAGCTCGCCCTCGATCTCGGCCGCGATCGCGACGCAGAAAAAAGGAAAACCGTGGGAGTAATTGACCGTGCCGTCGAGCGGGTCCACTATCCAGCGGCGCGACGCGCCTCCCTTCGGGCGCTGGCTCTCCTCGGCGAGTATGTCGTCGCCGGGGAAACTCTTCCTTAGCTCTGCGACGATGTGCTCCTCGCACTTTTTGTCCACGTCGGTCACGATGTCCCAGGCGTCTTTGTATTCGATCACGCGCTCGCCGCCAAAGTGATCGAGCTGCATGCGGCCTGCGGCGCGGGCGATCTCCGAGATTCTGTCGAGCGTTGAAAGCATAGGATTCCTTAGAATTTACAAGAGGATAGCACGCCGCACGCTGGAAGGTCAATGGTTCTTGTGGCTGCCGGGGCGTCAGAGGGCGCGTGCGACGGTGAGCGCGTCCACGCTCCGGGCGCCGGCCGCAGCAAGCGCCCGCGCGCATTCGTTGAGCGTGGCGCCGGTGGTCATCACGTCGTCAAGTATGAGCACCGAGCGATCATGCACTATCTCCCTCGCGCGGCCCGTCGCAGCGAAAACTCCCCGCACGTTTTCCATCCTCTGCATGCGCGAAAGCCCGACCTGCCTCCTCACGGCCCTAACGCGCCCGATGAGGCATGAGCTGAACTCAACATCAGATTCCCCGGCGAGGGAGCGCGCGAGCAGCGCCGCGGCGTTGACGCCCCTCCTTATCACCCTCATCCCCTGCATCGGGACCGCGGTGATGACATCGTATCCCGCCATCCCGCCAAGCTCGCGGGCGAGCGCATCGACAAAAAAGCGAAGCGCGTGGATGTTCCCTTCGTATTTGAACGACCAGAGCGCGCGGCGCACAGGGTCCTCGTGCGCAAAGCAGGAGCGCGCGCGGCCGAGCCACACACGCCACGGGAGATCGAGAAAAGCATCGCCCGGGATGCGGGCAATCCTCGGCTCGCAGTCGCCGCACGGCTCATCGCTCTTCTCTGCGAGCGCGCCGCACAGCGGACATCGCGGCGGGAAGACTAGATCGACCAGCGCGCATGTTAGGCCCTTCACGCATTCGAGGAGCATGTGCGATTGCTCTCACAAGTCTGATGAGATTTACGAGAGAAAAATCTGCGGATGCGCACGATTCCCGCATTCGGAACAGGCATGCGAAATCCGGAACACTAAAGACGCTGAAGCATCTCTTCTAGATCATCAGCCGCGGCATGTTTGCCATCGAGGCCGCCCTCATCGTCGGCATGAGCGGCGGGGCTCCAGAGACCCTGGCGATCTCGGATGTGATAAACGTCGTTGCGCCCTGTATCACGCCCTGGGCACAGGGATTGTTTGTCCTCACGCCTCCGACCGCCGCGAGCTGACCTTTGAGCATTTCGATCGCAGCCGCACGATCGCCCCTCTGCTCAAAGTAGGCGGCGCTCAACGCGTAGCTATCAAACGCCTTGTCGTTCCTCCCATCCTCTAGGAAAGAGGCGGCCTCCTCACTTTCCTCCTCCACGGTCAAATTCGGTTTCTCATGGAGAGCGAACTCAGCCAGAGTCCTTCGGACCAGTGACGGCGAAAATCCTGCGTAGATCGCAAACCTCTGCAGGTCATCGATCAACTCAGGTGAGCCAAAGACCAAGCTGGAGGAAAGGAAAAGCGCACTTGCCTTTTTCATCGCGTGAGAATGCATTTCACTTTCGATACTCCAGTCGCTTATGCTCCTGAGAACGTCCGACAGATAAGTCAGGCCCAAAAGATACGGAGAGACGTCAAGCGCCATGCCATATTGCGCAACCTGCCTCCATGTGTCCGGGAGGACCTCTCCCATCTCGTAGGCCTTGATCATATCGGGATGCAGGTTGATCCTCGCCGCCATCGCTTCCTTGTCGCCCCCGAACTCGCGCCGCTCAACCCAGCTCAGGGCCTTGGCGAACGCATAAGGCCTGAAACTCCATTGTATTAAGTCCCTCTGGCTCACGTCCGGCGCCAGACCATGATGAGAATAAAGACGCTGAACTTTACGCGCCTGATAAGAGGTATGTGCAAAGCGGAAGGCCGCCTGCGGAGGCATCTTCCTTAAATTCAATGTCAGAAACTTGCCGAGGTCGGCCACCTCGTGAAGCCTTGCGCCGTTATTTTCGACAATCTCAAACAGCGGCTCAATCGCCTCTTCCGTCAAAGGAACATCGCCTTTGAGACCCTCGGATATCTCAGGCCGTGTCTCGATCAAGTCTTCCACCGCGTTCCCGGTATAATTCAATGCAAAATCCGATCCCATAGCCCCTCCGTTTCACTCGTGTTAGTAGCGCCTCATTGCAATCCCGGCCATCAAAGCGCCGGAAGAGAAGACCATAGGCTCCCAGTGCGGCACGGCCCTGATAGGCCTGTGTTCCACCGCAACCACTCGTCTGTGCGCCAGCGCCGCGTCCGCAAAAGAGAACCAGGAGTTATCGCCCGTACGGGGATTTGCTCCCGAGACGTTGTCGAAGTGAGGCTCCCTGGCAAGCCCTTTCCTGCCTTCGCTGATCCTGTTTCTGAACTCGCCTCTGACATCCCTGAGACTGTGCGGTATGTGCCCCTTCGACGCCTCATGAGCCTTGTCGAAGAAATCGGATCGCATCCACCTCATGAGCTCATGGACCGGGAGGCTCTCCTTCCCCAACCTCTTGTGGGCCGTCGTCATAGCTTCACCGCCGGCGCAGTACAGTTGCATAGCGCCGCACCAGTCTTTGTCCATCGCAAGGCGACGCGCCCCGACCGCCAGCGTGATCGCCGCCCTGTAGGGGTGGCCCTTTTTTATCGTCGCGTTGGCTCCCTCCAGGGCTGTCATATATATGTCGGCGCCCGACGGAATCTTTGAAGCCGCGGTCGCAATCGCGGTCTCCAGCTCGATCCCCGCAAGGATGCCCAGGTAAGCGAATGTTACCGCATTTCCCAAGTCCAGCCTCTCCTTCGGTTGATATTCCCCGCCCAACCTGTCGGCGATCTGCCCAGCCATCTCCTCAGCGGCAAGGGGCGCGCCGTCGAGATCGAGCTCCGCCCTCCTTCGTTCTATCAACCCCTTCATCGAAGGCGCGTACCGGTTGAGCAACTCCTCCGCAGGGGCGCCGCCGCGCCGAAGACGCGCGATCATGTGCTGCATATGGTAGAAGGAGAGCCTGGATTCGAGCGGGATCTGTTTGCCGAGCATGAGCACCATCCTGCCCATCTCCGCCAGATTCTGCAGCTGCGCATCATCGATGAATAGAGGATCGTCGGCCGCCATCGCATCGGAAAAGACCCTGCCGAATATCCGCTCGATCGCCTCGGGCTTGTATCTGCCGTCGGCGTCCTTGAACGCAGGATCTGAGAGGATATCGTCGACCCAGTACGGTTTTTCCTCTCCGTTCAGCTCACGGCGCAGCGAATCCACCGTTCCATCCAGGCCGACCTCGATAAGCCTCTCCACTCCTCCCGGGATCGACTCCGCCTCCTTCATCGCATTCTCATAGAACTCTAGTTTCCTCAAGTCGATGCGTCTATTGAACTCCGGGTCGCCGTTCTTGTAGTTGTCGAGCAGCATGCCGGCGTTTATCTCCATCGTCACCGCGTCCTCGATCATCCCGCTGTTCCGCTGGAGGGTGGCGATCATCGTCATCACCGCGGCATCCTTCTCCGGGTCCCCGCCGAACCAGCGAAGCGCCTTCTCCGAGTCCTCGAGCATATGAGCGACCACTGCCGGATAATAGGATGCGCAGTCCGAAAAGATCTCATAGACCACGTCCTCCTCGAAACCGGCCTTGAGCGACATCATCATGAAGTCCACGAGCCCGGAGAAATTCACGTCCGGCGCGCCTCTTCCAACCGGCTTCTCGAACCGGGGCGCGTCTTCGCCGAGCAGAAAAGCGGCCGATTGAACCATGATCCTCATCCGGAAGAACTCGGGGATCAGGGCCGCCTCGAAGCGCCGCGCATCCTCAAAACCTCGAAGCGACGAATAAATCCAGGCGTAGGAAAACCTCTCGGGGTCAAGAGAGACCCCCGAGGCTATCGCATAGACTTCGTCGCGCCCTTTGGGCAGCGCCGACCCCTCTGCATAGCGAATGAGGAGTCCCGGCTCGACCCCCGTATCCTCCGCCATGGCGCCGACGTTGCCGCCGAACCTCATCTCCAGGATCTCGGAGATGATTTTCGCGAATTCGTCGGGCTGCATGCGCATGTCCAACAGATCGCGAAGATCCGGCAGGTGCGGCTGGAACAATGACGATTCTCGGAACATGGAAGCGATACCCACGGGCGACACGGATCTGATCTGCTTCCGCACATCCTGGAGGTAATCCATTCCGGGCTCGCCGAGGATGAAGGGGTCCCATGCGCCGTCCTCAAAGACCGGCTCCTGAGACTGCCCTACGGGCGAACCGTCCGAGTCCAGGATCCCTACCTCGACTGCAGGGCCTTCGCGCCCTTCAACGCGCAATGGGATCTCGTCAAAAACCTGGGCGGGGTTGTGCACGCGATAGATGTCGTACATAGGGCCTCCAAGTCTCGGTCGTAAGTCCGGTCGGGTATTTCGGCCGGGCCGCAAAAATGTTGTCTGAAAAATTCGTTCAGTCGTTGATGCCTTTAAAGACCACCCTGGGCGCGTCAAACCAGAGTTTCTCCAGCTGGTAGTGCTCCCTGTCGGCTTGATAGAAGATGTGGGTGACCACGTCGCCGTAGTCGATGAGCGCCCAGTGGCCGGAGCGGATCCCCTCCTCGCCGATCGGCTTGCGGCCAGCGTCCCGGAGCTCCCCCTCGATGGCCTCAGCGATCGCCTGGACCTGACGGTCCGACTTCCCGCTGCAGACCACAAAAAAATCGGTGAAGCTCGTGAGTTTCCTGAGGTCCAGGACCGCGATGTCCACCGCTTTGTGATCGCTTGCGATCTTCGCGATCCTGCGCGCCAGAGTGCGCGTGATCATCTATTCCTCCTTTGACGCCCTCTTTCTCAACTCATCGCTCACCGCGAGCAAAAGTTCGCGGAGCCCCTCATGGGTCGGCGCGGAGATCGCAACGACCCTGGATGCGCCCAGCCGACGCACGTCTCTCTCGGCCGCGGCCATCTTCTCGCGCGCCTCGGGGATATCCATCTTGGTGAGCACCACTATCTCCGGCCTGTCGAGGAGGGCCTTGTCATACGAGCCCAGCTCATCCCTGATCGTCGAGTAGCTCTCAGCCGCATCCTCATGCGAAGGGTCTATCGGGTCTATGAGGTGGAGGATGATCCTGGTCCTCTCGATGTGCTTCAAGAACTGTATGCCCATGCCCGCGCCGTCGTGCGCGCCCTCGATGAGACCGGGTATGTCCGCGATCACGAAACTCGCCCCGTCCTTCGCCTTGGCCATACCAAGGCACGGAGTCTTCGTGGTGAAGGGGTACGCCGCGATCTTGGGACGCGCGTTGGAGACCGCGGATATCAGCGTGGACTTGCCCGCGTTCGGGAGCCCGACGAGCCCCACATCCGCGAGGAGTTTGAGCTCGAGCCTCAGCTTGCGTTTCACACCCTCTTTTCCGGGCGTGCACTCCCTCGGCGCCTGGTGGGTGGAGGTGGTGAAGTGCATATTGCCGAGCCCTCCCTTGCCGCCCGCCGCAGCTATCCACTCGACGCCCGGTTTGTCCAGGTCGGCCAGAAAATCGCCCGTGTCCGCATCGTAGACCTCGGTGCCGGCAGGAAGGCGGACGAGACAGGATTCCCCCGCAGCGCCGTACATCTGTTTTCCTTTTCCGTGCCCTCCGCGGCGGGCCTTGAAATGCCTCTTGTACCTCACGTCCATGAGCGTGGTGAGGCCGCCGTCCGCGCGAAACACGACGCTGCCGCCGTCGCCGCCGTCGCCGCCGTCGGGCCCGCCCCTCGGGACGTACTTTTCCCTCCGGAAGCTGGCGCATCCGTCGCCGCCGTCCCCCGCGGTGACCTCTATGATTGCCTCATCGATAAATTTCATAAGATCGAAAAAAAACCCTCCGCATGGCAGAGGGTCTTTATCAAGAGAAAGGCCCGCAGCAACTACCTGGCTGCAGGGACGACGTTCGCGAACTTTCTGTCGTCGCGGCCGTTGGTGAAGTTGAGGATGCCGTCCGCCGTAGCGAAAAGCGTGTAGTCCTTGCCGATGCCCACGTTCTTGCCGGGATGGATCCTGGTGCCGCACTGCCTGATGATGATGTTGCCGGACTTGACGAACTCGCCGCCGAAACGCTTCACCCCGCGCCGCTGCGCATTGCTGTCGCGCCCGTTCTTCGCCGATCCGGCTGATTTTTTGTGTGCCATGACAGACTCCGGCTATGCGTTTATCTTCGTGACCTTGAGCTCAGTGTACTGCTGGCGATGGCCTAACTTCTTCTCGTAGCCCTTGCGCCGCTTCTTCTTGTAGACGAGGATCTTGCGATCCTTGGCCTGGCGCACGACCTCCGCCTCGACCGTGGCGCCGTCGAGCGTGGGCTTCCCTATCTTCGGCTGGCCGTTGCCGCCGATGAAGAGGACCTGGTCGAGAATGATCGCGGCACCGGCATCGCCCGCGAGTTTCTCCACCTTGAAGCTCTCGCCCTCGGTTATCTTGTATTGCTTGCCGCCTGTTTTGATGACTGCGTACACGGGAAACTCCCTTATTAATCAATCGATTCGCCCAAGAAAGCGGGACTGTCTAGCCCGGAATCCCCTTTCAAGTCAAGGTTTTTTAATGAAAGTGAGCAACATCCTCGCCCTTATGCCGAGAATAAGGATAGGAGACACATTGAAAACCCTGATATTTCTAGCCTGTATATGCCTCATCCTGTGCTGCCGCGCTGCGTGGGCAAAGGAAAAGGCCCCTGAGGAGCCAAAGCCTGTCCTGGTGACCAGCGTGGAGCAGATCGTGCGGGGCACGACCTTTCAGGATCAGCATGTGAAGAACATCAGCTTCACGATCAAACCTACCAGCGCAAAACTTTCGATATCATTTTAATCCCAACGGAAGGCGGACGTTCACGTCCCGGTGCGGAGCATCATTCCAGCCGACATCATGGGCATGGAAGCGGTCGCGGGTATCATAGGCCTGAAGGGATTTGTGAACGCTGGATTGACCTCAGCCAGGCCCGAGTCCCTGTACATCTGCGCGCCGGTGGCCAGTGGAGCTGGAACCGGGCGCTCCTCGTGCCTGTCGAGGAAGTGTACTCGATCGCGTTCGATGCCGATCCCGCGGGCATGTTCCACTATGTCCTCGTCGAACTCAGCGAGCCCTGCAAAGCCGCCCGCGGTGTAGGCCCTCTCCACCAGCAGATGCTCCCTGCCCTCTTCGTCGCGCGTCACCTCCAGCATACGCCTGGCCATTATCTCGCCGTCCATTATGTGGTTCGCCAGCTTGAACTGGCCCCAGAGGAGCTTGTTGAGCGGCTGGCCGCTGCCATTCGTCGACTCTGCGTAGAGACTCGAGAGCCGCTGGCAGGTCTCGGTGGGGATCATGCCGTGAAACGCGAGCCGATCGACCCTCCCGGAGATCTCGGTCGCCTCCGAGCGTTTGGCCAACCTCACACCTTTCATGAGACCTGTGCGTAGGTTCTTGAGGTCTATGCGCGAATTGGCGAAGAGATCGCCGTACGCCTCGCGGACTGCCTGATACTTGAGCTCCAGCGTCTCGTGCAGTCTGCCGATCTCCTCGACATCCGCCTCCCCGTGCCTGAGTTTCCCTGTCAGCACACGCAGCCTGTCCGGGAGTTCCTTGAATTCGCCATCCTTACCCGGCGTGGAGTTCACGTGTACTGCGAGCTGCTCCGCGGCCTGCTTCATCACGAGGGCCCTCGCCTCGCCGGCGTCGATTGCCCCGCTTCTTAACTCGCGGACGTTCTTCCACTCCCTGCTCCACAGGTCCACAAATTCAGCCGAGAACCCCAGCCGCTCGACCATCCGGTCGTACCTTTTCTGGTATCGAAGTTCGCCGTCCACTATTGGACTTGTCGCAAGCTCCCCCAACAGGTTTTTCAGAATTCTCCTCCCGTCGCCATTCATGAACGACGCTGACTGGGCAAAGAGGGACAGAAGACCCTTGCTTGACAGGAAGTTACGAACGGCCTGAACATGGCGCCACAGCTTCAGGGAATCTCCGCTCTTCCGCGCCTCGTCCATGAAGAGCAGCTCCAAAGCTCCTTTGCCCCCGATCACTGCGTACAAGAAATCTATGAGCGTCTTCTCTACACCCGCCCTCAAAAGCGCGCGCGGATCGCCGGCAACGTCTCGGCGGAAACGATAGAATCCATTGCAGAGACGCGCAGGCAGCGAATCCAGCGCAGCCATGGCACGCAGCGTGCTCAATGTGTTGCGCACGGACTTCCATTTGCCCGGGTCGGTCGCCTCGAACACCCTGTTCAGCACCATCATCTTGTCCGGAGTCAATTCGCGAAATGAGTCCAGGACGGTCATAATAGATTCGCGAAATCCGATGAAACCCGGTTGATTCGCAAAGCCGCGCAGGTTGCGCACAGCCTTTTCCGAGAACCCCATGATCCCATACTGGGCGATCCATGCGCCGGACTCAAAAGCGGCCTTGAAGAAACCGATGGAGGAGAGGTGATGAAAGGTTTCTTTGAAGACCTGGCCGAAGGCTTCCCTCAAAAAAGGTTCCGCCGGATACCTCGACAAGAAGCTATTGGCCTGAGAGGCGATGGGACCGTCTGCCCTGAATTTTCTGGCCAGCAATCCATATACTTCCGCCGCGGATTGAACCACCCTTAGCGTCCTTACATTCCGGCTTCCTACGCCAACCAGGATCTCAATAACTGTTTCCGCGCCCTTATAGACCTCGGGTGAGCTGTCTGCGAATTTAGGAACGAGATGCGCATACGCACTCAGCGCATTCGCCAACACCTCTTCTCCCTCAGTCCACCTCATAATTTCGCGCAAGGCCGCTGCTTCGGCATAGACTTCGGCTGAGCCCTCTTTGAAATTGCGTACAAGATCTCCATAGCCAGCGACAATCAAGCGCTCATCGAAGATGTTATTCAACTGCCCGGAATGTAATATCGATGCGCGCAAGCGCTCTGCACCCGCACGGAGTTCAGGCAGATTGTCTTTGAGATTCGGCAACAGATCCCTGTAGTCAGAGGTCGCCAGGAAACGAATTTTGTTATCAGCGCTCTTCATGAGTTCGCGCAGCCGCGCGGCATGTATCGCACTGGCCGGCCCTGGAGGCGGACTGATCTCCTGCGCGAGAAGCGAATACCCGTCGATCGGTGCCTCATCGGTCGCAGGCGCATCGCGGTCGCGCGACTCGATCGCACCCTGATCCGGATGCACGACCGGCTGCACTCCCACCTTTTTCACATCATCGGACATCCCCACCCCTCGAGCGCCCGAACGGGCGCCGGAAATGGAATACAGAAATATTATCGGCAGGATTCAGAGAAAGTTTCGGGGTATATCGAAGATATCTTTGAGGCTATATGTCTAATGATATCAGTTGCTTATAAGGTGACAGGGTCAAATCATCGCATCAAGCCCCATAGCATCTTGCTGATGGCCTCAAGGCGCGATTTGAGGGCGCATGACTCAACAGGGCTTATGAGCCTGAACGCGCGCATGAGATCAATGCAGGCTCCGACTTCGGCCGTGCTGGCGCGAGCAATCTTGAAGAAGCGGCGGCGTTCGGGCTGGGAGAACTTGGCGTTGCCCTCGGCGATATTCAGGGTGATTGACGACACCGCGCGCCTGAGCTGATCGGCGAGATAGCCATAGCCTCGCGGCCACTTGGCAACCTCTTTGCTGAAGTCCTCTGCCACTTCAACCGACTGCGTGTAGCAATTCAGCTTTTCGTGAAACATTTTTACCTCCCTTGAGTTGGTTTTTTGCGTTGCCCTCCACCCTTTTGAGAGGGCAACGAAAAAACCAACTTTCCAAGGAGGACTTATGAATCACGAAAAGCTGGATTGCTTCAGGCAGTTGATGAGCTTGGCAGAGGACCTTGCAAAGAGGGTCGCCAAGTGGCCGCGAGGAAACGGGTTCCTGGCTGATCAGCTCAATCGGGCGATGACATCGGCCGTCTTAAACCTCGCCGAGGGCAACGGCAAACGTGCATACAACCGCGAACGCCGTCGATTCTTTCAAATCGCGCTGGGCTCGCTTGCCGAAACCAGCGCAGCGCTCGATCTGGCACGCGCCTTCGGGCTCATGCCCGCAGCCCAGCAGGCCGCCCTCAAATCGCGCCTCAAGCTAGCCTACGTCAAGATCGGAGCTCTACCATGAGCCCTGATCTCTCAGCTCAGATATCTCAATCTCTTCTCTCAATCTGGATCTGTAATCTGGGTTCGCAGTATTACTGCGATGATGAGGCGATGATACGGCGATGGGAATGCGATGATACTGCGATAATGAAGCGATTAATTACTTCTCCATCACATCGAATTGCTCCGCATGATACTCCGCCACGCTCTTGATGTGGATGCGGCGGCCGAAACGCTCCTCCAACTGCTCGAGTTGCGCGCGCTCCTCGTCGTAGAGAACGTCGGCAACGGAAGGATGGCAGCAGACCATGATCTGTTTTGATTTCATCTCCGGCGCCTCGCGCGCGAGTTCGCGGAAGATGTCGTAGCAGACGGTGGTCGGGCTCTTCAAGCACCCCTTGCCCTCACAGTAAGGGCAGGTGTTGGTGAGTTGGCGGCGCAAATCCTCGCGCGTGCGCTTGCGCGTCATCTCCACGAGGCCCAAGTCGGATATCTTGCTGATCGTGGTGCGCGCGCGGTCCCCCTTGAGCGCCTCCTTCAGCGTGTTGTAGACCTTCTGGCGGTCCACCATGCGCTCCATGTCGATGAAGTCGATGATGATGATCCCGCCGATGCCGCGGAGCCTCAGCTGATACACGATCTCGCGCACGGCCTCGAGGTTGGTCTTGAGTATGGTGTCGTCCACGTTGCGGCGGCCCACGAAGCGGCCGGTGTTGACGTCGATGGCGGTGAGCGCCTCGGTCTGCTCGATTATGATGTATCCGCCGCTCTTGAGCCAGACCTTGTGGCCGAGCGCGCGCGTGATCTCGATCTCGATGCCGAAGGCGTCGAATATCGGCTCATGCCCCTCGTAGAGTTCGACCGCGTTCTTCCCTTTGGGCATGAAGCTGGTCACGAAATCGCAGATGCTCTTATAGGCCTCGGGCGAATCGACGACCACTCGGTCGATGTCGGGCGTGAACAGGTCGCGCACAACCCGGGAGATCACGTCCAGCTCCGCGTGCACGAGCGACGGCGCCCTTACCTTCGAGGCCTTCTCCTCGATCTCCTCCCAGGAGTTGGTGAGATATCCGATGTCGTCCGCGAACTCGCGGTCAGCCACCCCTGAAGAGACGGTGCGCACGATGAAGCCGCCGGTGCCCTTGCGCAGCTTATGGATCATGGACCGGAGGCGCACGCGCTCCTCGTGGTCGCCGATCCGGCGCGAGACTCCTATGTGGTTGATCGTGGGCATGAAGACCAGGAAGCGTCCGGGAAGCGAGACGTGGGAGGTGACACGCGCGCCCTTGGTGCCGAGCGGCTCCTTCTCGACCTGGACCAGGATCTCCTGGCCGTCCTTGATGAGGTCCTCTATCTGCCTGTGGCGGCCGCGCGCAGCCTTTGCGGGCAGCTCCACGTCCTCGAGCGAAGAGGGCAGCTGCGCGCCGTCCTCGTCGTATCCGGCCAGGTCCTTGACCACGTCGGAGGCGTGCAGGAAGGCGGTGCGATCCAGGCCGATATCCACGAACGCGGCCTGCATGCCGGGCATCACGCGCGCGACCTTGCCCTTGTAGATGTTGCCGACGATCCCCTCCTCGCGCTTGCGCTCGATGGTGAGCTCGGTGACCACGCCGTTCTCGAGGCGCGCCACTCGCGTCTCGCCGAGGGTCACGTTTATGATGAGTTCATTGGGCATCTTTAGATTCCTGTTGTTTCCACTCGACAGCCGTCTTTCTCACCGCAATCCGCCGCGCATCATCCTCCGATATCGCAAAGAGGCCCTGGAGGATCTCGGATATTTTGAGCGCCGGCCTGCGGTCGGAGACGTGGATGCCTAGCACGGATCTGTCGGACATCGCAAGCTCGTCCACGTATTCGGATAGATCGACCTCGATCGACTTATCCTTGCGCACCCTGGAGAAGGGAAAGGGTTTATGCGACGCGATCGCCTCCACGGCCCTCTCCCAGCCGGCCGGAAGCCCCGCAAAATCGATCTCGTAGCGCATGCGCGCCACGGAATCGTCGATGGCCGGATGATCCCGCGGCATCAAGGCCGCATCGAGCACGACCATGCCGAGGGGCAATCTCCCCTGCATCAGATTCACGACCGCAAGCGGATCGATCTCTTCAAAGAGCTCCACGTCGGCGAACTCGACTGCGCTCTCCACGCCGACAGGGATCGCTGGCCCTGCCGCAATGCGAACCCTGGGGTGAAAGCCCTGCGAGTAGGCCAGGGGGAGGCCGGAGGCGCGAAAGCCGCGCCGGAGTGCATCGAGCGCCTCGAGGTGCCCCAGAAACGCCGCGCGGCCGGTCTTGGAAAAACGAATGCGGTAGCGGAAAACCGTGGCTGGTGATTGGCCTTCCTGCCGGTCAGGCAGTTGACTGGTGACCGGCGTGTCAGAATGACATGCCGGGGCAAGCCGATTTACAAGGCCAATCTTCGGATCACATATGCCGCATGCAGAACATTTCCCAACTGCGCAGTCCTCAGTGGGAGCAAGGTCTTTCGCGCGTTGCCGCTCCCTCCACAGGAAATCGAGCGAAGGGCCCGCGCCCAGGCAGTCCCACGGAAACACGAAACCGTCCGGCCGCGCCGCGAGATACGTCTCCGGGTCTATGCCGCATTCTGCGAACGCCTCGCGCCAGATGGAGATGTCAAAACACTCGTCCCACCCGTCGAAGCGGGCGCCTTTTTTGTACGCGAGCTCGATCACTCCTGCCAGCTCCGATCCCCCGCGGGAGAACACTCCCTCCAGAAAACTCATGTTCGCATTGTGCCATCTGTATTCGAGGCCGGGCCCGCGGAGCGTCCTCTTCAGTCTGTTCTGGAGTTGCAGCGTCTCCTCTATCGATATCTGCCCCTCCCACTGAAACGGCGTGTGCGCCTTAGGCACGAACGTGGAGGTCGAGACGGTGACCGTGGGCCTCTTGTGCAACCTCCTGCCGATCGCGAGGCAGCGCCTGGCGATCTTCTCGATGCCCGCGACCTCGGCCTCGCCCTCGCCCGGGAGCCCCAGCATGAAGTAGAGCTTCACAGTGGAAAATCCGCCTGCGAAGACCTTCTCCACCGAGGCGAACAGGTCGTCGTCCGTGTTGCCCTTGTTGATGAACGCGCGCATCCGCTCGGTCGCCGCCTCGGGCGCCAGTGTGAAGCTCCCGGAGCGCGCCTCGCCCATGGCCGCGATCACGGGGGCGGTGAGTGACTCGACCCTCAGGCTCGGCAGCGTCGCGTTCACCCTGAGAGTGGAGGATCGCTGCACAGATTCGAGAGCCGGACCCAGCGCGAGCCAGTCGCCGACCGAGAGCGCGAGGAAGGAGAACTCCTCCTTGCCTGTGGAGGATATCGAGTCGCACGCGACGGAGGCGGCAAGAGCGGCGGAGCGCTGCCTCAGCGGCCTGTAGACGTAGCCTGCCTGGCAGAACCTGCAGCCGCGCGTGCAGCCGCGCGCGACCTCCACGGCCGCCCTCTCCTGCGTGGCGGCGAATGCCGCGATCGGATGCGCGGGAAACGGGCTCGTCTCGATGTCGTTGATCCTCGCCATGCCGACGCGCGCGCCCTCGCGATGGATCGAAGGGACATAGACCCCGGGCAGCTCCGAAAGCCTCTGCAAGAGATCCTTTCTCGCAACACCCTTCCGCTTCGCATCGCGGACGATGAATCCCATCTCGACCGATCGCTCCTCGCCGTCCCCGATAACGATCGCGTCGAAGAAAGGGGCCACCGGCATGGGATTGAAGGCGCAGGGCCCGCCCGCGATCACGATTGGATCTCCCTCTGATCTCTGTTCCGATCTGAGCGGTATTCGCGCCAAGTCGAGAATAGCGAGGACATTCGAATAAGTGAGCTCGTACCCAAGGCTCACCCCCACTATGTCGAACTCGTGGATGGGCCTTCGGCTTTCGAGCGAAAAGAGCGGGGCGTCCAGCTCCTTGAGCCCCCTTTCCATGTCGAGCCAGGGGGAAAAGGCGCGCTCGGCCAGCAACCCCTCCTGCACGTTCATCGCATGATAGAGGATGGCAAGCCCCAGGTGGCTCATGCCTATTTCGTAAGTATCCGGAAATACTAGGCAAATTCTGACTTCAGCATCCTCCCATCCCTTTGCGCACGAGCCCACCTCGCCTCCGACGTACCGGAAGGGCTTGGCCACAGATACAAGCAGATTGCGTATTTCCGAGCGCACGAGCGGGCTTCTAGCAGAAAGGACTCTGAAATGGCAACCTGCATTCAGGGGAAAACGCACGCCAGAGGCCGATTCGGCTTGATGACCACGCTCAAAAAAAGTTAGCAACTGCAGCCCGCTGCCTCCGATAACAATGGCCCCGGGGCAAATGCCCCTCACAGGGAACTGCTCAAAGGACTGCCGAATGGTAAAGATCAACGAGAGAGATGTCGGTATCAGTTCAAATCCGCCCCATTCTCAGGGCGACATTGGAACTCCGGTCAAGACAGGCCGCGACAGCCGCCCGCCGCAAGACAGCTATGCCCCCGCGCCGCACAAGCCGAGGATCATAGGCTCCGGCCGTCTGCGCGGAAACGAAAGCATATTCGCGGCAGGAACGAAGAGCGATTACGGTCTGGAGGCGGTGTTCTATCTTGCCCGCCAATTAGGCGCCGACGATCCGCTCAACATGAGGGAAAGCGAGTCGAGGCAGATCATGACGACGGCCCTCAAGATCCTCCGCCAGGAAGCGCAGAAACACATGGAGGGATGGACCCCCGGCGACAAACTCATCGAAGAGGCACTGAAGCGCGGCTTCCGCGATTACCACGATCATTCTCCTTTCTCGGGGGAACTTTTTTTCCTCTTCGATCAATTCAGGGACATGGTGAATGACGAGGCCGAAGAGCTCGGCGTCATGGGCAAGAAAAAACCCAAGAAGACCGAAACCAGGGAACGGCAGGCAAGCCCGCAGATGACCGCAAGACGCCTGCTCAGGGCGATAGAGCTGGCCAAGGAGGCGCAGGAGCTGGCGTCGGAGATCCCATCAAAGAGGGCGTACGATCTCGGCGTCGCAGCCTTCTCTGCAACAAAGGAACTGGGCAGCCTGGGCGCGGACGAGGAGTCCGTGGCAAAAGGGCTGAAGGGAAGGACAAAACTCGACGGCGCGCTCTCGGCTGCGCGGCGCATCGAAGAGGCGCACGAAGAGATATTCCAGATTTACCTGAAGTCGGTGCTCGACGGCAAAGATGATCGCGCCGGTTCGATCATCTCCGAGCGATCCGCAGAGATAGAACAATGGTTCAGCGACAACCAGGGGCTCATCAGGGCCGGACGCGCACAGGTCGAACAGGCGCTCGCGACCTACGTCTCATTCTGGCTCGCGGAACAGCGCGGAGAGTCGTTCGTGCGCTTCGGCTTTTCGAGCCGCGCGCTGAGAGCGGCGATTGCAGAGTTGCGCTCCTCCGCCAAAAACACAGAGGAGGCGAAGGAGACTGAGACGGCGCTCAAACGCCTCGTCTACGAGCTCGCCTGGAGCTCGCCCAGGGAGACGGGCGATTCAAGCGGCGCCCGGCAGACGGACTACGAATGGTTCAAGGGGTCGATGGGCAAGGCGATCCGCGAGTCGGCGCAGCGCTTCCGCGACTCAATCATAGACGGGACAGCCGAGGGCGCCCCTGCCTCCGACGAAGAGCGCAGGACCGCAGCCGACGCTTTCTACGGCCTCTTCGTGCAATACGCGATGTACGCAGCCGCGGCGCACCCGGGCAGGGAGCTCAGGGAGACGCTGACCGAGGAGGGGCTGGAGACTCAGATCACGAGGTCCATCTACCAGAACCCGGGGCTCGCCTCAGCGTTCGGGATGGGCGCGATCGAGATGCTGAGAAGCTTCTTCGCCAAAGACGTAAGCCCGAGACCTGTGCCGGAGATCGGGGAGCTGGTCCCCGCGACATTCGCGGCCGCAGCGAAGCCCGCGCAGGTGAGCAGCGCAGCGCCATTCGTCGAATATCGGGACAACGATTCGATGCGCGAGCTCATCCACCGAATGCCCTTCCCGATCACAAAGGAGCTGGCGACCAGGTTCGCCAACGCCACCGGCTACCCGATCGAGAGGTTCATGGCGTGGGGATCCAGGAGAGCGCACTCCGGCGAGATGAGCGATGCGATGTGGACATTTCTCATCAACGCATCCTCGGACGAATCGAGGCTCAAGGACCTCCTGCGCTCCTATCCGCCAAACCGCGAGGAGACAGACAATTGGAAGGATAAGATCTCAGCCCTGGTCACGTTCGAGGAGCTGGCCGCATTCGCGGCCAACAACAAACCCGCATACTCACACAAGTCGGATTGGGAGAAATATGCGGCCGACTGCGAACAGAGGGGCGCTATCGAGGAGATAACAGTCGAGCCCAGGACCAGGGTGGCGCTCAGGGCGGTGATCCCCGCGCTCGCCTTTTTCAAGGACGAAGCCGCGAAATACGGAATGGCGGTGGACGTATGGGACTATCTCGCAGCCATCTACCCTGCCGCAAGGAGGATGAGAGGGTCCGCGCAGAACGGCGAGATAACCATAAAGGTCCCGTCTTTCATGGCTAGGACCGCGTTCCACAACTGGAGTCTGGAGAGCTGGGCGCGCAGGATCAGCACCGAAAAGCTGGAGACCAACGTGCTCAAATCCACGCTCCAGAGGCACAGGGGCGGGCAGGTTGAGCAGGCCGAGCGCTGGAACATGCGCAAGTACATCGAACCCATGGCCGGCGGGGATCCGGAGCAGATGAGGATGCTCACCGACTTCGGCGAGTTCCTCCGCTTCGTGCGGGTGCTCGACAGCGCAGGCCAGCTGATGGACCAGACCGGCGGCAGGCTGAGTTACGCGCCGGAACCTACGCAGAGCAGGTTCACCGCGCGCATAGAGGAGGACCTCTCCACCTACAGGACGACGGACGAGCCCTACTTCCCGGACGACGAAAAGCTCTTCACCGAGGTGAAGAAGGAGCACTACAGGGCGGCGCTCGACGTCGTGGAAGAGTTCATACAGAACCTCTCCCTCCTTCCGCGCAACACCACCATATTGAGGAGCGACGGGATCGAGGTCATGGTCGAGGACCTGAAGAGGGAGCTCAACTTCTACACGAAGAGGGAGAGCTACTATCGCTGGATACTTAGGGACAACTCCTCGTCGGCCTACAGGTCCGGAGAAGACAGGACCGAGATCCGAAGATTTTTCGGCGAGTTGAAGAGATGGTCTCGCAGCGTCGTCTACAACGCGAAAATCCAGGGCACCATCTTCACCGGACACGGGCCGACCCGCTTCGTCGCAGCCAGCAGGCTGGAGGGCCACAGGGCAAGCTACGAAAGGAGCTCTCTGCCGGTGCTCTTCTTCGACGATCTGCTCGCCGCCAAAAAGACATACGGCTGGGACAAACAACGCATCGAGGAATTGATCGTCATGCGCATCCTCGCGCATACGGCCGCATCATGGGGAGACATCTCCAAAGAGGAGATCGGAAATCGCCTCGCAATCGAGAGGGCGACGCAGGATGTATGGCCCGGCGACATCGCTTCCCTGCCGAGGGCGATAGCCGACTACCTCCTCCTCGAAAGGCAGCCGCTGGGATACAAATTCGACGGGGCGGAGGCCGGGCTCAGGATCTTGAGGAGGGCCGGAGGCGAGCAGAGCATCCGCAGGCCGATCATCGCTGGGGCCTCCCCCTCCGCCTCCTGGAAGGACCAATGGAGTCAACAGGCGCTCGAGAGGGGGCTGTGCGCCAAGGCTTCGGAGATGGCCGCAGAAGCAATGTCCGGATACCTCGCAAAAGCGAGAAACCTCCACGAGTATTCGGGCGAAGCGCTCGAGGCCGAGGTGCGGAGCCGGCTCGCCGATTCCGGCTGGACGATGCCGGGCATGAGCTCCGAGGAGACCGCCGGCTATCTCATGATCCACATCGGTCTGTTCCTGCCTTCCATCGGCGTAGCCAGCGAGATCGACAGGACAGACGGGGTAAACGGCGAAGACAGGCCGGAGATGGCCGCAGCCAGGGGCGTAGTGCATGAGTACATGGCGCCGTTCCCGCAGGTTGTGAGCCGGGGTCTCAAGGTCAGGACCAAGGTGCCGATCCTGGAGGAACGCCTGATGCAGCTGGCTAGCATCCGGTGCGCGGAGAGAGGGGAGTTGAAGCTGTCGCCTCAGAGGGTATTCATCGCAGCTAAGGCGATCATCGAGGAGTACAATTCGCACACAGCCGAGCCTTCTCCGCTCGCCGCAATCAGCGACGCGAAGATCGAAAGTTCGGGGCTCGCCTCGCAGAGACTCGCCTCCCTCGCGAGCCGGCGCACGACAAAAACCGAGGTCAATCTAACGGCCGTGAGGCACGCATACTTCCGCCTGTACGACGATTTCATGAAGGGCCGGGCGATCGACGAACCGAGGATGATCGAAGCGCTCTCCGCATCGGCGCACGGAGCTGCGCCGACCGAGGATGAAGTCTCCCTCCTGTCGGACTTCCTGATACACCAGCAATCCACTATGATGGCGTGGCGCTCCCTGGTGAGGAACCCTCGGATCGGGCTGATGGCCTGGCTCAGGAGGAACTACTCCTTCGAGGACGCGCGGATCGACGTGGCCACATTCGAGGCGTTCGCGCTCAGATTCGCGGATTCGAGAATATCCACCTCCGCAGGCGCGAACCCTGCGGAGATCTCATCCGAGCTCGCCGCGCGGGCGCTGGCCTCGGACAACACCGCGAAAAACCGGATGGCCGCTTTCATAAGATCGGCCTTCTCATCATGGATGGACGAGACCGCAGCACACATCGGGGAAGATCTGCGCCTGGTGGAAATGGAGATCGAGAAGATAGCCAAGACCACGGCGGAGGTCCCGCAATCAGGCAGATCGCTGCTGGAGAAGGCGACGGCAAGTCTGGGCATGCCCGACACGGAATCCGCCTTGGTGAACGAGGACAGGCTCTCTCTCCTGGATGAAGTCAGGGGAACCGCCGCCCGCAAAGAGACGCTGGCCAAGGTCTCGCAACGCCACAGGGCCTCGGCCGAAGAGAGGATAGAGGCGGAACGAAAGGCCAGGCACGAGAAGGAGCTGGCCGTTGCCGAGGAGTCGCTCGCCCATGCGACCGGCGCCGCGGCCGGCCTTGCCTGGCGCACTGCGGAGGTGATGTCGCGTTGGCGCTCCACGCCGCCCCTCGAGGATCAGAGCTACGAAGAACTCAATGCAATGGCGGACCGGATAGAAAAGGAAGTGTCGAGACTGAGACCGATAGACGACGCATTCCTTCCCCTGGAGACGGCGATCAGGTCGGCAAGCGCGGTAATCGGAGGTTACGGCGCGGAGGAAGAGCACTCTGCAGCCGCGTTGTCGCTCCTCGAGACCGGCCGCGATCTGCTCGGCAGATCGACCTCTCTGCTGGCCGAGACGTTCGAAGGGGCTATAACGATCATGGACGGCATGGAAAGGGCGAGTAAGCTGGCCGAGGCAAGAAAAGCGAAGATCGAATCCGAACGGAATCTGGCCGAAGCGCTTTCGCAAGTTCAAGGAATCAACATCAAGATCGATTCATTGCTTACAGCGGCCGAAGGACTCGCCGAGCAGGCCGCCAAAGCGGAGGACGCGGCGAAGACGACCGCATCCCGTCTGCAGGACGGAAGCGCCTCCGTCTTCTTCGAAGCAGCCCGTGAGTTTCCGGGCTTCAGGACATCATTAGAAAAGATGACCGCTGCGGCCAGCGAGATCGAGAAGGCGATCGTGGACGTGCTCGGCGGCGCCAAGGCCAATCCGCCGCGGATAATCGAAGCTCTCGACGCGCTTGAAGAGGCTGCCCTCTCGTATGACGGAGTCGACGATCCCGCGATTGAGGCGGCCACAAACTCGCTCTCCGAGTCGGCGGAGCAGGCGCTGCGTTCGCTGGAGTCCATACGGCCGCTCGCCGCGCGCATGGAGAAGACGGGCGCAAGCCTCGAAGCGAAGCTCATCGAAGCTGAATCGCGGCTGACCGCGGCAATGCATGCGGTCATGCCCGAGCCGATGGAGCCCGAGAAACAGCCGGAGGACGCCCCCTCCTACACATTCAAGAACAACGAGGCGCTCAAGTCGGACCCGTTCAGGAAGCAGGGAACGCTGATCAGGGAGCTGGCCCACAGCGGCATGGTTCTCTCATGGGGCAATGCTTCATACCTCCTCCATAAGAGGGACGCGGGCAACGTCGGAGGGTGGCTGCACGGAGCGCGCCGCACCTCCCTCGCGGTTCCCGACGCATTCGGCAACGAGATCAAGCTGGAGCGCGGCGCCATAGGCGCCAGGCTCTTCAAGACGAGCGATCTCGCGGACGATCATCCGTTCGCCGTGATGACGGACAATCTGAAGAAGGCGGTCTCGGCTCAGACCAACGAGTCGCTGCTCATCTCCCTGTTCACGAAGCCCAGCGCCCGCGCCCTCCTCTCGGATCTTTTGGCCGCGCTCTCTCGCAAGAGATGCGCAGACGCCGAATCAGCGCTCAACGCCGTCCGCACCTGGGCCGTCTCCAGAAGGCAGACGATATATGACGCGCTGGAGGAGAGGCGGGCGGAGAAGTTCTTTGCCAGGGCGCACAACGGCGTGAGGGACTCCTCGTACACAGAGGCCATCCACGCGGGGATCGTCACGGCGTACAAAAACGTATTGAACCATCCGGAGCTCGGCGAGCTCTCGATCAGGGGAGGAAGGAAGGACGACATATTCAACGTAGACGTCGCCAAAGTCCGCGCGCGGCTCGCGCACAGAGAGAAAGCGGCCGAAGATCTGGCGGCCGGGCGCCTCACGGTGGACCACTTCAACCCGGAGCTGGGTGGGTGGCAGGCCATAGATCTCAGGGCGAGGAACGTGTTATCCATCGACCAGCTGGACCTGGACGACGGCTCGATAGGAGACGAACCCTGGAGCCTCAAGCTCCACCAGATCATGCTGGCCATCTACAGCAAAAATGAGCTCATGGACCTCGGCTGGCTCTTCAACATAGCGATGAAGAAGATGCCGGAGCTTTACCGTTTTCTGGTCGACCTCGTGATGCCGCTCGCCCGAGTCAAACCCGGGAGGCCGGCGCCAATGACTCTCGCGGAGCTGCAGAGGGACGCGGTCGGGGCGTACCTTTCCATCAGGGACGGCCTCTTCGCGATGCCGGAGGTCGACAGGGTGAAGGAACCCCTGCTGATAGAGTGGATAAACGCCCCTCTCGCAGCCAGGGACGCGGGCGACAAAGATGCAGAGACGCTCATGGAAGACGCCATGGATGTCGGATACGACGTCGAAACGACCATCCGCGCCGTGGAGAAACATCTCAAGAGCAACATCGCGGTACGCCACACGCTTGCGAAGGCGTTCATGATAAGCGTTTGGAACAAGCTCCACTCAGGTCCGGGATACAAAAACGTCTTGGAGCTCACAGACCGCTACATGAGCGCAGTGGCCGAAGGCTCGACAGAGAAGGCGAAGAAGGCGGGCAATGGGATACGCAGCGCCTATGACGAGCTGAGGCCGCGAATACTCCGTTCGAAAAAACTGCTGCAGATCGCGACCGGCATGCACGCGCCCGAAGTCGCCGCGCCGTTCGCCACCCCGGACGCGGAGCTCGCCTCCACGCACATGGAGACCGGCAAGGTCGGCTCCGGACAGACGTGGGCCCTGACAAAGCACATGGACAAGGATCCCGTGGGGCACAAACCGCACGTTGCGGAGATGATAGTATCGCTCCGCAGGCTCGTGCAGCTCTTCCCCGAGTTCGCCGGCGCCGCGACTCTTTTCCTATCAGCGCACGACGCGATAAATCCGAAGGCAGCCCATGCTCTGGCGGGGGTCGTCCGTGATTACGAATCCTCGCAAGAGTTCAAGAAGGACGCCGCCGTAGAGAAATTCCGCGAGAGATTCCGCGCGATCTACGCGGATTCGGCTCCGGAGATACGATCCTCCATCGCGGGCAAGAGCGTGGGGAAGATCAGCCTCGCCGCATGGCTCACCGGAGAGGAGTCGCCGTGGGAGCAAAGCCCGGGCTGGGACTCCTACTCCGAAGATGAGATGAGTTGTTTCATGCAGGAAATGGAGGCGCTCGGCATACCTCCATCAAAGTGGAGGGGCCGCAAGGGCGGCAACGGAAACGGCGCGCCCCCGATCGTCGGCGGCGGTTCACCTACGGGCGCTCCGCCCAACTCAGGCGTAAGCGGCGCAGCATCGACTTCCAGCGCGATGTCGATCGGGAATTCTCCCGTGAGGATGCAGGGGCTGACGATCGGGGTCCCAAATCCGATCGTCCTGCCCGGCAGGACGATCACAAACCCGATGGCACAGCCCATGATGATCTCTGCCTTGACATTTCACGGGCTTCACTGAGAAAAGGGAGCTATGCCGTCATTCGATATCGTCAGCAAGGTGGAGATAGCGGAGCTCGAGAACGCGGTAAACAACTCGCTGCGCGAGGTGGCGACGCGCTACGATTTCCGCAACTCGAAGACCACGATCAACCTCGACAAGAAGACGAAGGAGATCCACCTCGTCACCGCCGACAGCATGAAGATGAGGGCCATGGAGGATATGCTCCGGGGCAACTGCGTCAAGAGACACGTGGATCCCAGATGCCTCGACTTCCAGAAAGAGGAGCCGACGTCGCAGGGACTCGTGAAGATGGACGTGAAGATCAAGGAAGGGGTCTCTCAGGATATCGCGCGGGGCATCGTAAAGACCATCAAGGACTTGAAGCTCAAGGTCCAAGCGTCGATCCAGGACGACCAGGTCCGCGTGACCGGCAAGAAGATCGACGAGCTCCAGGAAGTCATCCAGACGCTTAAGTCCCAGAAACTCGAAATCCCGCTCCAGTACGTGAACATGAAATCATAACATTTGATCGGAGGACTAGATCACCCTGCCAACCAGATCGTATACGTGTGAATCCGTGATCTCCACCTCCGCGAACTCGCCGATCTTGGGATTCCCTTCATTAATATAGACGACTCCGTCGATGTCGGGCGCCTGGCCCTCGTGGCGCGCCTGGATCAGATGCTCGCTCTCCTCAGATATCCCCTCGACCAGCACGCGAAGCCTCTTGCCGACGAGCGAGTCGTTCTTCTCGCGCGCTATCACCTGTTGCAACTTCATTATCTCCTCTCGCCGCCCTTCCGCGACCTTTTTCGACACCCTGCCCTTGAGTTTCGCGGCAGCCGTGCCTTCTTCCGGCGAATACACAAAGACGCCGAGATGCTCGAACCGAGCCTCGCGCACGAATTCGAGAAGCTTCTCAAAATCTTTATCCGTCTCGCCGGGGAATCCCACTATGAGGCTCGTGCGCAGCCACATGTCCGGGATCTTTTTCCTGAGGATTTCGATCAGCCCCTCGATCTCCGCCGACCCGCCCTTTCGCCTCATGGATTTGAGCACCCTGTCGCTTATGTGCTGTATAGGTATGTCCAGGTAGCGGCAGACGTCGCGATGTTCCCTCATGACGTCGATGAGGCGCATGGGAAAATCGTGCGGGTACGCGTACATGAGGCGTATCCATTTCTCCCCAGGCAGATCGCAGAGCTTTTCCACGAGCATCGCAATATCGAAATCCTTCCCTTTGCCGTACGCGGTCGTGTCCTGCGCTATCAGGTTGAGCTCTCGCACGCCGCGCAAGAGCATCCCCCTCGCCTCCTCGACGACGGAGTCCGGGTCGCGCGAGCGGAATCCTCCGCGGATGTTCGGGATGATGCAGAACGAGCACGGATGAAAACAGCCCTCCGCGATCTTTATGTACGCGGTGTGCGTAGGGGTCGCCTGTTCGCGCGGGGTTTCGTGGTCGTAGATATACGTGGGCCTACCCACATGGACCGCTCTTGCGCCCTCCACCCTATCCCTTATCAGCCCTGCAATGCGCTGGAACTCGCCCGCACCCACGAAGATATCCACCTCGGGGAAGAGCTTCTCCATCTCCTTCTCGTATCGCTGCGGCAGACAACCGGCGACGACGAGCAGCTCCGCGCTGCCCGACGCCTTGTGCTTCGCCATCTCGAGGATGGCGTCGATCGCCTCCTTCTTCGCGTCCTCGATGAATGCGCAGGTGTTGACGATTATGACCTGGGCTTTGGATGGGTCCTCTGTGAGCGCAAACCCATCGCGCACGAGCATGCCCAGCATCACCTCGGAGTCCACGAGGTTCTTGGGGCAGCCCAGCGACACCAGATGGATTGATTTCATATCGCGCGTCACGGAATGAAGACCAGATTGAACGGTCCGGTACCGCCGCTCGTCGTCGCGTTGCCCGCGTTCGTGAGAACGCCGGCATCGTCATAGGTCTTGACCTGGATGTCGTTGCTCCCCCTGTTCGCGATGAAGAGAGTGTTGTGCTCGACGTCCACGTCCATTGCCATGGGCGCCGTACCGTTCGAGCCGCTCTCGCCCCCCGCGACCTGGGTCAGCACTCCTGCGGAAGAATAGGTGAACGAGTGCACTGTGTTGCTGCCCGAGTTGGCTACGAAGAGAAATCCCCGCGACGTGTCCAGGACGATGTCATAGGGCGCCGTGCCGTTGGACGCAAACGGCGAGCCGGCAACCTTGGTGAGCACACCCGTTGCATCGTAGGTGAATGCCGCCATATCGGTGGAGCCGGAGTTCGCGACGTACAGAAGCCTGCGGCCATGATCGAGCGCGATGCCTGCGGGGTTGGTGCCGTCGACCACCTTCGGAGATCCGGCGGCCTCCGTCATGGTCCCCAGTGCATCGTAGGAGAATATCGATACGTCGCTGCTTCCGCTGTTGCTCACGAACACGAGCCTCGTCCCCGGATCACAGGCGATATCCAGGACCCCCGTGCCCGACGACGCCTGCGTCCCCAGCAGCGTCGGCACGCCGGTCGCCGCGTCGTAAGAAAATATCGATATGGTGCCCGACGTATTGTTGGCCGTGAACGCGAGCTTGAGCGAGGTATCCAGGGCCGCTGCAACCGGGCCGACCGCGCTCACAGCAAAAGGCGCGCCCTCAACCGGAGTGAGCGTGCCGTCGGCCCACGATACGGAAAAGACCATCATCGTGGCGCTGTTGCCGTTGGTCACGAAGAGAAGGCCGGCGGAGACGTCGAGAGCCGCTCCCCGCGGCGCCGTGCCCTGCGGAGAGAACGGCGAGCCGGTGAAGGCGGTCAACGCGTGTTCCTCGCTGTCCGCTGAAAAGAGGCCCACGTCGTTGGATGTCCAGTTCACCGCGGCGAGCATGCTCACATAGTTGAATCCGCCGATGCGGGTGACGGTCTCACCCGCTGTGTTCGTGACCGTCACGTCCACCTGCTCCGTCGTTCCTCCGGAAGAGGGCGACTCCGCCACGATCTCCGTGGCGGTCGCGGAGACGATTTCGCCCTGCCTGTCGCCAAAAAGAACGGTCGATCCGCTGTCGAATCCTCGGCCGGTTATCGTGACCTCCTCACCCCCCCGCGTGGAGCCCTGGGAGGGAGTGATGGAATTGATGACTATGTTCTCATGGACCACGCCGCATGCGGCCGCTGTCACGAGCAGCATGAGCAGGCATGAAAGAAAGGGCAGCCTTATCTTCATCCATAACCTCCGATACAGTCTAATAACACCAGGAGGCGCTGAATCCAACACCGAAACCTTTGAAATCAGGGCAACATTCGACACGCCATTTTATTTATATAATTGATACAACTTATACATTACAGAGCATTTTCAACAGGTTGAGTTAAGCACTATACAAAGCGACGTATAATATGTTAGGGTCCCGCCACTTTAAACATCAAGGAGGCCCTCACATGGCCGCAAAAAATAATCTGGTCCGTTCAATTAAATTTTTAATCATATCATCTATAGCAGCGATCGCGCTGGTCGCCTGCGGCGGAGGCGAACTGCCGGACGAGGCCGCAAATGACCTCAACCCAGACATATCTAATCTCCTCCCGATCGCAATCATAGTCGCGACACCCCAGAATGCGGCGTTCGATGAGACCGTGACCCTCGACGGAAGCCTCTCCAACGACCCGGACGGCGACGCGATCGCATCATATACATGGAGTCAAGCCGGCGGGGAGCCGATCGAGATGTCGGCTCTCGATCAAATCATCACATCATTCGTCGCGCCGGGCACGCCGACGACCATCACCATCCAGCTCGTGGTCACGGACGCCGCAGGCAACGCGAGCGAGCCTGCGACCGCGAGCATCACCGTCACGGAGGACGGGGAGGTCCCGCCCGCGGGCGATGACGACGTGCCGCTGACAGCGGTCTTCGTCTCCAAGAGCCTGGGCATTGACACGAACAGCGGCACTTACCGCAGGCCTGTCGCGACGATCAGCCGCGGCATAGAGATCGCCGGCGCCAACGCCCTCTCCGACATATTCGTGATGGAGGGCGCATACGAGGAGTCGGCGCTCCTCAAATCCGGACTGAATATCAGGGGATGCGCCGCATCCTGGGACGAAAACGGCAACATCACCTACGCCGCATCCAACGCAGGCACGACGATCAAGGCGCCGGCAGGCAGCGAACAGGCGATCCTGGCCGAGGGCATCCACGACACCTCCATCGAGTGTTTCTCCATCGTCGGCGGCTCGACCGAAGGCCAATCCTTCGGCATGCTCGTTAAGGACAGCCAGCAGATCGCAGTCAGAAACACCTCCTTCGTCACGCCCGGCAGCCTGGTGCCCGGAACCCTCTGCAGCGATCTCGAGATCAAGGGGAGCGACGGGGTCTCGATAGCCTCCAGCGCATTCAGGAACAGCGGGCTCTGCAACGACTACATCGCCGTCTCGGCGGACTCTAGCCAAGACGTGGAGATGGATGCGGACGCGGGCAGCATCGACGTGACGCTCTACCCGGGAAGCGAATCCTCTCTCAAGGCGTTCCAAGCAATCACGTGCGACCAGGTCATCTTCAGGGGGGTGATGATCGCCGACAGCGCAGACCTTCCTGCAACCGCGGTATTCACAGGTATTGCGCTCAACGACGTGACCAACGCGACGATCGAGGACAACAATATCGATATCAAAGGCGGATCGATTGCGACCGGCGCGTCTCTGCGCTGCACTGATCCCGCGGTTCCCGCGGACGTCCACTACACCGTCTCCGACAACTCCTTTTCCATGGAGGATGTTACAGGCGGCGCCACAGGCATCAGGGTCAATTGCAACGTGCCGTACGGCGATTTCGACATAGACCGCAACCGCTTCAGGCTCGTGCCCAAGGGAAACACAGAGATGAACATATTGGGCGTCGAGATCGAAGCCCAGATGAGACCGCTGAACATATCCATAATCAACAACATCTTCGTCATGCCTATATCATCATCGGGCATCGACAAGGCCGACAAGACCGGCATTACGCTCTCCAACCTCGACACGGAATCCACGATTTCGGCGCTCCACAACACATTCATAACCATAGGTAGTGACGGTGAGTTGCACGCAATTAACTCCAACTGCGGGGACGTCCAATTCAGCACGCTGGGCAACATCGCATTCGTCTGCGGCAACAACTCGAATAACGCCCTCTTCCGCCTTCCGGAGGCCTGTCAAACAAGTTACTGCGCAAGAAACGTCGTGGCCAATCTCGTCAATAACGACTGCTTCGGCACATCGCTTTGGATGACCTATTATTATGATACAGACGGGACAGAGGACCTAGATGTCATCAACGAGGGCGTGTCGCTGGAAGTGGACCGCAGGGACAACCAGATCGCTGGTCTGCTTATACCCTACTTTGATTTGGCGGCCGGCGAGCTCACAGCAACATATCAGGCCTTTGCCAAGGATCTGGGACCGCTGCCCACAAGCGTGACTGTGGATGTTGACGGAAATGCGCGCGACGGGCTGCCGGACATAGGCGCAACCGAATACTGATAGATAACCTCAATAGAGGGAGGAAAATAAAATGTCTGACTTCAAAATCGACTTCAAAGATCCGCTCACTTGGTTGCTCTTACCGCTGCTTCCGTTGACCTTGGGCGGCTGCTCCGACCAAAAGGATCTGCCCGATCTCCCTGTTCTCGGAGGCACGGATACAGATACTGACACTGATACGGACACCGACATCGACACAGATACCGATACCGACACGGATACGGATGTCGATACAGATACAGACACCGATACCGATATCCCGGATGCCGGCCCGGACAGCGGTCCTGACACGGACACTGACACAGATACTGATACCGACACGGATACGGATACGGATACTGACACAGATACCGACACGGACATCGACACAGACACAGACACAGACACAGACACAGACACGGACACGGACACGGACACGGACATGGACGCCGGCCCGGACGGCGGGATCGACGCAGGGGTCGACGGCGGTATAGACACCGACACAGAGAC